>Ga0116109_1000004_pt1 | contig 73493 bp, 70 predicted proteins | sample June2015DPH_8_10_2_FD_89718 | JGI IMG/M metagenome (GOLD analysis project Ga0116109, IMG submission 89718) | Peatland microbial communities from SPRUCE experiment site at the Marcell Experimental Forest, Minnesota, USA - June2015DPH_8_10 | ecosystem: Environmental > Terrestrial > Soil > Wetlands... | reverse complement strand
CTTGCCTGCATACTCCTCGCGGCTGTAGCCCATCTGCGACGTGCGTGAACGGTGGCCGAACGAACGCAGATCATTCACGCCGTACCAGCGGTGGCTGCGCAATTCTTCAGGGGTCTTTCTCTTCGTGCTCACTTCGTAGTGCTCCAGAAAACTCAGTCGGTAAAGCGCCCGCCGCGACGTGGCACGGTCGGCAGCCGGGCCCGCATCGTCCGCCGCAGCGTCGACTCGCTGCAGGCAGCAAACGCGTCGGCGCTGAGTGAGAGGAATGCGGTAGCGGGGCTGCCTGCGACCTGCATTGCCCTCGTACCGATAGGCAGTTGCGGCGCTGACGCTTCGGTGGTCGGGATATTGGAAAGGAGGCTCGGGTGTGGTGCCTTGAACCCGGGGAAGCTTTCCTTTGCGAGCCGGTGATCGCTCGAGAAGTTGTCAATGTTCAACGACGCGGGCTGGGCCCGCACCGCGTCAGCGGCAAGGTCGATGCCGAATGCAACCGACGCATTCGGGGATTTGACTGACAACCCGCTCAAATCGAACATCTGGTCTCCTTACCCATCTTATTATTTGGACAATCCGCCAGGCAGACGCCTGATGAATTTACCGCGCGAGGCGGCCCGATGAGCGAAGATACCTAACCACTACCAATGATGTCAAGCAACTATACGGCCGGCGACCGACCACCTATTTAAAAAAATCCACTGCAACTCTTTGTTTCTAATGAATTTAGCTGGATGGATCAGGAAAACCCGCATGTTGCGAGCTTACCAATGCCAAACATGGGTGACCGCAGAGGAAACTGGTAAGACAAATACGCGTTTCTCATCAACCCTCCGCAATCAGCCCGTGACTCGCTGCAACCGCAGAAAGCCAAGCGGCAAGACGCGCGAACACAGATCGCCCCTCACGCACAGCGATCTGAAAGCATCATGAGACGCCTTTGACCAGCGCCGCAGCGGCTTACGTGCGTGCGTTCGCCACCAGGTCGCGTTCGAAGGCGAGCAACGCCTGGGTCGCGGCGTCGACCGCGGCGTGGTGTTCCTTCGGCGTAGCACTAAGCAGCGGCAGGATCGCACCCATGTCGGCGATCCCCGAAAACGTCACGGCATCGTGCAACACGCGGATCAGCGAAATGTGGTCGCGCAGCGTCTCGAGCGGCATGAACGCGTCGTAGATACGTTGGGCATCAGCGTGTCGCGATTCCTTCGCGGCGCGCAGCAGCGCGGTCACCGAGTGCGACGCAATGCAGCCCGAACCCGTCGTCCACGAAGCCAGTCCAAAATCGCGCACATGGACCAACGCCGGGCGCTCACCCATGCCCGACACGACGCGCGCCGGGTTGACGCTTTCCAGCAGACGCCTCAGGTAGGCGTCTTCCGAGGGATTGTCCCGCACGATGGCGTACTTGACCGCGATCAGCGTGCAACGGTCGACGAGGCGAGCGAGTGTATCGACATCGACGTAGTTCTCGCTCTTGATATACAGGGTGAGCGGGATCCCCGCTGCGTCCACAATCCGCGTCAGGCCAGCCTCGACGCCTTCAGACGTGGTGAAGCCGGCGAGCGGCAGCACCATCGCCGTACGATAGGAAGTCTGCGCGAGGATGCGGGCCTGATCGAGCATCTTGCCGTAGTCGGGACCAATCGCCGGGATGACCCGCGTGTCCGGACCCGCGCTTTGCGCGAGCATGTCGAGCAGCTCACGGTATTCGCTGAGGGCGACGTGATAGAAGTTTGCGTTGCCGCCGTACAGGAGCGTGCGAACACCGCCCGCCTCAATGTGCCGGATCAGCTTCAGATTTTCGTTGGCGTCGAGCGACAGGTCGGCATGGCGCGCAAGCGGCGGCACAGCCATCACGGTCGAGGCAAATTCGCTCTCGACGATTGGGGACACGTTCATGGGGTCTCTTGTCTCTTGTCGGATATTTGATTGCTGACAGACTGAACGGTAGCACTGTCGCCGTGATGTTGTCAAACAACATGACAAATCAACCAAATCCCCGTTTTGAGACGTGCTAATCCTCGTTGCGAGGGTACGATTGCGGCGGCCCCGCCCGTACCTAGCCTTTAGGCGCCGACCATACGCTCCATGGCGTTGGCCAGATGTTCCCGCATCGCCCGTTCCGCGCCGCGCGCATCGTGTCGCCGGATGGCCTCGAGCACGGCGAGATGCTCCGCCTGGACAAGCCGCTGCCGCTCGATCGACTTCGCCTGCGAGAGCTTGCGCGACAGGCTCATGCTGGATTCGACCTGCTCATGAATGAAGGAGAGTGCCGTAATGAAGAACTGATTCTTCGACGCCCGCGCCACGGCCAGATGAAAGGCAAAATCATCGCGAGCGCCGATTCCTTCGCTGCGAATGACCTGCTGGAGGTTGTCCCACGCATGCTGGATGGCATCGAGATCGGCCTCGTCGGCCTTCTGCGCGGCGAGCGACGCCCCGCCCACCTCCGTCATCACGCGAAACTCATAACAGCGCCGCACATCCGACAAGGTTTCCAGCGGCGCGAAGCGGCGCAGGTTAGGATCTGGCCGACGCCGAACGGTTGTGCCGGAACCTTGCCGAGTCGCGATGATGCCGTCCGCGCGCAACTGGGCCAGCGCTTCGCGCACGGTCGGGCGGGAGGTTTCGAAGCGCTCGGCCAGCGTATGCTCACTTGGTAGCCGGTCCCCTGCCTGATACTCGCCGTCGATGATGCGGTTCAGGATGTCGCTGTAGACCTTTCCCGGCATGCCGGGCGATTTGTGTTCGATCATGGCCGAGGAGTCGTCTAAAGTTGTCACACTGGACAACAATTGTACGACCACTTTCGCTGCAAGCGCATAGTGGTAAACAACTTAGGCCCATGACCGGAGATTCGCGCGTCCCGCCCCGTTACGACGGACTTTTGAGCGTCCCTTAAGCAACTGAAAGGCCACTCGTAACACGAGCCGTGGCACGCCATCTTCGGCGCACCACGCGCTCGCAATGTTTACTGCGCACCAAGCTTGTTGATAAGCACGTCCAGTTGTGCGATTTCCTCAGCGGTCAGATCGGTGAGTGGAGCGCGCACCGGACCGGCGTCGTGGCCCACCAGTTTCGCACCGGCCTTGACGATGCTCACCGCGTAACCCTGGCGGCGATTACGTATCGCCAGATACGGCAGGAAAAACTCGTCGAGCAGTTTGCCCACGGTAGCGTGATCGTCGGCAGCAATCGCGCGGTAAAACTGCATCGCGGTCTTCGGAATGAAGTTGAACACCGCCGACGAGTACACCGGCACGCCCAGCGCCTTATAGGCCGCCGCATAGACCTCTGCGGTCGGCAGCCCGCCGAGATACGAAAAACGGTCGCCCAGCCGGCGGCGAATCGTCACCATCGCCTCGATTTCGCCCACGCCGTCCTTGAAGCCAATCAGGTTCGGGCAGCTATCCGCCAGACGTTCGAGCATGTCCGCGTTGAGCTTCGAATTGGCGCGGTTGTAGACAATCACGCCTAGGTTCTTCACCGACTTGCACACCTGCTCGACGTGCGCGGCAATGCCTTCCTGCGACGCTTCGGTCAGGTAGTGCGGCATCAGCAGCACGCCTTTGGCGCCGAGGCGCTCCGCTTCCTGCGCATATTCGATCGCCACACGCGTCGGGCCACCCGCGCCGGCGAGGATGGGTACTTTACCCTTGCACGTTTCGGTAGCAGTCCGAATAACGTTGCTGTAATCGCTTTTGGTCAGCGAGAAGAATTCGCCGGTTCCGCCCGCGGCAAACAGGGCCGTCGCGCCGTACGGTGCAAGCCATTCGAGGCGCGCTGCGTAGGTGTCGGCGCGGAAGTCGCCGTTTGCGTCGAAGTCGGTAACAGGGAAGGACAGCAGGCCTTCGGAAACAATCGCTTTGAGTTCTTGAGGGGTCGTCATGGTCTGAAAAGTGTCAAGTTTGAGGGAAATGGACGGTCACGCCGGCCGCTGCCGGGTTGAGGTTCGAATCAGCGCACGAGGCACGGACGCTTGTTGTCGAACTTCCAGTTCGGAATCAGGTACTGCATGGCCACACCATCGTCGCGCGCACCCAGGCCGTGCTGCTGATAAAGCGCGTGCGCCTTTTCCAGCGCATCCAGATCGAGCTCGATGCCGAGACCCGCCGCTTGCGGAACCGTCACCTTGCCACCGACGATCTGCAGCGGATTGCGCGTCAGGTACTGGCCGTCCTGCCAGATCCAGTGCGTATCGATGGCGGTAATCTTGCCGGGCGCCGCCGCCGCGACATGCGTGAACATCGCTAGCGAGATGTCGAAGTGATTGTTCGAATGCGAACCCCACGTGAGCCCCCAGTCGTTGCACATCTGCGCCACGCGCACCGAGCCTTGCATGGTCCAGAAGTGCGGATCGGCCAGCGGGATATCGACGGACTGCAGTTGAATGGCATGGCCCATCTGCCGCCAATCGGTGGCGATCATGTTGGTCGCCGTCGGCAAGCCGGTCGCGCGGCGGAATTCAGCCATCACCTCGCGGCCCGAGTAGCCGTTCTCGGCACCGCACGGGTCTTCCGCATACGCCAGCACGTCGTGCTGGTCGCGACACAGACGCACGGCTTCCGCGAGCGACCACGCGCCGTTCGGGTCAAGCGTCACGCGTGCGTTGGGAAAGCGCTCGGCCAACGCCGTCACGGCTTCGATCTCCGCATCACCCGCCAGTACGCCACCCTTGAGCTTGAAGTCGTTGAAGCCATAGCGCGCCTGAGCCGCCTCAGCCAGCCGCACCACCGCTTCCGGCGTCATCGCTTCTTCGGTGCGGATCCGCTCCCAGGCGTCGTGGCCATCCGCTCCGCTTGCATACGGCAGATCGGTTTTCTTGCGGTCGCCGATGTAGAACAGGTAGCCGAGCATTTCTACTTCGTCGCGCTGTTGGCCTTCGCCGAGCAAGGCGGCGACCGGCACACCCAGATGCTGTCCGAGCAGATCGAGCAGCGCCGCTTCGAGCGCGGTCACCGCGTGAATCGTGGTGCGCAGGTCGAAGGTCTGCAGGCCGCGCCCACCTGCGTCGCGATCCGCGAACTGGGTGCGAGCCTTGTTGAGTATAGCTTGCAGGTTGCCGATCGACTGGCCCACGACGAGCGGACGCGCGTCGTCGATCGTCTTGCGGATGCTTTCGCCGCCGGGCACTTCGCCAACGCCGGTGTTGCCGGCGCTGTCGCGAAGAATGACGACGTTGCGCGTGAAGTACGGCCCGTGCGCGCCGCTCAGGTTCAGCAGCATGCTGTCACGGCCGGCGACCGGCACGACGCGCAGCTCGGTGACGGTCGGCGTAGCGTTCGATTGGATGGGATTCGTAGACATGAAGTAAGACCTGTTAAGTGATAGAGTCGGCGGGCAGATTTAGTTGGATAGGTATCCGAATGATTAGTGGGATTTGCTGTGAACCGGAGGCGCCACCACATCGTGATTGACACGGCGATTGCGGGTAAGGAAACCGGCCGCAGCGGCGACGAGCGACGCCACGCCCAGTCCATACAGGCCGCCGGTAATTGAACCCGTATGCTGCTGCAGGTAGCCAAACGCGGCTGGCGCGAAGAAGCCGCCGAGGTTGCCGACCGAGTTGATCAGCGCAATCACGGCAGCCGCCACCCGTGCATCCAGATAGCCCTGCGGGATCGGCCAGAACAGCGACGCGGCGGCCTTGAAGCCGATGGCAGAAAAGCAGATTGCCACGAACGAGAAAACCGGATTGCCAGAGGTTGAAGCAAACAGCCCGCACGCCGCAATCACCAGCGCACCGGCGAGCCACGCCTGCTGGAAACGCCACTTCTCCGAGAGGATCGCAAAGCAGTACATCGCGACCACCGCAATCAGCCAGGGAATGGTGTTGAACATGCCGACTTCGAAGTCCGAGAGTCCGCCCATCTTGCGAATGATCGTCGGCAGCCAGAACGTCGCCGCGTAGATGGTCAGTTGAATCGCAAAGTACAAAAAGCAGAACAGAAAGATTTGCGGATCTTTCAGCAGCTTCATGGCCGGCAAGTGAGCGCCGCCAAGCGCGTCGCGCTCAGCCTGCTCGGCGGCGATCGACGTCTGCAGAATACGCTGCTCTTCCGCCGTCAGCCACGTGGCGTCGCGGATGCGCGATTTCAGCAAGACCCAGCTCACGCCGCACAGCAGGATCGAAAATCCGCCTTCGATCAGAAACATCCACTGCCACCCGCGCAGGCCGAACCCGCTGATGGAAAGCAGGCTGCCGGTAATCGGGCCGGACAGCACCGACGCGAGCGCCGAACCGCCGAGAAACACCGCGACAGCCCTGCCCCGCTCCTTCTGCGGTAACCATTGGGTGAAGTAAAACACCACGCCCGGAAAGAAGCCCGCCTCCGCGACGCCAAGCAGGAAACGCAGGACGTAGAACGAGGTGTCGTTCCAGACAAATGCCATCGCGCCGGCTACCAGGCCCCAAGTCCCCATGATGCGGGTGAGCCACGCACGGGCGCCGTACTTTTGCATCAGGACGTTCGACGGCACTTCGAACAACGCGTAACCAACGAAGAACAGCCCGCTGCCCAGACCGTAGGCGGCCGCGCCGATGCCCAGATCCGCCTGCATGTGCGAATTGACGAAACCGATGTTCACGCGGTCAATGTAGTTCGCGATGAACATGATCAGAAAAAGCGGCATGACGTGCCGCTTGACCTTCGCTACCGCGATTTCGAGCGGGTCGGGCGTCTTGGTGAGAACGGATGTCAAGGGTGTCTCCGGGACCGACCGCATAGACGGCCTAATCGAACGCAACGCGACCGGGCTTGAAGCGGAGCGGGACGACTCTAGTCTTAAGCCTGAGATACGTTGTCTGACGACAGTCTACTCTTTTTCGCCTCGGGCCTCCAACGAGGTGTTTACCCTGTATTCAGCGCACCCGAGCCCCGTTCTCAGGCACTTTGCGCCACAAACCCGATGCGCGCGACGGCGACGATCCTCTGGAAATCATCTGCCATGGACCCAGATTGCGATTCCAGTTTCACCTGTTGTACGACGACCTCATGCGCGCCTCGCATGCCTCTGCGCGCGCAAGCGAACAACAAAAAAGCGGCCACCTTTGGGCCGCTTTTTTGACCTTGGCCCGTGCTTCAGCCCGTGCGTTCGATACCTTCTTCCGACGCGCTACTCAAACGGCGCAACCGTTCCCGGCTGCCCGAAAGATGCATGCGCATCGCCGCACGCGCGCCCTCGGGATCGCGCCGGATGATGGCGTCGAGAATACCCTCGTGTTCCATGTTGACCCGCGCCATATAAGCAGCGGGGTCGCTCTGAGCCAGGCTCGGCGAGTCGACGCGATGCCGCGGAATCAGCGCGGTGCCCATCTGCGTGAGAATGTCGACGAAGTAACGGTTGCCGGTCGCTCCCGCTATCGCAACATGAAAACGCAAGTCGGCAGCAGCGCTGTCGCGGCCGGCACGGCTGGTGGCCTCGGTGGCGTCGAGTGCAGCGCGGATATTGGCCAGGTCGCGCTCGCTGGCGCGCTGGGCGGCGAGCCCTGCACACTCGGTCTCAAGGCTGATACGCAATTCCATCACGGACAGCAGGTCGGCCAGCGTCGTCGCGGGCACCATCGCGAGGCCCAGCGGCTCGCGGCGCGGCTCAAGCACAAAACTGCCGATGCCGTGACGCGTCTCGATCACCGCATTCGCCTGCAGCCGTGAGATGGCTTCGCGCACTACGGTGCGGCTGACACCGAGCAGCGACATCAAGGTTGTCTCGGTGGGCAGCTTGTCGCCGGGCTTCAGCGTGTGCGTAGCGACCTGCTCGTTGATGTAGTTCACCACCCGGTCAGCAAGACTCCCGCGCGCGCGCATCGGCGGCGCCGTTAGGGTTGGGGACGCGGTCATCGACGACCTCCTTGGTGGTTTGCTGACCCGCCCATTATACGTTGTCCTACAACGCGAAACGGCCGCTATCCATCAGCAGTTAACCCACCCCCGACGCCCAGAACGCCCGTTGCACTCGCATGATTTCCTCTTCCACCTCCGCAACCGGTCCGATCAACTCGACCGGCTTCTGGCAATGATCGAAGACATAGCGCGACGACACGCTCATGGTGGGATTCTCCGCGTGATTGCCGGTGGCCTGCAGTAACTGCGTCTCCGTCATGCCGAATGCAACGCGGCCGATGTTCGCCCAATACGCCGTGCCCGCACACATGCAGCATGGCTCGACCGAGGTATACAGCGTGCAGCTCCACAAATACTCCGGCGTGAAGTTCAGCGCGGCGACACGCGCCAGCACGGATTCGGCGTGGTTGACCGTGTCGACGTTACCCTGCTCCATCAATACGGTTTCCTGATCAGGGCCGACCAGGATCGCACCGAACGGATGATGGCCCATCAGCGTCGCGCGTTCGGCGATCGCGCTCGAATGCCGTAGGTGGCGCACGATCTGCTCGTGCGTCGGCGTGAGACCCTGCGGCGGGTAAACGGGGGGGGCGCCGTCGGGCGTCGAAGGGATGGTGAGGCTCACAGAGATGTCTCCTTGTTCGTGTGGCGAGTGGCACGCACTTGGATCTTGTCGCCGAATTGCGCTTCGATGGCCTTGACGCCGTGCTCGTGTGCGTAAGCCCAGCCCGCGTCGCCGGGGTTGCCGAGATAAACGAACGCCACGCCGATTGGTTGAGTCGTGTCGGCGTGGGCGCTCAGCGCCAGGCCGAGGCTGGCCACCGCGAGGACAGTTGCCGGCATGCGTGATAGATGGCGAAGCGCGCGGGTCATCTCTGCTTTCATAAATTTTTCCATCCCAGGCTGGGCTGGGCCAGTCATCAGGCGCCGGGATACGGCAACAGCATCAGGTGGATAGTCGAAGGCCAATTAGTCGGTAAATATTTGCTGGCGTTATTTCCAAGATAACTGAATTCATATCTTGCGTGGAAGCTGTCTGCTGCGGCTGGCCCGATAGCTAACACCAACCGGGCACTGCGCCCGCAACCGTCGATGCCTCCACCCGTGCGCTACGCCCGACCGGAACAGTGAAGACCGACGCCTGTTAGGCGTCCGATCGCGAGAACGTCGCCCAACCGCTCAAACCGCGTCAGAAGTTTCTGACTCCGGTTGAGCCAAAAAATCCACTCCGATTGCCATCGCGTTCCGACACCTCCAATCTCAAAAACTTAGCATTACAAACAATTGTGACTCGCGGTGCCAGCGACTGGAAAGCAGTCCGAACGGTTCAACGCGGTGGCGGCCCTAATGGGTGGCTATCCACGCCAATCAGCCCGCGATAGCGCCGAAGCACTGAAAGAGCAACTTACCACCCTTGAACGCGTGTCGGCTTATAGAGGCGTGCGTCTTTGCCGCGAGCCGGACTGGATCTCCTGGCTCGCGCAGATCTCGGTCTACATCGGCGATCAACGCGAGCGCATCGTGACAGGCTGGGAAACCCTTGTCGCCTCGAAGTGGCTTCGTGCGCCGCTGGCGGGCGTGATGTTCGCTCCGACGTTTCCAGGTGCAGGCGTGGTCCCCGTGCCGATCCCGGTAGATGCCGCCGCGGCCCAGGAACGGTCCGCCACCGCGCCAAGGACACTTGGCACAGCAACAGAACTGACCGCGGAAGCCGGCAACGCCCTCGCTCTGCGCGTGCAGCCGGCATCGCTTCTTGCCACGTGGCATGAGATCGGCGCCGATGTACGCCGTCATCACGGCAAACGCGTCGGCTTCTACTGGCCGAGTGCGCTGGCTACGCTCGTAACGGTCGTGGCAATCGGCTGGTGCGTCGCGATGACGATCTCGGCTGTCGGCAACCAGCATCTGATCCACGAAGCGCAGGTGAGCGCCGACGCCGCGCTCGCTGCCGCCGCCGGCACTCCCACCGCGCTACGCGCGCAACTCGCGCTGCAACAGCGGATCGAGATGCTCGAGTATCGCCAGCAGCATGGCGCACCCTGGTACCTGCGCGCAGGCGTGGGCCGCAATGACGCCATTCTCCAGGCGCTTTGGCAACCGTACCGGACAGCAGCCAACCGCAACTTGCAGCGCCCCGTCGTGCAGACGCTCGAAGCGTCGCTCGCGGATCTCGCGCAGGTGCGCGCCGATGCGTTGCAAAGCCGCGACGCGCAGCGGCGCGGCTATAACGCGCTCCAAGCGTACCTGATGCTGGCTGAACCCAGCCGCACCGAGCCGGCTTTCCTGACGGAGCAGATCGCCGCCGCGTGGCCCGCACCGGCCGCCATGTCGACCGGTGAATGGCTCGACACGTCGGAGCGGCTCGCTAGCTTCTACGCGAGCCATCTAAAGGCGCATCCGGAATGGCGCACCCCTGCCTCAGCGGCGATTGTGAGCGCCGCACGCAGTACGCTGATCAACCAGATCGGACTTACCAACGCCGACGACACGGTCTATCAAGGCATCATCGACGACGCCAAGGGCAAGTACGCAGACGCCTCGCTCATGACTTTGCTAAACGGTGCCGACGCACGCGGGCTTTTCTCGACCACGCAAAGCGTGCCCGGTATCTACACCCGCGCGGCATGGGACGGCATGATCGCGCAGGCAATCGAGAAGGCCGCAAACGAGCGGCACGTGAACGGCGACTGGGTGTTATCCAGCGCCCCGAAGAAAGTCCCTCTGCGGGATGACGGGGCGGCATCCTCCGCAGGTACGGCTATAGCGCAGGAGGGAGCAGCGGCAACAGTCGCGGCTATCACAACAAGCGACACGAAGCGTGCCAGCGACGACCTGAAAGCGCGGCTCACCGCGCGCTATTTCGCCGAATACACCGCCGCGTGGCAGGGCATGCTCAACAGCATCCAGTGGCAGCCTGCCGCGAACCTGAGCGGTGCGATCGATCAGTTGACGCGCCTCACAGACGCACAGACTTCGCCGCTGATCGCGTTGATGAAGTCGGTGCAGTATCAGGCGCAGGCGGGCCGCCCATCGCAGGCGCTGACCGATACGCTGGTACGCAAGGCGCAAAGCCTGATAGGCAGCGGCGACAAAACCCAGGCTGAAGTCGTCAACCCGCTCGATAAGCCTTTCGGCCCACTGCTCGCACTCATGGGCGACAGCGGCACCAGCGCAAACACCGCTAGCCACGAGGCAAAGGCCCTGACCGAGCTCAATGGCGTGAGCCTCGCGCACTACCTGACGGTGGCCACCACCATGCGCCTGAAACTCCAGCAGATCGCGACAAGCCCCGATGCACAGGCGATGGCCCGCTCGCTCGCACAGGCCGTGTTTCAGGGCAAGCTGTCCGAACTCGCACAGGCGCGCGACGACGCGGCGCTCACCGCCGCGAGCCTCGGGACGGCGTGGGTGGGCTTCGGCGACGCGCTCTTCGCACGGCCGCTCGATACCGCCTGGCAAACCATCCTGCAGCCGGCAGCGGCCAGCCTGAACGAGGCGTGGCGCGCGAGCGTGGCGGCGCCGTTCAACTCGGCCATGAATGGACGGTACCCGTTCTACGACACGAATGCGGACGCATCCTTTGCCGAACTTGGACACTATGTGCGTCCCGACACCGGCCTGATTGCCCGCTTCATGACAACACAACTGGCGGGCGTGCTGAAGCCGCAGGGCGATCAGTGGGTACCGGATGAACTGCGCCCTCAGGCGCTGCAGTTCGATCCGGCGTTCCTCACGGCAATCCGGCTACTGCCGACGCTTGGCGCGCAACTGTATGCGCAGGGCGACGCAGGCTACCACTTCGAGATCATGGCGCTGCCCAGCGCGAATGTGACGCGCACGGAGCTCGAAGTCGACGGCACGCCGCTCTCCTACTTCAACCAGCAGGTGTCGTGGACCGCGCTCACTTGGCCCGGCAATGGCCTGAACGGGCACACAGGTCTGATGTGGGAAATGGTCAACGCAGGCCTGCGCCAGGCGTTCGACGCCACCGGCGACTGGGCATTCCTTCGGCTGCTCGCGAAAGCCCATGTCAAGCCGCTCGACAGCACCCGCTACGAACTGACGTGGGACCAGCCGGATGCCGCCCCGCTGCGTTACGTGCTGCGCACGCAGGTCGGCGCCGGGCCGCTCGATCTGCTGAAGCTGCGAGGCTTCAGGATGCCGGAGCGAATTTTTACTGTCGGCAAGGCAGGTGCCGTGCCGGGACTTCCTTCGGGCAGCATCGGCAACGCGGGCGCCGTGCCGATGCTGCCTCCCTTACCGCCGGAGTCGACGCCGTGAGTGACCAGGACAATCCATTCCTCAAATATTTCGACGCGGAAATGCGCTACCTGCGCGATGCAAGCAAGGAGTTCGCGCGACAGGACCCGCAAGCGGCGCGTAGACTGGGCCTGACGACGCCCGGTGCGCTGAATGATCGCGTCGAGCAGCTCTACCAGGGTTTCGCGTTCCTGATGGCGCGCCTGCGGATGAAGCTTGATGACGCGTTGCCGGAGATCACCGACCCGTTGCTCGACAACCTGTGGCCGCACGCGGCACGCACGATCCCCTCTCTCGCGATCCTGGAATGCGTGCCGCGGGCGGGTGAAGCGCGCGTGCTCGGCACGCTGCCCGCGGGTCTGCAAGTGCGATCGACTCCGGTTGGCCCCGATGGCACCGCGTGCGTCTATCGCACCACGCAGCCAGTGCATCTACTGCCGCTTGACGTGTGCGAGGCCGGGGCTCGGGTGCGCGAGGACGGCCGCACAGTGATCAGCATCGCGTTCAATCTTCTGAACTTCGAGCAGCGCAGGCTCGACGACCTGTCTCGAATCCGCCTGTACCTGCATGGCGAGAGGCCCACAGCCTCAGCCCTGTACGCGGCACTCACGCGTCAGGTAGCCTCGATCGACGTGCGCATCCCCAGCATCCATGACGGACGGCTACAACCACAACCGGACATGAACGTCGAAGTCGCCGGCTTTGGACCTGGAACCCGGCTATGGCCGTCCGACGACGCAAAACGAAATCACGAACTGGATCGCGAGCAGACCATGCTCGAATACTTTTCGTTTCCCGAGAAATTCCACTTCATCGACCTGTGCGGCTTCGATGCCGCGACGGTTCCGTTGGGCGAGACACGCATCGAATTCGAGATTCTGCTTAACGGGCGGCTTGCTGGCGACTTCACCTTCGGCAAGGACAACATCCGCCTCTTTTGCACGCCGGTGATCAATCTGTTCGAGGTTGACGCCGAACCGCTGAGGCCGCACGCCGCTTACGATCGCGAACATCCCGTGCATGCGCCCGGTACCGCCGGCGGGTACGTCGAGCCGTACGACGCGTTGTCTGTTACAGCGACCGATCAGGAAAGTAGCGAGCGACACGAATACCGCGCGTTCAAGTCGTTCCGGCACCGTGGCGGCATGATGCGCTACGAGTCACCGGAGCGTTACTTCCACACCTCTACGCGCTTCAGCGTGACGGGCAACCGTCAGTTGTGGGTCAACCTGGGCGGCCAGTTCTGGGAGCACGCAGACAGCCCGCCCGACGGACACCTGACCGTACGTGCCCTCGCGAATAACGGCAGATTGCCGCGCATGGCACTTCGCGAGTCGATGATCTCGGACCCGGCGTCCAACTTCAAGGGCATCCACTCGGTGCGTAACCTGACGCCACCGACAATGCCGTTGTATCCGCCACGAGACCGGGAATACGACTGGCAGGTGATTTCCCATTTCTCCGGCGGTGGCAGCAACGAGCTGAACATGATGGACGAGTCGGTGCTGCGCGGCGCGCTCGCGCTGTACGACTGGACGCGGCAGGACGATAACGGAAAACGCATCGCAGCTATCGCACGCGTGTGGCTCACGGAAGAGAACCTGGTTCAATGCGCGCGCGTGCTGCGCGACATCCATATCCACGTCGCTATCGATGCCGCAGCATTTGCCGGTGCCGGCGACGTGGTGCTCTTCGGGGACGTGCTGAGTCACTTCGTTGGGCGCTACGCGAATTCCACCACTCAGTGCGCCTGGTGCTGATTGCCGACGGCAAGGAAACCGTCTATCCGCGCACCGATTTCAAGGGAGCGCCATTCTGATGCGTGTCACACACATAACCCGCATAGCTCGCGTAAGTCGCCTCAATCGCTCAACCCTGCGGGCAGCGGCCTGCCTGCCATTGCTCGCATTGTTCACCGCATGCGGCGCCTGGCAGTCGATCAAGGATACGAGCGCGGACACAACCCGCGCCGTATTCATTGCGAAAGTGAAGCAGATGAACCTCGTGATCGCAAGTCGCAGCGCACTCAACCAGGACGGGCGCGGTGTGTCATTGCCGGTCGTGCTACGCATTTACCAGTTGAAGGATTCAAAGGCATTTGAAACAGCTACCTACTCACAGTTGCTGGCAGGTACGGGCGATGCGTTGAAGGCGGGCATTCTCGCTAAGGCCGAAGTAACCCTGGCTCCATCCGTAACCGTGAGGCTGTCCGAACCGATGGAGGATGACGCGCAATATGTCGGCGTCGTAGCGTTTTTCCGTGACCGGGCGAACGCCGAATGGCAATTGGTGATTCCCAAGACACAGTGGAAGAAAGCCGATCCCGTGAGCATGTCCGTCACCGACAATCGCCTCGAAATCGACTCCGCACGCTGAGTAGGACAAGCAGCAGGTTTTTAGCATGCATGGCCGCGCCGCGATTGAGCCTTCGTCCTTTTCACTACAAACCAGCGGGACCAGCCCCGCCGTCTCGAGGCCGCTGCGCTTGTCGCACAAACGTCCCCGAGACGGGCGTCACTTCATCGAACAATCACGTTCGCTTAGGCCTCACGATTCGCGTCGACCACCGTCAACGCCGCCATGTTGATGATCCGGCGCACCGTAGAGCTCGAAGTGAGAATGTGGACCGGCGCGTTGGCACCCAACAGGAACGGGCCGACCGCAACATTGCTACCCGCCGCGGTCTTCAACAGGTTATAGGCGATGTTGCCCGAGTCGACGTTCGGGCACACCAGCAGGTTCGCCGCCCCCTTCAAGCGGGACATCGGCAGGAGGCGCGAACGGAGCGCTTCGTCGAGCGCGCAATCGCCATGCATTTCGCCATCGACTTCCAGCGTGGGCGCCTGCTGCGTAACCAGCTCAAGCGCACGCCGCATCTTCGCGCCAGAGGCCGAGCTGCCGGAACCGAAGTTCGAGCGCGACAACAGCGCCACCTTCGGCACCAGATTCAACCCCGTCATGCTGTGCGCCGCGGCAATCGTGAATTCGGCAATCTGTTCGGCGGTCGGATCGTCATTGACGTGGGTATCCACCAGCGCGATGGTGCGATCGTCGAGCAGCAGAATATTCATGGCCGCATAGGTCTGCGCACCGGCTTTCTTGCCGATCACCTGATCGACGAAGCGCAGATGATCGTGATACGCGCCGACCGTTCCGCACACCATCCCGTCCGCATCGCCAAGCTTCACCATCATGGCGCCGATCAGTGTCAGCCGGCGGCGCATTTCGACGCGCGCCATCTCCTTGGTGATGCCGTCGCGACACATCAATTCCCAGTACGTCGTCCAGTATTGATGGAATCGTTCGTCATACTCAGGATTTGTCACTTCGACGTCTTGACCCAGGCGCAGACGCAGGCCGTATTTCTCGATCCGCGCCATCAGCACTTCCGGACGTCCGACCAGAATCGGGCGCGCGAGTTTTTCATCCACGATCACCTGGACCGCCCGCAACACGCGCTCTTCCTCGCCCTCGGTGAACACAATACGCGATTTGCCGCCCTCGCGGACAACCTGCCGCGCCGCCGCGAACAACGGCTTCATGAAGGCGCCGGAGCGGTAGACGAATTGCTGCAACTGCTCGGTGTACGCCTCCAGGTCCTTCAACGGACGAGTGGCAACGCCGCTTTCCATCGCGGCCTTGGCCACGGCCGGCGCAATGCGCACAATCAGGCGCGGATCGAACGGCTTCGGAATGAAGTACTCGGGACCGAACTCCACACCATAAGCGCCATAAGCCGCGGCGACCACCTCGTTCTGCTCTTCTTCCGCCAACGCTGCAATCGCGTACACGGCGGCCTTTTCCATTTGAGGGGTAATGGTGGTCGCACCCACGTCCAGCGCGCCCCGGAAAATATAGGGGAAACACAAAACGTTGTTGACCTGGTTCGGATAGTCGGAGCGGCCGGTCGCAATGACCGCGTCGTCACGCACCGATTTCACTTCGGCCGGCGAGATTTCCGGCGTGGGATTAGCCAACGCCAGAATCAGCGGGCGAGCCGCCATGCGCGCCACCATCGCGGGCTTCAGCACGCCGCCAGCCGACAGACCAAGGAACACGTCCGCGCCTTCGATGACCTCTTCCAGCTTGCGGGCCGAGGTCTCTTTAGCGAAGCGCGCTTTCTGCGGGTCCATCAGCGTCGTACGGCCCTGATAGACCACGCCTTCGATGTCGGTCGCCCAGACATTCTCGATCGGCAAGCCGAGCTCCACCATCAACTCGAGGCAAGCCAGTGCCGCGGCACCCGCGCCGGAAGTGACGACCTTGACCTCCTTGATGCTCTTGCCCACCACCTTCAAACCGTTGATGAAAGCCGCGCTCACGGTGATCGCGGTGCCGTGCTGGTCGTCATGGAACACCGGAATCTTCATCCGCTCGCGTAGCTTACGCTCCACAGCAAAGCATTCCGGCGCCTTGATGTCCTCGAGGTTGATGCCACCAAAGGTCGGTTCCAGGCCCGCGATGATCTCGACCAGCTTGTCCGGATCAGTTTCGTTGATCTCGATGTCGAACACGTCGATCCCGGCGAACTTCTTGAACAGCACCGCCTTGCCTTCCATCACCGGCTTGGAGGCGAGCGCGCCGATATTGCCCAGGCCTAGCACCGCCGTGCCGTTCGTGATGACACCCACCAGATTACCTCGCCCGGTAAAGCGAAACGCGTTAAGCGGATCGGCAGCGATTTCTTCGCACGCCACCGCAACGCCGGGTGTGTACGCCAGGGCGAGATCTCTCTGCGTGACCAGCGGCTTGGTGGCGGTGACCGCCGTTTTTCCCGGAATCGGGAATTCGTGGTAATCGAGTGCTGCCTGACGATCCGACGTGTTCATGTTCTATTAAGCCTTATCTATGGGCGCCCTTGCGGCGCGAATCAAGCTACGGGCCCATTCTAGGGACAGCCCATAGGGACGATATTCGGAGTTAATATGCCCCCATCACCTTTTTCTAATGGCGCAGTACAACTATGGCGGTATTCGATCCCAACGTGGTGGTGCGCAAGCTGGCATCGCGCCTAAAAATGCGCCACCTCACCTTGCTGCTGCAGATTCAGCAGCACGGCTCGCTGACGCGCGCGGCCGAACACATGGCGAGCAGCCAGCCCGCAGTCACCAATGCCCTCGCGGAACTGGAGGACATGTTCGGGGCGCCGCTGTTCGACCGCTCGGCGCGCGGCATGACGCCGACGGCACTCGGCAAAGTCGTCCTGGCGAGAGCACGGGCGATGACCGAGGATCTCGACCACCTGGTGCGGGAAATGGAGTCGGTCGCGTCCGGGCATGCCGCGCATCTGCATATCGGCGTGATTCCCTTTATTCCTGGCCAGATGCTGTCGACGGCGATTGAACGCACACGTCCCGAAGGCGATCGGCGCCTGACGGTGACGATTCACGAGGGCACGAGCGAGCAGTTGCTCGCCCAGTTGCGCGACCACAAGGTGGACATCGTTATCGCACGCGCCTCGTCCTCGCTCGATCTGCAGCAAGTCAGCGTCGAGGTGTTATACCGGCAGCAACCTCGGTTGATTGCCAGTCGTCGCCTCGCCGCCCGGCTGGCGCGTGGCCGTCTCGACTGGCAAAAGCTGGTCGAACTGGACTGGATCCTCGGGGCCCCAAATACGCCCATGCGCGAGCAGGTCGCCGACATTTTTCTGGGCGCCGGCCTGACGCCGCCGACACCGGTTGTCGAAAGCTACTCGTCCAAGCTGATTGGAGAGATGATCGTCGCGGGGGAGCAATCGGTGTCCATCGTTCCGGCGGATATCGCCGAGGAACTCGTACGTATTGCAGGCGTCGCCATCGTGCCGTACTCGTTCGAATGGACCTTGTCCCCGATTGCGCTATTCGCGCGCATGAATGAAGCGCAGCCCATGCCTAGCCGGCTGTTCGCCGATTCACTTCGCAAGGTGTGCCAGGAGATTTACACGAGACCCGAGCGGTCTGCTGTGAAATAATCCGCACTCCAACACTAATACTAATAGAGCGGTGTTTTGAGAAAACCCCACGTCGTCATACTCTTCACGTTACTACTGGACGCGATCGGCTTCGGGCTCATCATGCCTATCCTGCCGGGACTCCTCCACAGCCTCGCCAACTCCGACACCGCCGTCAGCAGAAACTATGGCGCCCTGCTCGCCGTTTATGCGTTGATGTAGTTTCTGTTCTCTCCTATCCTGGGTGCGTTGAGCGATCGTTTCGGGCGCCGTCCGGTACTGCTGGCATCGCTCGCAGGCGCAGCGGTCGACTACCTGGTGATGGCCGCGGCGCCCAATCTGTCGTGGCTTTATGTGGGTCGCGTCCTTGCCGGCATCACCGGGGCGAACATGGCCGTCGCAACGGCCTACCTCACTGATGTCACCCCGGAAGGGGAACGCGCGGGACGGTTTGGTCAGATGGGCGCCGCGTTGGGTGTGGGCTTCATTGCGGGACCGCTGATCGGAGGATTGCTCGGCGCGTGGCATCTACGGGCGCCGTTCCTCGCAGCCGCCGCGATGAACGGGCTGAATCTGTTGCTGGCGTATTTCGTCTTGCCCGAATCGCGTGAGCGGCAAAGCGGTCCTCGAGAGAAGCGGAACATGAATGCGTTCGCCGCATTGCATCGTCTGCGCGGCACGCCGAACCTGATCCCGCTCGTGGGCGTCTACGCCGTCGTCATGCTTGCGTCGCAAGCCCCTGGCACGCTGTGGATCATCTATGGCGAGGACCGCTTTGCATGGACAACGACGATTGCCGGTATCTCGCTGGCCGCTTATGGCGCATGCCATGCGATTTCCCAAGCTTTCGCTATTGGGCCGCTGGTGGCACGACTGGGCGAACGCATCGCGTTGCTAGTCGGAGTCGCGGCGGATAGCCTCGGTCTGGTGCTGATGGCCGTCGCGACCCGTGGGTGGATGCCGTTCGCCATCCTGCCGCTGTTCGCTGCGGGAAGCATCACCATGCCCTCGCTGCAAGCCATGCTTGCACGACAGGTCGACGATAGCCGTCAGGGCGAATTGCAGGGCACGCTCACGAGTATTGCGAGTTTGATTGGCGTCGCAGGGCCGCTCGCGGCGGCGTGGATCTACGCAGCCAGTCAGCGCATGTGGCCAGGTGTCGTCTGGGCGATCAGTGCGGCGCTTTACCTGCTGGTGCTGCCACTGCTGTTCAATTCGCGTGTGAAGTCAGAGCAAAGCGGTGGGGCGGGGACAAGCGCGAGCGAGTGATGGATGCTGCGCCATCAATTCACGCGCCTGCTCACAATCACCAACCCGCGTGAAAGCCCACTGACGTTATCGACGGCTTGCGATGCCGCGTACAACTGCGCAATCGGAACCCAGACCGCCGGATACTTGTACCGCGCGACATCAAGGAGGAGCGCGCTGTCGCTGCTGGCGTCGAAGGCAGCAAGCGGCGACCAGTGACCGCCGCCTGCTTCACCGATCTCCACCCGCCTGAAATTCAGCAGCGCAAAGCGGTCGCTATGCGCCGTGGTATCACGTATCAGATCCCGGAACTGCGCGAGCGTCAGGTCGCTGGAACGGAATTTCTTGACCTCGACCGGGAATCCGCTCAGCACCGCGCTGAGCTGGTCGAGCGTCATGCCTTCCCTCGATACGCGAGCGGCATTAGCGACCTGCGGATCGACGCTGCGAAAGAAATCCTCCTGAGAGAAGTACGGGAAGTCAGGATATTGAGTCGACTCAGGACGCTTGATGCCCAGTGCATTGAGCGCCATCACCGAGCTCGCCACCGAACAGTACGCCTCGTTCCTCTGTGTTTCGAAATACTCTGATAGCGGCCAGTACGACTGATTGTTGGCGCTGGACATGAACCGCTTCTGGCCTTCGGGCTGCGTCAACGCGATAAGATTTGGCGGGACCGGCAACGGTCCATCGGCCACGTGGCTCGTTGTGGGCGCGTCCGCATGGCTCTCGGTGAACGGCAATGAACCGCAGCCAGTCAACGCAACGATCAGGGCAGCAGCAGCCCAGGCAGGCAGGCTCTTGAGCCGAACGAAGCGGAAGAATGAATAGTTGGACATCGAACCCTTCTCATACGGATGATTTCCGGACGATGGCTGGCTGGACGCTGCGTCAGCACCATACGGGCGAACTCCGGTTTTTTAACACGAAACAAACGCGCGCGTAAGATTGACCTTAGGATGGAACCGTCGCACGGACCGATTCCATCGCCGATACCAAGCGAGTTTCCCCATGACAGAGATTCACACGGCCCAATTTCCGCAACACGTCGAAGCCGTTCGAGCGATCTTCCGCGAATATGCGGAAAGCCTGGGCATCGACCTCAGCTTCCAGAATTTCGACGCAGAGTTAGCAGATCTCCCGGGCAAGTACGCAGCACCGCGAGGTCGCGTCCTCCTCGCGTGGCGTGAAGGCGAAGTGATTGGAAGCGTCGCAATGCGGCCGCTGGATGAGACCGTTTGCGAAATGAAACGGCTCTATGTGCGCCCTGCAGGACGCGGTCAACAGCTTGGAACGCGCCTGGCCGAATACATCGTGCAGGTTGCAAGAGAGGTCGGCTACACAAAAGTCCGGCTCGATACGCTCCCCACCATGCAAGCGGCGCAGAACGTCTACGCGTCACTCGGGTTCGTGCCGATCCCGGCATACGTATTCAACCCGGTAGAAGGCACGTTGTTCCTCGAGCTCGATCTGGGTACGGCGCGCGAGCAGCGTCAACGTTGATATAGCGAGATCAATCTCGCGGCCGGATACCTCCAGTTCAACGATTCCGGCAGCTGCGCTGAGCAAGCACCGACGTCTATCTCGAGGGCGTGTATCAGCATGTGCGTGGTGCGCCTGCCGGCTCGATACTCGGCGACGCGATGATCAACACGCTGTCGCCATCGTCGACTGGCACGCAAGTGGTTGTATCCGTCAGCCTGCGCCACGCGTTCTGATTCTGATCGCGTAGACTTGCAGGATGGCGGCGTGTCGGGGAGCGCGCGCCATGCCGCGCGCTCGGCCTTGCGCACCTTGAACCCTCATGAAAGGAACTGGCATGCTGACCGTCCACCACCTCGGGAAGTCCCAGTCCGAGAGAATCGTATGGCTGTGCGAAGAACTTTCCATTCCGTACGAGCTCAAGAAATACGACCGCGATCCGGTCACGCGGCTCGGTCCGCCGGAATACAAGGCGTTACATCCGCTAGGCACCGCGCCGATCATTACGGACGGCAATGTCGTGCTGGCGGAATCCACGGCGATCATGGAGTACATCATGGCGAAGTACGGCAGCGGCAATCTCGTGCCGGTGCCAACCGACGCCACGTTCCCCGACTATCTATACTGGTTCCACTTTGCGAACGGATCGCTTCAGCCCAACCTGGGGCGCAGCATGATCCTGAGCCGCCTCGAACTGCAAGCCGACAATCCGACGCTGAAGTGGGTGAGCGCACGGCGCGATCTGGTGATGGGTCTGGTCGAGAAGCGCCTGGGCGACACGGACTACCTGGCTGGAGATGCCTTCACCGCGGCAGATATCGTCACGGTGTTTTCGCTGACGACGATGCGCCTCTTCCTGCCGGTGGACCTTTCTCCTTACCCGAATATCCTGGCATATCTCCAGCGCATCGGCGCACGCGATGCCTACCAGCGGGCGATGAAAAAAGGTGACCCGGACCTGACGCCGATGCTGACCTGAAGCGTCTTTTGTCCGGATGGAGCCCACGATTGGAGGCATCCGCCAGCTCCGCTAGCGAAGGCCCCCAACTGAGCGATCGATCAGCGGTCACGATCAAGCGGCACCGTTACAGCGCCGCTTGATCACAACGCCCGCTATCAAACGTCTCCGGCCTGATACAGCTTGATCACAGCCGAAAAGTCCAACCGGCCAGCGCCTTTGATGCTCATCGTCTGATACAACTGCTGCGCCAGCGCGCCGAGATAGACCGGTTGACGCGCTTGCTTCGCGGCATCCGTAGCGAGACCAAGATCCTTCAGCATCAGGTCCGTACCGAAGCCACCGGTATAGCCGCGCGACGACGGTGCCGTTTCGATCACGCCCGGGAACGGGTTATACGTGTCGGAACTCCAGCAGCGTCCGGTGGACGTGTTGATGATCCCACCCAGCACTTTCGGATCGATGCCGAGTGCGGCGCCCAGCGACATCGCTTCGGCGACCCCCGCCATCGTGATACCGAGCACCAGGTTGTTGCAGATCTTCGCCACCTGGCCCGTTCCGGTATCGCCGCAATGAACGATGTTCTTGCCCATTGCCGAAAGCACCGGCTTCGCCTGCTCATACGCCGCCGCACTACCGCCCACCATGAACGTCAGCGTGCCGGCCGCCGCGCCACCGGTGCCGCCCGAGACCGGCGCATCGACAAACGCGTTGCCGTGCTGCGCCGCGAGTTCCGCGAACGCCTTGACGCTCGCCGGATCGATCGTGCTCGAATCGATGATGGTCACGCCCCTGGCGATACCCGCGAGCACGCCATCGTCAGCCGTCAGCACGCTGCGTACGTGAGCCGCCGCGGGCAGCATCGTGACGACACATTCGACGTCCGCCACCGCGGCCTTCGGCGAAGCCGCCGCCTTTGCGCCTGTGTCAACCAGCGCCTGCACCGCCTGCGCGTTCAGGTCGAACACGTTCACGGCATGGCCGGCCTTCAGCAGGTTGTGCGCCATCGGCGCACCCATATTGCCCAACCCGATAAAACCGATCTTCATGATTGCGTCTCCATTTCGTGATCCGGAGTGCCGCGCGCAGAGGGATTAGCGCAGGCTGATGGTGGTGTTGACGCCATCGTTGACGGTCGCGTCGTCGAACCAGCGCGCGGTGACCGTTTTGGTCTGCGTGTAGAACTGCACGACCTGCTTGCCATAGGGGCCGAGATCACCCAGCTTCGAGCCGCGCGAACCCGTGAAGCTGAAGTACGGCACCGGCACCGGAATCGGAATGTTGATCCCTACCTGGCCTACGTCGATCTCGCTCTGGAACTTGCGCGCCGCTGCGCCGCTCTGCGTGAAGAGGCCCACACCATTGCCCATCGGATTGCGGTTGACCAGTGCAATTGCGTCGTCGAGCGTCGGCACGCTCAGCACCACCAGCACCGGTCCGAAGATTTCGGTGCGGTAGATTTCCATTTCGGTCGTAACGTCGGTGAAGATCGTCGGGCCGATGAAGTTGCCTTCCTCGTAGCCGCGCACCTTGACGCCACGGCCATCGAGGGCAAGCGTCGCACCCTCTTTCACGCCAGCCTCGATCAGGCCGAGAACACGCTGCTTTGCTGCCCGCGAAACAACCGGCCCGATATCCGTGCCCGCTTCGTTACCCGCGTTGACCTTCAACGTCCTGGCCTTCTCAACCAGATCCGGCAGCCACTGCTGCGATGCGCCCACCAGCACGACCACCGAAGTCGCCATGCAACGCTGGCCCGCCGCGCCAAAGCCGGCGCCTGCGAGGGAATTCAAGGTCTGCTCGCGGTTGGCATCGGGCAGCACCACTGCATGATTCTTCGCGCCCATCATCGACTGCACGCGCTTGCCGTGTTCACTGCCGAGGCGGTACACGTGCGTGCCCACCGTCGTCGAACCGACGAACGAGATCGCCTTTACCAGTTCATGCGTGCACAGCGCATCCACGACGTCCTTGCCGCCATGCACGACATTTAGCACACCCTTCGGCACACCGGCCTCAATGGCCAGCTCGACCAGTTGCATCGTCGAGATCGGATCCTGCTCCGAGGGCTTTAGCACGAACGTATTGCCGCAGACGATCGCCATCGGGAACATCCACAGCGGAATCATCGCCGGGAAGTTGAACGGCGTAATGCCGGCGCACACGCCGATCGGCTGACGCAGCGTGTACGTATCGACGCCGCCCGCGACGTTCTCGGCGAACTCGCCCTGCTGCAGCGTGCCAATCGAGCACGCATGTTCCACGACTTCGAGGCCGCGGAAGATATCGCCTTCGGCATCGGGAATTGTCTTGCCCTGCTCGGCCGACAACGTCTTCGCGATGCGCGGCATGTGTTCGCGGACCAGCGCCTGGTACTTCAGCATGATGCGCATGCGGGCGCCGATCGGCGTGTTTTTCCACGTGGCGAACGCCGCGTGCGCGGAGCGGATTGCCGCATCCACTTCTTCGGTGGTCGCGAACGGCACACGTGCCAGCACTTCCTGGGTCGCCGGGTTGACGATATCGCGCCACTCGCGCGTGCCCGATTCAGCGAACTCGCCGTTGATCAGCAGTTTGACCGTGCTGACATTCGCGTTGGACGTCTGAGTAACCGCATTCATGATCGACTCTCTGGGTTGGGTACAAATAAGGTAAGTTCAACTACTAGTCGGCGCGCGGGCGCATCATCAACGTGCAGATCAACGCGACAATGCCCAGCGCCACCATATAAATGACCACGTAATGCGGGCGGCCGGCGCCCACTGCGAGCAGCGCGGTCGCGATCATCGGCGCGATACCGCCGCCCAGCACACCCGCAATCTGCACCGACAACGAGATCCCGCTATAGCGAATCTCGGCCGGAAACTGCGAAGCGAACAATTGCGACTCCGGTGCGTACAGAATCGGGAACACGACGCCCACGCCCAGCACCATCGCCCACCAGACGGTCAAAGGATCGCGTGTGCCGAGCATCGCAAAGAACGGCGCCGCAAACAGGCACATGATGACGAGGCCGATCAGGAACAGACGTTTCTGTCCGATACGATCGCTCAGATAGCCGCAAAACGGCATGGTGAACAACGACAGCACGGCACCCGCCGTAATCGCATGCAGGATGGCGGCCTTGGGGACCTTCAACTGATTGGCCGCATAAGCCAGCGCGAAGGCGACCACCAGGTAGAACCAGGTGTTTTCCGCACTGCGCGCGCCGATGATGATCAGGAGCTCACGCGGGTGGCGCCGCATTGCTTCGAGGATCGGCGCCTTCACCGGCTCGCCGCGCGCTTTCACCCGCTCGAAGTCCGGCGATTCAGGTACGCGTACCCGGATCACCCAGCCGATCACGACCAGCGTGATGCTGGCGAGAAACGGAATGCGCCAGCCCCATGCGAGCAGATCGGCTTCCGGCAGCGCGGTGACGGCGGCCATCGCCAGCGAGGACAGGATCAATCCGAAGCCCACGCCCGTTTGCGGCAAGCTGCCGAAGAAACCCTTGCGGCCGGCCGGTGCATGTTCCACCGCCATCAGCACAGCGCCGCCCCACTCGCCGCCCACGGCCATGCCCTGTAAAAACCGCATCGCCACCAGCAAAGCAGCGGCCCAGTAGCCGATGCTCTGATAAGACGGAATCAGGCCGATCACCATGCTCGGAATGCCCATCATCAACAGCGTAACGAGCAGCATCGACTTACGTCCGATCCGGTCGCCAAAGTGGCCGAAGACGATTCCGCCCATCGGACGACCGATGAACCCGACGCCATACGTCGCAAACGCGGCCAGCGTGCCGAGGACGGGATCAAGCGTCGGGAAGAAGATCTTGTTGAATACGAGCGCGGCAGCCGTGCCGTACAGGAAGAAGTCATACCATTCGATGGTGGTGCCGGCCATGCTGGCCCACCCGGCGAGCAGGTAATCCCTGGCGCGCTTGGGAAGCGGTGCGGCAACTGCCGCCCCGTCGGGGGTCGATTGCATCTGCATCCTGTTGTCTCCGGTATTTTTTGTAGGCTCGCCGGTCGCGCGAATGGCGTGGGCTGCCTGAGCCGTGGTTGTTCCAGCGGCTTGCAACCGAGTATAGTTATTCGAATATCCACGGTATAGAGATGAAAAAGCCCATCCGATATGCAAAAAAACACAAGTGCCATCTTGCGTGGGACCGGAGCCTGAATGCAAAGCGTGAATTGGGATGATCTGCGCTACTTCCTCGAAGTGGCGCGAACTCAACGAGCAAGCGGCGCGGCGAAGCGCCTGGGTGTCGACCACACCACCGTGGCGCGCCGCGTAAGAGAACTGGAAGCCGCCCTCGGCACCGTGCTGTTCGACAAATCGCGCGCGGACGGATTCGTGCTTACTTCCGACGGCCAGCGTCTGCTCGCCTATGCCGATACCGTTGAAACCACCGTGCAATCCGCCGCTGAACAATTCACGGGCGGCACTCACTCGCTCTCGGGACACGTGCGGGTAGGTTCAACGGAGGGCTTCGGATGCTTTTTTTTATCACCACAGCTTGCGCGTTTTGCGGGCAAGCACCCTGACATCTCAATCGACCTGCTGCCCGTTCCGCATTTCGTCAGCCTCTCCAAACGGGAAGCGGACCTCGCCATCATGCTTGAGCGGCCCGAGCGAGGGCAGTACGTCTGCACCAAGCTGTGTGACTACCGGCTCAAGCTATATGGAACCCGCAGCTATCTGGACCGCCATCCGCCCGTCAATACCGTGACGGACTTACGCGACCACGCCTTTATCAGCTACGTCGCCGATCTCGCCTTCAGTCGTGAACTGCTCTATCTGGATCGCACCATCCCGAACGCTACCGCCAATCTGTGCAGCACCAGTGTGATCGCCCAATACCATGCTGCGCTGCAAGGCAATGCGCTCGCCATCCTTCCCTGCTTCATGGCTGAAACCAATCCCCTGCTCGAGGCCGTCTTGCCGGACGAGATCATGGTGACGCGGCATTTCTGGATCTGCTGCCGCGAAGATCTGCGCAAGCTACGGCGCGTCACTTCGTTGTGGGACTACCTGCGCGCGGCGGCCGACGAGAACCGGGGACTGTTGATGGGGGAATCTACCGAAATGCGGTACGTGGAGGCGTGAGCAGCTACTGTACAAAAAGGGGCTTAAGCTTTTTCCGGAATGGCCGTTATTGCATCTGCCAACCTTTCATGTCCCGCTCATGGCCAAGACCATTCCGTTTTCCCGCAACACCCAAGCCGCCCACGCACGGGCAGCAAAGGCTATGTTGCTGCCGCTTCCCAAGGCGACCGCGGAAGAACTCGCGCTCCAGGTCCATCTCGCACTCGACAGCCTGCGACGGGGGAAAGGGAACGTCAGCGCCGCCCAGACCGTGACCGAGACGATGCTCCTTGTCGCCTTCATCGCCGAAGCGGGGTACGGCACGCTGACGTCTGAAGCGCTACATATCGCGGACGGCGTGAGCGCCGCGTGCTTCGAGCGCGGCCGCGCCTCGGGCGAATGGGCACTCGATCACGACGGGTACGAAATCTTCGCGGTGATTGCGACGATGTACGATCATCAACTGCAAAGAGCTCCGCTCTGGGCGCTTACCGAGGCGAGCGACCGGTTGGAGCGGTTCAAAGCAGGCGAACCTTATCAGGCAGCTAACAGGAAACGGGCTTGAGTGGGTGTCAGTGGTAGACGAAAGCACTGCTGATTGTGCGGGTGGTGGAGGCTATCCAGGTTCGCTTGCCCTCGTGTGGCCCTATGCAATGCCCAATGCCCGCAAGATCGGCAGATGAACCTGCGCAAAGCGGTGCGCTTTCGCAGATAGATCGGTCAGAGAAGCTTCTACTACCGATGGTAACGCGATGGTTTCCTGCCTGGCAGCGGAATCCGCGCGTAACACAGCCTCGGCGAATTCGGCCCATTGTGCCGGATGCTGCATTTGATGCCGTCTCGCTAACAGAAAAAGTCGCGGCAAACGCGGCATGAAAATGCCCGAATCCGAAACCGGGCTCACCAGAAACTGCACGTCGTCATGGTGACGTGCCTGCTCGCAGATTACCGCGTTCAACTTCTCTGCCGAAGGCCGGGCGGCGCTGATTTGCGCATCGTCCTGGACGTTCAGCAATACACCCATACTGACCAGCAGCATCACGGCCTCGACGATCTGCGCCAGTGCGATGCCTTGTGCGTGAACGCTGCGCTCGATCTCTGACAAGGGCACGGGGCAATAGCTCGACACTGCGTCGAGAATCGGGCCGTATAGCGCTTCCGGCAAGACCGTCTCGCCGAGTGCGCCGCGCACCTTCAGCGCCACAGACGCTCTCGGCAGCGCAAGGATCACCCGATGCGCGCGTAGCGCTCCATCACGTTCGTCGACCGTCAGCGTGCGGGGTGTCTTGACCCAGTAATCGCGTCGCAACGAGCGGTTCACGCAGAAATCGCGCACCGTTTCGCGTAACCCAGTATCCGCAATGTCAGATAACAAGGCGCGTTGTGCTGGACTGAGATTGATCTCCTCGACGTGATCACGATAGTCCGCCGATCCGCTATAAGTCAGACCGGCCGCAGCCAGCGACGAAGCGACCTGCAAGAACGACATGGGATGCCAGTCGCGATTGAAGTATTCATGCGCGAGATACCTCGGGCTCTCCTCTGATAGCGCGTCGACGCGCTCGGCCAGAAGTGGGTTAACCAGTGCATAGCCCGGTTGCGTCGCAAAGACGGTCTGCGCAAAATCGACGGCGGCTTTGATACGTCCCTCCATGCGCGCTTCGGCCAGCGCGCCGTCCTGCTCGCTCGATACTGCACCGATCTGGAAATGCCGGTGCATCAATTCGCGTACGGGCAGCATCGGCGTCCAACCGGGCTGCGTGTTATAGCTCAGATACAGCACGCCGCCGGACTTCAGCTTGCGGTTGATGAACTCGGCGAGCAGCGCGCGATTTTCGTCGGAAATCCAGCTCCAGATGCCGTGCATGCCGATGAAGTCGAAATCGGGCAAATCGTCGCGCCGGCAGAACTCGGAGAAGCGCTCACCGAACAATTGCGCCTGTAATCCGGCGCGTTCGGCGAGTCGCTGCGCGAAGTTCGCGTGAGGCGGGTGGAAGTCGGTGCCATACCATCGCGTGTTCGACCCGGCGGCGTGAATGTTGACACTGACGCCGTGGCCAAAACCGAGCTCGCATGCGGTATGAACGGGTGGCGATGCTAGCCCGGCATGCAGCAACGGAAGCTTCAGCCGCAGGGGATTCAGTTCGTCGCAATAGCCGAACGTGTAGGCAATCCCATCAACGTAACCTGTATCCCGATCACCCACGTCTTCACTCTCGTTCGTCATTCGTTGCGCGGAGTCCACCCATGCAGGGTCCGCGGATTGCCGCCCGGGTTGTCCGGCGCGGTCCGATACGATACCGGGGCGTCGCGTGGAATGCAAAAGGTCGTTAATCCGGATTGGGACCGGCGTGACGGCTGCCACCGGGATCTGTTCGAGTCCCTCGCCGCCAAGGATCAGAACGCGGCAATATGTCAGCTTGCAGCGAGTTCGATGGTCGGCTCGCAAATAATCGGGAAATTGACCGAGTTCGCGACGTAACACTTCTCGTGGGCCGCGTGATGCAGACGCGCGGCGAGGCCGGGGTCGTCCCCTGCGCGGATCGTCACATGAGGGCGCAGCACGATTTGCGTGAACTTGCCTTGATGTGGACTATCGAGCATCGTCCCTTCCGCGTCGTCGCGGTATTCCAGCACCGCGATTCCAGCGTCGGAGCACAGGTGCAGGTACCACAGCTTATGACAGGCCGACGCGGAGGCGAGGAGCAGATCTTCCGGGTTCCAGCGTGCCGCGTCGCCGAGGAATGCGGCGTCCGACGAACCCGGAATATCGGGCTTGCTCCCGGAGCGAATCGTATGGTCCCGTCCATAGTCACGATAGCCTGACGTGCCCGTGCCACGGTTACCTGTCCAAAGCACTGAGACCCGGTATGTGTGCTCGCCATATGCCATGCCAATCTCCTTCAGATTAACCACGATACGTTGCGGTTGATGCCTGACAGGCCAACCACTTCAAAGCTGATGCTTGCCTACCTCGCAGACCGCCCCCCTCGGGTAGCAACTGCGTCGAAAGATGCAAGACCATGCACAACCCAATCGGGGTGCGAACTGAACGCCCAGACCGGTGCTGTTGCCCAGTCGAATTATCACCTCGTTCTGAGGAGATTTATAGTCTGCGGATGCTGTTCGAGGTTGCGCCGCGATCGCCACGACGAGCGCTCCAGACGAGCCATCACCTCCGCAATGCCATGACGACATACCTGAACGCTTCATCACCCGGCGCGACAATCAACGCGCTGAGTTTGGTCGAACTCAGGCGAACCTGGAGCGTGTCGGTCCGAAGTGTGGTCATAGCGTCCAGCAAGTAACGGATGTTGAAGCTAAGGTCTACAGGAGGGCCATCGTAGGCTATCTCAAGCTCTTCGACCGACTCTTCGTCCTCGGGGTTGTTGACGCTGACTTGCAACCGCCCATGGCCTGCAAAACATTGGATGCTTCTGAATTTTTCAGTGGTTAGTATTGCTGCACGCTGCAGACACGCGTGAAACGCTTGCCGTTCAATCGTGAACTCCGCCTCGAACCCGGAAGGAATCACACGCCTGAAGTCAGGATACCGGCCCGCAATCAGCTTGCAGGTAAAGAGTATTTTGCCAAACGCGAAACTCGCGTAGCCCGATGCAGTAGTGAGCAGCACTGTCGAGTCGTCGTCGGGAAGCAGTCGGATAAGCTCAAGGATCGCCTTTCTCGGCACGATAATCTCGCGGGAGTCGAGGCCGGTTTGTGCGGGGATATGCGCGGTAGCCAGCCGGTGACCGTCTGTAGCCACGGCGGTTAGCTCGGAGCCGCTCATTAACAGTGCTCCGTTCAGGAAGTAACGAATGTCGTTATCCCCCATCGCGAAGTGCACCATGTGCAGGAGGCGTTTCAGATTGCCGGCCTTGACGGAGAGCGCCAACTCGGGCTCCGCGCTTTGCCTGATCTGAGGGAAATCTTCCGCACGGCCAGCATGTAGGGATATTCGGCTGCCCGGCCCCTGGATAATCAGACGCGAGCCTGATAAAGCGAGGCTAATCTGCGCGTCGGGCATGGCTCGCACGACATCCAGAAGCTTGCGCGCGTTCACAGTCAGGGCCGTGCTGGACTGGCGGCAGTCGATATTTTCCGTTGCGCTAAGCTCCAACTCCAGGTCGGTACTGCGGAAATGCACCTCGTCACCCATAGTGGAAACCAGCACGCTAGAGAGAACAGGAAGCGTGCTGCGCCGCTCCACGATGCCACAGACGATCTGCAGCGGGTGGATAAGGACATCACGTGGAGCTCTGAGAAACTGCATTGCGTTTCCTTTCAATTGGAAGACGATGTAACTGCCGATCTGATGAACTCTTCGTCATCTATTTCGGCATCCTAAATGCATAGAGTGGACTTCCCGATCCTAGAGGACGGGGCATGACGGATTGACTGGCTAAAACCTTCGCGAGGTCAAAGCACTTCGGTAACGGACAACTCGAATCGCTTAAGGCGAATATCTCGCGACCGCTGCGGCGGAGAGGATGCGAGAGCCCGCGTTCGACGTGTGCACACGATAACCGTTGAATAAGCCAGAGTCAACTGACAAGCTTCACTTGTCATCAGGTGTTCGCGATGACCGATTTGCATGCAGGCTGACGATCGCCAAGCCGTGGCAAACCTCGGGCGCGCGGCTGATGGAAATGGCCAACGTGTTGGCTCATTCCCGCGTGCAGCCGCGCGAGATCGTGGAGACCTTCGTCAAGCTGCTGGCTCCATTCGCCCGCATGTAGCAGAGGAGTTATGGAGCTAGCTAGGGTACGACGGCACACTGGCGTACGCGCCTTGGCCGAAGTTCGACCCGGAACTCGCGCTCGACGAGAGCCAGGAGTACGTCGTGCAGGTCAACGGTAAAGTACGTCATCGTTTCCGCGGGGAGAACGGACTCGACGCAAGTGCCCTAATGGCAGCAGCGAAAGCCGAGCCACAAGTCAGTGCATTGCTGGAGGGGCGGTACGTGACGGAGATAGCGATCCCTGGTCGCCTGGTGAACTTCGTCGTCAGGGAGTAGCGTTCCTCTGCGATTCAGGTTGGTGTAGCCAGGATTTGCACTCCTTGCCTGCTTTTGCGTCGGTGCATGACATGGCTGGGTCCAGCCACACGGTCGCGCGAGCATATCGTTTCTCGCTGTCTGAGCTCCCACTGAACACCCATCCGTGCAACGGCTAACACATTGCCGTTGCACGGCCAACCGGGCTGGTGAAGGTGGCGTTAAGCCGTCGTGTTGATGGTGTTGCCCACTAACGTGCCATTGAAGGTGTTGGGCTGGGTCGATCCATTCGACGTAGAGGCCGACGCAACCGTGGACGACGGCACGCTAGTGGCCGACGCAACAGCGGCCGACGGCACGCCAGTCGTCGACGCTAGCATGCTGAACACTGACGTGCTGGACGTTGTACTCGACGTCGAGGACGACGAGGACGTCGAGGCTACGTCACCGCCATGGTGGCCACCGCCGTGGCCGTGCTTTGTGGTCGCCGGTATCTGAGTCGGCTGGCTGCCAGCGCTTTGAGCGGAAGTGCCTTGCGCTGCCGGATAGGTGTTGCCACTGGACGTGATGCCGGAAATAGACATGATGCTCCTTGGGGATGGATCGTCGGGCGGCCGCACCTTGCAATAGATCGCGAGCGCCATTTAAGAACCTCGCCAGCATGCGTCGTTTTGCTCCTCGTTTCAATGCAGAAACGGCCTCGTCGCGCGGCATCGCGTTACGCGACGTTACAAAATGTCCAAATGGTAACCGCCGGTAAATCTTTGGATTCGGGGTTTGAACGGTGCGCTGCGCGGCGCTGCTATGCTTTGTACATTCTCCCCAGCCGACCAGGTCCAGCCTTCGCAGCCGAACATGCGGACCGGCTGACCTTACCCTTACCGCCCGCATGCATCGCATCAAGTGGCTAGCATGCGGTGCTCCTCAATCATGTCCATCGATCGTCTTCTTTCCCTTGCGTCCTCCTATCATCAGGAAGGCCGTCTCGACCTGGCCGAGAGTCACTACCGCGAAGCGATAGGTATCGAACCCGATCACTGGGACGCATGCTTTGGACTCGGCCAGGTGTTGATCCGGCAGGATCGATTCGACGAAGCCACCGGCTGGCTCAGGCCACTGGTGAACCGCCCCGGTGATCGTGCCGCCGTGTATCGCCAGCTTGGGCTCGCCGAAGCCTGCACCGGCCGGCGGCAACGCGCGCTTGATCATTTCAAACATGCTCTTGAACACGAGCCCGATGATCCCGCGACCTTGCACATCATCGCCAATCTTCAGCAAGCGCTAGGTCTTAACAACGACGCCGACGCAACCTATCGCCGTGCTGTGAAATTGAAGCCGTTGATCACCGTCCCGGCGGTTGTCGCACCGCCGGCCTTCCGCGTGCTGTTTGTGTTCGGGCCTAGCGCGGGCAACACTCCCATTGAGTTTCTGATCGAGCAGGCAAGCTTCGAAAGCAATATCGTCACCCTGTTGAAAGATATGGACTACGACGTCGATCGGCTGCGCGCTTACGCAAACGTTGTGGTCAACCTGATTTCCGATGTCGATCGGGGGCACGCCTTCCTCGCGCCGGCGCAAGAGCTTGTAGAACGCGTCGGCGGTCCTGTCGTCAATCATCCGAAGAAGGTTGCAGGTACGAACCGCGAGTCGGTTGCGCGGCGCCTTGCGGCATTGCCGAGCTGTAGCGTGCCGCAAACGCGGCTCTATCAGGCGGCCGAACTGCGTGACCTGCTCTCCTCCGCCTCGCCAGCTCTGCCGGCGTTTCCGTTGTTGGTAAGGCCCGCCGGCACACACGGCGGCGACGACTTCGATAAAATGGAGAATCCCGCGCAGCTGCAGACATTCCTGGGCGGACACGAACCACGCAGCTACTACCTCATCCCGTTTGTCGACTACCGATCCGAAGATGGTTTTTTCCGCAAATACCGTTTCGTTTGTGTCGGCGACGAGATCCTGCCGTACCACCTCGCTATCGACAACCAATGGAAAGTCCACCACGTCACTACCAGCATGGCAACCCATACCTGGATGCAGGACGAAGAACGGGCGTTTCTCGAGGACCCGTGGCGCGTCTTCGGCGTTGCGCAGCAGGCGGCGTTGCAGCGGATTCGTGACGCGATCGGTCTGGACTTTTTCGGCATCGACTGTGGGCTCGACCGTGACGGCGCTGTTGTCGTGTTCGAAGTCAATGCAAGCATGCTCGTGCATGGCAGGAACCAGCGGTTTCCGTACAAGACGGAGGCGGTGGAGCGGATCAAGCAAGCGTTTCACGGTTTGCTCGCGCGACTCGCATGTACTCAAACCGATTGACCAGCACGTCGGCAGCTTCACGCACCCCGTCCGACTCACTCGCTCAAGGAATCAGCAGCGAAAACTCGCATGTGCGGCCGCGCAACATCGTTGATGCGCAGGAGCGCGCACCGCGTTCGCAGCTTGCGAACGGGCAAGGCACGCGATAGCAGTATGATGGCATAGTGTATTTGCTGCGTGACGCCCGGAGGCATCGTCGAACGCCATCGATTTCCCGGCACCGTGTGCAACCGGCAAGCGACTACTGGAGAGACGATGAACTGGCTCGACAAGCTATTGCCACCGCAGATCAAGCAAACCGATCCGAAGCGCCGCAAAAGCATTCCGGAAGGTCTGTGGTTCAAGTGTCCGGAGTGCGAAGCAGTTCTCTACCGCACCGACGTCGAAGCCAATCTTTTCGTGTGTCCGAAATGCGATCATCATATGCCGATAGGCGCTCGCGAGCGGCTGGATCATCTGCTCGACGTTGAAGGCCGCTATGAGATCGGCCGCGAACTACTGCCCGTCGACCCGCTGGAGTTCAAGGACAGCAGGACGTATCCGGAGCGCCTTTGCGAAGCGATGGAAGAGACAGGCGAAACAGACGCGGTGGTGGTGATGGGCGGCGCGATCCGGTCGATTCCCGCGGTGGTGGCATGCTTCGATTTCTCGTTCATCGCGGGTTCGATGGGTTCTGTCGTCGGGGAGCGTTTCGTACGCGGTGTAACGAACGCGATCGAACAACGTACGCCGTTTATCTGCATCGCCGCATCAGGCGGTGCACGCATGCAGGAAAGCATGTATTCACTCATGCAAATGGCCAAAACAACTGCGATTCTGACCAGGCTGGCGGAGGCAGGGCTTCCCTTCATCTCCGTACTGACCCATCCAACGACGGGCGGCGTATCAGCAAGTTTCGCGTTTCTCGGTGACGTGGTGATTGCCGAACCGAAAGCACTGATTGCTTTCACCGGCGAGCGGGTCATCGAGCAGACGGTGCGCGAGACGTTACCCGAAGGCTATCAACGCCCCGAGTTCCTGCTGCAGCGGGGTGCCATCGATATGATCGTGGATCGTCGCAAGATGCGCGAGAAGGTCGCGCGTTTGATGGCAATACTGACGCGACAATCCGCCGATTCGATTGTTTGACTCTACCGGACAACCTCTTTCGGGCCTCCATCTGTATCTAACGTTTGCACCGGTCCGGCGTCGTACGCAGCGCCGCTGAACTGTCGTGGCGAATCGGATGAGCCAATGTGCGTGATGAAGGCGATTCATGGATGTCTCATGCCGTCACGCTTTTTTGGGCCCTTGGCGCGCCGTCACACGATGCTCGCTCCGCCGTCCACCGCCAGATGCTGGCCCGTGATATGGCGCGATGCTTCGCTTGCAAGAAACACTACCGCGCCCTTCAGATCTTCCTCGCCGCCAAGCCGATGCAGTGGCGAATGCGCGATGACGGATTCTGCCATCGTGGCGAGCAGACCCGCCGACATCTTCGATGGGAAAAAGCCTGGGCAAATCGCATTGACGTTGATATTGTGGCGGCCCCATTCCGAGGCCAGCGCCCGCGTAAAGTTGATCGCCGCGGCCTTCGAAGTGTTGTAGGCAATCGTGTTCATGCCCGCCGGTGCACCCTTCAGGCCCGCGATCGAAGCGATGTTGATGATCTTGCCCGTGCGGCGCGGAATCATGCTGCGCTTGCCGACTTCACGCGCGAGAAAGAATGGCGCGTTGATGTTCAGATTCATGACCTTGTGCCACGCCTCGTCAGGATAGTCCTCCGCTGGGGCACCCCACGTGGCGCCGGCGTTGTTGACGAGAATATCGATGTGGCTGTACACGGCCAGCACGTCGCTAACAAGATCGGGAATCCTCTCGAATTTGGCGAGATCATTGACGAAAGTTTGGACTTCGATGCCCCGCGCTTCCAGATGCGCTTTCGCCTCCACCAGTTCGTCGGCCTTGCGTGCGGTGATCGCCACGCGGCAGCCCATTTCACCGAGCGCTTCGGCCATCTGCAGACCGAGTCCGCGCGAGCCGCCGGTAACCAGCGCCACCTTGCCTTCCAGTTGAAACAGGTCTTTCACGTGCATCCGGCGTCTCCTTGATGTGGGTTCTGCTAGACAGATTCGTCTGCTTTTTAACCCATCATACGTGCGGGGATTCGCCGTGTAAATAAAAGCATGATCGTTTTATTTTTGAGGTTCGCCGATCAGCATGGCGAGAGGCTTCAGGGGTGAAAGCGCAATCAGTTCGAATTCCATCATTCCGGCGACTCCAAGTGGGAGTTTTTCCAGAATCTCGCGAGCTTCGGCCGTGCTCGAGGCGTTCATGATAAAGACCACCCCGTACCCTTCCGCCTGGAAGTACCAGTGATCGATCTTGCCGGCGAGGTAGTTGCGAACCGTGGCGCGCACTTCGAAGGGCAGGACCTCAGCAATGGCCTCGGGTGTTCCCTTCGCCGTTACGGAACCAATCGCGAGGATCTTATTAGTGGGGGAGGTGACGGCGGCGAGCGCAGGCAGGATGTTGGCGTGGACGCGCGGATTGCGAGCTTGGGACATTTGAAACTCCAGTTGACGGGAAGGCAGGTAATACAGGATCGCAGCGAGCGGATTAATGCTCGTTCGGCTGGAAGAGCGTGAGGTTGGCTTTGACGTATTCGCCGACCGTCATGGGTTTTCTACCCGTCAAGGCCTCGACCGCATTGTTGGTGCCGGCGAAATCGCCGTCCTGGTAGGCGCGGTAAACCGCGACGATGTGCTGGATGAAATGCTCCGGCATTCCAATCGCTTTCAGCCGCGCGCCAAAGTCCTCAAAGCCTTCCGGTTCGTAGCGGATCTTTCGGCCCAAGGCCTCGCCAACGGCGCTTGCGAGTTCGTCGTGATTCATTTCTGTCGCACCGAAGAGCGGATAGATCTTGCCGGCATGCGGTGCCGGGTCCAGCAGAACGTTGGCGATGACGTGACCCTGGTCTTGCGCCGAGATGGGCGCGTGACGCCCGTCTCCCGCCGGAACTTTGATGAGGTCGTGATCCGCGATAAGCGGCAGCTGAAACCCGTACGTCAACCATTCCATGAAAAATGTCGGACGCAGATGTGTAACCGGAACACCAGCCCAGTCAAATACGCGTTCCCCGTACCAATGCGAACGCGCGGAATCGCTCACAGCGTCAACCTTTGCAGAAATCTGCGACATGTTGACGATAGAACGAACGCCAGCGCTCCTCGCCGCCTCCGCAAAATACGCCGTGGCATCGACGAGTTGCGACTGCTGAACCGGGTACACGAAGTACGCACCCGTTACCCCCTGTAAAGCAGCGCGAACCGCGTGGCCATCAAGAAGATCGCCAATAACGACTTCGACGCCCTTGCTGCGCAACGCTGCGGCCCGATCATCGTCCCTATGCACAAAGGCTCGCACGCTTGCGTCTTTTGCCAGCAAGCCCTCGATAGCGTAGCCGCCGGTATCGCCTGTTGCGCCAGTTATCAGATACAGATCACGACTCATTTTGCTTCTCCAGAATGGTATTGCGTAAGGAACGGCGATCACCGGATCGCCGAGATCATGGCAACTCAAACGTGTATATGCACATATCGCGTCGCACTCAAATCGCTTGTTCTTCCTCTCGGTTCGATCCGGCGAATTGCCGGTTTCGACGACGCTCATCTGTCCACCGATGATTTAGAGTATACTCAACATCTAAATGATGCAAGGTTTATTTTTTAAGGGTCAGAGGTAGTCATGAGAAAGTCGAAAAGCGACACGGCGGAGACGAGAAAGCGCATCGTCTCGACGGCGGCGCAGGTATTTCTGGATCAAGGGATTGCCGCAACGGGCATAGCCGATGTGATGGCCGCCGCTGGGCTCACGCAAGGCGGCTTCTATCGTCACTTCGACTCGAAGGAACAGTTGATCGCCGAGGCGAATTGCGCAGCGTTCGATGATCTGCTCACCATGTTCGAGACCAGGATAGCGGGCAAACCGCCACGCGAAGCGCTCGATACGATTGTGCATCTCTACCTCCACCAGCGCCGCGGCAAGGATCCCGTGTTCCTTTGCCCCTTGGCCAATCTTGGCAGCGAATTGCAGCGTTGGAACGAGGAGGTCAAGGCTGCCGCCATTGACGGCTATCAGCGTCTCGTTCAACTGGTGGCCATGCAGATTGAGCGCCTCGAGATTCAAGATCCTCAACGCGTAGCCGACGCGATCGTTTCCATGATTGTGGGCGCGGTGACGCTCTCGCAGCTCGCGCCCGATCCGACCAAGGCGAAGGCGATACTCGTCAATGCGCAATACGCGAGTGGGATCCTATCGCAGTCTGCCGAAGGACCACGGTGCGCGTGAGAAGAAGCCACATACCGGTAGAATCGAGCCTTACGGAATCAACCTGCCGGCACGCGCCACGCGCGCCCCATCACAGTGACCACCACCCTCGACCAACTGCTTGCCGGACAACTGACCGGTATGCAGCGCCTGAAGCTAGCCTGCGGACTCAGCGAATTTCCGCGTCAAATTTTCGATCTGGCTGACACGCTGGAAATCCTCGATCTCTCCGGCAACGCGCTCTCGTCGCTACCGGACGACTTACCGCGTCTGCATAAGCTGCGCATTCTCTTCTGTTCCGACAACCAGTTCACCGCGTTGCCCGAAGTCATCGGCCAATGCAGGCAGTTGAGCATGGTGGGCTTCAAGGCAAACCGGATCCGCACGGTGTCAGGCAAATCGCTGCCGCCGACGCTTAGATGGCTCATCCTGACGGATAATCAGGTTGAGGCGCTTCCGCCTGAAATCGGCAACTGCACGCAACTCCAAAAACTGATGCTGGCGGGCAACCGACTGCAGACATTGCCCTCGCAATTGGCTGCGTGCTCCCGTCTTGAGCTGGTCCGGCTCGCGGCGAATCGGCTCACCGAACTCCCTGCGTGGTTGCTCGCGTTGCCTCGGCTCTCATGGCTTGCCTATGCGGGCAATCCGTTCACCGCGGCGCTGGAAGCCGCGGCGCTCAACGAAACGCCCATCGCGGATATGCACTGGGAAGCGTTGGAACTGCATCATCAACTGGGTGAAGGCGCCTCGGGTGTCATCCATCGTGCATCGCATCGGAGTCCTAACGAAGCCGGTCACGTTGCCGTGAAGCTGTTCAAAGGCGACGTGACGAGCGATGGCTTGCCGCACTGCGAGATGGCCGCCTGCATCAATGCCGGTAGCCATCCCAACCTGATTCCGGTGCTTGGCAAGTTGAAGGGACATCCTGAGGACAGCCACGGCCTTGTGATGGAACTGATCGATCCGCAGTTCAGAAACCTGGCCGGGCCACCCAGCCTCGATTCCTGCACGCGAGACATATATAGCGAAGACACCCGCTTCGCTCTCGCCTCGGCGCTACGCGTTGCACACGGTATCGCTTCGGCCGCCGGTCATTTGCACAAGCAAGGCATCATGCACGGCGACCTGTATGCCCACAATATTCTGCATTGCGGAGAAGGGCGGGCGCTGCTCGGGGACTTCGGCGCGGCATCCTTCTACGCGCCGGATGATCAGACGCACGCCCCTTCGCTTCAGTGTATTGAAGTGCGGGCCTTTGGTTGCTTACTGGAAGAATTGATCGCGCGATGCGCTGAACCTGAGTCAGCGTCAGCTACCCTGGCCGCGCTGGTGCGACTCAAGGACGCCTGTATGAGCGAGGCGGTTACGAAGCGGCCGTCGTTCGCGGAGATCGCGCATACGTTATCCACATTGACGGGTTCGCAGCAAAACCCCGGCGGCGTGTGATAAAGCCTCGATCGATGCCGCGCTAAGCGTTCACCATCACGTCGCTGCGAAAGTGCCCACCTTCCTGTTCCATGGTTTCCTTGGCGAGTTCGAGAAAGGCCAGCACGATCGGATTGACGTGTTGAAGTTGCGGACACACGGTAAAGCCCCGAAACATCACATCCGGTGAAAACGGCCGGAACACAATCCGCTCAGGATTCGTATCGAGCGTGGCGAGCGGGTTCACCACACCGACTCCGAGTCCACGCGACACCATGGCGCAAATCGTCGCTCCATACGGCGTTTCGATCGTAGGCACCTGGTTCACTTCTGCCTGGCGTAGTACGCGATCGAGGGCCGAGCGGGTGTCGTCCGCATACGAGGGCAAGATGAGGCGCTGGTCCCTCAGATCGCGCGCATGAATGTGTTTTCGGGCCGCAAGCGGGTGCCCCGCCGGCAGCGCACACACCCCAGGCAAGCGGTACAGCTCGGCACTCGTCACGCCGAACGCATCGGGCGTGGCAGTGGAAAACCCAATATCGCAATAGGCCGACGAGGCCCAGCGCTGAATAGTCCCTTCACTGCGCATTTCCAGCGACACCGCGATGCGCGGATATGCCGCCAGAAAGCGCTCGATCACCATCGGCACAAACGACAGCGCCAGCACGGGCGCCGCCACCAGCCGCAAGCGCCCGGTGCCGAACTGACGAATCTCACGCGCGGAATGAACGAGCTTTTCCAGCCCCACAAAACTTCGATCGACCTCGCGATAGAACGCGCTTCCCGCGTCGGTCGCCCGGATGCGGCCACCGTTACGCGTGAACAAGGCGAGCCCTGTCGATTGCTCCAGTTCCGCGATCAACCGGCTAATGCTGGGCTGCGAAGTCCCCAATTCCTCGGCCGCCGCCGTCATCGAGCCGCGCAGCATCACCAGCCGGAATGCTTCGATCTGTCGCTGGTTCATCAGATAAGCCCCCTCTCCGTTTCGCCTCGGCTCCAGCCAGCATGCCATATCAAAATTGAATAGCAGACGTTTTTGGCCGTATTTGACCGGATGAGCAACGCAAACCTAGACTGCCTCTTATACTGAAACGCTTAAGAAGCCATGCGACCCGACACCCTGCTATTCCACGACGACTTCCGTCTCGCGCCCTACTGGTGGGACGCGGCGCCGCCCGAGACGGCGCGCGATCCGGTGCCGGAGCGCGTCGATCTGGCGATCGTCGGAAGCGGTTACTGCGGTTTGTCTGCTGCAGTGGAAGCCGCGCGCCTAGGTGCGAGCGTAGCGGTGCTCGACGCGGCGGAGATCGGTGCAGGCGGCAGCACACGCAGCGGCGGCATGGTGTCGAGCGGACAAAAGCTTGCGTTGACCAACGCAATTCGCGGCGTCTCGGCAGAACGCCTCACCCGCTTGATGCACGAATCGATGGCGAGCTTCGAGTATCTGCAGCGTCTCATCGCCGAACAAGCGCTCGACGCTGACCTGCAGATTACCGGCCGCTTCTTCGGTGCGTTCACGCAAGGGCATTTCGAGCACCTGCGCAAGCAAGGCGAATTGCTGCACGAGAAAACCGGCGTCACGGTGCACCTGATTACCCGCACCGAGCAACGTTCGATTATCGGCTCCGACTACTACTACGGCGGCATCCTCGTCGACGAATACGGCGGCCTCCATACGGCCAAATATCATCGCGCCCTGCGCGGTCTGGCCAGGCGACGCGGCGCGAGCCTGCATTCGCATGCCGCCGTGAAGCGGATCGAACGACGCGGTGCGTGTTTTCACGTTGAGACCGCACGCGGACCGATCGAAGCGAAGCAGGTGCTGGTCGCCACCAACGGCTATACGGGGCCGCTACTGCCGTTCTTCTCACGACGCGTCTTACCCGTGGCCAGTTACCAGATCGCCACCGAAGCGCTGCCTGCCGGGTTGATGTCCGCCCTCAATCCAGGCCGCCGCATGATCAGCGATTCCAAGCGCAATCTGTTCTACACACGGCCCTCGCCGGACGGCACCCGAATGATTTTCGGCTCTCGGCCCGCCATTCGGGAAGTGGACGAACGCGAGGCCGCGAGAATTCTGTACGCCAAGATGATCCAGCTCTGGCCGGCGCTGCGCGATGTGCGCATCACGCATGCATGGAAAGGCTACGTTGCGATGACGGGCGACAAGCTCGCCCATATCGGCGAACACGACGGCATTCACTACGCGCTTGGCTGCAACGGTAACGGCGTGGCGCTGATGAGCTATCTCGGCCAGCGCGTGGCGCGGCACCTCCTTGGGCTCGACGCCGCGCCGGGCGCCTTCGGCGAGGGTGCGTTCCCGGTCAGTGTAGCCGGCATGGCAAGCCACTGGGCGGTGCCAGTCGGCGCTGCGCTCTACAAACTGGACGATCTCTGGGACGGCCGCGCGCGCGCCGCCCTGTCGTAAAGCATGTCAAGAACGAGGCCTACCCCCATGATCTCAATGCTCAACGTTTCGAAGTGGTATGGCGAACAGCGGGTGCTGACCGACTGCTCGGCCTACATCGGCCGTGGCGAAGTTGTCGTGATCTGCGGACCGTCTGGCTCCGGAAAGTCCACCTTGATCAAGACCGTCAACGGGCTGGAACCGGTGCAGCAAGGCGAGATCATTGCGGCCGGTATTGCGGTGGCGGGAGCTCCCATCTACAGCGTGTCTGCGGACCGCGCGCCATCTGGCAGCACAGCGCTGATGAACAGGAAGCCGGACCTCGTAAAACTGAGGGCACGCGTCGGCATGGTGTTCCAGCACTTCGAACTGTTCCCGCATCTCAACGTCCGCCAGAACCTGATGCTCGCGCAAATGCGCGTATTGCATCGTAGCCGCGATGAAGCGGCCGACAAGGCCCGTGTGCTGCTGCAGCGGGTCGGCATGCGTGCACATGAGGACAAGTTTCCCTCACAACTCTCGGGCGGCCAGCAGCAACGCGTGGCGATTGCTCGGGCGCTCGCAATGGACCCGGTCGCGATGTTGTTCGACGAGCCCACCTCGGCGCTCGATCCAGAGATGGTCAACGAGGTGCTCGACGTCATGACCGCGCTGGCACAAGAGGGCATGACAATGCTTTGCGTCACGCACGAAATGGGCTTCGCGCGGCGCGTCGCCAATCGCGTCGTGTTTATGGATCAAGGTGCGATTGTCGAGGACGAAGCGAAGGAAGTCTTTTTCGACCGTCCGCGCTCAGCTCGCGCACGCGAGTTTCTCTCCCGGATATTGCATTGATTTCCTCGTCATATTCTTCAATCGGTGGTTCTTTCGACGGAGCAAACATCATGCGGTTTCGCCAATTTCTACGCCTCATCGCGATAGTCGTCCCCCTGTCCTTTACCGCAGCAACCGCTGCACATGCCGAGGATATCGGCACGCTGACACCGGGCAAGCTCGTTGCCGGCGTGGACGCGAACAACAAGCCCTACTCGTATATCGACGACGGCAAGATGACGGGCTTCGACGTCGAATTGCTGCGCGCGATCGCTGCGAAGCTCGGTCTCACCGTCGACTTTCGGGCACAAGACTTCAGCGGCCTGCTGCCGGGCGTGGCGAACCAGCAGATCGATCTCGCTGCCGGTTCGATTTCCATCACCAAGGAACGCCTGAAGATGGTCGATTTCTCCGAGGGCTACCTGACGGGCCTGCTGAGTGTGGCGACCTTGCCCGGCAGTTCGATCACGAGCGATCCCGCTTCGGTGAAGGGCAAACGCATCGGCGTCGTGCAAGGCACAATCGAAGATACGTATTCGGACAGCTACTTGCCCGGTGCCCAGATCGTGCGATTTCCGAATCTGAATGCGGGCTTCCTGTCGCTGCACTCCAAGTTTATCGACGGCTACTTCGCCGATAAAACGCTCGTCGTAGGGCTGCAAGGCAAATATCCGCAGATGAACATCGCCGACAAGCTCGACATCTCCGCGATCAATCTGCCTGCGGGATTTCCAGTGCACAAGGGCAATGTGAAGCTCGAGGCGGCCTTGAACAAGACCATCGACGAACTCGTCGCCGACGGCACCTGGCTCAAGCTGTACATGAAGTTTAATCCGGACTATCCGAAGCCGGCGAACCTGCCGCCGTATGCCATGAAGACCGGCAGCTAGCACGCACATGAGCGGCCCGTAAGACGCGGCAAAGCAGCAACGAACTCGCAACCCGGCGGCCGCCAAAGGCACACCAACGGCCGCCGACGCTCAGACAGGAGCGAACCATGAATGCCTTCCTGCAGAACTTCCTCGACTGGCCATTGCTGATCGGGTCGCTGCCCTCGTTGCTATGCACAGGGCTCGTCAATACGCTGGTGCTGTCACTGTTTTCGACCGTGCTCGGCATTATCGCGGGCATGGTCCTCGCGTTGATGGCGGTGTCGCACACGCGCTGGCTCATGTTGCCCGCACAGGTCTTTGTCGACGTGTTTCGCGGCCTGCCCGCGGCGCTCGTCATCCTGCTGGTGGGGCAGGGGCTAGCGCCGGTCGGGCTGGCGATTTTCGGGCCCAACCCCTACCCGCTCGCCATCGTTGCGCTTGGACTGATTTCATCGGCCTATATCGCGGATATTTTCCGCTCGGGGATTCAAAGCGTAGGACGTGGACAACTCTCCGCCTGCCAGGCGCTGGGAATGACGTACTGGAGCAGCATGCGCCACGTCATCGTGCCGCAAGGCATCCGCCGCATCTTGCCGGCGCTTGCCAACCAGTTCATTTCGATCGTCAAGGATTCGAGTCTCGTCTACTTTCTCGGCCTGCTAATCTCGCAGCGCGATCTCTTCACCATCGGTCAGAATACCTCGGTCAATACGGCTAACCTGTCACCACTGGTGGCGGCCGGTGTGGTCTATCTGTTGATCACGGTACCGCTCACGCATGCAATCAATCATATCGACCGCTGGACCAACCGCCATGCAAATCCACAGCAAGGCGCAGCCCGGGGCGCGACACGTGGGCAACGCAAGGCGCAGGCGTCGGCGGCCGAGACCGCTATCGCCGAGCAACGTCACTAACAACGTCACTAATCTACTAACCCGCATCTAACGGGCAACAACCACTATGGGACCACAAGTCGAGACTGTCGCGAGCGACACCAGCTTGCCCGCCGAAGTCGATGTCGTCGTGATCGGTGGCGGGATTATCGGCGTCAGTACCGCGCTCTATCTGAGCAACAAAGGCTTGCGGGTGGCGCTCTGCGAGAAGGGGCATATCGCAGGCGAGCAGTCGAGCCGCAACTGGGGCTGGGTTCGCGTCACGCACCGCGACATGCGCGAATTCGAACTGAGCATCGAAAGCCTGAAACTATGGCGCACGTTGGACCGCGACCTTGGCATCGAGACCGGCTTCAACCAGTGCGGCATTCTCTACATGACCGAGGATGAGAAGGTCATGGAGGGACATCGCGTCTGGCTAGAGAAGGCACGGTGCCTCGCAGGCGATGCATTCGATACTCGACAACTCGACTCGAAGGGTGTTGCCGCCCTGCTGCCTGGCGCGACGAAATCGTTCAAGGGCGGCCTCTACACCGCCGGCGACGCCCGCGCCGAGCCACAACGCGCGGCGCCCGCCATTGCCAACGCGTTACGCAAGCGCGGCGTCAAAATTTTGATGCCCTGCGCGGCACGCGGCATCGAAACGAGCGGTGGGCGGGTCAGCGCGGTCGTCACCGAGCACGGCACGATTCGCTGCCAGAGTGTGGTGGTAGCAGGCGGGGCATGGTCGCGGCTGTTCTGCGGCAACCTCGATATCGACGTGCCGCAACTGTTGGTGAGAGCCTCAGTACTGCGAACCGATCCGCTTGAAGGCGGACCCGCCTGTAGTGCGAGCAACAAGCAATTTGCGTTTCGCAAGCGCGCGGATGGTGGTTATACGGTGGCGTATGGATTTCGTACCTACAGCGATCTCACGCCAGACTGTTTCCGCCTGTTCTTCAAGTACCTCGAAGCGCTAAAGAGCCAGTTGGGCTCGTTGCGCATCGGCATCGGTGCGCGCTTCTTCGAAGAACTGCGGCGCCCGCGGCATTGGGCACTCGATCAGCCCACGGCCTTCGAACAGGTTCGCACGCTCGATCCCGAGCCGATCATCCCCTACGTCGACACGGGGCTGCGCGAGTTCATCAAGGTGTTCCCACATTTGAGTCACGCGCGGATCGCGCAGCGCTGGGCCGGCTACATGGATGTCACCCCGGACGCGATTCCGGTGATCTCGGGCGTGGATACCGTGCCGGGGCTGTTTATCGGCACCGGCTTTTCCGGCCATGGATTTGGCATCGGTCCGGCAGCCGGAAAACTGATGGCCGATCTGGTCACGAACGATACACCGCTTGTGGATCCGCACGCGTTTCGTTTGACTCGCTTTAGCGACGGCACAAAAATCGTCATGGATGCAGGGTTCTAGGGAGGGGAGTATGCAGAAAGTAGCGATGATTTCCGGCGCAAGCCGCGGTATCGGCCGGGAAATAACCGAAGAACTGGCCCGGCGCGGCTATCTGCTGTCACTGGGCGTGCGTAGTCCCGCGGGGCTTTACGGCCACCTCGACAGCCTTGTCTTTCCCTACGAAGCGCGCGATCCCGAAGCGGGGCGACGCTGGGTCGACGCCACGGTGGAACGGTTTGGGCGTATCGACGTCCTGATCAGCAACGCCGGCATCTGCAAGCCCATCAGTCTGGAAGACGGCACCGACGAACTGCTGGAAGAGACGCTCGATATCAACGTCAAGGCGCCGTTCCGGCTGATTCAGGCGGCGCTGCCGCACTTGCGGCGGGCCGGCAATGCGCGTGTGGTACAGATTGCGTCGCTGTCGGGCAAGCGGGTGAAGAACCTCAACGCGGGCTACCAGATGTCGAAGCATGCGGTGATCGCACTCAATCATGCAGTACGTCGCGCAGGCTGGGACGACGGCATCCGCGCCACCGCCATCTGCCCGGGCTTTGTAAATACAGACATGGCAGCCGGTCTCGCCGACCTGCCGCCTGAAGCGATGACCCAACCCGAGGATATTGCACTGCTGGTTGCCAACACGATCGAAATGCCTAATTCGGCGAGCGTCGCCGAGATTCTCGTCAATTGCCGGCATGAGGATCTGTTTTAGCGCGATGCAGCATTTTTAATCGCCGAGCTCAAAGTGAAAATGGAGACCGGACCAATTCGCCACACGAAATAAACACATCCGGCCCCGATAAGGGGCCGTATTATGTACGATGATATACGCTGTAAAACACGTGGCGCTTAAGCACCACGAATCAGGAAATCGGCAATCAGGCGCTTAATGCAGCCCGCATTCCTGAACGCTAATCGCGCGCAATAATCTGATCGGTGACGTGTGCCTCGCCTGTCACGAGACAGCCTGAAAGGAAATTCTGCCCCTGCCCGCTGGACGCCGCTTCCGAGAAGCCCTTGTCCATCGCGCCTAGCCGGACCATCTCGGCCCCTCTTTCGCATGATATCGAACCGCCTCCCCCAGCTTGTGCATGGGTCAGCGCGCGGCCCGCAGTAAGATAAGCAAGGAGCATCAGTACAGCAATATTAAATACGCGTCTCATGGTTTGCCTCCTCTGTAGAGAAGACTAGCGCGAACCATGCTCACACGGTGTTAGGACTTTCCCGATTAGGGCAAAGTCGAATGACCTGAGTCAATAAGGACGCCGCAATTTACCGATCGCGGGTTTTCCCTTTGTCAAAATGTCAGAACCTTGCTGCAACGCAGTAAATTCACCGGAGCAAATTCTCTGTTAGTACAGCAGATCGCTCGCCGCGACGGCATCCGGGCATTCATGGTCGAGCGCCGCAGGCAGCTCATGGCGCAGGAATTCAACCCACGTGCGTATCTTTGCATCGAGATACTGGCGAGACGGATATAACGCATAGACGTTCGTGTGCTGCGATGTGTACTCCGGAAGAACGCGCACCAGTTCGCCTCCACGCAGGCCATGCGCCGCAGAGTAAAAAGGCAATAACCCGATGCCCATGCCCTCGCCTACCGCGACCGCCAGCGCCTCCGCGACATTGACGCAGAACTTCGCCCTGCCAGGCACGAACGTCTCCAGGTCGCGCGGTCCCTGAAACACCCACTCGTGCGTGGGAAAGATCGGCGTAACCGTTTGCAGACAGGTGTGCGCGGCCAGGTCCGCAGGCGTCCTCGGCACGCCGTTGCGTTCGAGGTACGCCGGTGACGCACAGGCAATGCTGAACGTGCTGGCGAGGCGCTGCGAGATCAGCCCCGAATCGGGCAAAGCTTCGGCGAGCACAAGCGCGACGTCATAGCCCTCGTCGATCAGATCCGGCTCACGTTGCGCAAGCGTCAGCTCCACCTTCACCTCCGGATAGCGCTGCTGATAGCGGCCTACCACGGGCACCACGCAGTGCTGGCCGATACCGGTCATGGCGTGGACCTTCAGCTTGCCAGACGGACGTGCCTGGGCATCGCTCGCCTCGGCTTCGGCCTCCTCGACACACGCGAGAATCTGTTCACAACGATGCAAATAGCGCTCGCCCGCTTCGGTGAGTGCAAGGCGGCGCGTCGTCCGATTAAGCAAGCGCGTACGCAACCGCGCTTCGAGATCGGAGACCGCGCGCGACGCATGGGCTGTGGTGGTGTTGAGGTGCTGCGCAGCATTGGTGAAGCTGCCTGCTTCGACGACTCGAACGAGCACGCGCATTTTTTGTAACGTATCCATACGATCCTTCAAAAACTCGCTGGAATTGTTGCATGAATATCGCCTGCGATTTTCTCGAATCCGGTAAAGATGCGTTGCAGTCGTTGGGTTTGTAAGCAGAGCCGTTCCTCCAGCTTGACTCACACCCGTAGCTGAGCTCTACTCAAATCCGGCCACGCACAAGGCGTGTAGCGCAGGCTGCCGCGCGCAGCGATTTTCACGGATACGGGGAGGAAGCGATGCTTCCAGCAGCACAGACGTACGAGATCCTGGCGGCAAGCTTTGCATGGCAGATTCCCGAGCGGTACAACATCGGCGTGGACGTGTGCGATAAATGGGCCGACGGCTCGGGCCGCCTCGCGTTGATCTACGAGCAGCGCGACGGCACTGCCACGCGCTATAGCTTCGACGATCTCAAGGCCCGCTCTAACCAGTTCGCCAACGGGCTGCGCCGCAGCGGCGTCGTGCAAGGCGACCGTGTGGCGATCTTCCTGCCACAATCGCCCGAAACCGCCATTGCGCATCTGGCCGCCTACAAGGCCGGCTGCATCGCGGTGCCCCTCTTTGCGCTGTTCGGCATCGACGCGATCCAGTATCGGCTCGCCGACAGCGCCTCGGCGGCACTCATCACCGACGCGACAGGTCTGCGAAAGCTCGCTGAAATCCGCCACACGCTGCCCGAACTGAAAGCGGTGTATTGCGTTGACGCTGACCACGCCGATGACGCCGCCACGGCGAACGACGTGCACGCGTTCTGGGACACGCTCAGTGCCGAGTCCGAGGCGTTCACGCCGGTCAACACTTCATCGGAAGATCCCGCCGTCATCATCTATACCTCCGGCACCACCGGCAAGCCGAAAGGCGCGTTGCACGCACAGCGCGTCCTGCTTGGGCATCTGCCTGGCGTGGAACTCTCGCAGGCGAGCTTTCCTGCGCAGGCCAAGGTGATCTGGACGCCGGCAGACTGGGCGTGGATCGGCGGACTCTTCGACGTCCTGCTGCCCGCCTGGCATCATGGCGTGACCGTACTCGCGCGCCGTTTCGACAAATTCGACGGCGAAGCCGCGTTCGACCTGATGGCGCGCCACGCGGTCACGCATACGTTCCTGCCGCCTACCGCCCTCAAAATGATGCGCACCGTAACGCAGCCCGAGCGCTGGAAGCTGTCGCTGCACGCGGTGGCAAGCGGTGGCGAATCGCTCGGCGAGGAACTGATTGCATGGGGACGCGCTGCGCTCGGCGTGACCATCAATGAGTTCTACGGACAGACCGAATGCAACGTCGTGGTGTCGTCGTGCGCGTCGCTGTTCCCGCCGCGTATCGGCGCCATCGGCAAAGCGGTGCCGGGCCACAAGGTGACGATCGTCGACGACGACGGTCAGCCCGTGCCGAATGGCGCGATCGGCAACATTGCGATTGCCAGCCCCGATCCGGTGATGTTCCTCGGCTACTGGCGCAACGAGGCCGCGACGCGCGACAAATTCCGCGGCCGCTATCTGCTCACGGGCGATCTGGGCCAGTGCGGCGATGATGGTTTCATCCGCTTTGTCGGGCGCAACGACGACGTGATTACCAGCGCCGGGTATCGGATCGGGCCGGCCTCGATCGAGGACTGCCTGCTGCAGCATCCGGCGGTCTGCATGGCTGCGGTGGTCGGCGCGCCGGATGCCCAGCGCACCGAGATCGTGCTGGCGTTTGTGGTGCTGAATGACGGATTCATACCGGGCGACGAACTGGTACGCGAGATCCAGCAGCACGTGAAGACGCGCCTCGCCGCGCACGAGTATCCCCGCGAGATACGCTTCGTGGATAGCTTGCCTATGACGGCGACGGGCAAGGTGATGCGCAAGGAACTGCGTGCGAGTCTAAGCGCACTCGCGTCGAAGTCCTGACCGGAAAGCGGCAGGCTGACTGCGGCCCGGGCCGCAAACGGGCATAATCGCCGGTGCTGCGCGCCGGCCGCAGCACGCAATGTGCATAGAGCAGGAGCTGCGCACTCACGCCGCAAAGCCGCGCCAGTCAACAACCCTCGACACACCCAACGGAACCTTCGAATTGCAAAGTCTACGTGCAGACGAAGCACTCACCCATCCCGGATCCCTGCTTGCCTTCGACGGGTGCGTCATCGCGCCGTATGATCTCGAGCAGCGCGAAACCGAGATCGGGGAGCACGTCGCGCTCGCGAGCCAGCCCGGCATCCTCAACGCGGCGGCCCGTCCGTTCCAACTCGACTACTCGAAGATCACTGTTGTCCACGTGATCAACGGCATGGGCGTGACACTCGGCGATTCGATCATCGGTCTGACTGCACTCGCGGCGATCCAGCACGCCCATCCGCAGGTGCGTTTCGTGGTCTATCGGCCAGAACTCTCGCCGCCCTACGTCGAACAGCTCTACGCTCTGGCCGCAGGCAAGGTTGTGGAAACACGTCCGTTACCGCGGCCGTTGACCGATATTCCGTCTGACGAGACGCGCATCGACATGGGCAATCACCTCTTCTGGCCCAGCTTCATGTCGTTGCCGATGATCGATTTTTTCCTCGGTGCGCTCGGCGTGCGGCCCGAGAGCATTGCGTCTGCGAACAAGGCTAACCGCTGGCTCCAGATGCTCGAGCTGCCATGCTTGCCCGAGTCTTGGCGGGACCACCCTTATGTACTGCTTTGCCCGACGGCGACCACGCCGATCCGCAGCATTCCGCAGCCGGTGCGCGCCGCATTGGTGAGTCGCCTGTTTGAGCGCTTTGGTGTGCCTGTGCTCGGGTTTGGGCCGGTGACTCATCCGCATTACGTCGATGTGGCGGCCACCTCTTCAAGCACTGCGCACTTTCTTGCGTGGATCAGGCACGCTCGCTACCTGCTGACCTCCGATACCGCAGCCGTACATGTCGCCGCCGGGTTCAATGTCCCTACCACAGCGTTTTTCACCACCATCGCGCCTGAACTGCGGGTGCGGGACTATCCGCATTGCCAGCCTGTTGCGCTGAACTTACCCGAACTGCGCAACGTGCAGGCGAGCGATCGCGAGCAGGACGTGGCGCGATTGCACGCGGCGTATGAAACGATCGTAAGCGATGAGTTGCCTTTTGCGCTGCAGCGTACAGCGTCGGCCGAACGGACCGCGTCTGAGTCCAGCAAGCATAAACAGGGGTAGGCACGCCGGATGCTGGTTAGCGGTGGTACTGCAACCATCAATCGGAGGAGAACTCTCATGCCCTATATCCTTGGCTGGTTACTTGGTGTGCCGCTCATCGTCCTCGTCATCCTGTATCTGATCTTTCATTGACGCGACGTCCCAAGAAGTAAGTTCTACTTTTCACTCGCACGGCAGCATCAGGCGTGTCATGGCATTCGCGGTTGCGTTCGACGGACGCAACCGCGGCTCCCTGCTCGCTGCCCTGCAATGCGTCTTCGCTCTTCTGAACGAGCGAGACAGTATGGTTCGGTTTTCTTACGCTCTAAACCAAACCGCGACATACGGCGACATGATTTCGAAATTGCCTTCCCCGGCGGAGTTGACAAGAATTCGACCTGTCATTGAACGGATCGCAGCACGACGCTGACGACGCACGATGGCAGACTCTCCGGAGAATGAAATGAAGAAGATACTGACGATTCTGGTGCTGTGTCTCGCCTGCGGCGGCGCGTTCGCGCAAACCGCCACGCAGCCCATGGGCGGCAACCCGCAGCGCATGGCACAAATGGCGCAGCAGTTGCAAAGCCGCTTTGCCAGCGCGAACACCACGCAAGACGGCAAGCTGACCCGGCAACAGGCGGCAGCCGGGATGCCGATGGTTGCCCGGCATTTCGATGACATCGATACGGCGAAGGCCGGTTACGTAACCTTGCCGCAAATTGAAGCATTCATGCAGCAACGCGCGACAGCGCACTGAGCGGGACAATCATCAGAGGGATCGTGGGCGCGTCGGGCGTGCGGTGGATATGATCGCACTGTCCCCGAAAACCGCTATTCTGTTAGCCGGACGCGCGCCTAAGGAGACCCCGCATGGATCGTCCCGCGAAAATCATCGTGCTCGACGACGAAGCCGAATTGCGCAATATGTTGCAGCGCTTTCTCACAGGACATGGCTTCGAAGTACGCGTCGTGGAGGACAGCGAGCGGCTCGACCGCTACCTGCAGCGCGAGCCGTACGATCTGCTGGTCCTTGATCTGATGATCGGCGAGGAGAACGGCCTTGAAATATGTAGCCGGCTGCGTGCACAGGGACAAACGCTGCCCATCCTGATGCTGACCGCCAAGGGCGACCCGCTCGACAAAGTAGTAGGACTCGAGACAGGCGCCGACGATTACCTCGCCAAACCCTTCCTGCCCCGCGAACTGGTCGCGCGAATCCGCGCATTGCTGCGGCGCCAGAAAATCGCCTCCGGCGATCCGACGGTCACTTCGCAAACCGTGCGCTTCGGCGACTTCAGTCTCGACCTCGGCAAGCAATCGCTCTCCAGCAAGGGCGAGCCACTCGACATCCACTCCGCGCAGATGCTGCTGCTGGTTGCGCTTGCGTCGTCGCCAAACCGGCCCGTCAGTCGCGACAACCTGATCGCGCGCGCTCGTGGCCGCGATCACGATGCGCTCGATCGCAGCATCGACGTGCAGGTGCTGCGCTTGCGCCAGATCGTCGAGGATGATCCGTCCAAACCACGCTTCATTAAAACCGTCTGGGGCGTCGGCTATATGCTGATCGCCAACGTCGAATCATGAGCCTGGCCTTGAGGCACCTCGCGTTGCCCAAGACCCTGCTCGCGCGCAACATCGCACTATTGATCGTATTGGTCATGCTGTCGCAGGTCTGTTCACTCGCCGTGTTGCTGCACTACGTACAAAGACCGCGCGTTGAACGCACAGCCGCTGTGTTCGCCAACTACGTCACTACGCTCGACGGGCTGTTCGAAGCTGCACCCAACAGCGCACGCAGCGCGCTGGTGGCGCGTCTCAACCAAGGCGCACAGCCGCCGGGCGCGGACGAGCTCGAAGCGAAGTCGAGCCTGGCGCATTTCTACATCACCTATCAGCGCGAGGTATTTCTGGACTCCCTGCGCCAACATCTGCCTGCGGACATGCTGGTGCGCTGGCAAGCCCTGGGCGGGCAGCGTCTCTGGATCAGGATTCAGGCGCGTGGCGTGCCCTACTGGATCGCGCTGCCCATTCCTGAGGATGCCCGTGGCGCAGGTCTCGACGCGGCCATTCTGCTCTCGCTCGGCCTCGCCGCAGCGGCCGCGCTCACCGGCTATCTGATCCAGCGGCATCTGAACCGGCCGCTGCAGAATCTGGCGCATGCGGCACGGCGCGTGAGCTCGGGTGAGACACCGCCGCCGCTGCCGACCGACGGCCCCACGGAAATCGCCGAGGTGAGCGGCGCCTTCAATCAGATGACGCAAGCGCTGCAGCAGGCCGAAGCGACGCGCGCGTTGATGCTGGCCGGCATCTCGCACGACATCCGCACGCCGCTCACCAAGCTGCGGCTGGCGATGGCCATGGCGATCACCGACAACGGCGACGACAGCTTCGTGGTGGCTGCGGAGGCCTATCTCGATCAGATCGAAACCATCCTCCAGCAATTCATGGACTATGCCGGTAGCGGCGAACGCGAGACGGCGCAACCCGGCGACCTCAATACCCTAATTAGCCGGCTCGCCGCGGATTTTGCGGGACTCGGTCACGAATTCGAGCTCTCGCTGGGTTCGGTTCCGGTATTCCCGTTTCGTCCGATCACCATGATGCGGCTCCTGATGAACCTGATGCAGAACGCGGTGGTTTACGGCCGCGTGGGCCTCGCCGTGCGCACGTGGGTACAGAGCGGCGCCGCCTATGTCGCGGTCGGCGATCGCGGCGAAGGGCTCACACCGCGCGAACTGGAAACCTTGAAAGCGCCCTTTCAGCGCGGCCGCAATGCGCGCTCCCAGACGGGTGGAACCGGACTCGGGCTCGCTATTGTCGAACGTATCGCGCGATTACACGGCGGCTCGTTGCAGTTTCGTGCACGTGAAGGAGGCGGACTCGAGGTATGGGTGATATTGCCGCTCGTCGCGTGAATGTCAGGCCATTAAACAGGTCCAGGTCGCAACGTGTCGCATGATTGCAGCATCCGCCTTGATTGTGATTTTCACCCTCGTACAATGTGTTCCGGCATGCGGTGTCACGTGAAGCTGACGCAGCGCTTCAAGCGACACGGCACGCGAAAGACGATTCCGTTCGAGGAGCACATTCATGGCAAACACCGAGTATTTGTTATCGCATCAGGACCTCGTCAAGGCCGTGATCATTCATCAGGACATTCACGAAGGATTCTGGCGCCTGAATATCAACTTCAACGTCGCTGCCACGCACGGCAAGGAAGTACCGGACCCCTGCGTGGCGGTGACGATTCAGGGCATCGGCATCATGAAAGCGGATCCCAGTGACGAGATGGCGGTGGACGCGGCGCTCCTCAACCCGGGAAAGAGCACACCCATCGCCGACAAGACCCACGACGCCCCCGTCGGCATGCAGTTTTGCCGCGATGTATACCGCAACGTCGCGGTTCATCTCGATGACGCGGCGAGACCGGCCAGCGCCTCAACGGCGGTCGACCTGCGCACGCAGCACAAATAAACATTCGGAGCGGCCTTTTCTGGCCGCACGCTAGGTACGCCGCGCCACCCGCATCATCGCCACGTAAAGCACCGCGCCCGCCACCGCGCCGATCAGCCAGCCAAAATTGTTGTCGGGCAGGATGTGCAGCAGTTGCGTGCAGAGTTCCCAGCCTACCGAGATGATTCCGGAAATGACGAGCGCAGAAATCCCCACCTTGTTCCAGCCGCCGTCGTAATAGAAGCGCCCTTTCGGCGACATGCTGTAGAGCTCGGCCGTTTCGACCTGCTGCTTCTTGATGAGGTAAAAATCCGCCATCATCACGCCATACAGCGGCGCGAGCACCGAGCCGAACACGCTAACGAAGATCGTAATCGCCTTCGGGCTATCGACGAAAATCCACGGACACACGAGTACCGCGAGAATGGAAGCTACGAGGCCTCCTTTCTTGAAGTCGATATGCTTGGGGAACAGGTTCGCGATGTCGTAAGCGGGCGACACAAAATTGGCGACGATATTGATGCCCATTGTCGCCACGATGAACGTCAGGCTGCCGACCACCACGGCCACCTTGTTCTGGATGTGAGCGACGATCGCCACCGGGTCCATGATCATCGAACCGAAAACGGTGGCGCTGCCTGAGGTCACGATCACCGTGATGATGGCGAAGACGATGAAATTGACTGGCAGTCCGAGGAAATTGCCCACCTTCATCTGACGTTCGCTTTTGGCAAAGCGCGAGAAATCGCCGAAGTTGAGCAGCAGCGCGGCGAAGTAGCTCACCACCAGCAGTGTGGCGTTGCCCATGCTGGCGAATTGTTCGCTGCCGGACAGCACCTTGCCGCCGAGCGTCAGGCTAAGACTGCCCAGGCCCGCTTGCGACAGGATCCAGGCCATCAGCGCGAACATCACCACATACACGGCCGGCCCGCAGAAATCGATGAATTTGCGAATTGCCTCCATGCCGCGCTGGAAGATGATCAACTGGAACACCCACATAAACAGGAAGCTGATCCAGCCAAGTCCATCGAGCCGCAAGAAGCTGAAGTCGTGCAGCGCCGTGGCCGCCGGGAAGAACAGGATAACGAGCGTCGCCACCGCTTTCGACGCAAAGTAGGTCTGCACGCCATACCAGACAATGCCGACCACGCCACGAATCACCGCGGCGAGGTTCGCGCCCATCACGCCCATACTGACGCGGGCCATTACCGGAAACGGAATGCCGTGCACGTAGCTGGGTTTGCCGACCAGGTTCATCAGCACATAGACGATCAGGATGCCGATAGTCAGCGCGATCAGCACCTGCCAGCCGGAAATACCGAGCAAAAAGAGGCTCGCCGCGAATGTGTAGCCGCCGACGCTATGCACGTCCGACATCCACATCGCGAAGATGCAATAGCCGGTCCAGGTGCGCTTGTTGAGCGGAACCGGCGCAAGGTCGTGGTTATACAGACGTTCGTCGGTCTGCGGGACATGCTCACCCGCATCGCGCGGAGCGCCACCATCAATAAGCGGTGAGGTCGACATGTCACCCCCTTTTGCTATGCCTGACGACTGGTCCCAGCGCAATCCGCTGCCGGGCTGTGGATGGGTCGCGTGCCTACCTGCCTGCCGCTTGCCATTGCAACAATATAGATGGTTCCACGAAAAAAATGACTGCGGCGAAAGAATCGACCGGTGCCGACGCAGGCAAAGCACAAACTGTGGGATACGCGCCCGTCTCGATGCTTAGGCATGCTGGTAGAAGAGAGCGATGCGCTCTTTACGCTGCTCTACTGCAGATGCTGACCGCCATTGATGGCGATGTTGGCCCCGGTAACGAAGGCCGCCTCCCGCGAGCACAGATAGAGCACGAGCGCCGCCACTTCGTCAGGCCGGCCGAGCCGTCCAACCGGGATCTGCGGAATGATTTTGGCGTCGAGCACGTCCTGCGGCACGGCCATGACCATTTTGGTGGCGATGAAACCAGGCGACACGGTATTGACCGTCACGCCTTTTTTAGCCACCTCCAGCGCCAGCGACTTCGTAAATCCATGCATGCCAGCCTTGGCGGCAGCATAGTTGGTCTGGCCGAAACCGCCCTTGGAGCCGATGATGGACGCGATGTTGATGATGCGCCCCCACCCGCGCTCCACCATGCCGTCGCAGAGCGGCTTCGTCATGTTGAAGAGCGAATCGAGGTTGGTGCGCAGCACCGCGTCCCAGTTGACCTTGTCGAGCTTTTTGAAGCTGGCGTCGCGCGTGATGCCGGCGTTGTTGACGAGAATGTCGACATTGCCCACTTCGGCCTGAAGCCGTTGCGCACCTTGCTGACATGAGTCGTACTCGGCGACGTCCACCTCGTAGGCGGCGAAACGTCGCCCCGCCGCCTCCATCCGCTCGAGCCAGGCGTGCGCACCGGTGTTGGTGGGCGAGTGGGTGACGACCGTCGTATAACCCGCGTCGTACAACTTGACGGCAATGGCTTCGCCGATGCCGCCCATTCCACCGGTGACTAATGCGATCTGGTTTGGCATGGCGGCTGCCTCGCGTTAGAGGGTCGACTTATTGCCGCTGTCGTTGAGCGCGCCGCTCGAATCGATCAGCTTTTCAAGGGCAACGACGGCCGCTCCGGAACCTGCCTGCGCCTGCTTCGATACGTCTTCGAAGAGCGCCTGCATCACGCGATTGTGCGCTTCGTACTACGCCCCTGCAATCGTCAGAGACTGCTCTCTCAGGCCTTATAACAGCACGTGCGTTCACTTTAGTGGGTATCGAGTCCCTGGTAGGGCTGTGCGAATCACACCTGCGTTTCAGGCACGTTCGTTTGGTGAATTCGTCCGGCGGCCTTCAGGAACGAATGACCTTCACGGGTCAGGCGCGGCAGCGCCTGACCTGAAGAACCATGTTCAAGGCTGACCAGTCGGCGCGACAGCAGCACGTCGAGGTCAGCCCGATCTACCTCCAGTTGCTCCGTGGCGTCCTTGACCAGCATCAGCGTTGCGAATTCGTGAGGACTCAGCATCTTCGTCTCCCAAGTTTTTAGCTGCTGCGTTGACGGGATGCTGACGGTCAACCGTCGCGTCCCGAACCTGACTCGTTGAGCGGATACCGCAAATATGACTCTTCGCCGATTCGACACGCGCAGCGCGTCGAGGGAAGTCATCTTAATTCGAAGAGGCGGAAATGATCAATATGTGGGAAAACACTTTTGGAGATAAATTCCGTCTGATGATTCCCACTTGGGGTAAACGGGAAATCTGCGCTCGCCCAGTGCAGACAGGCGTTCGAACGGTATTAGGTAGGATGACTAAGACGCCGCCAGATAGTGCGCTATCAGGGTAAACAGGTGCAGCAGAAGTTTGAATGCGCGTTCGCCGCTGACAGCGGCTCCATCACGGCGCTGGCGGAAAACGTTTTCAGCGATCCGCGCAGACGTTTGGGTGCGCTGTAAAGCCTGGCACCCGATAGGAAAATGCGAGCTATAACCGCTTCAAGAATGCGGTGCACAAGGCAAGCGCCTACGACGACTCCCCCGCCGCCGGCTCCGGTTCATGCGAAAGCCGCGCCTTCGCGTGCCGCATCTTCTCCAGCGTCTTGGGCCCAAGCTTGAGCGCGACGCCAATCGCCAGCGCATCCATGATGCACAGATGCACAAGCCGCGATACGCCCGGCGTATGCGGATCAATCGCGCTCGGCACACGCAGCAGCAGCGGAATATCGACCAGCCACGCGAGCCGCGAGCCGACATTCGTCAACGCAATGGTGGTCGCGCCACGCTCCTTGGCGATCTGAATGCTTTCGTTTACCTCGACACTACGCCCCGAGTGAGAAACCGCAAACGCCACATCGCCCGGCTCGAGAAGCCCCGCGTAGAGGCGCTGCAAATGGCCATCGGTGAACGCGCTCGCGGCGATATCGAGCCGCAGGAAACGTAACGCAGCATCCTGGGCCACCAGTCCCGAGCCCGACCCGACGCCGAAGAAATACACGCGGCGTGCGCCGGCCAACGCTGCAATCGCCGTTTCCACGACCACCGGATCGAGCGCCCCACGGGCATGCGTAATGCCTTCGACAGCTGCTTCGCCAACCTTGTCGAGCAGGGTCTGAATGTCGTCATCCCGCGCGACTGCCGTCGATGCATACGGCAAGCCCCCTGCCACGCTCTGGGCCAGTTGCATCTTGAAGTCACGCAATCCATTCGCACCCACTGCGCGACAAAAGCGCGTCACCGAAGGCTCGGACACTTCCGCGCGCTGAGCGAGCTCGGTGATGCTCGCGCGCATCGCAAAGTCGACGTCGCTCAGCACCATGTCGGCAACCTTGCGCTCAGCCGGGCGTAGCTGGGTCAATGCGCCGCGAATGTGGGGAATCAGGTTGGGAGCGGACACCCGTGTGTTCCTTATGGGTTCAAGGTCTGGAATCCGCGTCGTGCGCAAGAAAACGCCGGTTCGTCCCACGTTTTCTTGCGCCCCCTCGGGGGGCCTGGCGCGAAGCGCCAGGTTTGGGGGCGCTCATCTCATGCGAAAGCGGCGGCCGCACGCGGTTTCAGGCAAGCCTGCGTCCACTCTCCGTATCGAACAGATGAATATGCCCGGCCGGCAAACGAAGCGCCACGCGCTGGCCAGGTTCGATCATCGAGCGCTGGCGCGTCGTCACACACCACGTGCTGCCGCCTATTTTCCCGTACAAATGTGTCTCGGCGCCTGTCGGCTCCACCACTTCGACTTCCATTGACACGCCATCCGGCGGCGCCAGCGTTTCGATATGCTCAGGTCGAATGCCAAGCGTGAACTTGGCGCCGGTTTTAGCGGAAGCCGGCGTCTGCGGCAGGGTCACCTCGGTGCCGTCGGCCAGTTTTAGCGCGAGACCGCCCGCGCCGCTTGCCAACACGCCTTCGGCAAAGTTCATCGAGGGCGAGCCGAGGAAACTCGCGACAAACAGATTTGCGGGGCGATCGTAGAGGTCCAACGGCCGGCCAATCTGCTCGATACGGCCCGCGTTCATCACGACGATCCGGTCGGCCATCGTCATCGCTTCGATCTGATCGTGCGTGACGTAGATCACCGTATTCTTCAGACGTTGATGCAGTGCCTTGATCTCAGTGCGCATCTGCACGCGCAGCTTCGCATCGAGGTTCGACAACGGTTCGTCGAACAGGAACAGCGACGGTTCGCGTACCACCGCGCGGCCCATTGCCACGCGCTGGCGCTGGCCGCCGGACAGCGCACGCGGCAAGCGATCGAGGTAGCCGCCCAGATTGAGCATCTTCGCCGCGGCTTCGATACGCGGCTTGAAACTGCTGGACGACTCCTTGCGGATACGCGGCCCGAACGCGATGTTTTCGTAGACTGAGAGATGCGGATACAGCGCGTAACTCTGGAACACCATCGAGATGTTGCGCTGCTGCGGTGCGAGAGTGTTGGCGCGCGTGCCGCCGATCATCAGATCCCCGCCGCTGATCTCTTCGAGACCGGCCACCATGCGCATCAGCGTACTCTTGCCGCACCCCGACGGCCCGACCAGCACGACGAATTCGCCGTCGTCGATATCCAGATCGATGCCATGCACCACCTGGGTCTCGCCGTAACGCTTAAAAATGCCGCTCAGTTGCACTGCTGCCATGCTGTCCTCATCGTCGTCCGGTGTCACCGCGAGGCGGTCGCACCACGTTCACTGGTTCAAAACGTCTCGAGCGTCAATTCCTCGGCCATCAGCCGGTTGCCCGCCATCAGGCCGCCGTCGACCGGGAGCGCCACACCGGTGATCACGCGCGCCATCGGCGAGGCGAGAAACTGCACGGCATCGGCTATGTCATCCGGCGTCGCGAAGTCGCGCAGCGGATAGTATTTCTTCAGGTTCTCAAAGACCTGCGGATTCTTCTCGGCCCGCGCCTGCCAGGCCTTCGTCTTCACGGTACCCGGACACACGATGTTGGCGCGGATGCCGTATTTGCCCAATTCCAGCGCCAGCGCCTTCGTATAGCTGATCAGACCGGCCTTCGCCGCGCTGTACGCCGGGTGACCCAGCGAGGCCATGCCATTCACCGAGCCGATCAGCACCAGCACGCCCTGCTGGCGCTCGATCATCGACGCCCGCACGGCTTCTACGGTGTAATACGTGCCGTTCAGGTTCAGGTTGACGTCGCGTTGCCAGCTTGTGATGTCGGTCGACGCGAGCGTTCCCGCCTTGGCACCGCCCGCGTTGGCGACCAGCACGTCGACCGGCCCGCGCAGCTTGACCGCCTGCGCGACCGCCCGTTGGACCGCTGCCGCGTCCGCCAGATCGGCCACGACCGGCGTCACGCGATCGGCGCCGAGTCCGGCAGCGAAGGCTTCCAGCGCCTCCGCGTCGAGGTCGAGGGCGAGCACGGTGTCGCCCAGCTCGACGAAACGCCGGCTCAGCGCGCTACCGATCCCGCCACAGGCGCCGGTGACCAAAACCACTCGATTCATGTCTGCCCCCACCCTTTGCATGCCAGTACCACTGCCGCCCGGCGGACCGGACTCCCGGAGTCACCGCTTACCTGCCGCGCCGCCCCGAAACAGGCGGTTACCCGCTCTCAGGCTCCCGTCCGCAGGTTTCGCACGCTGTAAATTTCCAACATAAACCAATTATTCCCATACTGGGAGCGTTTCGACAAACACGCCGCCCGCCTCCACGCCGCACAAAATACGCCTTCTTTACAGCATCTTAAGCAAAAAAGGCTTGAAGAAAAAATATCGTAGACCCTACGTGACAACATTTTTTAACTCCTGTAGGATTTTTTCAAACAATTTGACAACCCAGCAGCCGGCGACGGCAGCAGACCACCCCAGGAGAGAGAAATGTCGTTGCAAGCCCGTGCTTCCTTCGCGCTTGGCAAGATTGCCGTAGCGCTCGCGTTTGCAGGTATGGCCATGTCGGCGCATGCCGACACGGTCCGCGTCACCGTCGCCCACTACAGCGACGCGACCGCACCGTACTTCCAGCAAGTGGCCTCGGAGTTCGAAAAAGCCAATCCCGGCACGACCGTCAAGATCGAGGACGTGAGTTGGGACACCCTGCAACAGAAGCTGCAAACGGACATTACGGGTGGCGCCAACGCCGACCTGGCGATTGTCGGCACGCGCTGGCTGCTCGATTTCGTCAAGGACGACGTGGCTGAACCGCTAGACGGCTACATGGATGCGAGCTTCAAGAACCGCTTCATCGGCCCGTTCCTCGCCCCGGGGCAGATCAACGGCAAGATCTACGGCCTGCCGATCGCCGCTTCCGCCCGTGGCCTGTACTACAACAAGGATCTGCTGGCGAAGGTCGGCTACCCGAACGGCCCGAAGACCTGGAATGACGTGATCGATGCGTCGAAGAAGCTGAAGGCGCAAGGGATTGCCGGCTTCGGCCTGCAAGGCAAGGAAATCGAAACCGACGTCTACTTTTACTACGCGCTGTGGAGCTACGGTGGCGACGTGGTGGGCAAGGACGGCAAGGCTGCGTTCAACTCGCCGGCCGGCGTGAAGGCTGCAACGCTCTACAAGACGTTGATCGACGAAGGCCTGACGGAACCGGGCGTGACCGGCTACAGCCGCGAGGACGTGCAGAACCTGTTCAAGCAGGGTCGCGTCGCGATGGTGATCTCGGCACCGTTCCTCGCCAAGCAGATCGCGAAGGAAGCGCCGAACCTGAAGTACGGCATCGATCCGATCCCGATGGGCACGAAGAACGCCACGTATGCAGTGACCGACTCAATCGTGATGTTCAAGAACTCGAAGGTGAAGAAGAGCGCCTGGAAGTTCCTCGACTATCTGTTCACGAAGGAACCGCGCGTGAAGTTCACCAGCACGGAAGGTTTCTTGCCGACCACCAAGGCCGAAGCGACCGACCCGGCGTTCGACAATCCTGATACGAAGGCGTTTATCGCGCTGCTGCCCAGCGCGAAGTTCGCCCCGACCATCACGGGTTGGGAGGACACCGCGAAGGCTGTTTCGGACGCGATGCAGTCGATCTACCTCGGCAAGTCCCAGCCGGCAGCAGCGCTTAACGCCGCCGCCGAAAAGGCGAACGAATCGCTCGGCAAGTAATGCTGAGGCAATGCTGAGCTGATGTTCAGTTGATGTAACACCGCGTTAATGTAGACCGGCGCGCGCTGCTGTTGACAGACGGCGCGCGCCGCGTTGTACCCGGCCCATCCCGTTGCGCCAGCCTTGAGGCAGAAGCGCGACTTACGATCGAGCACGCATGAGCCGTCCTGCTTCCCCGCGCCTGTCGGCGCCCTGGTTGCTGATTGCGCCGAGCCTGATACTCGCGCTGTTTATCATCAGCTATCCGATTTTCAACATCGTGTATCAGTCACTGCACGATGTGTCGCGCTTTGGCGCGATTCGCGACTTCACCGGTCTGAAGAATTTCTATACTGTCTTCACGGACCCAGAATTTCTCGGCGCGCTAAGGCGCACGATCTACTGGACGTTCTTTGTGGTGGGCGGCACCGTATTAATCTCCGTGCCGGTAGCCCTGGTCCTCAATCAGGACTTCTATGGACGCGGGGTGGCGCGCACCATCGTCATGTTGCCGTGGTCCGTCTCGCTGACCATGACCGCCGTCGTGTGGCGCTGGGCCTTCAATGACGACTACGGCATGGTCAACGTCACGCTGCATCGGCTCGGCCTGATCAACGGGCCCATTCATTGGCTGGCCACGCCGGAACTCGCCTTTCCGGTGGAAATCGGCGTTGGGATTCTGGTGTCGATTCCATTCACGGTGACGATTCTGCTAGGCGGCCTGTCGTCCGTACCGGGCGATATCTACGAAGCGGCGCGCATCGACGGCGCAAGCGCCTGGCAGCAATTCCGCAAGCTGACGCTGCCGCTGCTCAAGCCCTTCGTCAACATGGCGATCCTGCTGAACGTCATCTATGTGTTCAACTCGTTCCCGATCATCTGGGTCATGACGCAAGGCGGTCCGGATGAAAGCACGCACATTCTCGTCACCTATCTGTACGAGGTTGGCTTCCGGCTGGGACGTCCGGGTCAGGCGGCGGCGGTGTCGCTGATCATGCTGGTGATGCTGTTCGTGTTTTCGATGCTGTATCTACGCATGCAGCCGGCGAAGGAAGGAGAAAACCCATGAGCCTCAAGATGAAACGCACGCTGTGGTGCTGGCTCGCGCTGTCTCCGCTGGTCGTCCTGGTGCTGTTCCCGTTTGCGATCATGCTGTTTACCGCGCTCAAACCGGCCGATGAGGTTTTCGTTTATCCGGCGCGCTGGCTGCCAGTGCACTGGCAGTGGAGCAACTTCGTCGACATGTGGACGGCAGCCAACTTCGGCGTGGCGTTGCGCAACAGCGTGGTGATCAGCCTGCTTTCCATGGCGCTCGCGCTTGCGGTCAGCCTGCCTGCCGCCTACGCGCTGGCGCGCTTTCCGTTCAAGGGGCGCGGCGTGTACAGGCAGTTCCTGCTCGTCACGCAGATGCTTTCGCCCATCTTGCTGGTGGTGGGCCTGTTTAGGCTCGCTGCGATGATTCCGTATGGCGACGGCAATCTGGTGGATTCGAAGCTCGCGGTGATCGTCTCGTATGCGGCGTTCAACATTGCGTTCGCGGTGTGGATGCTGTCGTCGTACTTTCAGACCGTACCGCGCGATCTTGAAGAATCTGCGTGGCTCGAGGGTTGTGGACGGGCCAAGGCCGTGTTCAAGGTGTTTTTGCCGTTGGCTGTGCCCGCCATTGTCGTCACCGCGATCTTTACGTTTATCAACGCGTGGAATGAGTTTGCGGTGGTCTATACGCTGATTCGCTCGCCGGAGAACAAGACGCTCACCGTGCAGGTCACCGATATGGTAGCCGGCAAATATGTCGTCGAATGGCATCTGGTGATGGCCGCGACGCTGTGTGCGACCTTGCCGGTATCGGTGGTGTTCGCATGGTTGCAGCGTTATCTGGTCAAAGGGCTGGCTTTGGGGGCGGTGAAGTAGACATCGTCAGCGGCGCGGGCGGCGTGCTTTCGCAACGCCTGCCTGCGTCGAATTGAAGCCCTCAGCAATCGAGGCCCGGTTTCATTCAACCTACGTTTTTCAACACGAGCCGCGCTTCCAGACCTCCGTCGGGCCGGTTATGCAACGACAGCACGGCGTCCATCGCGAGCGCGAGTTGCCGCGCAATGGCGAGACCCAGCCCGGTGCCACCCGTGTTGCGGTTTCGTGATCCTTCCAGCCGGACAAACGGTTCGAACACCGCATCCAGCGATTCGGCGGGAATGCCGGGCCCACGATCGAGTACCGAGATCGTCACCTGCCCTTCGTGAGACGCAGCAACCGCTATCTCAGCCGCGCCGCCGAACTTCAGCGCGTTATCCACCAGGTTGCCAATGATCCGGCGCAGCGCCTGGGGACGCGTGACCAACGATGTGTCAAGGCGTCCCTGCAACGACACGTCCTTTCCCGCATCCAGATAATCGAAAACGAGGCTGTCGAACAGCGCATCCGGATCGATGCGGAGCGGCACTTCGCTCGCACCGTGCATGGTGCGGGCATACGTCACCCCTTCTTTCACCATCGTTTCCATTTCATGCAGATCCTGCTGCAGTTTGGCCCACTGCGCGTCGTCGTCCATGACGTCAACCCGCAAACGCATGCGGGTGATCGGAGTCTGCAAGTCGTGCGAAATCGCCGCCAGGATCTGCAGGCGTTCGGTCATATACATCTTCACGCGGTCCTGCATTGCATTGAAAGCGCGCGCCGCACGGGCTACTTCGTCCGGGCCGTCTTCAGGCAAACGCTCTGCTTTCAGATCGGGACCGAGCGTATCGGCCGCGCGTGCCAGTTGGCTCAGCGGGCGCGTCGCCACCCGGACCGCCAGCCAGCAGCATGTGACCAGCACCGCCAGTTGCAACGCCAGCACCACCGGCAGCCAGGGCGACAACGGCGCACCCGCCATCGGCCGGTAGTCGATCGTCAGCGGCGTGCCGTCGCTCAACTGCAGATGGACCTGCAGACGGTCGGGGTCGCCCGGGACGGCGTTCGCGGTCAGCCGATAGCGTTTGCCGATACCGTTTTCAATCGATCGCGCTACTCTCGCCGATAGGTCGGCATCCGGCGCAGCGCCGGGGACGCCCGGGCCAAGAATGAAACGATACGTGCGCCGCGCGAGCCGCGGCAGCCACTCGGCACGCTCGTCAGGCGGCAGATGATCGAGCAGCGCGACGGAACTCGTAACCTCGCGCTCAATGTAGCCCATCATCACATTGTTCATGGTCTGATCGCGCTCGGTCATGGTAAGCCAGACCGACATGGTCTGCGCCAGCGCAAGGCCGACCAACAGGATCAGTGCGAGCCTGGCGAACAGCGTGCGTGGCCAATGCAGCCAGGCATTCAGGTTCATGGATTGCCTTCGATCATCGTCACGGCCGCCGAAAATACATAGCCTTCGCTGCGCAGCGTCTTGATGTAACGGGGCTCGCGCGCAACGTCCTGCAGGCGCTGCCGCAAGCGGCTGACCAGCAGATCGATCGAGCGGTCGAACGGATCGGCCTGGCGGCCCTGGGTCAGGTTGAGCAGTTGATCCCGCGTGAGCACGCGCTGCGGATGATCAAGGAACACGCGCAGCAGGCGGTACTCCGCGCCGCTCAGCGCCACCATGGTGCCCTCGGCGTCGAGCAGGTGGCGCGCCGTGGTATCGAGCCGCCAGTCGCCGAAGGCGATCATCGACGCGGTTTCCGTCACCTGCATGCCGGGTGGCAACATGCGCGCGCGGCGCAGCACGGAACGGATGCGCGCCAGCAGTTCGCGCACCGCGAACGGCTTGGCGAGGTAATCGTCAGCGCCCATCTCCAGCCCGACGATACGATCCGTCTCCTCGCTGCGGGCGGTCAGCATGAGCACCGGCACCGAGCGGAACTTGCCCGCGCGCAATTCGCGGCACAGCACGAGGCCATCCTCGCCCGGCAACATCAGGTCCAGCACGATGAGGTCGGGGGCGCCCTGCTCCAGCACGGCGCGCATCTGACGACCGTTCGCGGCGAGCGAGACGCGCATGCCGTTCTTCTCCAGATAGCCCGCCAGCAACTCGCGAATACCGCGATCGTCGTCGACGATCAGCACATGGTCGGTGTTTTCCATCGAGCGATTATCCCTTCCGGAGACAGAGACGCACCCGGCTGACGTTGACCAGCGAACACTGCACGGGATGCGCCATTTCCGCCGCAAATCCACCTGCGAGGAAGACCAGCATCGTCAGCAGCCGGCGCATCCGTCCGCCACGGCGCGTAGGCTCGCGCGCCAGGTCAGATAGACCTCCAGCGTATACGGATCGATGCTGTCCAGGCAACCGGTGCGCGGGCACGAGGGCAAGGATAGGTTGCGTCGACGCGGTAGTCATAAAGCGCTCCATCACAAGTCATGTCTACTTTATAGCCTGGCTCGCAGAACGCTTTGTATCCCAATGTATCTGGGCCTTCCCCTGACACAAAACATTGCACGCGTACGGCATTTTCTTTAAGAAGACGCCGCGGCTTGCTTCACTAAGCAGTACTTCCGGTAATCGAAAACGACACGCGGCAGAATCAGCGTGGCCCAGGAAGGGCTGCGCATTGCGCATCGTTCAGATGGCGCAATGCGCGTGTATCACACGCCTTCGACGAGAACCGCGCGATAGCGCGAACCCTTGAAACGGTGCTGCGCGACTTCCTGATAGGCGGGGCTGTCGTACCACGCGCGAGCCTCCGCTGTGGAAGGAAATTCCACGATCACGATGCCTTCGGGCGCATCGCCCTCGAGCACCTGTTGCGGCCCGTAGGCGGCGAGAATCTTGACCGGATGGCCCTTGAAGGTCGGGCCGACCTTGCTCTGATAAACGTCGAGTTCGCTCTGGTCCTGCGTGCTTTCCCGCGTGAAGACGATATAAGTCGCCATGGTGTACGCTCCTGTCGTGCCGTGAAGGTGCGTTAGATAATGCCACGAAGACCGATTTCGCGTGGGCCGGCCCGGGGCAATTCAGGCAGGGCCACCCGCGGACCTGCAGCGTGCCGCCGCGCGACCCACATCGTCAGGATCGGCCTGGTGGCAAACCCGGCACGCCGATTTTGAATACCCCGCCGTTGCGATAGACTGCTGTCGTCCCGGAGGGCGTCACTGTGTCCAACCTGAAATCCCGACTGATTGGCTTCAACACTGCTTGCATCCTGGCCTGCGTGTCGGTCCTTGCGCACGCTGCATCACCCAGCGCGGCGTCCACCGTCAATACCACAAGCGTGGCAGCGAGCTCTGCCGTTGCGGAGATCCTGTCGGCCCGGCCTATCGTGGGCGACGACGCCGTTGCCATTAGAGACGTCTTGGCCAAACACAGCATCCACGGCAATGCACCGTCATTGCGCGACCGCATCCGTGCGCTGATTCCGTACCGGAAGACCCTGCACGACCGCGACCTGACAAAAGCCAGCCTCGACCGTGTACTGGTCTTCGTCGTACCGGTACCCTACGGCGTGCTGTACCGTTCGCAGACCCACGTGCTGACAATCGACGCCGACCTGGCAAGCGAGGACGAACCCGGCGCAATCCTGCTGAAGAAAACCGTTGACGGACCGGACGGCCGAGGCCTGACGGTGGCGGCAGAAGCGAAGGCGAAGGGATACATCCAACAGATCGACCTCATCGGACTCAAGTCGGACGCAACCAGCAAAACGAGGATTCACGGACACCTCACGCTCCCGCCATCGGCGTTCGCCAAAGTGGATGGCGACTTCGCGATTGCGCTGATGTGCAGCTTGAGCGCGCCTTACCTGAGCGATCGGCGCGAGCACAGCGATCCGACCGACGACGAACCGACCGACATCACGACTCGAACCTCAATCATCTACACCGACATTCAGGCGGCCTGGTTGATCAGCCCGCAGACGGGCATGGTCTTATCGAAGAACCTGCATTTGTCGAATTGACGCAGAACGCGACAAGCAAGTCCCCCCACGTCTTAGGCCGGTTCAATCTGAAATTCCGCTGTCGACCCCGCGAGCGCCTGGCGGAGCGCCTGCGCCAGTTCGCCGGCGGCGAACTTGGCGATATAACCGTTCGCGCCCGCGTTCCTGACGTGCGCTTCGTTGGCCGCGCCCGTGAGCGACGAATGGATCACGACAGGAATGTCGCGGGTCCGCGCATCGCCCTTGATAAGCCGCGTCAACGTGAAGCCGTCCATTTCCGGCATTTCAAGGTCGGTGAGCACGAGTGCGATCTTGTCGCGCGCGCTCACCTTCTCGGCCTGGGCTTCGCGAGCGATCTGCTGCAACATGGTCCAGGCCTCTGCCCCAGTCTTCGCCATGATGTACTCGGCGCCGATCGCGCCTAAGGCCTGCTCGATCAGTTTGCGTGCAAATCCCGAATCGTCAGCGGCGAGAATCTTCGCGCCGACCGGCATGCGCAGGTGATCGCCGACGGACCTGGGATCGACCGCCGGATGTTGCGCCGGAAAGACATCGCGCAAGACCTGCTCGACGTCGATGACCTGCGCGAGACGCGAATCGCCGGTGTTGCCGTCGATACGCGCGATGCTCGTGATTGACTTGCCGGCGGCGACGCCTTCGGCGGTCAGCACCTGATTCCATTCGAGGCGCACGATATCGTCCACTTCTTCGACCGCAAACGCTTGCGTGGAGCGCGCGAATTCGGTTACCAGCAGGATGTTCAGGCCGCGCGTCGGCTCGCATCCCATCAGCCGCGGCAAATCGATCACGGGAATGATCTGGCCGCGAATGTCGACCGCGCCCATCACGAACTCCGATGCGCCCATAATCGGTGTCACTGACGGCATCGTCGAAATCTCACGGATCTTGAAGACATTGATTCCGTATAGCTCATGCGCATCGCTGTCCGGGACCGCTCCAAGGCGAAACAGCAGCAATTCGAATTTGTTCGAGCTGGTCAAGCTCGTGCGTTCATCAGCCACACGCAGATCTGTCGCCATACCTCGTTCTCCGGGTTCGATTTCCGGGTACAGCGCATTGATGTCGCGATGACACCGATCGGACGCCCCCCTCATAACGGGTTATCGGCCCGGAACGCGCAAAGTTCAGCGCTGCAAGTCATATAGCACGGCTATTCCGCAAGTTCGGGGTTTGCGAGTGTTGCGCAAACGATTGCGCGTTGCCGCCAATCCGTAGACCAAAGTGCCCGGAGTCCTGATCGACGGGCAGTCACGATTCTTGCTGACGTTCCTTGGAATTGCGACGAAATAGAAGGGAAGTCATGAAACCAAGGACGCTCGCTCCGCTGATCTTCGCGTTGGCTTCAACGATTGCGCTCGCCGAAGGTGAGAACTCCGCATGCGGCAGGCTGCTGGGCGCGAGCGGCGCCGCACAACCAGATGGCAGCTTCCGGCTGCGCAGCGGCGAACCAGTCGACTTCGTAGGCGGCGGGAGAACTGTGCACGGGGCGTTGCAGGTGTTCTTTAATGGCAACGTGTATCGCGCTTACTGGAAGCCGGCGGATAGCCACGAACTCTATGTCCTCGCGAACGCCGGCGCCAACGGCACACGCCTGATTTCCACGCCGCCACAAGGTAACCCTGCCGACGACGACCAGCCGGGCACGACGCTTCAGCCGCTGAACGTACTATCGTGTCCGGCGCTGTAAGCCACGCGGGATGGCATACTCGTCGCACCATTTGGCGCGGTTGCCGCCCTCATCATTGAGTACCCGCACCTGAGCACCCCGTGAAACCGGCCAGGCAGGAGTCGATTCGATGCAGCAAGCCATTCGCCATTTGCACGTCAAGGCACCCGTACGCGGACTCTTCGAATTCACTGCGGACGTACGCGAGTTTGTTCACGAGCAGTCGATCGAGACCGGCATCCTGACGCTTTTTTGCCGTCATACGTCGGCCTCGCTCCTGATTCAGGAAAATGCTGATCCATCCGTGCGACGCGATCTGGAGACCTACTTCGGCACGCTCGCGCCAGAAGACCGCAACCGCTACGAGCACGATACGGAAGGGCTCGACGATATGCCCGCACATCTGCGTACCGCCCTCACGCAAGTGCAACTATCCGTGCCGATCGAACATGGGCGCTTGACGCTCGGAACATGGCAAGGCATCTACCTGTTCGAACATCGGCGCCATCCTCAAAGCCGCGACATCGTCGCGCACATCATCGGCGAATGACCTGCCATCACCCTGATACGAACATTTCCAGATGAAAGGTTTGGTTGCGTGGCCTTTTGACGCATTGCCAGACCGGCGTAGCGGTGCCTGCAGCAGGCCCTGCAAGACTGAATGTCCGAAATTCGAAAGCGTATGACCTGACGAGCGAAACATCGCGCGATAGAGTGCATCAGGCAATCAGGGGACGGTAACCTCCTAACCTGCCTACGCTTAACTATGCTCAGGAGAAGCTACGTGGACGCTTTGAATTCGATGCGAGTCTTTGTCAAAGTCGCGGAGTTCAACAGCTTCGCGCGGGCCTCGGAAGCGCTGGATATGGCCGTGCCGAGAACGAGCCGGGTCATTTCCGAACTCGAGGATCACCTCGGCACCCGCCTGCTGCAACGAACCACGCGCAAGATGTCGCTGACCGAACCCGGGCGGATCTATCTGGAGCGCTGCCGGCAGATCCTTGGCGAAATCGAAGAGACGTACCTCATGCTCTCAGCGAATGCGGTCAGCACCTCTGGACGAATCCGGGTCGCCGCGCCTGCGCTCTTCGCCCAGCGCAAACTCGCTCCCGTGCTTGCCGCTTACCAGCGCGCGTACCCCGATGTCATCGTGGACCTTGTCCTTGCGGATCGCCCCGTCGATCTGATCGAAGAAGAGTTCGATCTTGGCATTCTTGCTGCGCGCCGCATCAATAGCGTGAGCCTCGTCTCGCGCCACCTCACGACCACGGACTATTACATCTGCGCGGCGCCCAGCTATATTGCCGAGCATGGATCCCCCGTGCACCCGTCGGAGTTGGCCGATCGTCCTTACCTCGCCTTCCGCACCGAACACAGCAGCGAAGAGGTTGTTTTCCACGCCGTCGACGGTACGCCAATCTCGGTGCAGCCCAAAACAGCCTTTGTGTGCAACAACATTGGCATGGTGCGCGAGAGCGCATTGGCTGGGATGGGTATCGCCACGCTCTCAGCCTACCTGGTTGAAGACGATATCCGGACGGGCCGCTTGCAACGCATCATGCCTCAATATCACTTAGCCGATAGAGAGTTCCGGATCGTCTACTCGTCGCGGAAATTTCAGTCGCTCAGAGTCAAGGCATTCATCGATCTCGCTGTCGAGCATTTCCGTCAGGCAAAGGAGCAAAGCTCATCCTCTGCGCACGCCGCGTCAGCGTTATTGACTTCGTCTTGATGAGAGAAGTTTACGGCATCGACGCTTGTCGAAAAATGATCGTTTGGACAACAGATAATTCTCCCTGCGGGAAGTATCGGCGCGGCAGTCGCCGCCGGACGACGCGTTGATCCAGCCGTTTGACCGAAACTCGAAACTGCTTGTCCGTTCGGTTACACGCCCGACGGCTATAGTCGAATCGTCTTTACGCCAAGTTCCTCTTCCCCTATCGTTTGCATTTAACCCATGAAAACATCGCTTAAATTTGTCGGTCTGTCGGGCAGCCTGCGTCAAACGTCCTACTCATCCGCCGTGCTGAATACAATCGGCGAGCAGCTTCGTTCCCAAGGGCATGGTCTCGATCTGTTGAATATCGGCGACTACCCGCACTACAATCAGGACATCGAGGAAGCCGGTCTGCCGGAGGTGGTAGCGCTGGGACGGAAACTCGTCGAGCAAAGCGACGGCATTGTCATTGTCGCGCCGGAATTCAATCACGGTATTCCAGGGGTGTTGAAGAACACCTTGGACTGGTTGTCGCGGCCTGCATTTGCGAGTTGCTTTCAGGGTAAGCCGGCTTTCTTTTGCACGATTTCACCGGGCGCGCTTGGGGGCGTTCGCGCGCAATATCAACTGCGAGAAACGCTGAGCTCGATGCTTTGCGAAGTCGTTCCGATGCCGGAAATCGTCATTCCGCATGTCAACAAGAAGGTCGAGAACGGAATTTTCACGGACAAGCCGACCATCGACTTTATCTCGGCCTCCATCGGTCGCGTCATCCGCGCGATCGAGGTCCGGAAAACCGCGCAAGACCAAGAGGCCACGCTCGAAGCCTGACGGCACATTGCGGATTGCAATCTCGCGCGCGTTCACACCAAAGCTCGCGCGAGAGCTTTGTCGCTTCTGGCCCAAGGCCGGCGGCCAGGATTGCCGATTCCTGAATCTGAAACGCGACTCCGGGGAAAATGCATCAATGAGAATGGCATTGCTGGTTCCGGTCGCAGCACTCGTCGTTGCCACAAGCGCCCATGCGCAGAGCAGTGTGACGCTGTTTGGAATGCTCGACGTAGGCGTGAGCTATGTGTCGAACGAGGGTGGCAGCCACGCCCTTGAAGCGAGCGACTCGATCTACACGCCAAGCCTGTTCGGAATACGTGGCTCAGAGAAT
>Ga0116109_1000003_pt1 | contig 75057 bp, 72 predicted proteins | sample June2015DPH_8_10_2_FD_89718 | JGI IMG/M metagenome (GOLD analysis project Ga0116109, IMG submission 89718) | Peatland microbial communities from SPRUCE experiment site at the Marcell Experimental Forest, Minnesota, USA - June2015DPH_8_10 | ecosystem: Environmental > Terrestrial > Soil > Wetlands... | reverse complement strand
TTTCGAAAAAGGGTTGAGCTGCTTCATCTCATGCCTCGGTCGGTACGGATGCCATGTCGCTCCCACCACGTGCAAAGACTTGGGTACCGCGTCGGAGCAGAGTCCTGACTGCAGCGTCCTCTGGAAATCGCCATAAATCCAAGCGATTGCTTTCATTTGAAAACCTTGGGGACCAGTATCACGAGAACGAGGACCAAGCCGAGTAAGGCGATGGCCCCGCCGAACCATTTCGCAACACCATCGATGTTCTTCTGCGATGAAGCGAAACGGGTTAGCCACTTCATGTGGGAGCCCGCCTGGTCAATGTCGATGGCACTATCTACGTCCAGCTAAAAAATCGGTCCAATCCCATGCGTAGACGCAGTCCATGGGTTGTGGGTCTTCTTCAATTACGGGACGTGTCGAATGAGCCATGCGTTTTTGGAACAGGCTTCGCGCAGGCTCCGGTATCTCCCGAAGCCGCACGTACGGCGTGTTACCGAAGGAGGTGCGTATGGGTACATCGAGTTGTTGTGGGCGTGGAGGCAGTTCTTCCTTCCCCGTAAGCGCGACTGAAACGGCTCGTGCTACCAGGTCCCAAATGGAAGTGGCGTGACGCGGGTAGCGCTCTAGGGACCCGCATATCTTTCCATGCGGTTCCTCACTGAGTTCAACCCGATAGTCGGCAAGTGAACCACTTCGCACTCGGCCAATCTTCGCAGTTGCCAATACTCGGTTGCCGCTCTCGCGACCGTCAGGCAATATTTCGACAGTTACTTTGAGCATCGAAGGTGTACCTCGGACTCGGTATCGGTTGGGGAAATTGAACATCAGCGTAGCCATGCCCGAAAGATTCAGCATGTCGAGTTAATTTAGTTCGGAAAACTACGTGTTGGCATCCTTGTGCACCTCGACGAGCCACTCTTGAATTCGCTGCTGAGCGGCCCTCGTCGCTGATGCCTCGGCTAGAGTCCAGAAGCAAAAAGTTTCGCATCAGCTGGCCGGGCTCACGACCGAAGTGGTAAGCACCGTAGACGGAATCGTCGATTGCGAGCCACTGCGTCAGCCCCTTACCGAAGGCATAGCAGGTTATGACGTCGGTACGACCGGAGCCGTTTAGCATGTAGCTGAGCCGCGCTCTCCGGCCCCGAGTAGTGTCGATAACTCTTCGCGACAGTTCCGGCGGTAGATATGCAAGAACAGTCTCGTCATTCATCGCATCCAACCATGATGTGGTTAAGACGATTTCGACATCGGGATACGGCGCGAGCAACTCGACAAGCAGTGGCGCATATTCGAATAACTGCCTTCCCGACTCGAGAGACACCTGACCATCTACATCGGCAACCGGGTGACCGACGTGCAGGGTTCCGTCGAAATCCAGAAACAACGTCGGCGTGGTTCGCTCTTGAAGGAGCTGTGGCATTGCACTCTTCATAAGTTTGACGTTACAACTTCAGCATTGAAGGAATCGGGCATTAGCTCAGGAGCAATGCACTCGTCGCAATAGACGTGTTGCCAATGTCCTTCCCTGAACTTGCCCGGTGCGCCGCAGCACTCGCACACGGTGCGCGCATGGGACTGTGCCCTCTTGATAATTCCGTCAATGCGCCTCGAAGTCGCGGGGTGACATAGGTAGCCCTCCACGACAAATATCTCCAATTGCCCCGACACCTCGCGAATGGAGGAGCAAAAGTGCATGACTGGGTACACGGAAGTGAACAATGGCGAAACCGGCCGCACGTCGTAGTCCAAGGACGCGATGTTCTGAGGCTTGTGCAACTGCCGACACCACTCCGATTTAAGTTCCTGCTCAATTTCTTGAGCGGCCTCTTCGATGATGGAAAACCAACCAGGGCCGCACCGAATGCCCATGAGGGCGAGGTTTGACGGATATGCCCCGGGGTAGTGCACCGAGCGAAAGAACAACGGGAACTTCGAAAATAGCTCTTGCTGAAGCTGCATGGCCAACGATGTACAAACGTCCAAGTCACTCGCCCGTGTGTCTGCGAGTGCCTTCGTTCCCCGCTCTGTACGACGAGCATTCACCAGATGACCTCCATCTTGCATCCAACATGGGCAAACATCGTTTGCGAACCGAGTCGGACTTCTTGGTTGGATTTGATACACGCGCTATGCATAGCGTATAGCGTCGAATGTTGCCAAATGCGCCTTTTCTGGCTATGCCAACTGCTTTGCGTGAGCGGTTTCGTCAACACGGCGTGGTTCGACAACCTGCTGTCTCGAAAGCCGCAAACGTCATTGCATCAGTTCAGAGGCTCGCAATGACCGAAGTTTAGAGGCAAAAACATGTAGTGTAAAGTATACCAGTTTATAAACTGGTGATTTATAGGGTGTGGATTTTGGCGCTACAATGAGTGATGCTCCTGCCCCATATGGCAGACAACACAATTGCACGTCGGTCGGCAGCCCGAGAGCGACTTGCGAAGAATCTGAAAGTGTTCCGCGGCAAACAAAGCATGTCCCAAGAAGCACTTGCGGACCGTGCCGGCTTGCATCGAACGCGGGTCGTCAAAATCGAGCAAGGGCTCGTGAACGTAACGCTCGACACCCTCGTGTCTCTGGCTGAAGCGCTGGGTGTTGACGAAGTCCAGTTGCTCACGGCGCACGATGAGTTGCCCACACCACTCAAATCGGGACGTAAGACGGAAGCTGAAAAAGCCGCAGCGCAAAAGCCACGGCGTAAAGCTGCCTAAGTTCCGAGATAAGACCTAAGCAACCCCTTGGTGCAGTTTCCCGTGTGCACAACTCGGCTGGCCACATCACAAGGGCGTGGGCAGCCGCCCTGCAGGCGTTTCCAGAGTTGCACACACTTGAAGGTCTGACGCGCCGGCGTTGCCGGCTTGCCTCATTTGAAAAGCCGCGGAACGTCAAAGACGGCAATAAGGATTTTTGCGCAGAAGCTATTCAAGCGCGGCAGCCCGTAATTTTTGAGGCGAATTGTTCAAGGCCGCCGAAGCCGCGTTCGGCACCGCCGTCAAGGCCTGTGTTATGCGGGCAGGCGTACACGAGAAAGGGTATGAAAGCTCTGGCCGCGTCGGCGCTGAACCCGACGCACCCTGCTAGGTTAGAGAGAGAGGTGTCAATTTTTTGGGAACTTGCGAGTCGCCCATTCGGGCGTTTACTTGCACGTACACACTCGTGCACCGGTTTGCCTACACGTGTTGCTGTTCGTGTTCACCTCGATGAGCTACTTGCGAATGCGCTTCTGAGCGCCTTCATCGCCGATGCCAAGCCGCGAGTCCAGAAGCATGAAGTTTCGTATCCGAATTGGCCGAATTAGTCGGACTGCTAAGCGATGAACTAGAAATCTGGAATCGCAAAATGGCCGGCCCAAACACGAACCTTGTTAAACTAAGTTTCGTATCAGGAATGTGCTGCAGGTCGCACAAGCTAATTTGAACCGTGATAGATTTAGAGTTGTGGGCGCGTCTCGCAGGAACGTTTCTTGCAGGACATCGAGTGTTCCTTATTCGTATGACTAACGAGCACGGTCGTTCGCAAATCCGGTGTTATCGGGTCGCATGCGCGGGGCTCGCCGCTGACGCGGCATTGCAAGCTGGCGTCGAGCCACATACCATCGCCGAACAGGTTCTTGTTATCCGTTTTTGGGGAGTCACTATGGCAACTGGCAACGCCTTTATCAGTTCGCCCGGCACGTCGGTGACAGCAAAGCCTCGTCATGCGCATGAACTCGCCCTGCAAGTCCAGAAGGCACTGAATGGTATGGGAGACCGCGCGGAACCGCGCATGACCCTCAGCGAGGAAGTTGCGCGGTCGGTACACATCGGCGAAGGGAAAAACAAAGGTTTGGTTGTTGGCGCCGTTGATAGTCCGTACTGGGCGGCTGCGATAGTTTTCCGCATGATGGAGCTGCTCGAAGAGCCAGGAACAGGCATGGGGTTCTTACTGGTCCCCAAAGGTACTCCTTCGTCACGATTGGCACACCTCACTCCCCGGCTTCTGAAACATGGTATTACAGTACTAAAAGCCGAGACTGACTTCATTGACGACGAAGCCGAGGAACTGCTGAAAGAGCACGGAGAGGGCGTCAAAGCTATCGAAGATTGGGCTAACTCACAAGGTTAGCGGCGCGCGCACGGTCAACCGGGATTGAGCGGAGGAGCGTTGTCAGTTCGCGTAAAATAACAACTGGCGAGGTGCCCGATGGTCAGAAATCAAGCGCTGACATATCACCGCGTATACGACCGACAATATGACCTCACCGGTCTCCGTACAGGCAGCGTTCGGGACCAACTGTTGCGGGCCATCACGCTTACCCAGGGTTTGATAGTAGATACGAAGGAAATCGGTCCTTCTCCGCGCCATGGCCTTCTGATTCTCGGTGGAGGTCCCGCCGGCATCGCTTGCGCTTTGATAGCTGCAGAGAATGATATTCAAGCGACCGTACTGGAGCGCGAGCGAAGCGAATTCCTCACCCTCGCCGCCGCAAACACCCGCCGTGTCGCTCCATTCGAGTACGACTGGCCGCGACGCCACTCGCCGTCCGGTAGATTTCCGTCTGGCGTTCCAAATTTCATCTTGAACTTTCAGCCGAAAGCCGCCGCAAAACTCGCGGCGGACTGGCAAACAGCCCTCGACAATTGGCGTGCTACCAATCCAAAGCGGTCCCGACTGGAAATAATCCACGGCGCGGATGCACGAACGTTCGAGTATGCAACGGTCACGAACGCGCAGGGCGCGGTTATCTCTATTCTGGTTACCGGCAATTGGGATGGAGCGACGCGCTCAAGCCGCGAATTCGGCGCCGTAGTCAACTGTACGGGGTACATGGTCGAGCGCACGTTTCACCTGTCTCAAAAGCCCCGCCACCTGTTCAGGGGGCATCGATTTTGGCACGACGCTGACGACCTCCACGAATCCGGATTTGGCGTGGACCCAAACTATGGTGATGTGAAGAGTGTTCTGATATCAGGCGGCGGAGATGGTGCCATGCAAGACATCCAGCGTGCAGCGACTGGCAAATTCGGCATAGAGCTACTCGACCAACTGCAACTGGCACTTGGTGTAGGCAACCTATCAGAATATTTTTTTTCACTCGTGCAAGCGGATGACGCTGCCAAACGCGCTTATGCATGGAAGATGGCCACGGGTCCACAACGTTTCCTACCAGTGGAAATGGCTAAGTGGAACAAGAAGTACCTAGCGATAGCGCGACATATTCTCCGACGCTACACAGCCACAGGGGCGACCCTCGAACAACTTGCAGAGAAAGTACTCAAGGATTCCATCTGGCAACGACAGGGACCGGAAATTGTCTGGGTGTTTCGCGAGGAGTTCGCAGAGTTCGCGTACTCGTTAAACCGCCTACTTTCATACATTGTCGTTAGCTTGCTTCGACGTTTCCAAAGCTCCAAGGTAGTGCGACCATCGACGGAAATAATGTCAATCCGTCCTCTCGACCCCACCTGGGGATGTTGTCCTCGACCGGCACGTTGCCACGGCCTGACTCATCTCGTGACCTTTATTGACCGAACGACCGGGTTAGAATCAATCGACGAAGAATTCCAGATAATCATCCTTCGCCATGGTCTTATCTTCCCCAAAAAGCCTTATCTCGGCTCCCGCTCTCCGCTGCCGGAGCAGATGATTCCATACGACATCCCGCGTTAGTCAAGCACGCCACCCAAAGCTCTCTAAGCTGTTCGACCAAATGGGCACAATTAGACTTCAGCGGGGCGTGGAATCGACGGCAGCTTTGCCTCATCCCATGCCGAACATTTTTTGAGCCTAACTATGAGACGGGGAGGCCGGTGCGTTGGCGCATCCGACTTGCAGGCAATGAGCCAACCGCGATAGCTGGGTTATGGCGCGAATGGGAAGAGCCCGATGGCGGCGCATCGCTATCGTTCACGATGTCCTTTTCTCATCGCCGGGCTTATGAAAGCGCCGCATTAGCGGGTGTTCATCTGCGTTCACCGTGAGCGAATAACGAGCGAGAAATGAAGATGACGTGGGACACGGGCACACATCGACTTGTCACGAAAGCACGGCTGCTGCTGGCCGCCCCCGACGTGGTCTACCAGGCGCTGGAAGACTACGGTCAACACGTCCGGCAAAGAAAACGGATGGGTGATTACGATGAAGATTTGGAGATAGCGCTCGCCGGTCGCGACAACCGGTTGATAGACCTGGCACACGCCAGAAACGCGGGTTCCAACAAGCTGGTGGCCACGCTGTACAAGCGGTCGCTGACAGGTACTGGCGACATCGAGTACGACAAGGTCATCCGGCTCGCGTGTCTTGCGAACCAGGGTGTTTCGAACTTCATGCTCTCATCCGACATTGCCGTTGTTGGCCAGGACGAGTTTCGGCGGCTCGTCAGGGAAGGTGACTTCGAAGAAACGACGGCGCTTATGCGCACCCGAGCCAGCGACGCCTCCTGGTTGCCGCGTTCAAACCCCGGGACACAATCCTCGAGGATATTTCCTATGAATGCTGGTACAAGCTTGTTCTCAGTGCCGTCGACAATCCCGGCCTGAACATAGATGAGAGCAACCAGTTCGGTCCGGACATGCTCACGTGGGACATCCATAAAGCCATGGTCACCCTGCTGCAAACCGCACCCGTTGAACCGAACTGGGTGCGCGTGCTCCACCAGCTTCTGCTGAACGTCGACCCTGCGAATGTCCGTACTCTCGACAGTGAAGTCGCCGTTTACGAGCTGCTGGCGCGGTGGCAACCTGCTAAGGTTCCCAAAATGTTCGAGCCTTCCGTCGAGGACGACGGGTACTACTCCAGCAATACGCTCGCCGAAGAGTTTTGCGGATTGATGTCCGCGCTCTATGGTCATGTATTCATCGACAAGAAGTTCGTAAACACTGGAGCGCCAAACTCCCCAGACCTGGTCAGCCGGTGTGCTTACTACGGCCAGGCTTCAATGTCGCCGGAGCAGATAACCGCTCAGAGCGAACGCACTCTGGAGCGCTGCTCGAGCGATGGTTCGGCGGGCGGTTCTCCCAAAGTGGCATTAGAGTGCAAAATCGGTAAGACAACTGGAAAAGATGGCTCGATGTCGGCTACCAGCTCGCAATTCCCAGTTCAGGCGGCCGCCCACTTCAAAAGCATATGGGCGGGTATCGGCGATTCGCAATGAGCCAAACTCTTCTCTGGCTAACGCCGCGATAGGAGGCCTAGATAGAGGGAATCGACATTCTCATAGGTCGCCGGGGACAACCATGCACGACCACCAGTGTCGTTCGCTGCCTTGTAACTCCACGTCGCTACACGCTGGACAATCTCTTTGTCACTTGAAACGCCAGCGAGCAGTCCGATTTCGGCGAGCTGCTGCTCTTTGAGTACAAGACGTTCGAGCCAGCGCTCCAGGTGTGGTCTCGCCGCGAGCGTGTCAGACTTGCTGCGATTACAAGCCGGATGAGCTAAGACGAAGTTGTTGGCTAGGTCCCTTGAATAAAGCGAGAATGGGACGAAGTGGTCGACGTCTGCGTCCGCGAGTCCTTCTCCGCAGTAGAAACAACGCGAACCGTCCAGCTTGCGCAACTGAGTGCTGATGACGGCGAGCGACTGTCGCGAAGACGAGAAGAGAAAATCCTCAAGGTCGTCAGCGTTTCCGAGAATCGGGTGATTACGGCGATTTGCCTTTATGTGCGCAACCCATCGAGTCCGCGCCATCTGCTCCACGAGGGTGTAAAAGCGGCGCAGGCAATAGCTGACGCCCGGCTTCAGCGTCACCGAGCCTCTTGACTGCCGCTCATACAGGAATGGGTCTGTCACTCCGGAAAAGTTTTGGAGGTATTTCAATGGCTGCGCGGATACTACAGATGCTACCTTCGACAACAGTGGTGCATAGCTCGGTAAGCCGGATGCTTGTAACGCTGATGATGCTGAGGTGCCCGCTCTGAATTCTGAGATTGCATTCAGAATTGCGGCCTGGTCCCCAAGATTCTGAACCAAAACGCCGGGTTGACTGCCCACACGACCTGTTCCGTACGGGCTCGCATGTTGCCAGTAGAGGTAGACGAACCGCTCTGCAATTTGGCGGGTGGTCAGCGTGAGTTGGGCCCCGTCGTCGGCGCCGTGCTCAACCGCCAATTCTGCAAATGAAATCAGAAGCGCGAATTTATACGTCGCGGTGAAGTCGCCTTCGGCGAACAGTCGTTGAAGCTTCGCGAGGAAAGCCAATTGCGCTTCCGGCGATGGCGGAGGCGCGCTGAAACTCAATCTCGTTGGCTCCAGTAGTCGGCTTTTGCAGGTACTACCCACCGAACGCCGCCGCGAGGGTCTGATACATCGCCTTTGAAACGAGGTATTAGATGAATGTGTAGGTGAGGTACGGTTTGTCCGGCAGCAGGACCGTCGTTGATGCCAATGTTGAATCCGTCTGGATGGAGGGACGCGAGTGCATGCGCTTTGGCATGGTCCAGAAGGATAAGAAGGTCATCACGCTCTTCGGCGCTCACGTCGAAGAACGACCGGACATGGCGCTTGGGGATGACAAGACTGTGTCCAGGCGAGACGGGAAATCCATCCAGAATCCACATGGCATGTCGGTTTTGACCCACGATGCGGTCATTCGGAATCTCGCAAAACGGACAGGTCTGGGACGACATCAGGGCTTCTTCGAAGACTTGAGAGAGCAGCGGATTATATCTACGTTATCGTGGTCGCGGACGTGTTACGGTGAAGAATGCGCTGGCTGAAATGAGCGTCGGGCCGCTTGGTGTACGTCGGCGGTGGCATAACTTGAATATGTTCGCAATCCGTTTCGTCCTACCGCGGTTGTTGCAGAATGGCGCAATGAGTTAGCTCGGTCGGTATCCGATTGCGCGGTACGCGGACGAATTGCGCAAGGAACTGCATCTGCGTTACAAAATGTGCTCTGCGAGGTAGGTCTTATTTAGAAACTGGAAGAACCTCGCAAGGGTTGGCATCTCGGGAAACGATGCCCAGCCTATCGCCACTTTTTCAGAAGTAGTCGATGAGAAAAAGGTCGCTTAGAAGCGCTCCACGTCCAACGAAATAACGCGCCTGTGGTCCAATCGCTTGGAGCTCGTACTCAATGACGCAACCAGCGCGCTATTGTGGGAAATATCCCACTACCTTCAACAGGCCGTTCGGTTGCTGGCGCACGGCCAAATCAAAACCGAAGCTTGCGAGCTTGACAGGGTCGAAGTCACCCAGCTGGCCATCCCTGGCTACGAAGACATGCCCTTGGGGAATTTGGACAGCCTTGAATTGAAAAGGCGCTTTAGCCGTTACGGTCCCATCGTCGTTGCGTGTAAAGAGCGCGTCAAACGCCAAATGCGACAGCACTCCTTGGTCTTGGGCCGACTGCTGTACTGGTTGACCTATCGCGTAGGTCGCGGTCGCAGATTGCTGCGCGAAAGCATTTGGTTGAGTAACTGCGGCGGCTAGTGCGAAGACACCAAGACCAACGATACGCGACAGATAGGGTGCAAGCTTTGCAAGGCTGCTCATAAGACTCCTTGATTAGTTCATTTCGCTGCTCACGATTCGGTTGGGGGATGGCAGCCAACTAAAAGCTATTACTTTTATCATCCTTGTCGACTGGTTTACGGCAGGTATATTCGAAACTTTAAGAGCCGCAATCCAAAAGGCTTCAGCGTTTGGATGGAAACGATATGCACGGTTAGGGAAATACCTTGTGCACATGAAGCCGTACCGTGGGCATCTTTCTGGGGCGAGCGAGGCGATGAGCTGGGCGGCGACCACGGGCGATTACACCGGCGACATGGTGCGCGACGTCATGCTTTAGGCGCTTGAAAACCCTTCGCAGGTGAGTTGAAGGCTGACAGCTAAATCGAATGGCTGAGCGACAACGGTTCTTGCTACATCGTCGACGAGACGCGCACATTCTCGGGGAAAATCGGCCTGAAGCCGGTCACGACATCCGTCAGAAGTCCGCGGAGCAATGGGATGGCCGGAAGCTTCGTGAAGACGATGTAGCGTGATTACGTTTCGTGGATGCCCAAGCCCGACGCCAGAACGGCACTGCGGAACATGGCCATTGCGTTCGACCAATACAACGAATCGCGTCCGCACAGCGCCTTGGAATGCCGCTCACCACGCGAGTTTCGCCAGCAAGCAAATTCTCCAACCTAAGCGTGACCGCGTGTCCGGTCATGCAGGGCAAGTCCAGCATCTAACCGTGACCCATCGGCAGCCGAACTCACTTTTGACCTTGTACCCAAGCGCCTTGAGAGGGATGATATGTCTCAAAGTCGGCGCTGATTCCCAGTGCGGATAGCTCAATGACAGTTTCGTCGTTAATCTGGTTGCAGGCAGTCACTTGACCGACTACGGTCTGTTCGTGGTGCCCTAGAAGATGGTTGCCTTTCGACGTCATGCTAAGCCCGTACCAGCTGTCAAAGGAAAATCGTATCGAAACATTTCCGATGCGTGACTCAGCAACCCTCATGTGCGTTTCGGAAGGATATTTCCCAAAATCGCGGTCGACTTGGTGGTTAAAATTTGCCCGCACGGCAACGTGCATTGTCGTTGTAATGAATTGGCGCAGATTTCCTGTACCACCCAAAAATAGGTTTAGGTCAACAATGTTGAGTTCACGTGCAGTCGTATCCATCAAATCGGATAAATACGTCGCCACGTCCATGCCTTGCTTGAAATCCAGAAACCAATGCTCCGGCTCCTTTTCGGTTTGCCATTCGCTCGCTGGTGTGATGTTTCCATCTCCGTCGATGAAGCCGCTGTTCCGCAAGCGTTTAACAAGCTCAGGCATCTGGTCAGACGCTAAGCGAATTCGATTTCTCGTGGCGTAAATATTTAAATTTTGCAGATTCACCCAGAACCAACGTGCCTGCTTCTCAGACACCAGCCGATTATGCTGATTTCGGATGAGTTCTTGCACCTTCGATTTCCACTTCGTCTTTGCACCTCGAATCTTTTCAGCGGAAATGTGCCGTTTGTCTCGCGACGGCATGTGTGCTCTAGCATGGTCGTTTGGGCATAGTACGACAAGATTGCCTTCTTCGTGGCTATGACTCTTTGCCCAGTCCACGATGTGATGCACCTCGATTGGTTCATGGGATTTTTCGCAAATACAGCAAGTCTCTCTACTTTCCTCGAACAGTTTATTCAGCGTGTCGTCTGGAATCGATGGGCGACTTGCTTTGCGGATTGCTTCGATATTTTTATCGCTTAATCCTAGTTGTACGAGACACGCGTCATCACTCAATTGGAGGTCTTGAAGTGTAAGCCCTAGCGCCACTATCACCTTCGCGCGTCTGTTGGACACACCTTTGCTCATCAATGCCGAGACGGTGGGATTCATGGCAATTAACCGATATCACGTTCAACAATCGTACGCAGACGACGTTCACCGTCGGTGTACCCGGGCTTCCATGCCCAAGCGGCGCCAATTCTCGCTCGCTCAAATTTGGTCACTCGCACATCGGCCTTCTTCAGCCCTCGGAGCGCTGACGCCTTGGCAGCTATCCCGGCGGCCTTCGGACTTCCGCCGATAATAGAGACGTCGAGTGGTTCGTCTAATTTATTTACTGTATCTGCCGCAGATTTGGTGGTGGTCATGATTGTAGATAGGGGCGCTTTCTGACTGACTCGCACTATGCACTGCACGCCAGAAGCGCGTCAACCAGTTGGAAAGCCCGACGGAGAGCTGACGCAGACGAATTGTTTGCGTTTATTATCAACAGCAGAAATTCTGCAAAGCTCTAGGTCCATGAGCTTCGCAAAATCCACCAACCAGAAGGTCCGGGGGATTGCATGGAGCGATATAGCTGCCTAGCACATTGTTTGGTTCGGGCCACCAGCGTTGAAAGCCAGCTCGAGCTGACTCAGAATCGCGGAAGTTTCCGCCATCAGATATACATCCACAAGCTTACCGAACACTCCGGTAAAGTAGCTGACTAGGACTGTCGCAATGGCGCCAACGATTTCAGCGACGACCCCGCTCTTGGCACTTTCTGCGCTATGCGTGTCCATGATGCACCTCTCACATGAACAAGCGATAAGGGACGCCTTAAGCATAGACGAGAATGTCTGGAAAGTCGTCGCGGTAAGAGGCGAGATAGGGCATCGGCGTCAGCGTCGAAAATCTCCGATTGACAGGGGTAGAATCGCGCTTCACCTAAACTTGCTGGAAAGGGAAAGATGCTGGATTTTAAGGAACTTTCAAAGGACGGGCAGGACCTTGAATTGCTGGTTCGAGAGATACTTTTTCGGCAAGGTTTTGTCGTCAACTGGAGCGGAAAAGGAGCGGATGGGGGGCGGGATTTGACATGCGTCGAAGCTCGTGACAGCTTCATCTTGCCTGATACCAAGCGTTGGCTCGTGCAATGCAAGCACAATGCTCACGGTGGCGGCTCGGTTGGAATCGGAGACCTCGACAACATAGTGGACAGCTGCGAACAGCATAATTGCACTGCCTACCTTCTAGTCTGCTCGACCCAGCCGTCTTCGGCTGTGATAAACCGGTTGGAGTCGATGAAAAAGGTTTCCTCGACTTATTGGGATGCCGTAAAGATTGAGCACGTTCTCTCAACGCCGAAAAACTGGGCACTCGCACAACGTTTCTTTCCCGTTTCCGCAAACGCGGAGAACTGGCAAGTCTATGCAACCGAGAGACCTAATCACTGGGTGGTAAATCTGCGCGGTTATTACTTCCATTTGCAGAACCGCATAGGGTCAAGGCACGACTACCACCTCGAAAGTTTGAAATGCATGCTTGATGAAATTGAAAGCTTGGCTTTGCCAAAGGACCATTTCATCCGCGTCCGGTCGGTATATTACGACGACAAGAATGGTGGATACACGTGGTACATGGACTACATGTATCCGTCAGGCTCCTATCAAGCTGTGCCGGCAGAGGCTATTGCTGACCTATTGGGCGATGGGAAGGTCGGCGACGACGGACAGATGTACTTTTTCGACGTTCGTGCTACCGGCTACTCAAAATCGAGCGACCACTACGACCCGGACCACTACGACTACTACCTCGACAGCGAACGATGGACATCTGTCGGCTCGCCCAGACCGAAAGATGTGGAAGATATCGAGTTCGCGATTCGCTATCGTGAGGAAGTCAGAGAACAGGAGATGTCCACGCGTGGCGACCAGTTTGGGCGGCTGAAGGCAGCTCTCGACAAAGTCCCCTTCCTAGCAGTCGCGCGCGCGGTAAATGCTCATATCGAAGATATTGACAAGTTCTACGCACGTAAGAACTGGCAAGAGATAACTTCAAAATACGAATTGGATGACGACCACTTCTTCTCGGTATGGTTTTTTCTACGCGTCTCCGACGACAAGCACTTTCACGAACTCATGTCGAAGTTTCCACAAGCGTTCGAGACTCACTTCAGACTCTGCAAGCTGTTCGCATACGTGCCAACGGACGATGGCGGGGGGGCGGAATTGAGCGCGGACGAAAAGGATGACGACCAATACTACGACCTTACGCTATCGCTAGCGCCGCATGTGGTCTCGGACGCGCTCACGGGTCGAATGATGCTTAACGAATACATGTCGAGAATAGCTGACGCCGTTGAGGCGTATGTTGCCATAACGGCATCTCCATAGAAGGAGACGACAGGTTTCAGGCCAGTGACTGTGCTAGTGGCGCTTCTTCGTCGACCGAGGCGTCGTGGTCTCCATGCCAGATTGCAATCAGATAGCACGACGACCAGGCCCGATGCCGCGAATATTGTGCGCGAAGCTGTCCTTACCTCAACTCGGCAGTCCAGCGGGACGAGCGATGACACTCCTGCGGTTTCCTGCCGCAGCGATGGTTTGGCTGTTGCCTATCCGGCCGCGCAACCGCCACTCCCTTTGCTACTGCGACGACGTGGACAGACTCGAAAGCCTTTTGGGCGCCTTCCGAAAGGATGGCAGCGGGAGAACATCTGGACCAGGCTGAACTCAGCAGGACTCGAGGCATTTTTTGCCGAGCATGGCCATCATGCATCATGCACTGTGGGACGCCCATGCAAATCCGGCCTGCTTCCAGTCAAAATCGGATAGTGGAGCCGGACAGATTTGTCGATAATGGGTAAGGCGGCGGCGCTCTTCGGCAGCGCTGTTGCAGTTTCTGCGGTCGGACTTTCATGCCGGATTTGCAGCGACATCGGCTTCGGGGCAGATTGCGGGGCACGCTGAAAAGCCATTTCGGAAAAGTCAGCCTATCTGATTTGCGTTTTTACAACAGTTCAGTAGCCCTCCTCCCAACCGTATTCACAGAAACCCGCGTAGCGTAAGGCTCCGAGGTCTTTCTCTAAACGCCTGCGTCAATCCACCCGCTTAGCGCTCATTCGCGGCTTTGGACTGCCTTGATGAGATTGTTACGCAGAGTCACGATCACCTTCTGCACTTTCTCGAACTCGTCCGGCGCGAGGCCAGTCGCCGCGGTGAGGTCCATCTTCAGGGCTTTTTCGCGCAGCCTTCGACCGTTTTTTGTGAGGCTGACCCGCACCTGCCGCTCGTCCTCAGGATCGCGCTGCCTTTCCAGGTACCCCATCACCTCGAGCTTCTTCAGGATCGGCGTGAGCGTGTTGGATTCGAGAAACAGCTTCTCGCCCAGGCCGCTGACGGTCTGGTTGTCTTCTTCCCACAGCGCAATGATCGTGATGTATTGCGTGTAAGTGAGCCCAAGCTCCTCGAGAATCGGCTTGTAAGCCTTCCCGAACGCCAGGTTCGCGGAATAGACCGCAAAGCACAGGTAGTCCGAGAGGGGCAGGGCTGCGTGCGCCAGTTGATCCGTGGATTTCATCTGCATCCTCTTTGGATTAAGACTAATGTTTCACAGCGAGACATATATATCGCATGCGATTATATCGCAATGCATTGTATCTCGCTGCCCCGCGTAGAGCACAAGCCCTTGCCCGTTTTACCGATGCTATGACCGACGCGCATGAGGAACGACGACGCGCGACGGCCTAACAAACAGAGGGATGCGCGATCTAGTGATGCGCGAACAGGTTGTTCTGCGACGGCACGGCCGCGTGGCTCCCCGCCTCGGAGAGTCCCGTGACGACACCGCCATACGCCTCTTGCGAGCCAGCGCCGTCGTCGCGCTCGCTGGCAAGGCTTTGCACGTTTTGACCGCGTTGCGATGTCGGCGCGCCGAACGCGGGCCGGTAAAAGGGGGCTGGGCCATAGCCGCTGGCGAATGCGGGACCGGCGACGGAGGCCGAAAAGGCGACGAGCAGCGCGACGACGAGTTTGGTATTCATGACAGCAATTTCCTAAAAGATGTTCAGTGAGTGGCACATGCCTCAGCGAGAGGCACGTGCCTTGGCAGATCACGCCGTGATGACGTTCAGGCCGACTTCGATGTTTCCGTGCACAGCCTTCGAGTACGGGCAGATTTGATGGGCCGAGTGTGCGATCGCCTCGACGAGTTCCTTTGCCAGGCCCGGCACGCGGATGGTGAACTGCGCACCAAGGAACCAGGCGGCACCGGTCTGCCCGACGTCTACCTGGATATCCACGGAATAGTCCGGCGGCAGTGTGACCTTCTTGAGCTGAGCCGCGATCCCGAACGCAGTGATGTAACAGGCCGACCAGGCGCCAGCAAACAACTGCTCGGCCCGCGGGTGCGGCTCGGTCGCGATGAACTCGACGTTGTCGCCGCTGGGCGTAGACAGCTTGATGTCGACGACGCCGTGTTCACCACGTTGGGCGTTCGGGTCGCGGTTGACCGTGGTATGGGTGTTGCCGGAGAAGAGCACTTTTTCGATCTTGGCCATGACGGATTCCTTAATGAATGAGGCGGTTGGTTGGTTTAAATCGTATGCGATTCAATCGCATACGTCGCATAGTAGGTTGAGAGTTTGCGAATGTCAATCGTAAAAGATGTAATCGCATGCGATTTATTTATGAAGAGACGGTGATGACTCACGCCGTGCATGACGATTTGGTTGTCACTCCCGCCGAAAGAGTGGCTGTCGCCCGTGGTGAAATTCGTGAACGACATGCAGCCGTCCAGTGTGGCGTCGCTACGCGGCGCTTGCCGCAGTCCGCTCCTGGCTACCGCGTTGGGCATGCGCCCCAGTCAGCCAACTGGAGCGTCGTTTTATGGTACACAGAAGATTGGGTGATGAGCCACGCACCAAGAGAAATTTATGCATATTTGTTTTTCGCTAGGTTACGCCTGAGCATGCCTCAATATCTCGCTCACCCAGTCTCCTCGAATCCCTGACTTCACCCGGCCGCCACTGCACAGCCCGCCTCGGTCAATGCCGCCCTCGCGTGACTACGCAGGTCATCCGTGGCAAGAGGTGCATCCGGGCTGCGCACCCACGCTGCGATCCTCAGCCTCGCGCCACCTGACTTCGGGTAGCTCGCCACCGTGATCACCGGCGCGAGCGTCGTCCCGCCTAGCACCCGCGGCTCGTCTGCCACCAGCTTCTTCAACTCGCCAATGGCCGCATCCACATCCTTGCGCTGCGCCAGTTCAACGTCCACTTCGATACGCTGTGTGCCGCCGCTACTGTAGTTGATGACAGGATTGCTCCAGATCAGGCTGTTCGGCACGAACACGGCGTTGCCGTCGCTGCGCTCGATGCGTGTGGTGAAGAGTCCCACTTCGCGCACGATGCCAGCAGCGGCGCCGCTGCCTTCGATGACGTCACCGGCACGGAATGGCCGCAGCATCAGCAGCATGATGCCCGCCGCAATGTTCTGCAGCGTGCCCTGCAGGGCCAGCCCGATGGCGAGGCCGGCGGCGCCCAGCACCGCCAGCACGCTGGCGGTCGCGATGCCTACCTCACTCAGCGCGGCGATAAACGCCACCACGCGCACCGCCCACGTGCCCATTGCCTTGAGCATGGGGCCGAGCGTCGGGTCGGCATGCGTATGCGCAAATGCGTTGGCGAATAGCGTGCCAATGCGGTTCGAAAGCCACCAGCCCACGGCAAGGATCAGGGCGGCGACAATCAGATGGAGCACGTCGTAAGCCACCGTCACCATCAATGACGGCTGGAAATGCAGAAGTCGTGTCAGCAAGTCGTCCATGGTTCGCTCGTTATTCTTGCGGGGATATATTCCCTGACGTGCTTTGGGCGAATATGTTCCCGTGCATGGAAGCGGATCTAAAAGAGAAGCACAAGCGTTCGCATATTCGCATCGTGCAACTCGCAAAATGGCGGTGCTTTATGGTCAGGACTACCATGTGGTAAGCATTGCGGGTCAAGTTGACCGGTCCGCAGGAAATGGTCGGGCCTTCCGAATGACGCACACAGCGTCGAACAATTTTCTATCCTTAGGATGACGATCCGCGCGAGCGTGGATCCATCGAAAGGCACGTTTATTGCTGTCGGGTGTAGGTTTAGCGCGGAGCGCGTCTCCGTGAAAGGCAGTCAGTTGACCGTGTTTGCGGACAATCAGAGTCATCGCAAGGATCACAAGACAGTCGTCGAGTGGATTCTGGATCAGACGAGGCAGGCCGGCATCGAGGGTGCGACCGTAATCGGAGTGAGCGAGAGTATCGACTTGCACGGCAAGTACCATGCAGCGCGCTTTTTCGAACTGGTCGACCAGCCGGTCGTGGTCACAGTAGCGTCGGACTATTCACGTATCGACGTGCTGCTCGATCACCTGCGGCAGGGAGGCGTACGGCTGTTCTATACGCGCGGTCCGGTCGAATACGACGTGCTTGGAACGAGCGAAGCAGTAACCGGCGAGTAGTGGATTTCGAAGGTCTTACGCATCTCGTTGCGCGCGGTGAGCCTGTCCTTGCCGCGGCCGGTCAACGCGGTGCGTGAGAATGCAGGAAGGCCGATTCGGCTTAAGGAGAATAACCATGAAGGACGTCCCAAGGCTTTTGCATGACCGGGGATTATTCGACGTCGCGTTCGCGCATGTCAGGGATATCGATACGTCTGTGCATGAAGGAGCAATGTTTGGCTGCCCAGCGGCTTTTGTCGGCGCGCACATGGCGTTTTGTGTCTACGGTAGCGGCATTGGCATCAAGCTTCCAGCCGAGCGCGCCGCGGCGCTAGTTCACGTGGGTCGAGCCTTCGCCTTCCAGCCATACGGACGTGCGCCTATGCGCGAATGGGTCGAAATTCGCATTACCCGCGACCGTATCGCCGAAATCGCAGGCGTGCTCATCGAGGCCATCGAATACTCACGCAGAGACGCAAGCGCGGCGCCGACCCACGCACGCGGCGCGCGACCGATGCACGTCAACTAGCGCAGCGGCTTCGGCACGCTGTCATGAGGCGGGCGAGGCGGCCATGAAGGGCGGTCCCGCCCACGACATCGCCGATGTCCTGCCTCACACGTCTTCGAGACGCTTTGCTCTGGTTGGCCGCTCGTCGCGCCAGCCACCGAACCGGCACGGCTGACACGACGGCGAGCATCACGTTCAGTTGCCCACGTACCCGGTCGGCGTCGTCACGTTCGCCTGGGCGACGCTTGCGTTATTCGACACCACGTACACGGGCGCTTCAGTCAGATTCAGCGCCAGCGTGCCGTTGGTGTAGTTCATCGCTTGCGGGTTGCCCATCATGTCGATGACCTGCACGGTGCCGCTGGTGCCCGGCGCATCCACGGTAAGGTTATAAGGCACGCTATACGTCGAGCTGAATCCCGTGCTCGCGCTCCACACATCGTTGTTGTGGGTCCACAGTGCCGTGATCACTGCACCGTTGCCGAGCTGCTGGAACGAGTACGCGTAGACGCCGGAAGGCGTGCCGTTCACCGGACCGAGCGTGTTGGTGCCGTCCAGAATGTGCGTCAGCGCGCTCACTGCCATCGCAGCCGGCTTGGGGCTGATGTTGGTGGCACCGAATGCGCCTTGTGCATCGGCGAGGTCAAAGAAGGTACCGTAGCCGATTTCGCCCGGGTAGTCCGCGCCGTAGAACACGTAGCTCTGATCCACACCTTCACCCAGCAGGATGATGTGGGTCCGGGCCACAACCGCGGCTTGCGCGAACAGCACATTGGCGGTCGGATAGTTTGGACCGTACGAGCTGCCGAGGTCATAGCTGATGCCCACCTCGGTCTGGTACAGCCTCGTGCCAGGCTTGTAGTCCGCCACCATTTCTGTACGCAGCGCACGAATCTCGTTCATCAACGCGCTGGCGGCGGTGGCCGGGTCGGGATCGGTCGCGACGCGCTCAGGCGGATGCGAAGGTGAGGTGCCCGCATCGTAATAGCCATGTGTCGAGATGGCGTCGATATAGTTGCCGAAGCCGAGCGACGCGATACGCTGCAGGCGGGTGGTCGTCAGCGACGGGAAGGCGTCGGTCGGTCCCATGACGATTGCATGCGGGTCGGTCGAGTGGATGCCTTGATACACCGACTGATACATCGCGACGAAATTGGCGTCGGTGTCGTTCCAGAACTGGTTCGGTTCCCACGTCACCTGATAGTAGTTGCTCGCCTGGTTTGGGAAATACGTCGTGCGAATCGTATTGGATTCCGTCCCCACCCGGCTCATATAGTTCTGGTAATACGAAAGGCTCGTCGGCGGATTGGTGTCCTCCTCGAACGCACCCGTCGGGCTGGCCCAGGCGGGAATCCCGTCGAGACGGATCAGACGCATCACCTGGCCCGAGGTATAGAACGGGTCGAGGTTGTTCGCGGCGGGGTTGAAGGTGTTCGGGCCATTCGGCTCCATGGTCGACATCTCACGGGCGTCGATCGTCCACGAAATGCCGAGGTCGGCCAGCACCGGGCCGTTGTCGTTTTCACCCTGCATGCCGAAGCGATGTTCGTCTTGACGCGCATAGGTCACGGCAGGCACGACGCTGGCAAGATTCGGCAGCACGCCAAACGTGGCAATGCCGGTGGGACGTGTGCCTAACGACGGTAACTGGCCGCCGTTCGCCGCCAGTGTCGCAGAAGCCGCGAAATAGCCGGAAAGCGTCGAGGTGCAACTGAGCGTGGTGGTCACGGGGCCGTTCGCTACCGGAAAGCTGCCGCTCGCCGCGACATTGCCGAGCTGGTCGCTGACCGCCCAGTTCACATTGTCCGCGCTGGAGGCATTGGTGACGAACGCGAGCTGGAATGTGCTGCCCGAGGCAAACATGCGGGTGGCGTCGGGGCTCGGCGTGTCGGCGGAAATCAGTGGGCTGCCGGCAGCTGCGCTCGAGCTGGCGGGGGACTGGCAGGTCATGAGTTGCCCCGCGTTGGCGTTGGCGGTCAGCGTTGCGCTGCTGCCGTTGGTACTGGCGCTGGCACCGCTGGCGCTGCCACTGGTACTGCCGGTGCCGTTGTTGTTGGCGGGCGTGCTGTTGGATCCGCTGCCGGATCCTCCACTGCTACCGCCGCAGCCGGCTAGTGCCAATAGCAAAGAAGAGAGCAATAACGAATGGAATTTCATCTGTCGGCGCAAAGTAAAAATACCGGTCCTGCGACGTCTTGCGTAGGTGCGTCGCCGCGCGAACTCAATATCGGGTTTGTCGTCAGGCAGGCGATGCCGAGACTGAGCCTCGTGCGGTCGCTACCCGCGGATATCGGCGGTTCGAAGCGCGTGTGTCGGACAGTGGGCGCGTCATACGCGTCCTACTTTTGGCGGCGCTGCATGGGTGCCCACGGATGGTCGCAGCGTATGACGGCGGCGACGCATCCGGCCCGGCCAGGTGTTTTGCGCCGATACTCCAATGCTGAAACGCAAACTCAAAGTTGGTGTCAACCTCAGTGCGAATCAGCCCGCAGTCCTGAACTTACCGATTTGGGTGGTGGTTTGTATTTTGCGAAGTGAATCCTACCGGACGAATTTTCTTAGGTCTGCAGAAAAGACGTAACGAGCTGTAACGTATGAACAATCGCGCGTTAGCGGTGCAAACCGTGCACCGGGTCCGTGAAACAGGGTCGAAGTCGATTCTGATCCTGCGCCATACTGGGAATTTTGAAGAGAAATGGTGCGCCGTTTTTTATCATGCATACCTAAATAGTTACTCGCCCACCCCTCCGCGGCCAAAACCGCAATTGGCGCAGCGCCCAGCGATTCGTCATATTTCAATTTGCTTTCAGATCGCCACGAGGTGTCCGTTTTCGACGGGAACGTGCGCCGTGGTAACAGGATGACCGCGCCAAAAATTCCTTGAACAAGCGGTGTATCAAGTTTATGATTGAGTATTCGCTCATTAATTGTGCTGGATCCGAAACCGCATGGCCCGTCCGAAAAGCGAAGACAAACGCAATGCCATCCTTGCTGCAGCCACCCAGGTGATCGCGGAGCAGGGGCTCGGTGCAGCCACGGCGCGAATCGCGAAGGTCGCCGGCGTCGCGGAAGGCACGCTCTTCACTTATTTCGAAAGCAAGGACGCGTTGCTGAACGAGCTGTATCTGGACATCAAGTCGGACATGCGGGAGGTGATGATGGCGGCGTATCCGAAGACCGCGAGTATTCAGGCGCGCGCGCGCCATGTTTGGCAGAAATATGTGGACTGGGGCGTCGCGTTCCCGCACAAGCGCCGGGCCGTCGCGCAACTGGCCGTTTCCGACCGCCTGAGCGAATCAACGCGGGCGGCAGGCATGCAGGCGTTCGCCGACGTCAACGAGATGATGCAGGCGAGCATCGCCAGCGGCGTGCTACGCGATCATCCGCCGGCCTTTGCCGCGGCCATCATGGGTGCGTTGGCGGACACCACCATGGAATTCATCGGCCGGGAGCCCACTCAGGCAGAGCAGTACCGTGACGCAGGTTTCGAGGCGTTCTGGAACGCCGTCGCCAAAAGTTGATGTTTTTTTGTGCAGTTAATGAGTGATTACACGCTCATCTATATTCGAAGGAGTGCATCATGGCAAAAGTCTGGCTGGTTACCGGAAGCGCACGCGGACTCGGGCGCAAGATTGTCGAAGCGGCGTTGGCAGTCGGCGAACAGGTCGTCGCGACGGCGCGCAATCCACGCGATCTCGCGGACCTCGTCGAGCGTTATGGCGAGCAGGTGCGTGCGGTTGCACTCGACGTCGTGGATAGCGTTGCCGCGCGCGCTGCTGTGCAGGCGACGCTCGACGCGTTCGGACGGCTCGATGTGGTGGTCAACAACGCCGGCTTCGGCCATCTCGCGCCGTTCGAGCAGGCCAGCGAGGACGATTTCCGCGCGCAGATCGACACCAATTTCTACGGCGTGGTCAACGTCACCCGCGCGGCGCTGCCCACTTTGCGCAAGCAACGCTGTGGCCACATCATCCAGATTTCGTCGGTGGGCGGGCGCATCGGTATGCCGGGGTTCAGCGCCTATCAGTCTGCCAAATGGGCGGTCGGCGGCTTTACCGAAGTGCTGAGTAAAGAAGTGGCGCCGTTCGGCGTCAAGGTCACGGCGCTCGAACCGGGCGGGATGAAGACAGAGTGGGGCAACGAAGCAAGTGGCGCACTGCCCGAGTTGCTGGAGGACTATGCTCCCTCTGTCGGGGCCATCGTCGAACTGCTCGGGCAGCACGTCGGTAACGAAACCAGCGATCCGGCGAAGGTGGCGCAGGTCGTGCTCAAGCTCGCTTATCACGAGCATCCGCCGGAACACCTGCTGCTCGGCAGCGACGCGCTTCACTTTTTTGGCGAAGCCGACAAGGTCCGCAATGCGAGCACCGCTACGTGGCGCGATGTGAGCGTCGCAACGGACTTCGCTGCACCGGCCGTGTTGCCGGACTTCCCGCAACCGTGAGGATGGGCAATATGGCTCACTGGACCCCCGCATCGCTGTGACGCTTGAGGCGCGTATGCGCAAGCGAAACCCACCATATTGATGTTTGCCTTGGAACTGCAACGCCGCAGTGACGGCAATGGATTGGGATTCCTTAGCATTTCGGCGTACCTTCCGCCAACCGGCAACAGATCGTCGTCCTACGCGGAGATCACCCGGTTGCGGCCCAGATGTTTCGCGCGATAAAGCCGCTCGTCGGCGGCGCGCAGGATTTCGTCGATCGTGTCGCCATCGCGCCCGAACTGGGATACCCCGATGCTGACGGTGAGGGCGACGCTCTTGCCGGACTGCCCGCCAAACGCGGCGTTGGCGATTGCCTCGCGGATCCGCTCGGCGACGGACTGCCCGACCGCCAGGACCACTTGAGGCAGCAGCACCATAAACTCTTCGCCGCCCACTCGAGCGATGCCGTCATACGGCCGGATTGCATCGAGACTCTTTTGCACGAAGCCGCGCAAAATCTCATCGCCGACCTGATGCCCGTACGAATCGTTGATCGCCTTGAAGTGATCGAGATCCAGCGCGAGCAGCGAAAACGGTGCGCCGCCGCGCTTCGCGCGCCCAATCTCGGCGTCGACCATTTCGATGAATTGCCGCCGGTTGGCGGCGCCCGTCAGCGGATCGGTGGCGGCGAGATGTTCAAGCTTGAGGTTGGTACGCTTCAATTCCAACAGGGCGTTCTCGGCGCGCTCCATCGCTTCGGCAACTCGCGCCATTAACTCCTCCTGGCTGTAGATCGTCGCAAACGAGCGGGTTGTCCGGAACGCCTCTACGACGCCGTAACTCAGCAGAAAGAAACCTGCGGCGAAGATCGCGTGGGCGAGCCACCACATGTGATTCCACGGCCGTCCCAGAATGAACGCGAGTGAGGACAGCGCGAACGATGTCACCGAGATGCCGAAAATCTTCATTAGCGGCGAGTAGATCCGCCGCGCCAGCAAGATCGCAACATTCACGCTCGAGAACACCAGCGCGCCACCTTCCAGCGACAAGCGCACGGCGAGTTGACCTGCGATCGGCGAGTAGGCGAGGACAGCCACGGCCACATCGATTACGACGAATAGGGCAATCCAGCCGAGCCAGCGGCGCGGGACACGGCGCAGGGACACGGGGTCGGGCGGCTGATACCACGACAGCAACGCGACTAACAGCAGCACCGCCATCGCGAGCCGTGACGCCGGACCGTACAGCAGGAACAGCCACATGTTGTGATGCGCCATGCCGGTGAAGGCACCGTGCAGTGCATAGATCAATACGAAGGCGAGAAATCCCAGCGTCAACCAGCGCAGCAACGGCTCGCCGGAAGACAGATAGCATCGCCATGAAACATAAGAGACGAACAGCCCTTCGAGCGTCGCCGCCGCGATCGCGAGTTCGTGGAACGCGTGATTTTCAAACGTCAGGGCGGGATTCTGAAAAACGTAGAGATAAGCGATCAGGTAGGCCGGGATCAGCGCGAAGCCGGCCATCAGAAGGCTCACGTAGGCCCGGGTAACAAGCTGCGCGGCTGAGGATGGCTCGTCCGCCACAACGCTTGCTGTCATAGGAGTCATAGGATTTCCTCGGGAGGCCTGAACAACTCACCGTGACCGGGGCTCGCGCTCGACGCGCGACCGCCTTACGCACCCCGTCCGGCTATTCCTCAGCTTTAATGATCAGTATAGGCACGCTTAGGGGCCGTTAAGCAAAATAAGAGACCGGCCGATATACATCGCATGGATCGAAGATCCGGCCCGTTCAGAGCCATATGCCATTCCGGTTCGTGTGCCGACGGCACGATGCTGATGCGGCACCCCTGTGACCCGAAAATCATCGGCATCAATCTAACCGGCGCGCCGGATTACACCGGCTTCGGTCACGCGCGCATTTTTTTACCCGGGTGATATTGCATCCTAATTTTACCCGGGTATAATTTGCGAAAATCGACCAATGAGGATTTTCGTGATGACTCCGCAAACAAGTACATGTACTGCGTTCGAAGGCGATCGACGCATTGCCTCAGGCGCGCGCAAGGATGTTGCGCTGGTGGTCAAGCGGGTAGTCGAGCGCGGCGAGCAGGCGTCGGTTTTGGTGTTCGACGACGTGACCAGTCAGCCCATTGAGTTCGATCTGCGCGGCACGGCGGATGAAGTGGTCACAAGACTTCTACGCGAAGACAAGGGCGCAGAAGAAGAGCCTGCAGAGACAGCCGGGGACGGCACGCCTCGCGGGCGTGGGCGGCCGAAGCTGGGGGTGGTGGCGCGCGAAGTTACGCTGCTGCCGCGTCATTGGGACTGGCTGAACAGCCAGTCCGGCGGCGCCTCGGTGGCGTTGCGCAAACTGGTGGAAGCGGCGCGGCTCGCCGGCGACGACGAAGACCGCACGCGTCATGCGCAGGAAGCGACCTATCGCTTCATGACCGCGCTGGCCGGCAATCTGCCTGGCTATGAGGAAGCGACCCGAGCGCTGTATGCCGCCCATCCAGAACGCTTTGATGCGTCAATTGCGCAGTGGCCTGCCGACGTGCGCGAGCATGCAGCGACGCTTGCTGCGCGGGCATTCGTCTCCGTCTAATTGCAGTGGCGGGAAGGCTCGCAGCGAGTAAATCGCCTCGAACAGCCACGCCGCCAGCAACGCGATCGACAAAATCAACCGACGAAAAAAAGCCGCTCACACCGAGGGGCGTGAGCGGAAAGTCGGAGAGTTACAACATCGCATGCGCAATTCATGGGGTCACGCAGCAAAGCTAGTTTACCCGGCGGGTATTCCCCGATAAATCAGACAAATCCCAATCCCCATAAGGCTTAGCGAGACGAGCCTTGCAACATCCGCGGCCAGCTACCGGCAGATGCGTATCGCGCTCTCGTCGCTCGTGCTTGCCGCGCTCGTGGCCGGCATGCAGTGCAGCGCGTGACCGACATCGTGGGTGAAATCTCTGCTGCATCGCACGAACAGAGTACCGGCATCGAACAGGTGAACCGCGTCGTTGCACAGATGAACGAGGTCACCCAGCAGAATGCAGCGCTGGTGGAGCAGGCCGCGGCCGCAGCGGCTTCGATGGCGGACGAGGCGCGCGAACTGAAGACGGCGGTCGCGGTGTTTGCGCTATAGGTGCACGTGGTGCGCAGGGCCTGAGCTTGCCGCAGCGCGTCCACGACTCCGCTTGTCAGGGTCAGGCGCTCTCCGTACACTCGCGCGTAATTTAAACCAGGCGTTGCGCAAGGCGTCGATCAGAGTGCTGGCTTGCACGGCCGCTCTGTCAGAGGAGAGGTGCCGCTTCGGCGGCACTCGCGCCAGATGCTAAGCACGCCGATAGAGGAGAACCCCCGCCATGGTCGATTCCTACTTCCCCCGCTGGCACACGCAGCCGAGCGCCGCCGAGGGCCGCGTCGTCAACACTGATGAGCGGCTCGCCTGGCCGCAGATGTTTGCGATGGGCATCCAGCACGTCGTCGCCATGTTCGGCTCGACCGTACTCGCCCCGCTGCTGATGGGCTTCGATCCGAACCTGTGCATTTTCATGTCGGGCATCGGCACGCTGCTGTTCTTCGTGGTGGTGGGTGGCCGTGTGCCTAGTTATCTCGGATCGAGCTTCGCGTTCATCGGGCTCGTGATTGCCGTGACCGGCTACGGCGGACACGGCCCTAATCTGAACATCCCCGTCGCGCTCGGCGGGATCATCGCGTGCGGTGTGGTGTACGCGATCATTGGACTGATCGTCGCGGCAGTCGGCACGACATGGATCGAAGCCCTGATGCCGCCGCTCGTGACGGGCGCGATCGTCTGCGTGATCGGGCTGAACCTTGCACCGATCGCCGTGAAGGGTGTGAGCGGCAGCAACTTCGATTCGTGGATGGCGCTCGTCACCGTGCTGTGCGTCGCCGCGGTGGCAGTGTTCACGCGCGGCATGCTGCAGCGCCTGCTGATTCTGGTGGGCTTGATCATCGCCTACTTGATCTATGCCATTGTCACGAACGGTCTCGGCATGGGTAGGCCCATCGACTTTTCGATTGTCGCGAATGCCGCCTGGTTCGGCATGCCACACTTCACCGCACCGGTGTTCAACGGGCAGGCCATGACGCTGCTCGCGCCGATTGCGGTGATTCTCGTTGCGGAAAATCTCGGCCACATCAAAGCCGCGAGTGCGATGACTGGTCAGAACCTCGATCGCTACGTGGGCCGCGCATTCATCGGCGATGGCCTCGCGACCATCGTGTCGGGCTTCTCGGGCGGCACCGGTGTGACGACCTACGCGGAAAATATCGGCGTGATGGCCGTTACAAAAATTTATTCGACGCTGGTGTTCGTGATCGCCGCCGTAATCGCGCTGGTGCTCGGCTTCTCGCCGAAGTTCGGTGCGGTGATCCAGACGATTCCGGGGCCAGTGCTCGGCGGCGTGTCGATCGTGGTGTTCGGGCTGATTGCAGTGACAGGCGCGCGCATCTGGGTCGTCAACAAGGTGGATTTCTCCGACAACCGCAATCTGATCGTCGCGGCTGTGACGCTCGTGCTCGGCGCCGGCGATTTCTCGCTGAAGCTGGGCGGCTTTGGGCTCGGCGGGATCGGTACCGCAACTTTTGGCTCGATCATTCTGTACGCGCTGTTGCGTCGCAAGCCGGCACAGCAGCCGGCGCTCTGAGCACGGCGCCATGCACCGATGCGGTGCGCTGCGCGCCCGGACGCGATGCAAACAGCTTCTGTCGGTGCAGCCGCGCATGCAAACTTCATTGGAATGTGCGGCTGCGTGCGCACGGAGCTTGCTTAAGGAGTAGCGATGACGCACATTTTGAGAAACGGCGCCGTGGTTGTTCGCCTTCGCGATCGGACCGGCCCTGATCTCGCGTGAGAGGAATGCATGACGATTGCGCAACAGGAAAGGACGGCCGCCGCACCGCACGGCTTCGAGGTGAGTGTGACCTCAGGGCTCGAGCGGTATTCGGTGCGGCACGGCGAGCTGGAGCTGACGAGCGTGTTTCAGCCGATCTTCAGTCTGTCGCATATGCGCGCGGTCGGTTACGAGGGTTTGCTGCGGGCCCACGATGCGCTTGACCGGCCGGTGTCGCCGCTCGATGTATTCGGCCAGGCCGCCCGCATCGGCGACGTATTGCAGGTGGACCGGCTGGCTCAGGCGCTGCATCTGGAGAACTTCAAGGTGCTCGGCGCCGAGAAGGAGTGGCTGTTTCTGAACGTCCATCCAGGGGCGTTGACCGATCCCTATCACGCCGCCGCGCTGCTCGCCAATCTGCGGCGGCTCGATTTGTCGCCGCGGCGCATCGTGCTCGAGGTGCTGGAACAACGCGCGGAAGATCTGGAGCGTCTCGCGGACGCCGTGCGTAAGTTTCGCGAACTCGGCTTCCTGATCGCGCTCGATGACTTCGGCGCGGGCCATTCGAACGTCGAACGGATCTGGCAATTGAATCCGGATATCGTGAAGCTTGACCGCATCATGCTCTCGCATGCCGCGCATCGCGCCGACATGGCGACAATCCTTCCAGGTCTCGTCGCGCTGCTGCACGAAGCAGGCAAGCTGGTACTGATCGAAGGCGTGGAGACCGAACATGAGGCGCAGATGGCGCTCGCCTGCGACGCCGACTTTGTGCAAGGCTTTTTCTTCGGCCGGCCGAATCCGGGCGCAGCGGACAGTGTGCAAGCGGTGACCTGCATCAGCGAAGTCACCGAGCGTTATCGCGACCAGGCCGAGGCTCGCGAGCGGCGCAATGCGAGCCGGCTGGCGCCGTATATCCGCGCGTTCGAGCGGGCGGCGGAGCGGCTTGCGGCCGGCGAACCACTCGACGAGGTGTGCTGGAACTTCCTCGCGCTCGATCACGCGGCGCGCTGCTTCCTGCTGGATGCGAAGGGCCGTCAGGCGGGCCGCAATGTGGTGCTGCGCGCCGATCGTGCGGCGCATGAGACGCGCTTCTTGCCGCTCGCCGATGCGCAGGGGGCGAACTGGCTGCGTCGACCGTATTTTCGGGCGGCGATCAATGCACCGGAGCGGGTGCATGTAACGCGGCCGTATCTGTCGATCAACGAGGCGCTGCCGTGCGTGACCCTGTCGGTGGTGACGCACGTGGGTGCACAGACCTGCGTGTTGTGCGGCGATATCGACTGGGTGGATGAAGAGCGGTTCTGAGCGATCACTTCGCCACCACCACCGGAATCCCTCGCAACGTCCCTGCACCCTTCGCTTCCTCGAGCGCCTGCTTGACCGCCACACTCGTCGCCGCTTCGATATGCAGACGTGCAGCCAGTTCACGCTCGCTGCGCTTCACACCGGCCAGATTCGCCAGCTTCACATGCCCATAGCCACGCACACGAGCATGCAGATCAGCGAGCTTAACGATTTCCTCGACGTTCAACGCATCGAGCTTCGCAAACGCTTTCTGCATGGTCACTTCGTAATCGTCGGCCAGTTCATGTTCCATACGGCGTTCGAGCGTGCGGCCAAACGGATCGAGCATCGTGCCGCGCAGTCTGCGGAACTTCGCCATCGTGCCGAGCACCGGCCACAGCCATTGGCCGAAGGTCTTCTTCGCCGGCGTCGCGCCATGCTTCGGACGTGACAAGGTCGGCGGCGCGAGATTGAATTTCACGCCGAAGTCCTTGCCCGCCACGCCTTCGAATTGCGCTTCGAGCGAGGCACGGAAGGCGCTGTCCGTATGCAGACGCGCGACTTCGTATTCGTCCTTTACGGCCAGCAGGCGATAGAACGTTGTCGCCACTGCGCGCGTCACGCGTTCGCCGGAGGAAGCACCGCCGAGGCCGGCTTCCGCCCGGCGCGCCGCAGCCACCAGCGCACGATAACGCTTCACATATGACTCGCCGCCATACACCGCGAGGCGCCCTTCACGATGCGCGATCAGTTCATCCAACGTATCGATGCGCGCGGGTTGTTGCGCAGCATGCCGCTCCTGCCATAGCGTTTCAAGCGCCGCCGGATCGGCAGCAGCAAGACGGCCGACCGAAAACGCCAGTTGATTCATCTGTACCGCAACGTTGTTCAGTTCGATTGCACGCATCATCGCGGCAAACGACACCGGGACCAGACCGAGTTGCCATGCAAAACCAAGCATCAGAAGATTGGCGCCGATCGTATCGCCAAGGAAACGCGTCGCAAGCGTCTGCGCGTCGCAACTCGACATGCGTTGTTCACCCGCCGCGTGACGCATCTTGTCGATCAGCGCGTCGGCGTGCAGGTTCGCGTCCGGGTTCTGCACGAAGGTCGCATTCGGAATCGCATGCGTATTCACGACAATCCGGGTTCGGCCGTGGCGCACCGTTTGCAGCGCATCGGAACTCGCCCCCACCACCATGTCACACGCGAGCAGCACGTCGGCCTGCTGCGTGTCGATGCGCACCTGGTTGAGCCACTCGTCGCGCGCTGCAAACCGCACGAACGACAACACCGAGCCGCCCTTCTGCGCAAAGCCCATGAAGTCGAGCACGGAGGCGCTCTTGCCCTCCAGATGCGCGGCCATGCTGATCAACGCGCCTACCGTCACGACGCCCGTACCGCCGACGCCCGTGACAAGAATGTCGTATGGCGCGGCATCGAGTTGCATGGCCGGCACCGGCAGGGCATCGACGCGTGCGGCCAGCGCGGCGGCATCGAATGCGGCGCCGGCAGCCTTCTTGAGCTTGCCGCCTTCGATCGTCACGAAGCTCGGGCAAAAGCCGTTCACGCAGGAGAAATCCTTGTTGCACGACGACTGGTCGATGCGGCGCTTGCGACCGAGCGTCGTTTCAACCGGTTCAACCGATAGGCAGTTCGACTGCACGCCACAATCGCCGCATCCTTCGCATACCTCTTCGTTGATGAAGAGGCGCTTGTCCGGGTCGGGGAATTCGCCTTTCTTCCTGCGGCGCCGCTTCTCGGCCGCGCAGGTCTGGTCGTAGATCAGCACGGTGACGCCGTCGATATCGCGCAGCACGCGCTGCACGGCATCGAGTTCGCTGCGATGGTGGAATGTGGTGCCTTGCGGAAACAGCCCATGATGGCCGTCGTATTTTTCGGGCTCGTCGCTGACCACCACGAAACGCGAGACGCCTTCCGCTTCCACCTGACGCGCAATCTGCGGCACCGAGATGCTGCCGTCGACCGGCTGACCACCCGTCATCGCGACCGCATCGTTATAGAGAATCTTGTAGGTGATGGTGGCTTTTGCTGCGACCGCCTGGCGGATCGCCAGAATGCCCGAGTGGAAATAGGTGCCGTCGCCGAGGTTCTGGAATACGTGGCGCGTTTTCGTGAACATCGAATGCGAGGCCCAGTCGACACCTTCGCCGCCCATCTGGATCAGCCCGGTCGTATCGCGCTCCATCCACGAGGCCATGAAGTGGCAACCAATCCCGGCATGCGCGATTGAGCCTTCCGGCACTTTCGTCGACGTGTTGTGCGGGCAGCCGGAGCAAAAGTATGGCGTGCGCTTGACCGCGTCGGCGGCGTTCGAGAGGATTTGCGGCGCCACCAGATCGACCACGCGTTCGCGGCGGTCGAGCGCGGGTTTGTGCCGCGCAAGCCAGTTGGCGAACACCGGCAGGATGCGCGAAGGCCGCAACTCGCCGAGCGAGGACAGCAGCAACGAGCCGTCCTCCGCGTACTTGCCGATCACGACAGGGCGCGCGCCGTCACGGCGGTTGTACAGGTAGTCCTTGATCTGCTGTTCGATGACCGGGCCCTTCTCCTCGATCACCAGCACTTCCGAGAGGCCTTCCACGAACCTGTCGATGCGCGTCATCTCCAGCGGGAAAGACAGGCCGACCTTGTAGATCCGCACGCCCACCGCTTCGAGATCGGCGACGGTGAGGTCGAGCCGGCGCAGCGCTTCCATCAGATCCAGATGCGCCTTGCCGCAGGTAACGATACCGACGTTCGCATGCGGACCCGGCGCGATCCATTTGTCGATGCTGTTGCTGCGTGCAAAATGGCGCACAGCGTCGAGCTTGGCAGCGAGCCGCGCTTCGATGGTGAGGCTCGGCAGATCGGGCCAGCGGTTATGCAGGCCGCCAGCGGGTTCTGCGTAATCTTGCGGAACCGTCCACTGCGTTTGCAAGGCATCGAGGTCGACCGTCGAACCGGATTCGACCGTCTCCGAAATCGCCTTGTAGCCGACCCACGCGCCCGAGAAGCGCGACAGCGCCCAGCCGTACAGGCCGAACTCCAGCATGTCGGCGACGTTCGACGGATTCACCACCGGCATATGCCACGCCATCATCGCGAAGTCGCTCTGATGCGGCATCGACGACGACACGCAGCCGTGATCGTCGCCGGCTACCACCAGCACGCCGCCATGTTTCGAGGAACCGTAGGCGTTGCCATGCTTGAGCGCGTCGCCTGCCCGATCCACGCCCGGGCCCTTGCCATACCACATCGCAAACACGCCTTCGACGGTGCGTTCCGGGTCCGATTCGACCCGCTGCGTGCCGAGCACCGCCGTGCCGCCGAGTTCCTCGTTGATCGCCGGCAGGAAGCGAATCTCACTCGCTTCGAGCAGTTTCTTCGCCTTCCACAACTGCTGGTCGACCATGCCCAGCGGCGAGCCGCGATAGCCACTGATGAAGCCGGCAGTGTTCATACCGCGAGCCTTGTCGAGCGCGCGTTGCATCAACACGAGACGCACCAGCGCCTGCGTGCCGGTGAGGAAAATGCGGCCGCACGCGGCGGTGAGGTTATCGGACAGCTTGTAGTCGGCGAGGGCGGGCGTGCCGTCGATGGGCAGGCGAGCGGTCATGGTGAGTCTCCATTTTTATGCGTTCGCGCGAAGTGGATGGGAAGCGCCCAAGCTTCGCGTCGAAAGAGACTCTATTTTTTAGCGCCGATTGGAGAATAGTTTTACTGGTTTCCCGGTTTGTTTGCCCAAAGGGGTGAAGTACTCCGCGAATTCGCCCGGTTTTGAGACAGATCTGCCGGTGCGCCCGGAACGAGGCCGCTGGGTTCAGGCGCCCGGTACCGCATGCGGGTCCATCTGGGTGGCCGGGACGGCTGGCGCCGAGGGTTCCAGCGGTTCTATTTCGTCGAAATGGATGTAGTCGATGTGGCTCACGCCCTCTTCCTCGCGGAGCAGGTCGACGTACTTGTATTGCCAGCGGATGTTATCCGCTTCCCAGGTGTAACGAGCCTGCATCGTCTGCGAGGTCTCTTCGTCGGCGCCTTCGATCGTAATCAGCAAGGACGCTTCGCGCGCTTTCATCGATTCGGCCGTTTCGCCGAATAGCGGGCTGGTCTCGTCGATGATGTGCATCAGGGTCCAGCTAAACAGAAACGCGGGATGCTGTTCGCGGACGAGTGTCAGGTCGTAGAGCTTGCGCAGCCTGTAGCCTTCGGCCGATGTTTCGACGCGCATCATGCGCATTTTGCCGCGCGCTTCGGCGATCACATTCTGGCGGCCATTCGCCGCGCGCGCCAGCAGCGTCATGTGGCCGTCAATGGGACGGACCACCGCGTAACGGGAAAACATGATCTTGGCGCGTGGCCGCGAGAAGCGCGCGAAGATCAGGCCGGTCGCCAACGCGATGCCTGACATACCGACGAAGATTTCGAGCGTGGCGATCCAGTGGGCGTAGACCGTCTGCGGATGCATGTCGCCATAGCCGACTGTCGCGAGCGTTTCGACGCTGAAGAAGAACGCTCCGCCGAAGCCTTTGGGAAACTGATTCGCAATCGACGCTGTGCCGAGCATGTAAAGCGAAGCGAACGTTGCGTTGAGCAGCAGGAAGATCAGTGCGAGCGACACGAAGAAGGTGGGCCACTTGATCGTCAACGCACTGTGGTAAATATCCTGCCAGAAGCGTATCGGCATGCCGTGCGCAACGATCTTGCGCGAACCGAAGGGTATCTCGCGGCTGCCGCGCGGCAGTCGCTTGCGCGAAGGTGCCGCGGCGTCTGCGCCGGCAGTGCGGTCTGACATGTCGGTGGCCATTGCGTGTTCCCAGCGTGAAAACGCGCAAAGCGTAGCATGCCGCAGGGACCGCTTTTACGGATTTCTCTACTGTACGAGCTGCCGCGAAGCGACCGCCTGCGCACCTCGCGCGATTCGAAATCCGCCTCGCGCGAACTCACGTCATCACGGAAACGTCCGCGGCTTCGGAATGCCGGCACCGTGTTCGATATCCGCGACCGCCTGTTGGCGGGCCGCATCGATTGCTTCGGTTTCGCTAGCGTAGCCGGCATCGCCGCCAACCGTGGTCCACACCTGCACCGCGTGGTTGATCTGACGGATTTCGTACTCCGCGTCCCAGCGCGCGCCTTGCAGTTCGAGAGGACGCACGTGGATTGAGTACACGCCATAAGGGAAGTGCTGTTCAGCCATCTCCGCCTCCATCCGCTGGGTTCGGAAAACGCGCCGCGCGGCACGACCGCACCGGCGAGCGGCGCCGGACCTGCCTAGAATTCGATCTCGCCGAGGATGCGATGAGCCAGCGCCTTCGCTTCCTCGAGGGCTTCTTCTTCGGTCGTCGAGGTGGCCTCGACTTCGTAGATCGTGTTCTCCAGCCCCTCGCCTTCGTCGCGCGCGAGTGCGACCACACCCCGGTACTGCCCGCCGTCTACTGGACGCACCGTGGCGGTGGCCGTGTAGAGTCCTTTGGTATAGGTGACGTCCTCCATGATGCTTCTCCAGCAAGGGGGAGATTCCATCGTAGCACGCCGTTTCCGGGCTTACATGCCGTCTCCGTGACACGTTAGCGTGCGCGCCGACCGTCGGCGCGTGAACCTCACCCTTCCAGCAACGCAACCACCTCGTCCAGCGACGGCGAGTGCGCGCCCGCATGCCGGCAGGCCGCCGCGCCCGCGGCCAGCGCGAAGGCGAGATGTTCCTGCCACGTGCGTTGCGGTGCCGTCATCAGACTGAACAGGAGCCCGCCAATCGACGCATCCCCCGCGCCGACCGTATCGGCCACCTCGACGCGCGGCGGTTGCGCCTCGATGATGGTGTCGCCTTCGAAAAGGGTGGCCTTTTCCGGGCCTCGCGTGACCAGCACCGTCGCCTTGGGATTCATGGCGCGCAACTCGGTAAGCGCTTCGGCTTCGCTGCCTTTGAAGAGCAGGCGCAGATCCTCGTCGGAGACCTTGATCAGGTCGGCGAGGGCGGCCATCTTGCGCAGTGTCGGCTCGTAGCCGTGCGCCATCAGATTGCGGTAATTCGGGTCGAAGCTGATCTTGACGCCGCGCGCGCGCAACTCGGCCGCGAGACCGGCGAGCGTGTCGCCAAGCGGTTGCCGCACGAGACTGATACAGCCGAAGTGCGCCCATTTCACGTGGCTCATCCAGCCTTCCGGCAGCTTCGACGGATCGAAGGCGAGGTCGGCACCGTTCTCACCCATGAAGAAGTATGCGGGCGGATGCGTCTGGTGGACGATCGCGAGGAGCGGCGGCCGCTCGACGCGTTGCATGAAGCGCATGTCGAGATCCGCTGCGACGCTGGCGTTCCACAGTTCGTCGGAGAAGTTGTCGGTGCCGAGCGAGCCGACGCAAGCCGTCCGCAGCCCAAGGCGCGCGACTGCGCGGGCCACGTTCCAGCCGGCGCCGCCAGGGCGCGACAGCCATTGCGAATCGCCGGTGCGCACGAGGTCGGTCAGGATGTCGCCGGGAGAAACGAAGAGGGGAAATTCAGTACTGGCGGTCATGGTGCTCACCGTGCAGGTTCGTTCGTGGTGGACGGCGCGTGCAGCAGTGCATGTGCCAGCACTTCGTAGCACGCGCCCATCGTGTGATAGTCGGTCTTGCCGGCCGGGCTCTTTTCGTCGCTGTATTTACGGTTGTCGCAGGTCAGGATGCGATACCACGCGCCGTATTTGTGGTCGACGAAATGCGCCCAGCTATAGCGCCAGATCTCATCGTACCAATCCCAGAAGCGTTCGTTGCCGGTTCGCTTGCCGAGCAGCGCGGCGGTCGCAAAGGTTTCGGCCTGTACCCAGAAATACTTGTCGTGATCGCAGACCGTGCCGTCCAGGCCGAAGCCGTAGTACAGGCCGCCGTGATCGTCGTCCCAGGCGCGCGTCATCGCCGCGTCGAACAGTTCGATGGCGCGCGGCAACAGCCAGGGCAGCGGACGGTGCCGCTCGAGGATCAGCAGCAGTTTCGCCCATTCGGTCTGGTGACCCGGCTGGAAGCCCCACGGACGGAAGATGTTCGAACTGTCTTCCTCGTTGTAGTGCCAGTCCACCGACCAGTCCGCGTGGAAATGCTCCCACACGAGGCCCTGCGAGAGCTTCGCCTGGCGCAGCGTGATATTCGACGCCACCCGTTCCGCGCGATCCAGATACACCAGATGGCCGGTTGCCTCGTAGGCGGCGAGCAGCGCCTCGGTGGTATGCATGTTGGCGTTCTGGCCACGATACGAACTCACGCGCCAGTCGGGTGTCGCTTCATCGGCGTAGAGGCCGGCGGCGGCGTCCCAGAAGCGGTGCTCCATTAGCTCGAAGGTGGCGCCGATCATCGGCTTCGCTTCTTCGATGCCGGCCATCGCGGCGTGCGAATACGCCAGCAACACGAAGGCAAGGCCGTAGCAATGGCGGGTGGCGTCAAGCACATGCTTGCTGCCGTCGCGCCAGTCGAGCTCCCAGTCGTAGCCTTTGAGTTCGGCGTCCCAGTGCGCGTCGCGCAGGAACGTCAGGCCGTGACGCGCGTACTCCAGATGTTGCGGATCGCCGAACTCGCGGTATGCCATCGCGTAGTTGAACACGTAGCGGCAACTGCTGACGAGGTGGCGCGTGGTTTGGTTGTAGATCGAACCGTCGTCGCGGAAGAAATGATAGAAGCCGCCGCTCGGGTCGAACACGTTTGGCGCGTAAAAGCGCAAGGTGTCCTGGATATGCGAGAGCAGGAATTCCCGCTCGCGGAAGCTGGCGACCGCGGGTGTCGCGGACGATGCGGACGATGGGCCGGTGGCCCGGTCAGGTTGAAGCGTATCGGATTGCGTCATGGCTTTTTCACCGAGGTACTGGCACGGGCAATGAGATGAACGGGCAGGTGGACTTCGAGTTCGGCAGGCGACTCCTCGAGCAGCAACTCGACGCCGCGCCGGCCGAGCGCTTCCTTGTCGACGGAAATCGTCGAGAGCGGCGGCGTGGCGTGGGCGGCGGCGGGGATGTCGTCGAAACCGATGATCGCGATGTCCTGCGGAACGCGCAGGCCGCGCGCAAGGCAGACGCGCAGCGCGGCGAGCGCGGCGGCGTCGTTGTAGGCAAATACGGCGTCGGGGCGCTGGCCCGCGGGGCCGGGCGTATCGAGCAGCCGCTGCATGGCGATGGCGGCGCCGGTGTCGGGATCGAGCCCGGCGTCGATGGTCACTTCAAGTGATGGATCGAACAGCAGGCCGGCTTCGAAGAACGCCCGGCGGTAGCCGAGCGCGCGCTGCGCGATGCTGAAATGCGCGAGCGAACCGCCGATGAAGGCGATGCGCTTGTGCTGCTGGGCGAACAGATGCTGCATCGCAAGGGCGGCGCCGGCGGCGTTGTCGAGGTTCACCGAACGCAGGCCGGGCGCCCACAGGTCGATCAGCACGAGTGGACGCTGCATGGCGACGAGCGTGGTGAGCGTCTCGGGCTCGACGAAGCCGGCGATGGCGACCGCATCGGGCGCATGCAGGCGCATCTGCTGGATGACGTCTTCCGTGGGGCCCGCCGTCAGCACCGACGGCACGATGCCGCGTTCACGACAGGCGTCTTCGACGCCATGCAGGACGTGCGAGAAGAACGGACTGGCCGCGAAGTTGTTGTGCTGGCGATGCAGCAGGAAGGTGAGCCGGCGGATGCGCGGGCGTAACTGGGCGTGATCGTAGCCGAGCTGGCGCGCGGCCTCGACGACCCGCAGGCGGGTGGCGTCAGAGAGACCAGGCTGATTCTTCAGAGCGCGGGAGACGGTGCCGATCGACACGCTGGCGGCGCGGGCGACATCGCGGATGGTGGTGGCCATCTGGGGTGGGCGGCGAGCGCATGGCTGACCGCGGGTTAGTTGATTTTCGGGGATTGTATAGTAAAACTGATGAGAAAATCCCTTGGCTGGTGGCATTTGATACGCGTAAATACCCGTATATATGGCGTAAATACGGGTTCACCTTGTTTAGTAAAATTTACTAAACATGGGGCTGTGACATAAACGCCGTCGCTGTTGACCTATATCGGTGAGCCTCGCGGCATCGTATTTTTTGTTCGTGTCAGTCATTTTTCTTGACGAATTTTCACTGAAAGGCAGTGGTAATGAGATGGCAACTTCGATATCTTTCCGGGCTGTTCAGCAAAGCTGGTGAGTTTCGTCAAGGTGCTATCGATGGGTGCTCGTTGTATTGGGAAGTGGAGTGTCGCCGCAAGCCTATGTTGCGTGCGAACAGAGGCGTTTGCGCGCTTCACGGCGCATTGCACGCTGGCCCTCGCGCTAGCAATCCCTCATCTAGCGGACGCGCGCACGACTGCCGTGGGCTCGGGCGTTGGAAGTCCGTCGGCAGGCGTGACGGCTCCAGCCGCGGCCGGAGCGGCTAACAGCGTGTTGGGCGCCGACCCGATCGATTTCTCCACAGGCCAGTTCTATCGGTTTGCGCATGATCTGACCGTGGCTGACATAATTCCGCTCGACCTTGTGCGCATCTACCGCAGCGGCGTCTATGACAGTCCGGGAATGCCTTACGTTGGCGCTTTCGGGGTCGGGATGAACCTTGGATACGACGACGTCCTTGCGCTAAGCGGCGACCAGCAACGCTTCGAGCTTCGTGAGGCCGCGGGCGCGAAGGAGTCATTTACGGCGCGTCCAGGAAATGATGGCGCAGTCTGGGACAACCTCACCCGCTCGAGCGACTACTACGGCGCACGCATTGATGCGAACGGCAGCGCTGGCATGAAACTAACTCTGCAAGACGGTTACGTGGAGCAGTTCGCATTGATCGCCGGCCTTTACCGCTTGATCCGCTTACAGGATCGCAACGGGAATGACCGATCTGGCGAGCGTAGCTGATTCACAGGGGCGAACGACGCAGTTTGAAACGGATGCCGCGGGGCGCGTTACGGCTGTTCGGGAACCGGATGGAGGACGGACCCGCCGGGTGATCGATGCATTGGACAGTACTGCTGAGATTATCGACTCAACTGGCGGCGTGACGCGCTTTATTCGGGACCGCAACGGCCACCTGCTTAGTTACACCGATTCGAAAGGCAACGTCACGCGCTACACCTACAGCGCGATCGGACAGCCAGTCACGAAGACCTATCCTTTGGGCCAGACGGAGAAATTCAGCTGGAACAGCGCTGGCCAAATAGCCACCGTAACGGACATTAACGGTGGCGTGATCGCATATACATACGACGCAGCAGGAAGTCTGTCGCAGACGAGTTTCTCGCCACAACGTGGAGGCGGCGGTGCTAGATATCCTCGCTTTAGCGTGCGCTCGATCGTCTCCTACGATCCAGCTACGAATGCGCTCTTGCGGAAGTTCAAATTGCCGACGCTGCCGGCACCTGGCGCCTCTAGCCAGTCTGAATAATCGATGCAGTGGGGTGCGGCGCTTCCATCTTTCCGCGCAACAGCCGCCCGACGGTGCAGCGCTGACCGAGCGGGTCGTTTCCGGAAACACCGCAATGTGGGGTTGCGCGTGCGGACGGCTAAAGAAATAGCCTTGCCCACAGCCAATCCCTATGTCGCGCACGACGAGCAGGTCCGCTTCGTTTTCGATCCCTTGCGCAACGAGTTTCGCATCGCTGGCATTGGCGAAGTGCTGCATCGCGCGCACGGCCTCGAACTTCAGCGGATCGCTCGCGATGTCATGATGCAGGTGCGCCTCGCGGCCCGCTCCAGCGCGATGACGCAACCCTCGGCGCCTGCCTGGGGGAACAGCGCGAACGGAGTCTCGAGCGGCGAGCCTGCCGGTCCGCGAACCAGAGCCTCGTAACCGGGAATCGCCCCGTCTTCGAAATCCACGATGGGTTGGAAGACGCGGACAGCTCACGCCGGGCAATCACATCCTCGATGCGGGGCAAACCCGGCACTCAGACCTATGCCATCAGGCCAGGGAGACGGCGTGCGCGTTTCGGCGTGAAATAACGAAAAAGCCGCTCAATGGCGGCTTTCTTTAAACAGGCTCAGGGAGGGCGGTTATGAATCTCTTGTTCGACTCGCGCAGCAGTGCTCTAGCGACGCGCAACGGCCGCCGCGGGGCGTTCCTCTGCGGCGGCGTGGGCTTCGCCGCTAGTGTCGCGTGCGCCCCAGCGTTGCGCGAGCGCGGCACACACCATCAACTGGATCTGGTGAAACAGCATCAGCGGCAGCACGACGGCCCCCACCGCGTGCGAGGCGAAGATCACCTTCGCCATGGGCACGCCGGAGGCGAGACTCTTTTTCGAGCCGCAGAAGATGATGGTGATCTGGTCCGCGCGGTTGAAGCCGAGCCGCTTGCTGACGAACATCGTGACGGCGAGCGCGAGCGCCAGCAACACGACGTTGATTACCACCAGACCGCCCAGTGCGCCAAGCGACGTATGGTGCCACAGGCCCTCGGTGACGGCTTCGCTGAACGCGCCGTACACCACCAGCATGATCGAACCCTGATCCACGAACTTCAGCACGCCGCGGTGGCGTTCGATCCAATTGCCGATTACCGGCCGCAACAACTGGCCCGCCACGAACGGCACGAGCAACTGCAGGACGATGTTCCAGACGGTATGCCATGCGGACGAACCACCGGCCGCCTGATTCGTGACGATGAGACTGACGAGTGCCGGTGTGATGAAGATGCCGAGCAGGCTCGAAGCCGACGCGCTACAGACGGCGGCCGGCACATTGCCTTTGCCAATCGAAGTGAACGCGATGGACGACTGGACCGTCGATGGCAGCGTACAGAGGAAGAGGACGCCGGCGTAGAGCGCAGGCGTGACAAGGGGCGAAAGGAGCGGTTTGAGCGCGAGTCCGAGCAGCGGAAACAGCGCAAACGTGCTCAGCAGGACGACGATATGAAGGCGCCAGTGCGTCGCGCCCGCCACGATCGCTTCGCGTGAAAGCTTGGCGCCGTGCAGGAAAAACAGCAGACCCACGGCGAAATTCGTCAGCCAGTTGAAGCCGACAGCTGCCTGCCCGTGCACAGGCAGCAGGCTGGCGAGGACCACCGTGCAGACGAGGCTCAGCGTGAAGTTATCGGGAAGCAGTTTCGGGCGAGCCATTTCAGAATCTCAATACGGGTAATGCGGAAATACAGAGACGCGTGCGCGCTGGCACGGGCCATTTGCTGTAGGGGAGAGCCCTATTAATAATGGAAAGCGATTAAAAATGCAAATTCATTTGCGGAATTGATTGATGAGGATCGTGCATGTGAAGCGCTTTGGCAAGCGCGGTCGAAATCGCTGCGTGTAGACCCTCGGTATTGTGCAGCGAGGCGTGCGCGCCCATTTCTGTTTGAGTCCTCTTTTTGAGATTTCGCATGACGCGAACTAACCGCCTCGGAAGCGCTGTATAGCCCGTCTGACAAGGCAATCAGGAAGCCCTGATGGCGCCCTCACGCAAGGCCTCTGTCGCGGAAAAACGTCGCAGTAACACGGTGTTACAAGGCAGTGTCAGGCCTAACACTTTTTGGCTCGACACCCCTCGGGGCGACCCATAAATTACTGATCAAAGGCCAATGGGATGTGCCCGCTGCGGAAAAACCGACGCGGTTGCACGAATCCTGGAACAAGTCTCGCCGCAGCTCGAACGGCAGGCTTCAGGCGGGTCTTCGGGCAGGTGAATCATGGTGGACGCAGGGTTGGTGAAAACGAGGCGGTGGATGCTGGGCGCAGTCCTGACTGCGCTCTGTTCGCTCGCCTACGCGAGAATGCCGCAGGCACCGCATGGCGGCGGTGCGGGCGGCGGCTTCTCTCACGCCCGCATCCAGCACGACGTCCGCAATGTACGCGCTGAGCGTGGCGCACCTATGGACCACAGTATCCGGCTCGCGCGTGAGGCGGGCGGTGTTCATGGCGGCTACAACACATCGCAGCCCCAACGAGTGGCCGGCGGTTATCGCGACGACAACCGCGCTGACCCGCGCAGCGGCTTCCAGTACGCCGGAGCCATTACACCCGTGAGCGCCGAGACGCGCTCGGTGCCGCGTCCGCCGGAGGATGAGTCAATGGTGCGTGCGGGCTCGATCCGCGCCGACGTCGCCCGCTACAACGAGGAGCGCGGTGCATCGCGTCCGGTACCGCGCCCGCCGGACCCCTACATGGGGCACCCACCCGGCCCATCCCCGTACCGCAACTAGCGTTTCCCGCTCGCTTCGCGGTGAGTTTTTTTCCATCCTCCCTCATAACGCTTAGCCCAGCTAAGTCAGCCCGCAAATTATCAAGGTTTGCGGTCCTCGCATGCTCTCCTTCATTGCTTTCAATTTGTTAGCCAGCATCCGCGCCGCCGGGTGCCGCTGGTCCCGCCCAGAAAAGTGACGTATGCGCGCCACACTTTAGTGACAGCACGACAGGTCGTGCCCATCTGAATCGTCAAATTTTGCGTCTTTGCCCGTAACCCGTCATCGGTGCGGCATCTCATCCGTTATCCGTGTTTGCGCTCCAGTCCTGGCGGGCCTCTCAGCCCGTTGCCAGGGCAGTTGCCCAATGGCGCCGGCGAAGGTTCACGGTCTTTTAGCAGTCCGATAAACGACAAAATTAATCAGAGCGATATACCGGCAATAACAACCCATATTTTTGTCCATAAAAATGGTCCGCAAAGATGGTCCCGCCCAGATAGCTCGGTGATCTAACGGACGACCAAGAAACCGTTGGCGCGAGCTCCCCCGCCGCACAGCCATACCCCTTTGACAAAGACAGGAGAACCCATGAATACAAACTACCGCCGTGCGCTCAAAACGACTCTCAAGGCCAGCGTGGTCGCCGGCCTTCTGGCGGGTGCATCGTCGGCGTTCGCGCAATCGAGCGTGCAACTGTATGGTCAGGTTGACGAATGGGTCGGTGTGCAGAAATTCCCGGACGGCAAAAGTGCAGCGGAGGTGTCTGGCGGCGGCATGTCTACGTCGTATTGGGGTATGAAGGGATCGGAGGATCTGGGCGGCGGCTACAAGGCGATCTTCACGCTCGAAGGCTTCTTCCTGGCGCAGAACGGCCAGTACGGCCGCTTCACGGGCGACACGTTCTTTTCGCGTAACGCCTACGTGGGTATCGAGTCGCCGTATGGCACGGTGACGGCCGGACGCCTGACGACGCCGCTGTTCGTGTCGACCATCCTGTTCAACCCGTTCGTCGACTCGTACGAATTCTCGCCGATAGTGTGGCAGACGTACCTCGGTCTCGGCACGTTCCCGACTTACACGACCGATCAGGGCGCGGTCGGCGATTCGGGCTGGAACAACGCGGTGGAGTATTCGTCACCGAACTTCAACGGTTTGAGCGCCAACGTGATGTACGCACTCGGCAATACGGCCGGGGATAACGGGGCGAAAAAGTGGAGTGCCCAGTTCCTGTACTTCCATGGCCCGTTCGCAGCAACCGGCGTGTACCAGTACGTGAACTTCAACAACAATCCGGGCGACCTCACCGGCCTTGCGCAGAGCGTCGGTTTGCCCAACATGAAGAGCCAGAGCATTGCCCAGTTCGGCGCGACCTTCGACCTGAAGTTCATCAAGTTCTACGGTCAGTACATGTACACGTACAACGACCAGATCATGGGCAGCTGGCATGTGAACACGGCACAGGGCGGTGTCACGGTTCCGGCGGGGCCCGGCACGATCATGGCCTCGTTTGCGTATTCGCGCGACGGCAGCGGTCTGGACCAGACGCGTCAGACGGCGGCGCTTGGCTACGACTATCCGCTGTCCAAGCGCACGGACGTCTATGCCGCTTATATGTACGATCACTACACTAGCCAGACCACGGGCAACACTTACGGCGTGGGCATCCGCACGAAGTTCTGAGCGATACCGGCTGCCGCGCATTGTGCTTCGCAAACCCCGCCTTCGAAGGAAGGCGGGGTTTGTCGCTTCTGGGCGCGGGGAAAGGGGCGATAAGACTTCTTTGCTCACGCTGCTTTGATAAAGACGGCAAAATGGCGTCGATTGATTCCTCCCACGAGCGATTGCCATGGATACCCTCGTCAGCATGAAAGTGTTTCGCCACGTCGTCGAAGTGGGCAGCTTCGTCGGCGCGGCCGAGCGCATGGAGATGTCCGCGGCAATGGCGAGCAAGCACGTAATGCATCTGGAGCAGCAACTTGGCGCGCGCTTGCTGAACCGGACCACCCGGCGCGTCGCCCCAACGGAGGCGGGTCGTGAGTATTACGAACGGTTGAGCCAGGTACTGACCGAGCTCAACGAAGCCGAGCAGGCGGTCGGCGCCGCGAGCATCGTGCCGCAGGGCAGGCTGCGCGTGTCGTCGCTGTCGGCGTTTGGCCTAACCCGTGTGATGAGCGCGGTGGCCGATTACGCGGCGCAGTATCCGCAGGTCACGGTGGAAATCACACTTTCCGACCGCGTCGTCGAACTGATCGACGAGGGTTTCGACGTCGCGATCCGCGCCTCGCCGTCCGGTCTGAAGTCGTCGTCGCTGATCGCGCGGCAGATTGCGACGGCGCACCTCGTGCTGTGCGCGTCGCCCGATTATTTGCGCCGTCACGGCACGCCGACCCAAATCGCCGATCTGTCACGCCACAACTATCTGCAGTACGCAGGCGTCGCCGCGCCGGAACTTGGGGCCGGGAGCGCAGAAGGCGGCCCGCGTGTGCGGCTTTCCGGCAATCTGATCGTCAATCACCTGGAAGCGCTACGGGTCATCGTGCTGCAAGGCGCCGGGATCGCGATGCTTGGGACGGAAGTGATCGGCGACGATCTCGCCGCGGGCCGGCTGGTGCCGCTGCTGGTCGAGCAGGTGCCGCCACGCGAGTTGCCGATCCATGTCGTGTATGCGAGCCGGCGCCATCTGTCGGCGAAGGTCCGCTCGTTCGTGGACTTTCTAGCCGAGCGCTTCGCGGACGAAGCGCTGTGGCCGTCACTCGAGCAGATCAAGGCGCTGGCTGTGAGCTAGGCGGGCGGCCCGCCCGCCGGTGTGAAGGCTTGAATACCCGGCCGCCGCGTAAGCGACGGTCTCGGGCGCGCTCTAACCCACTCCATGCCCCGCAAAGGGCGCTGTACGACATTTGACTCAGCGTGCGATTCCGAGCCGCGCCTTCGCTTCGTTGTATTCCTTCTTCAGACGTTCGACCAGCTCGGCCACGCTCGGCACGTCGTCCATCAGGCCCACGCCCTGGCCCGCGCCCCAGATGTCCTTCCACGCCTTGGCCTTGTCGCTGGCGAAGTTCATCGCGGTCTTATCGGATTCGGGCAGCGCGTCCGGGTCGAGCCCCGCATTGACGATGCTTTCGCGAATGTAGTTGCCATGCACGCCCGTGAAAAGGTTCGTGTAGATGATGTCCGAGGCGCTGGAATTGACGATCGCATGCTTGTAGCTTTCCACCGCATGCGCTTCCTGGGTCGCGATGAAGCGCGTGCCCATATAGGCGAGGTCCGCGCCCATCGCCTGCGCAGCGAGGATCGAGCCGCCGTTGGCAATCGCGCCGGACAGCACGAGCGGGCCGTCGAAAATCTTCCGAATTTCGCCGACCAGCGCAAACGGGGAGGTTGTACCAGCGTGGCCGCCCGCACCGGCCGCGACCAGGATCAGCCCGTCGACACCCGCTTCCAGCGCCTTTTGCGCGTGACGGATGTTGATCACGTCATGCAGCACGATGCCGCCGTAGCTGTGCACCGCGTCTACGATCTCCTTGGCGGGCGCGCGCAGGCTGGTGATGAAAATTGGCACCTTGTGTTCGACGCACACCCGTACGTCATGCTCGAGTCGCGCATTCGACTGATGAACGATCTGGTTGACGGCGATCGGCCCGATCACGACGTCCGGGTGGGCGGCCTTGTGCTCGGCCAGCGACGCCTGGATCTGTGTGAGCCATTCGTCGAGCAGCTCAGCCGGCCGGGCATTGAGGGCGGGAAACGAGCCGACGATACCGGCCTTGCACTGAGCCAGCACCAGTTTGGGATAGCTGACGATGAACATCGGCGAGGCAACAACGGGCAGCGCAAGCTGCTGCAGGACGGCGGGCAATGCCATGGTGCGAGTCTCCTGTAAAGCGGGCCGGTACGTATCGAACGCCCGGCTATGTTGAGTGTAGCGGGACAAGTCAAAGGGAGAGGCCGCTGGCCGTCTCCCTCCGGTTTGTCCGTCAGGGGGGGCGAATTTAAGAACGATCGTTCGATTATAGGCGAATGCCTGGCCGTGTGCAGGGCCTGAGCGGTTGGAAGGAGTGTTCAGGTTCTAGGGTTACGTGGCCTAACCCACCCCGTATTGACACGCAGGGCTTCTACAATGTTTTGACGAACAACGACAAGAGACTCGCTATGCCCTTCGAGGATTTCAAGCCGTTTCGCGTCGCCGCGGGCGACATAGATATTTTCGGGGTCAAGGGCGGGGCAGGGCCGCCTCTCTTACTGCTGCACGGCCATCCGCAGACGCATCTGATCTGGCACCGGTGCGCGGCGCAGCTCGCGAAGCATTTCACCGTCATCGCCACCGACCTGCGCGGCTATGGCGCCTCGGCCAGGCCGGAGAGCGACGCAACCCACGCGGCGTATTCGAAACGTGCGATGGCGGCCGACCAGGTCGGCGTAATGCGCCACTTCGGCTATGACCGCTTCCTGGTCTGCGCCCATGATCGTGGCGCGCGGGTCGCGCACCGGATGGCGCTTGATCATCCGGACGCCGTCGACCGTCTGATGCTACTCGACATCGCGCCGACGCTTGCCATGTACGAAGCCACCGACCGCACCTTCGCTACGTTGTATTTCCACTGGTTCTTCCTGATCCAGCCGGAGCCGTTGCCGGAGACGCTGATCGGCGCGAACCCGGACGTTTACGTGGACCGCGTGATGGGCAGCCGCCACGCCGGGCTGGCGCCGTTTTCACCTGAGACGCTCGACGCTTATCGCAGCGCCCTGCGACAACCGGGGGCGGTCCATGCGATGTGCGAGGACTACCGCGCGTCGGCGACGATCGATCTCGAACACGACCGTGCCGATATCGAGCGCGGTCACAAGATCGGCTGTCCGCTGCGGGTACTGTGGGGCGAGGAGGGGGTGATCGAGAAGTGCTTCGAGCCGCTTGCCGAATGGCGCCATGTTGCGCGGGACGTCAGCGGGCGGGCGCTGCCATGCGGACACTACATTCCGGAGGAAGCACCCGAGGATCTCGTCACGGAGATGCTGGCCTTCTTCGAGGCCGTCGAGCAGTAAGTGCGGGGCTGCTCCGGCAACGGCTTCACGCGCACGATGGCCTGCAGCGTGTAACCGAGCGCGCGCGGATCGATCTGCACGGTGAAGCGTTCGATCACGCCCTGCGTCTCGAGCCGCCGCAAACGCTCGGCCGTGCTCGGCGCGGACAGGCCGACGAGTCGCGCCAGTTCGCTGACCGGCTGGCGTGCGTCCTCCGCCAGCGCCGCCAGCAACGACCGGTCGGTGTCGTCAAGCGCAGCGGGTGGGCTGGGCGGTGCGAGGCGTTTTGCCATGATTGCCTTCGATTATTAGGTTAATCAGACTGCCGACCTAAGTTTAGCCCTGTATTCGACCATCTGAATTAATTACACTGCCTCCAATGCGGTGATTAATCCAGGAACCGAAGATGGCTAACAATGAAGTTCGACGCGGCGCGGCCGAGATGAGCGTCGCGATGTTGATGTCGGGGACAATCGGCTGGCTGGTCGTCTCGTCGCAGCAGAGTGCGTTCAATGTGGTGTTCTTCCGTTGCGTGTTCGGGGGCGCCACGCTGCTGCTGGTCTGCGCCGCGCTTGGCCTGTTCCGGCGCAACCTGTTCTCCTGGCGCATGCTGGCGCTCGCGGCGCTCGGCGGCGCGGCGATCGTCGTCAACTGGGTCCTGCTGTTCGCGGCGTACTCGCGCGCGTCGATTTCGATGGCCACTGCCGTCTACAACACGCAGCCGTTCATGCTTGTTGCACTTGGCGCGCTGGTGTTCCGCGAACGCATCACGGCCTCGACGGTGGCGTGGCTGCTGGTGGCGTTTGTGGGACTGGTGTTCGTCGTGCGGGTCGAGCCGGCAGTACTCGCGGTGCCGGGTCAATACCTCGAAGGGATCGCCTTTGCAGTCGGCGCGGCAGCCATGTACGCAGTGTCGTCGATCATCACCAAGCATCTGAAAGGCACGCCGCCGCATCTGATCGCATTGATTCAGGTCGGTCTCGGCGTGCTGATGCTTGCGCCATTTGTGCGTTTCGATGCGTTGCCGACTACGGGCGCGCATTGGCTCGAACTCGTCACGCTTGGTGTCATCAACACGGGCATCATGTATGTGCTGCTTTACGGCGCGATCCAGAAACTGCCCACCTCGATGACCGGCGCGTTGTCATTCATCTACCCTGTGGTCGCGATCATTGTCGACCGTGTGGCTTTTGGACAGAAGCTCGCCTGGGTGCAGGTGCTTGGCGCCGTGCTGATCCTGCTTGCCGCCGCGGGCGTCAACCTCGGCTGGCGCCTTGTCCCGCAGCGCCGTTACTCGTCTACGTGACGTCGGTGTGAATCGACCTTATATAAAGTGTCAAGGTTTTGTAGGGAAATCACCAATGCGATCAAAAATCCCGCGCGGTTATCATTTCCGTAGACGATGATCACGTCGACCGAATTCTGCCGCTCGCCATTCTGTTTATGGCGAGCGGCTTTCTTTTTGTGCGCTTGGGTCTTTGGGGACAGTGAAGCATTGTGGCGGCGAAGTCGGTAGGATCAGGCGCCGCGGGCGATGATCGGTCGGGCCTCGATACGTCGGGCGTCGATACGTTCGCCGTCAACCTTCAACGGCCCGCCGTTCGCGGCCAGTTCCTCGATCAGCCCGCGCATCAGCACCGGCCATTCGTCGCGGGGCTTGAGCATTGCCGCAGCGGCGCGCATGGCGCTGGCGGCGTCGAGCATGCGCAGCAGCGCGTCGAAGCTCATCGTGCGCACTTCAAGCAGCTTGAACACGATCAGCACTTTCAGCGCATTCTTCGCGTTGCGTGCCGGATCCGCGCGTAGCCAGGCCACGCGCGAAAAGGCCCGCTCCAGCGCAAGCGACACGTTCGTAAATGGCGCGCCGTGACCGGGGATGACGGTGCGAACGTCGAGTTTCTCAATCGTCTCCAGCACGGCCTGTTCTTCCGCGAAGCCGCTTTCGCCTTCGAGTTCCGGAAAGATCACGCCGAAGCCGTTTTCCCACAGCGCGTCTGCACTGATCAGCACGCGCTCTTCCGCACAGTAGAGCATCAGCGAGTGTGGGTCGTGGCCCGGTGCGCCGAGTGCCTCCCAGTCGAGTGCCCCCAGCGTGAGGTGCGCGCCTGGCGCGAGCGTCTCGGTGAAGGTGAAACGCTCGCAGGTCTGGCCGGTGCCGCGAAACGTCAGGCGCGTCTCATCCCAGTCGCGTACCGCTGTCGCTTCCGACGCAGGAATCGCCGTGCGGCAAGGCCATGCCGCCTGTAGCAGGGCGTTGCCGCCGCAGTGGTCCGAGTGCAGGTGGGTATTGACGATCAGATCGAGCGGCCGCTCGCCGAGCGCCGCCTGCAACAACGCGAGGGTTTGCGACGCATGGGTGGCATAGCCGGTGTCGACGAGCGCGGCGCACGTGTCGTCGACCAGCAGCACATTGTTCGACGACAACCAGCCGCGTTCGAAGACCTGGATCGACTCGGGCAAGGTCATGATGGCTTGGACTCCGGCGCGGGTTGTCGAGCGGACACCTGAGCGGACACCTGAGCGGACACCTGAGCGGACACCTGAGCGGGCGCCTGAACAGACTCCTGCGCGGGCTTCGGCATCACTAGTATCGTCGAGGCCCCGAGCAGCACCGTTTCGCCGCGCTGGTTGACGACCAAACCGTCGAGCTGCGTCAGATCGCCGTTCAGGCTCGGCTTCCACCATGCATCGCGCACGCGCCACGTCATGGTCAGCGTGTCCTGAGCGTAGACCGCCTTCTTCAGCTTGATATCGAACTCGAGGCCGAGCGGTTGCGCGTACTGCGAAAAGTGCGCCGCCAATAGCGCCATGAAATGCGCGGTGGGCTGCGTGCCCGAGGCGATCAGGCCGCCGAAGCGGCTTTGCGCGGCATAAGCGTCGTCGTGATGCAGCGGATTCGTATCGTTGACGAGCGTCGCGAACGATTTGACCGAGTCTGCAGAAAGCGCAAGCGTGCTGCTGAAGCTTTCGCCGATGGTCACGACTCGCGGCGCCACCTTCATTTGGCTGTCTGCCGGTTTTGCGTCATCCACTGCGCGTGGCGAGCGTCGAGTGTGTCCCAGACGGCGCGCTTCTCCGTATCGTCGTAGGTCGACCAGCCGCGAATCTCGTCGATCGTGCGCAGACACCCTTCACACCAGCCGCTTGCCTTGTCCATCCGGCACACGTTGATGCAGGGCGACGGCACGGGAGCGATCACGTCTTGCGGGTCCACGGTAGTCGCGGTCACGGTCATGCGCTTTCTCGCAGCGCGACGTCAGCGACCGGCGCGCCGGTCAGGGTGACCAGTTCCTGCGGCGACAGGTTGAAGACCGCATGCGGGTGGCCGGCTGCGGCCCACAGGCTGTCGAGCGCGAGCAGGTCAGCATCGATCAGCGTGACTGGCGGCGTGGCGTGACCGATCGGACAAACGCCGCCGATCGCGTAGCCAGTTTTCTCGCGCACGAATTTGGCGTCCGCACGCGCAATCTCGCCGACCTGCGCCGCGACCTTCTTTTCGTCGACACGATTCGCGCCGCTAGCGACCACCAGCACCGGCGCGTCGTCGTCGCGCCGGCGAAACAGGATCGATTTGGCAATTTGCGCGACCTCGCAGCCGAGGCCTGCCGCTGCTTCGGCGGAAGTCTTGCCGGTCTCCGGCAGCATCACGATTTGCCCGGCGTGGCCGCGCTCGCGCAGCAACAATGCAACGCGCCGTGCGGAATCCGGCAATGTGCTGAGATCGTCGGAGGGTTGGGAAGGAGCGTTGTCCGTCATAAGGCGCTTTCCAGTAAATGGGGAGTTAGACGCACGAACTTTGTTCGCTGCGTGCTTTCGCGAGCAACGCCTTGCCGGCCCGCGAGACGTTCGGCTTGCCGATCGAACTTGAAATGAAATCGCCGATCGCGACGACCTGCGCGAGATCAATGCCGGTCTCGATGCCAAGGCCGTTCATCAGATACAGCACGTCTTCTGTCGCGACGTTGCCGGTGGCGCCCTTCGCATACGGACAGCCGCCGAGCCCCGCAACCGACGCGTGAAAAATCTCGATGCCTTCCAGCAGCGCGGCGTAGATGTTGGCGAGGGCCTGGCCGTAGGTGTCGTGGAAGTGTCCCGACAGTTGCCCACGCGGAAACACCTGGGTGACCGCTGCGAACACTTCGCGGGTGCGCTTGGGCGTACCCACGCCGATGGTGTCGGCGATATCGATTTCGTCGCAGCCGAGCGCGGCAAAACGCTCGACCACGTCGATCACCGACGACACCGGCACCTCACCTTGATAGGGACAGCCGAGCGCACACGAGACGCTGCCGCGAATCCGCACGCCATGCTGCTTGGCCGCCTGCACCACGGGTTCAAAGCGTGCAATGCTTTCGGCAATGCTGCAGTTGATGTTCTTCTGCGAGAACGCTTCGCTGGCGGCGCCGAAGATCACGATCTCGTCGACCCGCGCGGCGAGTGCGCCTTCAAAGCCGCGCAGATTCGGCGTCAGTACCGAGTAGATCGTGCCGACGCGGCGTTCGATGCCAGCCATCACCTCAGCGCCGTCGGCCATCTGCGGCACCCACTTCGGCGAGACGAACGAGGCGGATTCAACGTTGCGAAGGCCTGCTGCGGCCAGGCGGTTGATCAGTTCGATCTTGACGGCGGTCGGCACGAACTCCTTTTCGTTTTGCAGTCCGTCGCGTGGACCGACTTCGACGATCTTGACGGCTTGGGGCAGGGCCATGATGGGTCTCCAGCCGCGCGAGGCGGCGCTGTATCAGGAATTCAGTATCCGCGATCGATATCGACGACGCCACTCACCGTTTCACCGCGCATCAGCGCGGCGATTTTCTGTGCGACCTGGGCGACGCTCTCTTCGCGCAAGGTTTGCGCCGAGCTATGCGGAGTAATCGTGATGCGAGGTTCCTGCCAGAACAGATGATCGACCGGCAACGGTTCTTCGCGGAACACGTCGAGCGTGGCGGCGGCGATCTGGCCGTCGGCGAGCGCCTCGAGCAGATCCTGTTCGACCAGATGGGCACCACGGGCGACGTTGATCAGATACGCTCCGCGCGCGAGCTTCGAGAACGTGCGGCGGTTCAGCACGTCGTGCGTATCCGGCGTGTGCGGCAGCAGGTTCACCAGCACCTTGACGTCGCTGAGAAACGCGTCGAATTGCGCCTCGCCGGCAAAGGTGGTCACGCCGTCGATCTGCCGTGCGCTGCGGCTATAGCCGCGTACCGGCATGCCAAACGGCACGAGCGAGCGGGCCACGTGCGTGCCGAGCACGCCCAGGCCAAGCACGCCGACCGTGAAGCTGTCGCGTGGGTGCGGATCGAGCACTTTCCAGCGGCGTTGCGCTTGCAGGGCTTCGTATTCGTCGAAGCGGCGCAAGTAGCGTAGTACCGCGTGCGTCACGTATTCGGCCATCTGCCGCGCCATGCCGGTGTCCTCGAGACGCACGAGTTGTGCGGTGCGCGGCAGCGTGCCGGGATGTTCGCGTTCGAGCGCGAGAATCGCATCGACGCCCGCGCCGAGATTGAAGATGGCGCGCAGCCCGGCGCGCTCCGTGAGCATCTCGCGCGGCGGCCGCCAGACAATGGCGAAGTCGGCCGGGGCGGCGTCGCCCGGCTGCCACTCACGCAGATCGGCTTCGGGCAACGCGCGGGCGAAATCATGCAACCAGGAGGCGGATTCGTTCTGAGGCGTGTAGATGAGGATTTTCATGCGATCGGTGCAGGCGTCACTTGGCGAAGAGCCGGCTGATGTCCTTGAAGGCCTTGAATTCAAGCGCGTTGCCGCACGGGTCGAGGAAGAACATCGTGGCTTGCTCGCCTACTTCGCCTTTGAAGCGGATATGCGGTTCGATGATGAACGCGGTGGCGGCCGCCTTCAGCTTGTCCGCCAAAGCGTTCCAGTCGTCCATGGTCAGCACGACGCCGAAATGGCGCACTGGCACGTCGTCGCCGTCCACCGCATTGACGCCGGCCCGGCCGGTTTCATCGGGCGCGACGTGCGCGACCAGCTGGTGGCCGAAGAAGTCGAAGTCGACCCATTCCGGCGAGCTGCGACCCTCGGGGCAGCCAAGCAGGTCGCCATAGAAGGCGCGCGCGTTTTCGAGGCTGGTGACAGGAAATGCCAGATGAAACGGCTGCAGCGCACGTGGCTGGACAGATGACGCTTGCAACATGGAGGCCTCCTCCGGTTTTACGAATAGGCTTCATTCTACTTTTTCGACGGCAATCGCGCGCAGTTTGGCGCTGGCGTGCGGCTGGGCAAACGCCCAATAAGCAAATCAGAAAAAGTTGGTTCGCGCCCGCAAGCCCGCGTTCCACAATAGGTTTCCGGCTTCCGGCAGCGAGGAGAATCATGCTTTCATGCAGCAAATCGACATGGCCACCGCGGCTCGTGACCGTGCCTGGCCTGCACGGCAGCGAAGGTGCACATTGGCAGACGTGGCTCGAACGGCAGTTCGCCCGTCCGTTGCGCGTCGAGCAGGCTGATTGGGACGCACCGGATCTGGCGGGTTGGGCGCGCTCGGTGCGCGAACTGCTGGCGCGCGAACGCGGGCCGTTCGTGCTGGCGGCGCACAGCTTCGGTTGTCTCGCGGCGGCGCATGCGTTGCAGCAGGCGTCGTACGTGGGCGACGTGGTGGGCGTGCTGTTTGTGGCGCCGGCCAGCCCGGAAAAATTTACTTTCGCGGGCCCGTTCGAGGCGCGTCGTCTTGGCGTGCCGTCGATCCTGATCGGCAGCGAGACCGATCCCTGGATGTCGCTAGCCGGCTCGCGCGAGTTGGCGCAACGCTTCGGCAGCGCGTTCGTGAATCTCGGCGATGCCGGGCATATCAATACCGCGGCGGGATTTGGCCCTTGGCCGCGGGCCAAGTATTTCGTCGATACGCTGGTGCATTGCGCCGCGCCGCTGCGGTTCCGCGAGGAGGAGTCGCTGGAGCTGGTGGGTGACGCGGTGGTGTGAGGCGGTCGCGCATGCGTGCAGGACAGCTGAAAAAAAAGGCCGCCTCATTCGAGACGGCCTTTTTGCTATCTAGTGCTTAAACACGCCTGCGAATTCCACGCGCTCAGTTAGCCGCCGCGTGCCCATCGCAACCATGTTCGCAACCGCTCTTGTCGAGCGGCATCTGCTGCGCAGCTTCCGCGCGGATGCCCAGACGGTCGAGCAGCTTGCGGTCCGCTTCGGCTTGCGGATTGCTGGTGGTCAGCAACTGGTCGCCGTAGAAAATCGAATTTGCACCGGCGAGGAAGCACATTGCCTGCAGCGCCTCGTTCATCTGCTCGCGGCCCGCCGACAGACGCACCATGGCACGCGGCATCGTGATACGGGCGATGGCGATCGTGCGCACGAATTCGAACGGATCGAGTGCCTCGGTGCCGGTGAGCGGCGTGCCTTCGACCTGCACCAGATTGTTGATCGGCACCGATTCCGGATACGGGTCCATGTTCGCGAGCTGCGCGATCAGACCCGCGCGTTCGCGGCGCGATTCACCCAAGCCCACAATGCCGCCGCAGCACACGTTGATGCCTGCATCGCGCACGCGCTCCAGCGTGTCGAGGCGGTCCTGGTAGGTGCGCGTCGAAATGATCTGGCCGTAAAACTCCGGCGACGTATCGAGGTTATGGTTGTAGTAATCGAGGCCGGCTTCGCGCAACCCTTGCGCCTGGTGCGTCTCCAGCATGCCGAGCGTCACGCAGGTTTCGAGGCCCATCGCCTTCACGCCGCGGATCATGTCCTTGATCGGTTCGAGGTGGCGATCCTTCGGATTGCGCCACGCCGCGCCCATGCAGAAGCGCGTCGCACCGTTGTCTTTGGCGACCTTGGCGGCGGCGAGCACTTCGTCGACCGGCATCAGCTTGTCGGCCTTCAGACCGGTGTCGTGATGCACCGACTGCGGACAGTACGCGCAGTCTTCCTCGCAGCCGCCGGTCTTGATGGACAGCAGCGTCGAGAGTTGCACGGTGTTGGCGTCGAAGTGTTCGCGGTGGACCTGCTGCGCGCGGAACATCAGGTCGTTGAACGGCAGGTCGTACAGTGCGACTACGTCGACGACGCGCCAGCGTGCCGCGCCAGCAGCGCCTGCGTTGGCTGCGTTGGCCGTAGCGATGGTCGAGTCCGTTTGCGGACGATCAAGGTGAAGCTGGGTCATATCGTCAATCCTCATGGATGGAGATGAAGTGAGTCAGAGCCGCGCAGCGCGCAGCGTCTGCAATAGCTGGTTGGTGTCGAGGCAATCTGCCGCTGCATCCGCAGACACGGGATTCAGGTGCGGCACGATGCCGAGTAGCGGTGTGTCGTGTTGACGTTTGAGCCGGTCGCGGATGGCGGCGATGTTTTCATCCGCGAAGCTCATGTCCGGATCGACGCGGTTTGCGACCCAGCCCGCCAGATGCAGGCCGCGGGCAGCGATGGCTTCAGCGGTCAGCAACGCATGGCTGATGCAACCGAGCCGCATGCCGACCACGAGCACGACCGGCAGGTTCAGGGCGAGTGCGAGATCCGCGGTGTCATGCGTATCGGTCAGCGGTACCCGAAAACCGCCGACGCCTTCGACGACCACGATGTCGGCAAGCTCGAGCGCCTGCGCATGACAATCGACGATGCGGTCGATATCGAGCGTGACGTTTTCCAGAGCTGCAACGATATGCGGCGCGGCGGGCGCTTTCAGCAGATACGGTGTGCGAAGCGTAGGCGGCAGCAGCACGCTGGACGCAGCGTCGAGCTGGTCTGCGTCTTCGTTGTGCCACACGCCGTCCACTTCGAACGCGCCGGCGGCGATCGGCTTCATCGCTGCGGCGCGCAGTCCTGCGCGCGCGAAGCCGCGCAGCAGTGTCGCCGATACCAGCGTCTTGCCGATTTCCGTATCGGTGCCGGTGACGAAGAGCGAGAGCGGCGCACTCATGCCCGGCTCTCACTGACTTGCTGCAAGCCCGCTTCGAGGTAGTCGAGATCCGCTTGCGAATGCGCTGCCGACAGCGAGATGCGCAGTCGCGACGTGCCGGCTGGCACGGTCGGCGGACGGATCGCGGGAACCCATAGCCCGGCGCGATCGAGCGTGGCCGCGATCGCGAGCGTTGCATCGTTCCCGCCGATGATGAGGGGCTGGACGGCAGTGCGCGAATCGACCGGCAACCACGGCGTGGCCTTGAGCATCGTCCGGGTGCGTTCCATAAGTCGCTGCAGATGAGCACGCCGCGTATCGCCTTCATCGCCGCCAATAATGCGCAGGCTCGCCGATACGGCATGCGCCGCAGCCGGAACCGACGCCGTGGTGAAGATATACGGACGGGCGCGCTGCACGAGCCATTCGATCACGGTTTCATGGGCGACGACGAATGCGCCGGATACACCGGCTGCCTTGCCGAGCGTGCCGATCGAGATCAGATGCGGTGAGCGCAGCGCTTCATGGGCGACAGCGCCACGGCCCTGCGGGCCGAGCACACCAAAGCCGTGGGCATCGTCGAGGATGAGCCAGGCGCCGTGCCGCTCTGCAAGTTCGAGCAGACGCGTCAGGGGCGCGATATCGCCATCCATGCTGAACACCGTATCCGAGACGATCAGCTTCACGGCCGCATTCGATGCTTCGAGCATGGCGCTCAGGGCTTCGGTGTCGGCGTGCGGATAGACCTGCACGTCGGCACGCGAGAGCCGCGCACCGTCGATCAGCGACGCATGATTCAGCGCATCCGAGAACAGCGTGGTGCCGCGGCCGGCGAGCGCGGTGAGCGTCGCGAGGTTCGCCATGTAACCGGTGCTGAAGTACAGGGCGCGCGGGGCATCGACGAAGCCGCCGACAAAGCTCGCGAGATCGTCTTCGAGCTGCGCATGCGCGCGCGAGTGGCCACCCAGCAGATGCGAGCCGCCGCTGCCCGCGCCATAGCGCTGTGCGCCTTCGGCGAGCGCGGCGACCAGCAACGGATGCGCAGCGAGACCGAGGTAGTCGTTGCTGGCGAAGCCGATCATCTTGCGGCCATCGACCGTCATGTGAGCGGCGCACGGCGTATCGGCGGTGCGACGACGGCGGCGCAGCCCCTGCGCGTCGAGATCCGCGAGGCCTTGTTCGAGGGTGTCGAGCAACGGCATCATGCGGCCTCCGCGAGCGTGGCTTCGAAGGTCTCACGGGTGCGGGCCGCGAGCAAAGCGAACTCCGCTTCATCGAGAATGTACGGCGGCATCAGGTACACCGTGGTCGAAATGGGACGCAGCAGCAATTCACGCTGCAAGGCGTTTTCAAAAAAGCGGCGTGAGAACGTCTTCGCCTGTTGCGCATCGGCGATGACGGCATCGAACGCGAAGATCGTGCCGCACTGACGCAGATTGCGCACCTGCGGGTGCTCAGCGAGCGGTGCGAGCGCCGCTTTCAGCGTGGCGGATTTTTGTGCGTTGACGGCCAGCACGTTGTCGCTCGCGAACAGATCGAGCGTGGCGAGGGCAGCACGGCAAGCGAGCGGGTTGCCGGTGTACGAATGCGAGTGCAGGAAACCGCGTGTGGTGTCGTCGTCATAGAACGCGGCGAAGATTTCATCGCGCGACAGCACGATGGACAGTGGCAGATAGCCGCCGCTGATCCCTTTCGACAGGCACAGGAAGTCAGGCCAGATGCCGGCCTGTTCGCAGGCGAAGAACGTGCCGGTGCGCCCACAGCCGACGGCGATTTCGTCGGCGATCAGATGCACACCGTACTGATCGCACAACGCACGCAGACCGGCGATATACGACGGATCGTGCATGGCCATGCCGGCAGCACATTGCACGAGCGGTTCGACGATGAGCGCGGCGATTTTAGTGCTACGTGCGTCAAGCAGGGCACGTACGGGATCGAGCGCACGGCGCGCGACATCGGCCGCGTTTTCGCCGGGTTCTGCCAGCCGGGCATCAGGCGAAGCGACGACATGCGCGTGACGGATCAAGGGATCGTAGGCGTCTTTGAACAGGGCGACATCGGTGACGCCGAGCGCGCCGATGGTCTCGCCGTGGTAACTGTTGGCAATGCAGACGAATTCCTGCTTGTCGCCGTAGCCGCGATTGCGCCACGAATGGAAGCTCATCTTCAGCGCGATTTCGACGGCAGATGCGCCATCGGAGGCGAAGAAAGCGTGGCCGAGCGTGTGCTGAGTGAGGGCGGCGAGGCGCTCGGCGAGTTCGACGGCGGGTTCATGGGTGCAGCCGGCGAGCATGGCGTGTTCGAGCGTGTCGAGTTGGTCTTTCAACGCGGCGTTGATGCGCGGGTTGGCGTGGCCGAACAGGTTCACCCACCAGGAGCTGATGGCATCGAGATAGCGATGACCGGCGCGGTCATAGAGCCAGGGACCTGCGCCACGTGCGATTGGGATGAGCGGCAGGCGCTCATGGTGTTTCATCTGGGTGCAGGGATGCCATACGGCACGCAGGCTGCGGGCGACCCAATCGTCGGTTCCTGCGGTTCCTGCGGTTCCTGCGGTTGCTAGTGTGTCCAAAACTGCTACTCCGGTACTGTGCGGCGCGGGTTTTCTTTCGCGATGCGGTGTGCCATTTTTTTGCTTGCTGGGGTGGTTTTTTCGCTGCGCGTAGGGTGGGGTTTTTGCTCCCCCACGGGGCGTCATGCGAGGCGGCTGGCGGCGGCGGGGTTGAGATTAGCGCGTTCTTCCGGTTGATGCACTACCCCTTAAGTTGCTGTTTTTTCTCGGTCCCTGCGGGGTTCGGGGGTGTTCTCGGCAGGTGATGGCTGTTCTGGACAGAAGGGGCGAAATGGGCGGAGTTGGCGACGGCAAAGTCATGGGGGGTATTGGGGGAAAATCTCGGGGCGGCGCTGTTTTTTTTTGCCTGCGCGGCGCTTTGGTGGTTCGCTTGTGGTTTTGGCCTTTTCTTGATTTTTTATCGGTCTGGTCGGGTTTGCTTTTGGCTGTTTGCCTACGGCGTTGGCCTCTCCTTGCGTTGTTATCGGTCTATTAGCTTCGCCCCTGTGCGGGGCGGCACCTACTTTTCTTTGCGGCCGGCAAAGAAAAGTAGGTGCCGCACAGGGGCGAACCTGATAGACCAAAAGCAAAGCAAGGAGAGGCCAACGCCGTAGGAGAACAGCCAAGGGGCAGCCTCGAGCAGACCAACAAGAAATCAAGAAAAGGCCAGCGCCACAAGCAAGCAACCAACGCCGTAGGCAAAAAGAACCCCCTTACTCCCTACTAGCCAGCGCCCGCTTATCCTCAACCTTCCCACCGGCGGAGCCAGAAGAATCAGCAGCACCAGCACTAGCAGTCTGCGAAGAAGCATCCTTCCAGACAACAGCATCATTCACCGCATACAACCTGCAAGGATCGGAGCTCTGCTTCTGGCAGTTCGCCACAGCAACGGACATAGGATCATCCCCGCCTTCGGCCCACGACCAGGCACCCGAATCGGAAACAGCAAAAGCGCGGCTAGGATACTGATGCAAGAAGTTGCGATACCCATTACGCCCAGCTTCATCAACGAAAGGCACAGCGGTGACAGCATCAAGAGCAGCATACCCACTAGCCTTAGGGGGCGCAGGATCCGCAACCCGGTATTGAACGCCGGTAGGCATCCCCACCCGTGCAAGGAACGCCTCGACAGCCGGCCACCATACCCGCACGCCGTCGCGATCGCCAACCAGCCGGTGCGCGTCATTCTTGTACGCGCCAAAATCCACCATCTTCGCATTCGCGCCATGAGCCGAATACGCGTCATACATGCTGGCAACCAGCGGCGCCGACCAGATCGAATCGTTATCGCCATACAGCCACAGCGACGGTACGTGCGTTTTCTCGCCATACGCGCCAAACGCATGCGTGAGATTGCCCTGCCAGTCGGTGCACGCGTCCTGCCGCAAGCCGCCGGAGAAATTGATCAGCGCCCGCACGCCCGCTGCGGCTTCGACGCCATATGCGATCGTCGCGAGGCCGCCGTGCGACGTGCCCGCCACGATAATGTGCTGTGCGTCGACATAAGACTGCTTGGACATGAACTCGACCGTCGCAGCCACATCGCCCGCCTGGCCCAGGCCATTACGCTCGACATCGCAGCCGTCCTGCTCATAGGCGCCGCCCGATTGCGCGAAACCCTGACGGTTCGGTGCCACCACCACGTATCCGCGCCGCACGAATTCGCGCGCGAACGGCAGCGGATCGCTGCGCGCCTGCATGCGCGGGTCGCCAGGCATTTTGCCGTGATTGAAGACGATCATCGGGAACGGTCCCGGACCGTCCGGCTTGTAAATCGTCGTTTCAAGCGTGATCGTGGCGGCGGCGTCCACCGGCACGCGGATGATCTGCTCATTGAGACTGGCGTGGGGCAGGTAAGTGTCGTCGTCCAGTGCGATGCGGGGGACTTCGGCGCGAGTGAGGGGGCCACCTTGCGAGTCGGCCTGCGGATCGGCGTGCGCGAACGACACGGCACATCCCGCCCATGTACATAACATCGCACCGACCGTCAAAAACTTTCTGCAACCCATTCGCAGCACCTACCTTGAAGTACGTCCTTAAAACCTGCATCGTCTGCGGTCTTTTGCGTTTCTCCGACAATCGCCTTTCGGCAATATTTGCGGCACAAAAAGACACTCACGTGAGGTGCGCGCTTAACGCCACACGCGGATCGAGATCGCACGGGATTAACCCACCAGCTGGCCGACGCGACCCCACGCGCCGATGATGAGCTGCACACGATGTAACATGAAGCTGCCACCGAAACGCGAAGTATCAAGAGCCGGCGCGGCTTCTGGCCATCTTTGCGGGGTCGGTTTGGACCGCACCCTCACAACGTGTCGCTGCAAAACCTACAGAGCGATCCTGGCACGACAATTTGTGTTTGTGCAATTAAGGAGAACCCGCGACAAAAAAATTCGTAGTGCTCGACACGTTGCAGACGTGCCAGATCCCTGCGTGCACCTTGCAGTGCGGGGAGGGCGGGAGAAATGACCGATACGGTCAATGTGGTAGACGGCCAACACACGTCCCGGAGCCCGTTTGAGGGGCATATGGGAACGTGGAATCAATCGTGCAACAGCGGCGCGGAAGTCTTGCAAATCCTTACCGCGCGTCATCGGTGGAAGTAGATTTAGGTCTCGCTGACGTCGCCATCGACGTAGCGCCAGCGGCCATCGTCGCCGCGGATGAAGCGGCTGAGTTCGTGCAGGCGGTGAGCGCGCCCGCTGACTTTATATCGTGCGATGAATTCGACTTCGGCGTGGGTTTCGTCTTGCGCAGCAAACCGTCTGATCTGGAGGCCTAGCCAGCGCGGCGCATCGGGCGCGCCCCGGTTGGTGTCGAGATCGCCCGGGCAGGTCTGCGGCGCCCAGGTGACGCGCAGATAGTCGCTCGCGCCGAGCACATACGCGCTATAGCGCGAGCGCATCAGTTCGAGCGCCGTGGGTGCGGCCTCGCCTCCGTCGATGAAACGGCCACAGCAAAGCGCGAAGCGGGGTGCCTTCGCGCCGCTGCGAAGGTTCGGTGCAGCGCCGCCGCAAGGGCATTCGGATGGTCGTTGCGTCGTCAACGGTGAGTTGTTCATTGAGCCTTTGGTTCAGACCGCGTGATGGTCGGGATTTTGTAGCGTGCCAGATCAGTTGCCGCGCCGCTTCGTCTCCTCACCAGTCGAGCGCCGTGCCGTCGTATTGATAGAAGCGGCCGTTAAACGATTCATGTGCGGCCGCCGCCTGGGCCAGCACCTGGCGCATGCCATGCACGCTGCGCTCGGGATCGATCGCCGCATCGGCGCCGCCCATGTCGGTGCGTACCCAGCCTGGGTGCAGTGCGACGCAGGCCGCGCGCCGGGTCTGCAACGAGGCGATTTTCAGCGCGTCGTTCAGCGCCGCCTTGCTCACGCGATACAGCCAGCCGGTGGTGCCGGTCGCTTCGGTGATGCTGCCCATCTTGCTCGACAGCACCGCAAGCACGCCGTGGGCGTCTTCGACGAGCGGCAACAGGATCGGCAACAGTTGCATCGGGCCGCGTACGTTGGTGACCATCACCTCGTCGAAGTCTTCGGCGGTGACGGTCTCCATGCCCTCCGTGCGCGGGCCGTAGACACCCGACACCAGAATCGCGGCGTCGAGCCGTTCGCCATCGAGTTTCCAGCCGAGTGCGGCAATTTCCGACTGCGAGGTGACGTCGAGCGAAAACGGCTCGGCACCGAGTTCCTCGAGAGCCTCGAGCGCCGCCTTGTCGCGTGCCGTGGCGAGCACGCGCCAGCCTGCATGTTTGTACTGGCGCGCAAACTCACGGCCAATGCCACGCGACGCACCTACGATCAAAGCTGTTTTCATACGCTTACCTCATGATTCAAGACATGCGTCTACCGCGTGCGCCTCACTCGTCCGTGCAAAACACGGCGAGCAGGGCGCACGCGTCACGCCTTACACCAGTTCAATCCCCATCGCGGTCGCTTCGCCGCCGCCGATGCACAGCGTCGCGACGCCGCGCTTTAGTCCGCGATGCTTCAGCGCGCCGATCAACGTCACCAGAATGCGTGCGCCTGATGCGCCGATCGGATGACCCAGTGCGCAGGCGCCGCCGTTCACGTTGACCTTCTCGTGCGGCAGATGGTGCTCTTTCATCGCGGCCATCGTGACCACGGCAAATGCTTCGTTTACCTCATACAGATCGACTTCGTCCGCGCGCCAGCCGTTCTTCTCGAATAGCTTGCGGATTGCACCGACCGGCGCGGTAGTGAATTTCGCCGGCTCCTGAGCGAAGGTCGAATGCCCGACTACGCGAGCGAGCGGCGTCACACCGAGTTGCTTTGCGGTCGATTCACGCATCATCACAAGCGCCGCCGCGCCGTCCGAAATCGACGACGAGTTCGCTGCCGTCACGGTGCCGGTCTTGCTGAAGGCGGGCTTGAGCGTGGCGATCTTTTCGAGGTTCGCCTTGAACGGTTGTTCGTCACGCTCGATGGTCACGCCGCCCTTGCGGCTCTCCACCTTGACGGGCGTGATTTCCCACGCGAACGAACCGTCTTCGTTCGCGCGCTTGGCGCGCTTGAGCGATTCCACCGCGAAGGCGTCTTGCGCCTCACGGGTGAAGTCGAACGACGCCGCGCATTCTTCGGCGAAGGTGCCCATCAGGCGGCCCTTTTCGTAGGCGTCTTCGAGACCGTCGTAAAACATATGGTCGATCACCTGGCCGTGGCCCATGCGCATACCGCCGCGCGCCTTAGGCAGCAGGTACGGCGCGTTGCTCATGCTTTCCATGCCGCCGGCGACGATCACATCCACCGAGCCCGCGGCTAGCATGTCGTGCGCGAACATTGCCGCGCGCATGCCGGAGCCGCACATCTTGTTGACGGTCGTGCTGCCTGTTGCGAGCGGCAGGCCCGCGCCGAGCGCCGCCTGGCGAGCCGGCGCCTGGCCGAGACCGGCCGGCAGCACGCAGCCCATCACTACTTCATCAATCTGCTCAGGCTTGAGGCCCGCGCGTTGCACCGCGGCTTCGATCGCGACCGCGCCGAGTTGCGGTGCGGTCAGCGTGGTGAAATCGCCTTGAAACGCGGCCATTGGAGTGCGCGCAGCCGATACGATCACGATCGGATCGGCCTCTCTGTCACGTTTTGTCTCACTCATGTTTGAGCTCCTTGATTACACCTTCGACGACGGCCGGCACATCGCCGAGCCTGGCCGCGTCGGCGGCGACCACGTCGTTGTCTGTCTTGTGCGCGCCGCTCGCCGAGACGGCTGCGACGCACCGCGTGTACGTTTCATCGAGCACGCCCGGCTCGCCGATCATCATGCCCAGATTGCGCACCTTGCCGTCGTGCACGCCGTAGGCCCAGCCATGCACCGTCAGTTCCTGGCCGCGCGCCCACGCGTCGTTGACGATGGTCGTACGGCAGACGTTGACGACCTGTTCAATCGTGTTCAGCTCAACCAGACGCCGATGGCGTGCTTCGCCCATCGGCCATTCTTCAAGCAGCGCCGAATGTTTGGTGCGCACGTCCTGCACGTGATGCAGCCAGTTATCCGCGAGTCCGACGCGCCGGCCGTGCAGCGCCGCGGCGACGCCGGAACAGCCGTAGTGGCCGACCACCATGATGTGCTTGACCTTCAGCAGGTCGACCGCGAACTGGATCACCGACAGGCAGTTCAGGTCGGTGTGCACGACGACGTTCGCGATGTTCCTGTGCACGAACACTTCGCCCGGCGGCAGGCCGATGATCTGGTTGGCCGGCACGCGCGAATCCGAGCAGCCGATCCACAGGTATTCGGGCGTCTGCTGGTGCGCGAGCCGCGAGAAATACTCCGGATCCTCGGACAGTTTGCGTGTCACCCACTTGTCGTTGTTGTCGAACAGATGGGCAAGCGGATTGGGCAGAGCAGAGGCGGTTGAGTTCATGGTGCGTCGAGTGGGTTACTGGACCGTTGGACTGGTCGGTGTGGTTACAGGGAGGGCGGACGGTGAACGGAAGCCATGATCGTTCACGCCGCGCGCACAGCAGGTTCGGGCGCTGCCGTTGTGTCGTTTGCATTGCCCGCTGCATCCGCATCGGCCCCGGGCGCGAAGCGCTCCGGGTAGCGGGTGCAAAAGCGCACGCTGCTATCGTAGGGAAAGAAATCCGGCAGTTCGCCTTTCAGTAAGTGATCCTTATGCCTTTGCCACAGCGCGGGATCGAAGAAGTCTGCGTGGTGCTGCATGAAGGCGCGGCGCACCCGCGGGTCGCCGAGCAGGAAGGTGCCGTAAGTCTCGGGGAAGATGTCGTGCGCGCCGACCGAATACCACGGCTCGCCGGACATCTCGTCTTCCTCGTTGCGCGGCGGTGGCACGGCGCGCACGTTGCAATCGGTGAGGTATTCGATCTCATCGTAGTCGTAGAACACCACGCGGCCATGACGTGTCACGCCGAAGTTCTTGTACAGCATGTCGCCGGGGAAGATGTTCGCCTGCATCAGTTCCTTCACCGCGTCGCCGTATTCCTTGATGCCGTGGTCGACGTCCTCGTCGGTGCCGTTTTGCAGGTAGAGGTTGAGCGGCACCATCCGGCGTTCGATGTACAGATGGCGGATCACGAGGTTATCGCCCTCGTATTCGATCATCGAAGGCACTTCCTTTTGAAGCTCCCGCAGCAGCGCTTCGTCGAGCCGCCCGAGCGGTAGCGCCACGCTCGAATATTCGAGCGTATCGGCCATACGTCCCAAGCGGTCGTGCCGTTTGACAAGCTGATATTTGCTCTGGATCAGCGCACGCGTGGTTTCTTTCGGCGGCGGAAAGTTGTCCTTGATCAGCTTGAACACATATGGAAACGACGGCAGCGTGAACACCAGCATCACGAGCCCCTTGATGCCGGGCGCGATGATGAACGGATCGCTCGAGTGCGACAGATGGTGCAGCAGATCGCGATAGAACAGATTCTTGCCCTGCTTCTGCAAGCCGACCGAGGTATAGATTTCCGCTTTCGGCTTGCCCGGCATGATCGTGCCGAGAAACTCGACGTAGGCGGAAGGCACTTCCATATCCACCAGAAAATACGAGTGCGAGAAGCTGAAGATGATCAGCAACTGGTCGCGCTTGAGCAGCACGGTATCGAGCGCCAATTGTCCGGGCTTCACATGACGCAGTGGCAGCGCGAACGGCAGCAGCGAATCGCCGTTGATGATGCGGCCGACGATGTACGCCGATTTATTCCGGTAGAACAGCGACGACAGGACATGTATCTGAAAGTTGGCGGCTTCAATGAAAGTGCCGAACGCGTCTTCTATGGCTTGCATCACGCAGCCGACATCGCGCTGCAGATCTTCGAACAGCGGCTCAAGCTGGAAGTTCGTGACGATGCGCTCCAGCGTCGCCGCGAGGCCCTCCTTGGCGGGGTAATACGCGCGATAGGTCGGCTTGGCAGCGGGTTCGTCGTTCTCGATGTATTCGGTCGAGATGGCGGGCCGCACGAAAATGAAGTCGTTGTTGAAATACGAACGGTGCAGGATCTTGCAACACACCGAGTTGAAGAACGTCTCCGCGCACTCGGGTTGCCGGTGCGTGGTCAAGAGGCCGATGTAGTGCAGCTTGATCTGCTGCCAGACTTCGTCGTCGATATTCTCCGCGTCGTATTCGTCTTCGAGCAGCTCGACGCATTCCTCGACCCGTTCGTCATACGAAGTAATGCGCTCACGCGCCAGGCTTTGCAGGGCATGCCAGTCGCCGGCTTCGAATAGCCTCTTCGCGCGGATCGCGGCGTCGCGGAAGATGCGGTAATGCCGGTCGAAGCCTTCGAGCATCGTTTGCGCGACGTCGAAACCGATTTGCGACGATAGCAGTTTAGGAAAGTGATTCATGTCGACCGTGCATCCGACACCAAACCTTGCGGCTCTCGTATACCGCTTTCGAGCAACGCTCGCGCCTGGGCTTCGTATTGCGCGAGGTCTTCGAGCGTGGCGTTCAGGTCTTCGAGCTGGCGCTCCAGCACTTCGCGATGCCGTGTCACCGTGCCGAGAAAAGCGTGCAGCTGCGGCACGGTATCGGTCGGCGATTCGTACAGATCGAGCAGGTCGCGGATTTCCGACAGCGTGAAGCCGAGCCGTTTGCCGCGCAGCGTCAGCTTCAGGCGCGTGCGGTCGCGGCCCGAATAGACGCGCCGCAGGCCGCTCGACCCTTCCCGGCTCGGTGAGAGTAAACCCTGGTCTTCGTAGAAGCGAATCGCCCGCGGTGTAACGTCGAATTCACGCGCGAGCTCGCTGATGGTGTATTGCGTGGTCATGGGGACGTCCCGCGGCCGGGCAGAAAAGCAGATTGGACGATAGAATCGACGTTTACGTTATCGTCAACTTGAGTAAAGCGCAACCATGGCGCGCGGCAGCGAAGTGACGGCTGTTGCCTCGTGACCGGCGGAGGAAGACACCCACAATGAATACTCTCGAACACCAACTCGACTACCCGTTCAAGGACACCCTGCCGGAACCCGGCCATGCGTTCGAAGTCACGCCCGGCGTGTTCTGGCTACGCATGTCGCTGCCGTTTGCGCTCGACCATATCAACCTGTGGCTATTGCGCGACGAGATCGACGGCCAGCCAGGGTGGACGGTCGTCGATTGCGGGATCACCTCGGACACGATCAAGGCGAACTGGGAGCAGGTGTTCGACTCGGTGCTGGACGGTCTGCCGGTGCTGCGCGTGATCGTCACGCATTGCCATCCTGATCACATTGGCCTTGCGCACTGGGTCTGCACGGGCGGCGACAAGCAGCGCTGGGACGTGCGCTTGTGGATGACGCTTGGTGAATATATGCAGGCTCGGGTGATGGCGGCGGGCGACGGCTCGAATGCAGGCGGCGCGGGCGCAGCGCGTCACTTCGCACGGCACGGCCTGACCGACGAGGCGTCGCTCGACAAACTGCGTAATCGCACCAGCTACTACTCCAACCTGGTGCCGGCGGTGCCGGGCCAGTATCGGCGCATGCGCGAAGGTCAAGACATCGTGATCGGCGGCAAGAGCTGGCGCGTCGTGACCGGCTACGGTCACTCTCCGGAACATTGCGCTCTGCATAACGAGGCGGATGGCGTGCTGATTGCGGGCGATATGGTATTGCCGCGTATCTCCACCAACGTCTCCGTGTTCGATATGGAGCCGGAGGGCAGCCCCCTCGCGCTTTATCTGGAATCGCTCGGCCGCTACGAGACGATGGCAGAGGACACGCTGGTGCTGCCGTCGCATGGCAAGCCGTTTCGTGGCGTGCGTACGCGCATCACGCAGTTGCGCGAGCATCATGATGCCCGGCTCGCCGAAGTGCGCGAAGCCTGTGCAGAGAAGCCGCGCAGTGCTGCGGATATCGTGCCGCTGATGTTCAAGCGGCAACTCGATATCCATCAGATGACGTTTGCCATGGGTGAGGCGCTCGCGCACTTGCACCTGCTTTGGCTCGCGGGTGAGCTGACGCGCACGCAGGATGCGGATGGGGTGATCCGGTTTGCGGCGTAGCGTGCGCGCTATCAGCTACTGTACCGCCACCGTCGTAAAGTTCTGCCGTCCGAACGGACTCACGTGGTATCCGCTCACGTCCGAACGCGTGATCGCCGCGGCGGTCGGATAACCGAGCGGAATCCACAGCGCCTGATCGTGAATGATCTGCTGCGCTGCTTCGTACGCCTTCGCGCGTTTGCCCTGATCCGCCGTGGCTTTACCGTCGGCGATCAGCTTGTCGAGATCCGCATCGCAGAAACGCGCGAAGTTGATGCCCGACTTCACGGCGTTGCAGCTAAAGAGCGGCGTCAGATAGTTATCCGGATCGCCATTGTCCCCAGCCCAGCCCATGAACAGCGAATCGTGCTGGCCCTGCTTGGCTTCCTTGATCAACTCGCCCCATTCGATCACTTTCACGTCAGCCTTCACTCCGATCTTCGCAAAGTCGGCCTGCAGCAGTTCGGCGCCGACTTTCGGATTCGGGTTGAGTACGCTACCCGTCGGACGCACCCAGATGGTCGTCGAGAAGCCGTTCGGAAAGCCCGCCTGGGCGAGCAGGTTCTTCGCCTTCGCCGGATCGTACGGCCATGGCTTGACCGACTTGTTGTAGCTCCATGTGTTCGGCGGATACGGATTCACAGCCGCCGTTGCCGTGTTGTCGAACACGGTCTTCAGATACGTCGTGCGGTCGAACGCCATGTTCAGCGCGGCGCGTACCTTCTGGTTGTCGAGCGGCTTCTTGTCGGTGTTAAGCGCGACGAACGCGGTCATGAACGCGGGCGTCTGCACGACCGTGAGCGACTTGTCGGTCTTTGCGTCGGTCACATCCTGCGGCTTCGGTGACAGGGCGATCTGACATTCGCCGGTCTTGACCTTCTCCGCGCGCACCGTGGCGTCCGGCGTGATCGCATAGATCAGGCGGTCGATCTTCGGCTTGGGACCCCAGTACGAAGGATTCACGTCATAGCGAATCACGGCGTCCTTCGTGTAGCTCTTCAACACGAACGGCCCCGTGCCGATCGGCTTGGCATTCAGGTCGACCTGCTTGCCCGCCTTGAGCAACTGGTCGGCGTATTCGGAGGAGTAGATGGAGGCGAAACCCATCGTCAGGATCGAGATAAAAGTCGCGTCCGGCTGGTTCAGTTCGAACTTGACCGCATTGTTGTCGACCTTCGAGACCGACTTGATCAGCTTCGGCAGACCCATCGATTGAGCGTGCGGGAAACCGCTCGCGCCCGTCACCTTGTGCCACGGATTGCTGTCGTCGAGCATCCGGCTGAAGGTGAAGACGACGTCGTCGGCGTTCAGCGCACGGGTGGGTTTGAAATAGTCAGTGGTCTGGAACTGCACGTTGGGGCGCAGATGGAATGTATAGGTGAGGCCATCGGGGCTCACGTCCCAGCTCTGCGCGAGTGCCGGTACGACCTTCTTCGCAACCTCGTCGTACGAGACCAGCGAGTTGAAAATCACGTCCGCCGACGCGTTGGTCGTGACGAGCGAGTTGAACTGGACGACATCGAAGCCGTCCGGGCTCGATTCCGTACAGACCGTCAACGGTTTGGCCAGTGCGAGTGCAGGCGCTGCGGCGAGTAGAGCGGCAACTACGGCGACGGGCAGTTTAATGCGCATAGGATCTCCCATAACAAGCGCGGTCATGCAAATGGCCCGCGCGGGCCACCAACTTTATTGTGATACGTTTTCGGGGCTGACGCAGGCGTGCTGCGCGATTCCGCCAGGGCGAAAGCTTATCGAAGGGGGGGTATGCTGACAACAAACTAATCGGCATATCCATACGGACGCGGCTTGGCTCTGCCGTCGCTTTCGATGCTCTCAACGCTCTGAAGCCGCAGAAGGGGATAGCGCGCCACCTGGGCGGCCTAGTCCGCGACGCGGGGCTTGCGTGGGGCCCTTTCGAAGGCGCGGTCGTAAAGCCAGCGTGGCAGCACGTGCAACAGCATGGCCACGATGCGCATCTGCCACGGATAAATCGCGAACGAGGTGTTGCGCTCAACCGCGTCGGCAACCTTCGCGGCAAAGCGGTCAGCATCCATCAGGAACGGCATGCGATACGGGTTATGCGCCGTCATCGGCGTACGGACATAGCCGGGGGCGATCGTGACCACATTGACTCCCTTGGGCCGCATCTCGACGCGCAGTGCCTCGAGATACTTGAACGCCGCGGCCTTCGAGGCACTGTATGCGCCCGAGCCCGGCAAGCCACGTACGCCGGCCACGCTCGCCACACCGACTAACGCGCCTTTGCCTGCCGCCATCATGCCAGCGGCGAACGGCTCGAAGGTGGCGACCATGCCGAAGTAATTGACGTCCATGACCTCGCGGAAGGCCCGCAGGTCGCCATGGCCGGTGACGGCGCCACGGCTGATGCCGGCATTGGCGATCACGATGTCGGGACAGCCGTATTGTTCAATGAATTGCACGGCTGCGGCGGCGAGTGCTTCGGCGTCGCGCACGTCGACGGGGTAGATCGAGATGGAATGCTGGGGATGAGACTGCTGGAAGCTGGCGAGGGCGTCGCCGCGACGGGCAACGAGGCCGAGAATCGCGCCGCGCCGCGCGTATTCGGCGGCGAGCGCGAGGCCGATGCCACTGGATGCGCCGGTGATGAAAACCTTCAGTGGTGAGTTCATACCGGCGCCGCGGGGCTTACATCTTCTTCGCGCGAATCTGGGCGACGAGGTAGTCGAGCACCTGGATCGTGCCCGGCAGGCTGTTCGTCGCAGCCGGGCCAGTTTCATACTTGCCTTGCACAGCCAGCGTCGGCACGCCGTCGATCTTGTAGTCGTCCAGCAACTTCTTGTCGCGCTGGATCTCGCTTTGCGTCGAGAACGAGTTGTACGCGGCCAGGTACTTCTGCGGATCGACCCCGTTCTTGGCGAGGAACTTGGCCTGGTCTTCCGGCGTCAACAGGTAGTCCTTGTTGACGTGGATTTCGTTGAAGACGATCGGCGTGAGCTTTTGCGCGAGACCCAGCGCGTCGAGCGCATGGTACATCCTCGAATGCGGGATGAAGTCGTCGCGGAAGGCCACCGGCACGCGCTTGAACACAACGTCCGGGCCTTGCTTCTTGATCCACGTTTCGAGGTACGGGTTGAATTCGTTGCAATGCGGGCAGCCGTACCAGAAGAATTCGGTGACTTCGATCTTGCCTGCGGGCACGTCAACCGGTTGCGCCGGCGACAGGACGATGTAGTCCGTGCCCGCGACGGGCGCAGCCGGCGATGCTTCTACGGCCGCGCTGACGAAGCCCAGTGAAAGGAAGAGAATGCTCAGCAGCTTTTTCATGTCTTGTTGACCCAATTAGGCGGAGTAACGGTGGCGCGGGTGGCGCGGCAGTGCGCAAAACGCATGGCTGTCACCGTTACGAGAGTGTGGCGGCAGGCCTCTGCCGTGCTTGTGACTCGCTCCGCGCGCTGAGGTTCAGCGGCGGCGCATGACGGAACATTACTGCTTGGTAAAGCGGATGACGGCGGTATCGACCCCGGCGTCGGACAGACGCTGACGGGCCGAATTCATGTCATCGAATTTCGAGAACGGTCCGATGCGCACGCGATAGTACGTTACGCCACCGGCATCGCGCTGCGTAACCTTCGATTCGAAGCCCTGGAAGGCGAGGCGCGCACGCTGCTGCTCGGCGTCCGCCGACGTCTTGTAGGCGCCAACCTGCAGGAAATAGCCACTGTTCGCATCGAGAGCGGAGGGCGCCGAGCCCGAGCCCGGCTTGGCGGCATTCGACGCGGGCGCCGCGGCGGTGCTGGTCGGCGCGCTGGTGGCCTGCTGCGGCTTCTTCACCTGCGCTGACTGGCTATTGTCCTGAGCGGGCTGAGGTGCCACTGCGACGCCGTTCGCGTTGGCCGAACTGGCCGGCGGCACTTCGACGATCTCCGGTTCCTGCAGCATGCCTGGCGCCTGACCCTGGGGCGCCGTGTTCGGCGGCGCCGGCTGGGCGGCCTGCGGCACCGGCTGGCCAGGCGTCTTGCCTTGCAGCGGACGGTTCGGATCGTATTGCGCTTCGCTCGCGCTGGTGTCGGACGCCGCGGGCGGCGCCACCTTGGCGACAAACGGCGTAGGCGCCCGGGTGATATACAGCGCGACCACTACCGCGATTGCCAGGCCGACAATCAGGCCCAGTACGATGCCGAGAAACGTGCCCCCGGTTTGCTTCGACTGCTTTGTTGTGCGGCGTGGTTTTGCCATCGTATAAATCACCTGCAAAAAGAATCCTGGAACGGCCGTCGATTATAACGACGGCCGAGTGCATGTCGTGCCGGAGGACTTACATCTTTTCGGGAGCAGAGACGCCGATCGTCGCAAGGCCGTTTGCCAGCACCTGACGCGTGGCGGCGAGCAGCGCGACGCGCGCGTTGCGCGCCACTTCGTCGTCGACCAGGACGCGTTCGGCCTTGTCATTGTAGAACGAGTGGAATTCGCCCGCGAGGTCACGCAAATAGAATGCGACCGCGTGCGGCGCGAGTTCGTCGGCGGCGTGTTGCAGCATGTCGGGGAATTCCGCGAGCTTCTGCAGCAGCGCCATGGCGCGCTCGCTCGTCAGCAGTGATACATCCACCGTCGGCAGGATCGCCTCGTCTGTGTTGTAGCGCGCCTTCGCTTCGCTGACGACCGAGCAGATCCGGGCGTGCGCGTACTGCACGTAGTGCACCGGATTCTCGTCGTTCTGCTTGAGCGCCAGGTCGATGTCGAAGACGAATTCCGTATCGGCCTTGCGCGAGATCAGGAAAAACCGCACGGCGTCGCGGCCGCGGCGAATCGTCGCTTCGTCGAGCAGATCCGGCGAGGTCTCCGAGCCCGGCGTGGCGCCCCCCGACCATTCGATCAGATCGCGCACCGTCACGTAGCTGCCAGCGCGCTTCGAAATCTTCACTTCCTGGCCATCGCGCATCACTGTGACCATCTTGTGCAGGATGTAGTCGGGATAGCCCTTCGGAATGCCGATGCCCAGCCCTTGCAGACCGGCGCGCACGCGCGCGATCGTGCCGTGGTGGTCCGAGCCCTGTACATTGATGACCTTGGTGAAGCCGCGCTCCCACTTGGCGACGTGGTACGCGACATCCGGCACGAAGTACGTATAGGTGCCGTCGGTCTTGCGCATGACGCGGTCCTTATCGTCACCCTCGTCCGTGGTGCGCAGCCACAGTGCGCCTTCCTGCTCATAGGTCTTGCCGGCGGCGATCAGCGCCGCAACCGTCTTCTCGACACGGCCTTCGGAGTAGAGCGAGGATTCGAGGTAGTACTGGTCGAACTTCACGCCGAAGGCCTGCAAGTCCATGTCCTGCTCGTGACGCAGATACGCGACGGCGAAGCGGCGGATGGCGTCGAGGTTGTCGACGTCGCCTTCGCCCTTGACCGGTTCGACGTCTTTCGCGGCGACGGTCTCACCATTCATGTAGTCGCGTGCGATGTCCGCAATGTAGTCGCCGTTGTAGGCCGATTCCGGCCAGCCGGCGTCACCCGGCTTCAGTCCGCGGGCACGTGCCTGGGTGGAGACGGCGAGGGTGTGGATTTGCACGCCCGCGTCGTTGTAATAGAACTCGCGATGCACGTCGTAGCCCTGCGAACCCAGCACGTTCGAGAGTGCGTCGCCCAACGCGGCCTGGCGGCCGTGGCCGACGTGGAGCGGCCCGGTCGGGTTGGCCGAAACGAATTCGACCAGCACATGCTTGCCGGCATCGCGTTGCGAGCGGCCGAAGGCTTCCTTTTCTGCGAACACGGTGCCGATCACCGCCTGCTTGGCAGCGGGCGCGAGGCGCAGGTTGATGAAGCCGGGGCCGGCTACTTCGGCGCTCTGCACAAGGCCTTGGGCTTGTGGATGCGCGAGCACCGCATCGACGATCTGCTGGGCCAGCTGGCGCGGATTGGCACGCAGCGGCTTGGCCAACTGCATCGCAACGTTACAGGCAACGTCTCCGTGGGCAGCGACTTTCGGGCGTTCCAGCGTGATGGTGGGGGTGACGAAGGCGGCTTCGCTTGCGCCTTGGGTCGCTTCGGCGACCTGCTTCACGGTGTCGGCGAGCAGTGATTCGAGAGTGTGTTTATGTGCGGGCAGCATGCTTGTTGCGAGTCCAGTGAGGCCGTGCGGTGAAACGGGATTGGCCGCGCGAGGCGCGAAGCCGATCCGTCAATGGCTTGGAAAGCGTGCGCCTTGCCGTGAGGGCGGCACCGGTAGTGGCGCGGCAGCGGCACTACCGCTTCAGCGCCGGCCGAGCCGCGAGGCGGGGGCAGACCAGCGCCAATCGGCCCTGCGAGCCATGGCCCAACATAGTGCGGCGCGCTTTTCCGTCAGAACGGATTTTAGCAGGTGCTAATATGTCCAATGAGATGCCCACCAAGGGCCGTGGCCGCCGCAGCTTGCCGGCGCGCCAACGAAACCCGCGCAGACGTTCGTCCGACGGCCATCGGCGCGCAAATCCAACAAGATGAAAAAGGGAACAGTCATGTTGATTACTTTTAAATGCCGCGCCGCGCCGGATGTGGTGATGCTGGAAAATCTGGCGCAGTATCTGGTCGGCATTGTCGGCAAACGTCTCGGTGAGCGTGGCGTCATCATGCACGACGAACTGGGCGACGCGATCACCAAACTGGAATCGGCGATCAGTTCGGACAAGCAGGAACGTGCCGAGCACGACGGGCATTTCCACGAAGGTGAGGACGGTCACGAACACCACGAGATTCCGATCGGCCTCGCGCAACGCGCGTTTCCGTTCCTCGACATGCTGCGCGCAGCGCAAAAGGAAAGCGCGGACATCATGTGGGGCGTCTGACGAGCGCGTGCGCCGCTGCGCCTGACCGGCGCTGCAGACCGGCCGCGCGGCGTTAGATCACGACGCACGCCAGGACCACTCCACGCGCATCAACACGACCAGATAAAGAGAGAAGAGCCCGCTTCGAGCGGGCTCTTCTCTTTTATGCGGCGGCATAAGTCGCGTATCGGCCCGATCCCAATGCAAACCAGCGGACCGGCAGCGGACGACCGGATGTGGCCAATCGTCCGAACCCTCGAGCCGGCGTGGCTACTGGCTGGCGGCGGCCGGCGCAGCCGGGGCGGAAGCACCCTTCTTTACCTTCGCCTTCCTGGGCTTCTTGACGTGTTTCTGGGTCGGCGGTGAGTAGGAACTGACTGAACTACTGGCAGCCGGAGCCGCCGTCTGGGCGAAGGCGGCCGAAGTACCGACTGCAAGCGAAAGACCAGCCAAAATGAACGTCAGCTTTTTCATGCGAGATTCTCCGTGACGGTTGCAAGTAGTTGAGCCGACGCGTTTTCTGGCCGCGTCTGGCAGGTAAAGCGCTTGCAGTCTACAAAGCCGAAAACCCGCTTGCTGGAAATATTCAGCCTTACGTTCCCGATATAGT
>Ga0116109_1000002_pt1 | contig 76377 bp, 68 predicted proteins | sample June2015DPH_8_10_2_FD_89718 | JGI IMG/M metagenome (GOLD analysis project Ga0116109, IMG submission 89718) | Peatland microbial communities from SPRUCE experiment site at the Marcell Experimental Forest, Minnesota, USA - June2015DPH_8_10 | ecosystem: Environmental > Terrestrial > Soil > Wetlands... | reverse complement strand
GCGCTGACGGTATCCGCGCTCTATGACAACGCCTCCGCCGATGAGCAAGCCGGGTGGCGCGAGCTCCTGACCGGGCACCGCGAACAACTGCGCGAATGGGCCGACAACTATCCGCCGACGTTTACCGACAAGCACGCCCTGGTGTCGGCCGAGATCGCCCGCATCGAAGGTCGGCACCTCGACGCCATGCATCTGTACGAAGAGGCGATTGAAGCGGCCCGCGAGCACGGCTTTGTCCAGAACGAAGGCATCGCACACGAGCTGGCCGCGGGATTCTGTATCGCCCGCGGTTGGACGACCGCTGCCCGCGCCCACCTTGGCAATGCGCGCAGTTGCTTTGCACGCTGGGGTGCCCACGGCAAGGTCAGGCAACTCGACGCGCGCATGCCGCGCCTGCGTGAAGTATCCACGGCGCGTACCGTCGCTATGCCGGACGATGGCGCACACCTGGATCTGCTGTCGGTCACCAAGGCCTCGCAGGCCATCTCAGGCCAGATCGTGCTCGACGAGCTTGTCGACACGCTGATGCACATCATGCTCGAAAGCGCGGGCGCGCAGACCGGCCATTTGCTGCTCGTCCACAATGAGGACCTGGTGCATGCGGCTGAAGCGAATGTCGAGCAGCAGACGATCGACGTGCAGCGGCATTTGAACCGGGCGCTGGCCATGCCGACGTCATCGGAAATCGATTCACGCGAGTCACAGTTGCCGGAATCCGCGTTGTCCGGCTCGGCGTTGCCTGCTTCCATCATCAATTACGTGCGGCGCAGCCACGAGCGGGTACTGCTGACGGATGCGATGCAAGCCAATCCCTTTGCGGTAGACGACTACTTTGCCCGTCGGCAACCCAAGTCGGTGTTGTGCCTGCCGATCATGCGGCGCTCTGTCCTGACCGGCCTGCTGTATCTGGAGAACAGTCTGGCCACGCACGCGTTCACGCCGGAACGCGTGAGCGTGCTGGAACTGCTGGCCTCCCAGGCCGCGATCTCGCTGGAAAACGCGCTGCTCTATACCGATCTGCAGCAAGAGAATAGTGAGCGCAAGCTGGCTGAGGAGGAGCTACGCGAGCGGGAAGCACGCATCCGGCGACTCGTTGCGTCCAACATCATTGGACTGTTCTTCTGGAACGTGGCAGGGGCGGCTATTGACGCGAACGACGAGTTTCTCCGGATCGTAGGCTACTCGCGACATGATCTGCTGTCGGGTCGTGTCGGATGGGTCGAGATGACGCCCCCGGAGTATCGCGCCGCCGACGCCCATGCACTTGAAATACTCCGGCAACGGCAGACCTGCCAGCCCTATGAGAAGGAATACATCCGCAAGGATGGCCGGCGTGTTCCGGTTCTGATCGGTGCAGCGTTACTGGAAGGCTCGCAGGAAAACGGCGTGGCCTTCGTGCTCGACCTGACCGAGCGCAAGAAGGCCGAGGCGGAGCTGGCCACACGACGGATCGAGGCGAAGCGGGCCGAGGAGCAGTTGCTGGCGTTGCAGGCGGAACTCGCTCATGCAACGCGCGTGACCACCCTGGGAGAACTGAGTGCATCCATCGCCCACGAAGTCGGCCAGCCCCTCGCTGCAATCGTCATCAGCGGCGAGGCCTGCCTGCGATGGCTCAGGCACAGCACACCGCAGCCGGAGGAGGTGCGGGCCTGTGTGGAGAACATGATCAACGAAGGCAGGCGTGCCAGCGAAATCGTTCTGCGGGTGCGCTCGCTCACAAAAGGGGAAGCCCCGCAGAAGACGCAACTGGAACTCAACGATGTGGTCAACGAAGTGGTGGCCCTGGTTCAGCGCCAGGTCGTGCATCACCGGATTGCCCTGCAACTCAGGCTCGCCTCCGGATTGCCTCCCGTGCTCGGCGATCGGGTCCAGCTTCAGCAGGTACTCATCAATCTGGTCATCAACGGAATCCAGGCGATGGCCGACGTCGGCGCCGACCCACGTGAACTACTGATCGAGTCCCACCGGGATAACGATGAACACCTGGTGGTTGCGGTACAGGACTGCGGCCCGGGCATCGATCCGGCCAATGCAGACCGGCTGTTCGACGCTTTCTTCACGACGAAGTCCAACGGCATGGGCATGGGATTGTCGATCTGCCGCTCGATCATCGAAGATCACGGCGGACGGGTGTGGGCATCGAGTAATGCCGGCCACGGCGCTACTTTCCAGTTCAGTCTGCCTTCGATGGGCGAAAGCACGTCGTGACGGGGAGCTCTTCAGAGCAGTCATTTCAGGCAATAAAGTTTTTCGTCGCTCCTGCCCCTCAACTCCCTATACCAGACTTGACGTTGTCTTGCCGTTTCGACTATTGTACGAAACGGTTCAGACATTAGTCCAAGCGGGCCGGCGTACCCAGAGACGGAGGAGATCACAGATGACCAAAGCCCATGCTGTTCTCGTGGTAGCACTGCTCTCGACGGCTGCGGCCGCGCCGGCCATCGCCGCCGACACCGCTTGCGTACCGAACAATGCGTCGGTTCCGGCTGGTGCCAATACAAGCGACCCGAAAGCTCCGTTCTTCATCGATACGACGGGACTGAACCTGACGACGACTCCGCCCACTCGCGACCCGCAGAATCCAAACTATCCGAAAGCGACGGAACTGCCGGATGGCCAGGCTCCGTCGATCAATAGCGAGGGCAACTTCATCATCGGTCCGACGCATCAGCCGTCGCCAGAGACTGTTGCTCAGGCCAATGTGCCGCACGGCACGGTCCATACGTTCATCATGACCTCCGCAGACAGCGTCATCTACCGGCCAGGCATGGTTCGTGACGATACGCCCGGATGCAGGAATTCGGCGGTGACTTCCTCTTCGACCGCTCCTGACGACAAATCCGATCTTCTGGTGCCCGCGAGCCATCCTGGCAGTTGGAGTCGCGAGGTCGACGTCTATGTGCCGGCCGGTTACGTCGCGGGCACCGCAGCGCCATTCATCGTGTACGGTGACGGCGGCAGCCACAGCTTCTTCAAGGAGCAGATGCTGTTCAACGTGCTGGACAACCTCATCCACGCGCACAAGCTGCCGCCGATGGTGGCCATCGGCATAGGCGCCGGCGGACAGGATGCGCAGGGCAGCGAACGGGGCCGCGAATATGACACCGTGTCCGGCGCCTACGCCGAATGGGTCGAGCAGGAGGTGTTGCCGCGCGTCGAACAGAATGCGCACGTGCGGTTGACGAAGGATCCGGATCGTCGTGCAACCATGGGCTTCAGTTCCAGTGCTGCCGCCGCCTTCACCATGGCCTGGTTCCGTCCCGATCTCTATCACCGCGTGCTTGGCTACTCGCCAACGATGGTGAACCAGCAATGGCCGCATAACACAGCACTTCCTGGTGGCGCATGGCAGTACCATGATGCGTGGCCCGGGCCGGTCAAGGCGAACCTCACCGTGTCGGGAAATACTGTGACGCCGGCAAGCGCGCCCGATGGCGCGCCGCTGATCCCGAATTCGCCGCGCAAGCCGATACGGTATTGGTTCGAGGCGGGTGATCGCGATCTCTTTTATCCGGTCGCTCCTCTTGCCGATGGCATGCATGACTGGACCGCGGCCAACGAGGACATGGCGCGCGTCCTCGCCGCCAAGGGCTACCACTACCAGTTCGTGTTCTCCCGCAATGCCGGTCACGTCGACGATGCCACCGAAGCGCAAACCATAGCCGAAGCACTCGAATGGCTGTGGAAAGACTACCCAGCGCCGGTGCGCTGAAACGACTGATTGCCTACCCGCTTGCTGGGCCCTTCGCTCAACAGCCTCGTGCCCATGGTCACGTCGCCAGCCGCGTGAAGCCGTCCAGACTCCATGCTTCGGAGTTCACGCCTTGATGAACGAAGAACAGGCCATCGGGGTCGTACTGCTGCTTCACCGATCTGAGCCGGTCGTAATGCTTCCCCCAGTACGCATGTTGCCAGTCGGATTGGAAAAAGCTGCTTTCGGCCAGGTAAGCGCCCGCGTCCGGCACCATACGTCGTAAGACGTCGGCCGCTTGCCGGATCTTCGTCGAAGCCTGTCTGGCGCGCTCGAGATCGGGTCCGTTCCCAGGCATGCCCATGAAAGCGGGAGCGCCCTCGCCCGCGATAATCGCGAGCGCAAAGGCGTCGAGCACGGCTGGGTTCATCGCAGTGTCCGCTACCCGTTGACGTGCCTCAGCTGATCCTCCAGCGAGTCCTTTGTTGAAGTGCAAACTGACCGACCAGTGACGGGTCGTTTCGAACAGCGTATCCGCGAGTCGGACTTGCGCCGGCTGCGTCAGCAGCGATACTGGCAGCCATGCGGATTCGTACCCAAAGAGAAACTGTCCCGCCTCTCCTTGATTAGCAGACCAGAACACATCGTCGGGAGCAGCACCGGGCCTGTCGTCGGCCATCATCGCACCCGGCACGTGCTCTATCATAAAGCTGGGGTCCCACAACCGCTGCGCCGGAGCCGCCAGGATCTGCGGAGCGGCCGACAATGAACATCCTGAAGCGGGACTGCTTGCCCAGTCGAAGAAGGGCTGCCACACGCCCGCAGCCTGATCGCGGTTTAGGCCCTGAAACAGCATCGCGATTCGCAATGTCCCATCGAGACGCAGCGATACCGTTTCGCCCCAATGTTCGTTAAGCAGACTCTCTGCATAGAACGCAATGAATCTCGCGATGAGCTGCCTGAACGCTTCCGGCGAGTGCACGTTGACATTCGCAAAGACCGCACCGAAGAACTCCGGCAATGGATGGGTTTCGAGCGTCACGCTCGCGACCACACCAAAGCTTCCACCGCCCCCGCCTTTGAGCGCCCAGAACAGGTCCGGGTAGCGTAAGCATTGACGACCCGGACGACGCCATCGGCCGTCACGACTTCCGCCTGCAGCAGCGATCCGGCGGCGTTCCCGTACCGTTTCGAGAAACTTCCAAAGCCACCGCCTAGCACGAGTCCGGCGACGCCCACCGTCGCGCAGCCGCCGCCCTGGACGTACCGGCCACCACGCGAGGTCACCGCTTCGTAAACATGCATCCAGATCGCACCTGCACCCACGGTGACTGCCGGTCGAGCCAATTGCCTGTCATCGCCGCCCCGAGGAATGAATCCCTCATGCAGTTCGATCCCACGCATGTGCCGCGTCCAGATCAACAACGAGTCAGGTGCGTTGGACGTCCCCTGGTAGCTATGCCCTCCCCCTTTGATCACCAGCCGCAGATCATGCTCGCGAGCGAAATTGACCGCCTCCGAAACTTCCGGCGAATCGATGGCCGAGACCGCATAGGCGCTCGGCGTGGACATCCAGGCGTCTATCCAGCCTGATGTTTGAGTCAGCGCCGGTTCATCTCCGAGGCAATAGGGGTTCTTGAGTTGGCGAAGCACGGTTTGGCAAGCCGTGCTGTCTGGCGTCTGTACGCACACTGAGAGCGGCGCAGACAGACGACTTAGCCGGCCGCCGACTCGATCATTGAGCGCGGCCCAGTCGCTCTCCGTCGGCCAGTCCGAATCCGACGGGCGGCGCCGCCGCATCGCCCTATTCCCAACTGCGACGCTGTTGGTCGTGCACGCTGACAGGGCGGGAATGGCCGTGGTCACCGCGGCGCCCGCCGCAAACTTCAGTAGATCCCTTCGACTGAATGCACTCATGCGGTCTTGCCTCCACGATACGGTCGTTCGAGGCACTTCCGACCGTATCAATCTGACGCACACATGCCGTTGGTCCCGACCTCATCGCTCGCGCGTTGACGTCATGCCGCAGGTACGGCCGCTCCCACCTGCTCGTACACCGCTGCCTCGAAGCCAATCAGTGTCTCGACGACAGGCATGTCGAAGAAGGGCAGGATTTGCGTCATCAGCACCCCGCCGACGCCCTTGGCGCGGTCGATCCAGTAGTACGTGTTGAAGATGCCGGCCCAGTCGGCGGTGCCGCTGCTACGCATACCCGGCAGGTCGGCGAGCGTGAGGCAGAAGCCAAGCCCCCAACTCTGCGGCGCCGGCGACGCGGGCACCTGGTTCGACAGTTCGAGCACCGTGGGCTTCACCGCCTCGGGGAGCTTGATCGGTCCAAGGTGGTTCTGCAGCGCCATCCGTGCGGTTGCCGGTTCGAGGATGCCTGCACCGTCGTTAAGCCATGCCTGCACGAAGCGGCCGTAGTCCTGCACCGTACCGTAGGACCCGTGGCCGGCAGCGTCCCATTCGGAGGTGGGCGGCAGATCGATCCCTGAAGGCGCGAGCGTGCCGTCGGCCTCGCGCTGCATCACCGGCAGCAGGCGCCCGCGCTGTTCCGCGCTGGGCACGAAAGTCGAGTCGTTCATTCCCAGCGGCCCGTACACATGCTGCTTGAGGTAGCTGCCCAGACTCTGTCCCGATAGCTTCTCGACAATGAGCCCGAGCCAGTCGGTGTTGGTGCCGTACTCCCACGCAGTGCCAGGGTCGTTGACGAGTGGCACCGAAAGACTGCGTTTCAGCCCCGTGAAGGGGTGGGGCTCACCCGTCAGCTCATGGTAGTGCTTCAACTTCTCGTTGAGGAAGAAGTAGCCGAGGCCACCCGTGTGGGTCATCAGTTGGCGCACCGTGGCTTTGCTGGCAGGAGCGCGTAGGCGCGGCTTGTCGCCGTCGAAGCCGTCCAGCACCTGCAAGTGGCCGAACTCGGGCAGAATCGATTCGACGGTGGCATCGAGGCTCAATAACCCCTTCTCCACTAGCTGCAATGCCGCCGTAGTGGCCACTGCCTTCGTCATCGAGGCGTTGCGGAACATCGCCTGTTGGCCGGCCTCGCCGGCGGCGTGATGGAACAGCTGCCCGCTGCGGTCAACGACCACTGCCGCAATGCCGTGAATACCGCCCTTAGAGACTGCATCGTCTAGCAGTGTCTTGATGGCCGAACCGTCAAAACTCATGGTTACCTCCTGCGTTCGTGATGTGGAATCCGTACGCGGCATCGCCCGTGGTACGGGTCATGCCATTTTGCTCCAATCTGCGAAACGCTGGGCGTTCGGGCGTAGCGTCGCCGCACGCCACGTTGAGCCACGACCTTTGTTCCGTTATATAATCCGAGTCAATACTCGCTTTATATCAGGTCGCATCATGACGGCGAACAGACGTCAATCATTAAAGCCGCGCAAAATTCCCCAGCAGTCCCGTGCCGAACAGACCGTTGCTACGATTCTGGAGGCCGCGGCGCGTGTGCTCGAAAGCAAAGGACTGGACGGCCTGAACACCAATCTCGTCGCGCAGCGCGCGGGCGTCAGTGTGGGCACCCTGTATCAGTATTTCCCCGGCAAGGACGCGATTATCGTTGCCCTGAGCAAACGTGAGCATGCCGTGTTCCTCGCCGAGGCTAAAGGTGCGCTGGGTCAGCCAACCGGGCAGCGAGCATTGAAGTACCTGATTGCCGTCTCAGTTCACCAGCAACTGCGGCGCCCCCTGCTTGCACGCGCGCTCGACTTCGAGGAAAACCGCCCCGCTATCGCCAAAGAGCTGGCGACAGGCACAGCCGCATTTGGTGAATTGATCCAGCAGATTCTGGCCCATGACGATATTCCGCCGCAGCCGAACATCGAGGTGGCCACCGACGACCTTCTCGCCATTCTACGTGCCATGGTCGATGCCGCCGGAGAGCGTGGCGAAGTAGACCGCGGAGCGTTGGAAACACGTGTCGGCCGTACCTTATTCGGATACCTGGGGATCGTGGATCGTCAGCCCGAGAAGTCACGAGCCAGGAAATAGACGGCGTTCAAGCCCTCGGAGAACCGTCTTCTCGAGTCGTCCGGTCATCTCCTCGCGCATCCTGACGCCGGGACATGGGCACTGCCCTCCGCGGCCTCAAAAATGCGAGCAATGGTTCATATCATTGCTGCATCAGATGCTCAAAACCCCCGCCAATGCTGGTCCGCGCGCCTCAGGCAGAGTCGCTGTCCAATGCGAGTTTTAAAATCGAGCAATTACTCGCAAAATGCTCTTTGTGGAAAGTCACTTGATCTGGACCGCCGTACAGCTGTACAGGGTACGGATCAGTGACCGCTCCCACCGCGACACATTTCAACCTTTCTGCGAGATCGATCATGAATCTTCATAAAGAAGCGAAGCTGAACCACCTGAGCTTCCCCACGACCAATGTAGCCGAGACGGCTGCATTTCTCGAAAAATACCTTGGCTGCGAGATCGTCGCCGCTGGGCAGAGCTGTCTGCTCAACCGGAATGGTTTTGACATCGTTCTGGACCATGTCGCGGAGGAAGTGCCGGTTTGGCCCAAGAACTTCCACTTCGGCCTGGAGGTTGACAGCCTGGATGACGTCCATACCCTCTATAAGGAATTCCTGGAAGGGGGCGTCCGCATGGAGACGGAGGTCTTCAATAACTCGCGCGGATCGCGGTTCTTTTGTCGCTCGCCGGGTGGCGTCCTGATCGAGGTCAATACTCGGGCCGATATGCACAAGCAGGATCAATGGAAAAAGTTGTTCTAAAAACGATTTCTTCCATGAATGATCAGGAATCCCATCGGAAATGGTCCGGTTGAACCCGGGACGCCAGGATATCCAAACCAAAACGCAGTTCTTGTGGAGCTGCCGTAAGCGTTTACGTTAACCAACGCGCCAGTAAACCCGCAGGTGCCCTCTAGTCGTTGTCTTTCGCAACGGCCGCGCCCTCGATGTGATGGCGTGCCAGCGACGCCGTCACAAAGCCCGAGGCTTTCATGTCCTCGACAAACTTCGCTAGATACGCGGCCGCGTCATCGCCCTTTGCTTTGGGCACCCCCATCGCCTGACGGATCACCATGAACCGTTGATCGAGCATCCGCAATCCACCGGTCTTCGCGGCATCGCTTTCAAGCTGCTGTTTGACACCCGCGGCCACGTCCAGATGCTGATCCAGAAAGCCTTGCACGACTGCGGGAGAGGTGGGAATCCTCACAATCGTTGCATGATGCAATTCGCGCGTGAGGAACAGATCGTAGGCACTGTCTTTGCCAACTGCGACAGTCACGCCAGGTTGATCGACCTGTTCGTTGGTAGCAATCGGCGACGTGTCGTGCACCAGATAAAAACCTTCGATCAACACATACGGTTTCGTGAAACTGATTTCCTGTCCGCGCTTCGGATCGACCGCGAAGAAGCCGACGTCAGCTTTTCCCTGATTCACGTTATCCACGGATGCACCCGCCGATTTGACCACGATCAGTTGCAGCGGCACACCAAGGCGGCTGGCGAGTTCGGTGGCGAGATCGACCGATACACCCGCCGGCTTGCCGGTTGCAGGATCGATGCTCGCCAGCACTGGATTGCCGAGATTGATCGATGCGCGCAACGTACCGCTCGGCGCAAATGCTTTCACCACGGCGTCACTTGCCTGCCCTGCGGATTGTGACGCGACCGTGGGTGAGTGGTTCGCGCCTGGGGTCTGCGCAAACGAAGCGATGGGCAACGTGAACGACAAGGGTAACACCGCAGCAGAGACCATCGAAACAAGACAACGGGACATATTCATGGAAGCGAAGGACTTAGGACGTGGAAGACCCGCGACACAGTTTCCGAAGACCTGGCATTCGGAATGTGAACTGCGGATCAGCAAGCGCTACTATGCTATCCGATTCGTGCGGATACGGTTTACCCTGCGAATTTTCCATGCCCGTGCAGGAAATGATGCTCGACTTCATGCTTGGACTCGGATAGATGGAAAAGCCGCTTCGAGGGAAGGTTGGCACTCCCTGTCGTTAAAGGTGTCCTGGAGAAGCGGCCTGATTAGCGGGCGTTCTTGGCCACACAATCCTGCCGTGCCGAGGGCGCCTGATTGCCGGGGCAACGCCGCGTTTTGCGTCATGACTTCCGAAGCCCGAGGTTTCGTCAGGCCGTTATCCACCGCCCTGTTCAAGTGATAGGTCAGTTGTGCGACCTGTCCGGTGGCGACCGACCAGTTCGCGGAATGAGGCAAGGTTGTCAAGACATACATTGTCAGACGCAATGCCACGGATTGCAGCCAGCGCGTCGGTGCGAGATCCCCTCTTCCAGTCCGGTTAGAGGCGAACCACGTCGACGATGGCATCAGCAAACGCCTTCGGCGCTTCCTGTGGCAGGTTGTGTCCGATGCCGCCGTCGATGTTCCGGTGCTGATACTTGCCGGTGAACTTCTTCGCATACGCTGCCGGCTCGGGATGCGGTGCGCCGTTGGCGTCGCCCTCCATCGTGATGGTTGGTACTGAGATGGTTGGCGCCGTCGCCAGACGCGCTTCGAGCGAGTCGTATTGCGGCTCGCCCTGGGCCAGCCCAAGGCGCCAACGGTAGTTGTGAATTACCACCGCAACGTGATCCGGATTGTTGAACGACTCAGCCGAGCGATCGTACGTCGCATCGTCGAAATTCCACTTAGGTGATGCGAGACGCCAAATGAGCTTGTTGAAGTCATGACGGTTCGCTTGATAACCCTCGTAGCCACGCTCGGTTGCGAAATAGAATTGATACCACCACTGCAGTTCGGCTTTCGGTGGTAGCGGCGCCTTGCCGGCTGCCTGATTTCCGATCAGATAACCGCTCACGGACACCATCCCCTTGACCCGCTGCGGCCACAGCGCGGCAATGATATTGACCGTGCGCGCGCCCCAATCGAAGCCGCCAAAGATCGCCTCGTCGATCTTCAATGCGTCCATCAACGCAATGATGTCGACCGCCACGACCGACTGCTGCCCGTTGCGAGGTATATCTGCGGACAGAAAGCGCGTCGAACCATAGCCGCGCAGATACGGCACGATGACCCGGTAGCCGGCGGACGCCAGCAATGGTGTCACTTCAGCAAAGCTGTAGATATCGTACGGCCAGCCGTGCAGCAGGATCACAACCGGTCCGTTTTGCGGGCCCGCTTCGGCGTAACCGATACTGAGTGTCCCGGCATTGATCTGACGAATGTTGTCGAACGAAGCAACCCGGGTTGCAGCCTTTTGACCGGCCGTCGCGTCATTCGACTGCGCGTGGGCCAGTCCGCTCAGGCCCAGCTCCAGCAAACTAATGCCAGCTACTGTCGTCCCCAGCAGACGCCGACGTCGCGTATTGATCTCTTCCGTCATTGCAGATTCTCCTCAAAGATTAGCCACATATGCGCAGTGCCTCATTTGCACGGGCTCTTGATAAATGTCGACCGAGCTCACGGCTTGGCAAAAATCGGGCCGAGACCGATCACATTCGAGTCGGCCTCGTGCGTGCCCGAACCCGACCCCGAAGTGCCGGTGACAGACGGCCCATACGATGACGCCACAACTGCATGTTGCGCGCTAAGGCGTGCCTCCGATGCTTCAATGTTCTGCGGATATTGTGTTTGGTCGCCGGCCGGGTTGTAGCCTGCCCTTTCCAGTTCGACCAGTTGCGCGCGCACCGCGGCCCGGGTCAGCGGCTCATTCGATTGCGCGAACGACAACGCCGGGAGAGCGACAACAGCAGCGACCAAAAGCGATTGAATGACTTTCATGATTTCACCTCGAAAAGGATTTCGACGCAAACGTCCGTTCGGATGTCTGGCTTGCGAAGCCAGAAAATCTGGCCTGAAAGTATTAGAGCCCGTGGACGTATCCGGCATGTGTCCGCGAGGCGCGCCAGTGCAACGTTATGTATTCACGGGCGAACTAGATACATGGAGATACAAAGACGCTCGGCCTCTCATGCGTCTTCCACGACGGACAGGCCGACACCATTGGCCACGCTGGCCTCCGGCGCATACGGGTCGACGCCTTCCAGACAACCGATGTTGACGCGCCAGAGTTGCGGACCAGCGATAGGAATGGCTGCTTTAAAGCCTGGTACGTATGACGCTTTGTATCGCACTGTATCTGAGCGGTCCCCTGACACAAAGTGTTGCACCCGGGCCGCCTTGGCGACATATGCCAGATACGAACGGGCGTTCCAATGCAGTCATCACTCACCACTGGAATGCCTGCTCGGTTCCTCTCCCTTATAGGACTCTGACATGTTCTCCCGGCTCAAAACCACCGCGACCATCGCCCTTGTCGTTACAGCCGTGGCAAGCAGCGCCGCGGCCATCGCGAATCTCGTTGCAAGTCCCGCGGCCAGTAATGCCGCCGGGTCCGTTGCAAACCAGGCAACCCACAGCAATACCGCGCCGGAATTCATCGGCATCGATAAATGGCTCAATAGCGATCCCCTGACCATGCAGCAGTTGCGGGGGAAGGTCGTGCTGGTCGATTTCTGGACCTACACCTGCATCAACTGCATCCACGTGCTGCCCCACGTCAAGAGCTGGAATCAGAAATATAAGGATCAGGGCCTGGTGGTGGTCGGCGTTCACACACCCGAGTATTCGTTCGAGCGCGACACGGACAACGTTCAGAAGGCTATCAAGCGCTTCGGCATTACGTACCCCGTAGCACAGGACAACCGCTATAAAACGTGGAGTGCCTACGACAACCAGTATTGGCCTGCGTTTTATCTGGTCGACAAGAAGGGGCGCGTGGTGTACACGCATTTCGGCGAAGGCGACTACGACCAGACCGAAGCGAAAATCAAAGCCCTGTTGGCAGAGAATTCGTGATTCGTATCGCAATGTATCCGGGCCGCGAGCGGATACAGAACATTGCAACTGTCACGCTTTCCGACACAAGCCAGATACGTCCGCAGGTTTAAATGCATCAACGCCGGGTGCGAGGAAGCAACACCGCAGGGATTGACTGGATGGCTGCCCTTTCTCACCGATACCGCGGTGCCTTCCCTTTAGTTATTGAGTTCACGGAGAACGACATGAAAATTTGAGCATTCAATCTCTTCAAGGTATGGAATTTACCGTCATACGATAAGTCATCCTATTTATATCTGGTCATCTCGCTGGTGCGAATGGCCCTGATGCAATACCGAACATTTGAGGTGTCGTCATGTTCAAGCGTCTCATCGCCGTAGCAATCGTCGCAGCCGGCGCTGCCATCGCAGCCCCCGTCTTTGCCAGCAGCGGGTACGGCCCCGCTCCTCACTACAGCCCGATTGATGGCGCGCCAGCGTCGCAGCGCGGTCAAAGCGCCCAGACAATCCGCGCGGAAATGGCAAGCGCTAATGCCAACGCTGATTCAACGTCGTATGGCGGCGTGCAGGACACAACCTCCCAGTGGGGTGACCATACAGCCGCTAACGCTACCCGTTCGCTCTTTGCGCACCATTAACCCAACGCAAACATGAAGCGGTCAAGTCCAAGTCCGCGATTGGCTGCCCGAGAAAGGAAATATCATGAAGATCCACAATTCTGTTGCCTTCGTTACTGGAGCCAATCGCGGCCTCGGCCTCGCTCTCGTCCGTGAACTGATTGAACGAGGCGCGAAGAAGGTCTATGCGGGCATGCGCAACCCCGTACCGCTCGACATGGTGGGCGTGGAAGTCATCAGGTTGGACGTGACCGATCTGGCATCAATCGTCACTGCCGCAGACCAATGCGGTGACACCGGCATTCTGGTCAACAACGCCGGGATCGGCCGCATCACGAACAGCACGTTGGAGCCGGAGATGATCGAGAGTGCTCGCGAGCTCTTCGAGACTAACTTCTACGGGGTGATCCGGATGTGCCAGGCGTTCGCGCCGGCTCTTGCGCAGAACGGGGGTGGGGCAATCATCAACGTGCTGTCCAATGCGACATGGCTATCGGTACCCCAACTCGCGGCTTACGCGGCGACAAAATCCGCCGCATGGAGCTTCACGAACGCCTTACGTGTGGAGTTGCGCAAGAGCCGGACGCAGGTGCTGGGGCTACACGTCGGCTTCATGGATACCGACATGACCCGGGGGCTCGATCTCCCGAAGGTGAGTCCAACGGACGTCTCTGTACAGACCTTCGATGCACTTGAGGCGAATGCAGAAGAAGTGCTCGCCGACGAAGGCACGCGGGCCATCAAGCTTAGTCTCGCCAACGAAGATAGTCTCTATCTCAATCCACCAGATCTCGCCTGAAAGATAGCGACTTGGCTGAAAGCATCGCTACATCGCCCAACACGAAGGTATCGTTCAATACCATCGTCCAATAGATTCGTCTTCTCGCTTGCGGTCTGATGGGCTCTGTGTAGCGCAGCCAAGCCCATCGGATCCACGCGACAAAACTTCTTTAGAGCACGGCTTCGATCAACGGCTTCGTTTGTTTCGTATATGAGCGCGAACACAACGCTTTTTACAGGAGCCGTCCCGTGTTGATTAAAAATTCTTGTTCGAGCTTGCTGCTCGGTACCTCGATGTTTGGCGCTGCGTTGACGGATGGGTTCGCGGTGGCCGTTCATCAGCTGCAAGCGGCGATGCCCTTGCGGACCCTCGTCTTGTGGGTGCTGATGATCCAGCTAGTGGTGCTTGCCCTCTGTACCTGGTATGCGGTTCGACTGGTTACACGACCGCTCGCGCGGCTCACTACGGTGGCTGAGGATCTGGGATCGGACATGAAAGCCAAGCGACTGACCGAAGACGGCCCTGCGGAGCTTGCCTGCGCGGCACGCGCCTTCAACGCCATGCAGCAAAGAATTGCCGGCTACGTGGCCGAACGCATCGAGATCCTGGCGGCCGTCTCGCATGATCTTCAGACGCCGATTACCCGAATGCGGTTGCGCATCGAGTTAATAGCCGACGAGAAGATACAGGAGAAGTTCCGGCAAGACCTCGATGCCATGAGCGCACTAGTAAAAGAAGGCGTGACTTATGCACGCACACTTCACGGTACCACGGAGCCACCCCGCCGCGTCGACGCCCGCGCGCTGCTCGAAAGCATGATCTCCGACTATGAGGACGCGGGTCACGAAGTGCTGCTGGAGGGGCTGATTGCCGAGCCGATCTTGACCCGCCCCAATGCCCTGCGCCGCATTCTCGTCAACCTCATCGACAACGCGCTGAAATTCGCGAGCGAGGTGCGCGTCCGCGTCCAGATGGAATCGGGGCAGTTCGTGGTCGCCATACTCGACAATGGTCCAGGCATCTCGCCTGACCAGTTGGAGGCCGTCTTCAAGCCGTTCTACAAGTTAGAGGATACCGAATGTCGAAATCCCGGCGGTTCGGGGCTTGGACTCGCCATTGCGCATCAACTCGCCAAGGCAATGGACGCGGATTTAAGCCTGCACAACCGTACTGAAGGCGGCCTGGAAGCCCGATTAACCATCCTGATGAATTCACGGTTCGTTTCCCGCCCTTTCCTGCCGCCGGTCATCGCAATCGCGACGCGAGACCAAGGTCTGCCGCCATATTCACGAGATCCGCGAGCGAGCCGGCCTTCATCTTGCGCATCACCTTGCCCCGGTGGGCCTTCACTGTGATCTCGCTAATACCGAGTTCGTCTGCGACCAGCTTGTTCAACCTTCCTGCGACCACCAGCGCCATCACCTGACGTTCGCGGCCGCTGAGCAGCGCGTAACGGGCCTGGAGCGCCCGGCTCTGCGCCTCTTGCCCCAGCGTTGCATCGCTGCGCTCGATCGCGGCGCGGACCGCGCCCAACAACACCTCGTCTCCGAATGGCTTCGTCAGGAACTCCACCGCGCCCGCCTTCATGGCCTGAACCGTCATAGGCACGTCGCCGTAACCCGTGATGAAGATGATTGGCATGTCGATCCGGTCGACCGCCACCCGCTTCTGCAGATCGAGACCGTTGAGGTCAGGAAGATTGACGTCCAGTATCAGGCAGCTTGGAGCGACGACTCGTGGACGTTGCAGGAATTCCTGCGCGGACGCAAAGGTCTCTGGCTGCCAGCCCGCACAGCGGATCAGCAATTCCAGCGATTCACGCACCGAAATGTCGTCGTCTACGACGAATACGATGGGTGTGGGGGATGACGTGGGCAATGACCGTGATTCGTGATCAGGTGCGGATGCATTTTCAGTCTGATGCAAGAACATGATGTTTCTCTCAGTTCATTCGAAGCGCCGCGTTGAGCGCATCCAGCAGCGCCGCCTCGCTGAATGGTTTGAACAGACATTCGACGGCCCCCTCTTTAAGCAGGCGTGGACGGACGCACCCATCCGCATGAGCGGTGATGAAGACGATTGGAATCGCCTGCCGGCGCAGCGTTAATTCCCGTTGCAGATCGGGCCCGGACATGCCCGGCATGGCGACGTCGAGAATCAGACATTGGGTCTGGCTGACGTAACCTGAAGCGAGGAAATCTTCGGCGGACGAAAATGCCTGGACCGCAAAGCCGAACTCCTTCAGCAAGTCGGGTAACGACTCGCGCACCGATTCGTCGTCGTCAACCACCGACACGAGTGAAGGTATGTGCATCACGGATTCCTCACGACGTGCTGTCTTTCCGTCACAGCATGCTTGCGCATGACACCATGACGCTGGACTCCCGTCACATCTTCCGCATTGCAAGGGATAGAAAATGAAAATGTGGCGCCCGGTCCATCATTCGCTTCGGCCCATAGGCGGCCACGATGACTCTCGATGATTGAACGGCTGATAGACAGCCCCATTCCCATCCCATCGTTCTTGGTGGTGTAGAACGCCTGGAAAATCTTATCCACACTGTGATTATCGATACCCACGCCTGAATCCTGCACGCTCAGGCGCGCATGATCGCCGTCGTCATATCTGGTTTTGATCACCAGATGTTTCGCATGATCGCCAACGCCGCTCATCGCGTCCGAGGCATTCAGGAGCAGATTCAGGATCACCTGCTGCAACTGGACACGATCGCCTATGACAATCAGAATGTCGTCAGAAAAATCGGTATGCAGTATCACCCGGCTTCTTTGCAGCTCACTGCGCGACAAGGCAATTACCTCTCTTGCGGCCTCATTCAGGTCCACCGTCTCGGTAGCGACGCTTTTCTTGGCAAAAAGCGCTCGCAATCGGGTGATCACATCCGATGCGCGATTCCCATCGCGAATCGTGCGCCGCGCGGTTTCGCGTGCCCCGTCAACATTCGGAGGATCAGCGGCGAGCATCCGCAGACAGGTGCTCGCGTTGGTGATGATGCCCGACAGCGGCTGGTTGACTTCATGCGCGATCGACGCTGTCAGTGCTCCGAGGCTCGTCACTCTGGCAACGTGCGCAAGTTCAGACCGAACCTTCCCGAGCGCCTCTTCCGAAAGCCGGCGCTCCGTTACATCGTGCACGGCCCCGATGTATTCGAATTGACCATTCTGGTCGCGGGTCCCATGAGCGACCGTGTGCAGGTACTTGACCGAACCGTCGGTCATCTGCAACCGGTGCTCGTACTCGAAGTCCTTGCCCGCTCGCACCCGGTCGAGCATATCCTGCAACATTGGGGTGTCTTCAGGATGCTGTCGGGAAGCGATCAGATCAAGCGTCACTGGCAGATCCGGATCAAGTTCGAAGATGCGATAGACCTGCTCCGAACACGTGATTTCGTCTGCCCCTACGTGCCACGAGAAGCTGCCGCTTGAGCTCAAACGCTGCGCTTTCGCAAGAAACGCTTCACTGCGCTTCAACGCCGCTTCGCCCTGTGCACGCTCGATAGCAATGCTGGCCAGGTGGGTGAACTGTGCAATGAGGTTCTGGTGGAGTGGCGTGGGTTTCTTTGCCTCACCGTACAGGATCGCAAAGGTGCCCAGCACCTTCCCGCTCGTGGAGGCTATCGGCGTTGACCAGTTCGCTCGCATGCCGTGCGCCAGGACCAGCGCGCACCAGGCGTCCCAGCGTGTCTCCGACATGAGGTCCGCGGCGATCACCTGCTGGTTCAGTGTCGCCGCCATCGCACAAGGACCGGAATCGACGCTAACCGGCCGGCCGTCGATGCCTTCCATCAAACTGGCCGGAAGACTCGGTGCGGCCCCCGGCTGAAGACACAGGCTCGGCGACGCCCCGCCGTGAGGATGAGTGCGTCTGGGATCGACCAGCAAAATGCTGCAATAACAACCACTGGCGGTGGCCTCGACCAGCTCACAGAGGGCCTCGAGGATCAGTGTCAACGAACAGCCGTCTGCCATCATTTCCAGCAGTCGCTTTTCCCCCGCTAGCAGGGTCTCAGCCTGTTTTCGATCGTCGATATCCGTGTTCTGCCCGTACCACTTCACAACCTGGCCAGCCTCATCGCGTAGCGGGACGGCCTTGATCAGGAACCAGCGGAACGTCCCGTCGAAACGTCGAAGCCTCGCTTCAAACTGACCCGGTTCACCGGATTGCAGCAGCGCTTGCCAATAGTCCTGCAATGAGCCGGCGTCGCCCGGATGAATCGCATTCTGCCAACCTGAGCCGCGCGTACCCTCCTTGCTGACTCCGGTGTAGTCGCACCACGGTTGATTCACGAAATCCACGTTGCCGTCGGGGGCGGCGCTCCATACGAAGCCAGGAATGGCATCAATGATCGTGCGGAGCCGGCATTCCGCTACCCTGAGCTCCGCGAGCGCTCTCATGAGGATCATTTGCGAACGTTGACGCTCGATGGCAATGCTCGCGATGTGGGTGAACTGGGCGATCAGAGCCTGATCCTGAGGTGTGGGCGCTCTGGGCTCACCATAGTAAATTGCGAAGGCACCCAGCACCTCGCTCTGCGCTGACGAGATCGGGGTGGACCAGCACGCCCGCAGCCCATGCGCCAAAGCCATTTGGCACCATTCATGTTCGGCCCAGCGAGTCTCCGATGTCAGGTCAGCCGCAATGATCTGTTCATTGAGGTACGCCGCCATTGCGCATGGACCCGATTCGGCGTTGACGGGCCGGCCGTTGATGGCGGTAACGAAGCTGGTCGGAAGGCTCGGTGCGACCCCGTGTTCGAGACGCTTGCCCTCCCGATCGACCAGCACGACACTGCAATAACAGCCGGTAGCCGTGCTTTCGACAAGTTGGCAGAGCGCTTCGAGGATTCGCGGCATCGAATGGGCGCTCGCGACCATTTCAAGTAAGGACTTTTCACCGGCGAGCAGCGCTTCAGCCCGCTTTCGGTCCTCGATATCGGTGTTCATTCCGCACCATTTAATGAGCCGTCCGCTAGAATCGGCCAACGGCGAAATACGGAAGAGGAACCAGCGATACGCTCCGTCGAAGCGCCTCAGACGCGCTTCCATTTCAGCAGCCTCGCCGGAGGCCAGAATCGATTGCCAGCTCTCAAGTAGCTCAGGCAGGTCTTCGGGGAAAATCGCAGCCTGCCACCCATGGCCATAGGCTTCTTCCGCGCGAAGGCCGGTGTACTGGCACCAGCGCTGGTTGAAAAAGTCGAACTGTCCGTCAGGGCGAGCCGTCCATATCAATCCAGGAAGCGCATCGACGACGCCGCTGAGTTCGTTCTCCATTCGAGGGCTCTCCTGACGGTCGCCGTCCCATGAGGATGCGCTACTTTAGGGGCGAATGCACATAGTACTTTGGTGTCGGTTCACGCCCGGCGTCATGTCAGCGCGCAGGCCGGGTGCGCCGTTCGCCCCGTTCTGCCAGCGTGCTAGCGCAAGGTCCGGAACGCTGCCCGGATCTCCTCAGCGAAGAGTTGCGGTTGCTCCCATGCCGCAAAGTGACCGCCCTTGTTCACCTCGTGGAAATAGATGAGCTTGTGGTAACTACGCTCGGTCCAGCTGCGGGGCGCACGGTAGATTTCACCGGGAAACACCGTCACGGCTGCAGGAAGCGAGATGTCCACCGCGTTGAAGTTGTTGGCGTTGTTCTCCCAGTAGAGTTGCGCAGAAGAGGTTGCAGTGTTAGTGAGCCAGTAGAGCGTAATGTCGTCGAGCATGTCGTCGCGTGACAATTCCCGCTCGGGTTCACCGTTGGTATAAGTCCATGCGGCGAATTTATCGTACATCCATGCGGCCTGCCCGGCAGGCGAATCCGCGAGCCCGTAGCCCACGGTTTGCGGCCGGGTCACCATCATCGCCGCATAGCCCGCACCCTTCGTGTAAAGGCTGTTAAGCGATGCAAACGCAGCCTTCTCTTTGTCGGACAAACCGGCGGGGGCCGGATCGCCGTTGTTGAGGGCCTTGGCGACGTCGGCCGGTACAGTCGCCGGCATGTTGACGTGGATTCCCAATAGTCCCTGCGGCTTCTGGCTTGCCATCTTGTCCGCGACGACCGATCCCCAGTCGCCGCCCTGCGCCACGTAGTGCGTGTAGCCCAGACGGTGCATCAACTCGGCCCAGGCGCGGGCGATATGCTCAGGATTCCAGCCAGTGCCCTGCGGCTTGCCAGAGAAGCCATAGCCTGGCATTGATGGCAAGACAAGATCGAAGGAGTCCGCCGCCTTACCACCGTAAGCAGTGGGATCAGTAAGCGGACCTACAACCTTCAGGAGTTCGAAGGTAGATCCAGGCCAACCGTGAGTCATGATCAGCGGCAGCGCGTTCGGATTACGGGAGCGCACCCAAATGAACTGAATGTCGACACCGTCGATCGTCGTCACGTACTGCGGCAGGGCATTGAGTTTCGCCTCCGCCTTGCGCCAGTCGTATCCCGTTCCCCAATAGTTGACGAGTCCCTGGATCTTCGCCAGTTGCACGCCCTGCGATTGATCATTGACCGTTTCACGGTCTGGCCAACGTGTTGCCGCGATGCGTTTGCGCAGATCGGCGAGCGCGGCTTCGGGAACGTCGACGTGGAACGGACGGATCGACGTGTCATCCGCCGCCGACGGTGATAGATGCCTGGCGACTGCCGAAGCGTCTGCGGCCAAAGTGGTCGAGGCGTAGACGGCAACGGTGAGCAGAACCAGACCAAAGGCGCTTGCGACGGCTGAGCGGGCAAGCAAGCTACGCCACGAGGGCGTTGAGGATACTGCGAACATGATCATTTTCCTTCGAAGTGAGCAGGCAGGAACGCGCTAAAGTCGGCGCTGACAATACGGCGGACATGATCATTCGCTTTCGTGGAAGAACGCGCCTGGCCGTAGGTGTGTTGCCTCTATCCGGATCAGTCGGACACAAGGCGCAACACACTGAGGCGATCAGACCAGAAGCGCCGGAGCGAATCGATTGGACGATGGTATCGATCGATACCTTGGTACCAGGCGGAAAACCCGTGATTCGTATCGCAATGTATCCGGGCCGCGAAGGGATACACAACATTGCAATCGCCATGCTTCCCGACACAAGCCAGATACGTCCGCAGGTTTAAATGCTTAACGCCATGGTTGCTTTCTATTCCTATACGAATGCAGACCTACTTGTATCGTTTTAAAAGATTATTGTGGACAAGGCTGCATCACCGATCGGAAAACCTTATGTCAGACGACACACCTCTCCAATCGCCGTCTCGCCGTCGTTTTGTTAGCGTGGCAGCGGCAACCGTTGCGGCGGGCTCATTGAGCCAGCTCGCTTTCGCCGAAACGAATCAAGCTATCACCGAAGTGGCACCGCCGACGAGCGGCGACCCGACCGCTATTCGTCCTCTTCGCGTACATGTGCCTGAATCGCAACTGATCGATTTACGCAGACGCATCAAAGCAACCAGGTGGCCTGAGCGGGAAACGGTCACCGATGACTCGCAAGGCGTGCCGCTCGCGATGATTCAGGAGTTCGCGCGCCATTGGTCGACCGATTACGATTGGCGCAAGTGTGAAACGAAGCTGAACTCGTTGCCGAATTTCGTCACTGAGATCGACGGGCTGGACATTCACTTCATCCACGTTCGTTCGAAACATGACAATGCGATGCCGCTCATCGTCACGCACGGATGGCCAGGCTCGATCATCGAGCAGTTCAAGATTATCGATCCGCTCACCAATCCCACGGCATATGGCGCGAGCGCGTCGGATGCGTTTCATCTGGTGATTCCGTCCTTGCCCGGTTACGGATTTTCCGGCAAATCGACCACGACCGGCTGGGGTCCTGAGCGCACCGCACGAGCCTGGGTCGTGCTAATGAGGCGCCTCGGGTACGCAAAGTTTGCAGCTCAAGGCGGCGATCTGGGCGGCGTGGTGACGAACGTGATGGCCAAACAGGCTCCGCCGGAATTGCTGGGCATCCACGTCAACTTCCCCGCAACGGTTCCGCCCGAGATCGTGAAATCGCTTCAGGCCGGTGATCCGCCGCCAGCCGACCTCTCGGACGACGAAAAGCACGCTTACGAGCAACTGGGCAGCGCGGCCATGAAGCGACGCGCCTACGCACTGGAACAAGGTACGCGCCCACAGACGCTCTACGGACTGTCGGACTCGCCCGTTGGACTTGCGAGCTGGCTTCTCGATCACGGTGACGGCTATGTCCAGCCGGCCGCGGCACTGACCTCGGCCGTGTATGGGCGCCCCGTCAATGGAGAATCCGCAGGCGCGTTGACGCGAGACGACCTCCTCGACGACATCACGCTCTACTGGTTGACGAACACGGGGATTTCCGCGGCACGCTTCTATTGGGAGTCTCACTTCAACTTCACGGCCGCCGCCGATGTGTCCGTCCCTGCTGCTATCAGCGTCTTTCCTCGCGAGAACTATCAGGCCCCGCGAAGCTGGACAGAGCGGGCGTATCACAACCTCATCTATTACAACCGGCCCGTTCGAGGCGGACACTTTGCGGCGTGGGAACAGCCGCAATTATTTGCTGAGGAAGTCCGTGCGGGTTTGAGACCGCTGCGGACATAACCGGGCGGCGCAGGCGCGGCGGCCCGAGTGGGTGCGCCGCGGGCTATTGGCTTAACGGGCGGGCAATTTCCAGCCAGGCCGGATGAAATGGCAGGTGTATCCGTTGGGAAGGCGTTCCAGATAGTCCTGATGTTCCGGCTCGGCCTCCCAGAACGGGCCTGCAGGAGCGATCTCGGTGACCACCTTGCCGGGCCAGAGATCGGATGCGTCAACGTCAGCCACGGTGTCCAGCGCAACTTTTTTCTGCTCGTCGTTGAGATAGAAGATCGCCGAGCGATAGCTCGTCCCAACGTCGTTGCCCTGACGGTTTTGGGTTGTCGGGTCGTGAATCTGGAAGAAAAATTCGAGGATCTGACGGTAGCTGATCTGACTTGGGTCGAACACAATCTCGATGGCCTCTGCGTGCGTGCCATGGTTACGATACGTGGCATTGGGCACGTCACCGCCCGTATAGCCGACCCGCGTGGACAGCACGCCGGGGTAGCGCCGCAACAGGTCCTGCATACCCCAGAAGCACCCGCCGGCCAGGAGGGCGGCTTCGGTTTGCGTCGTCATTTCATTCATCTCCATCAGTGGCGTGACTCTGCTGAGTACACAAATCATAGGTGAGTTCGCTCGCCTTTCCGCCGCTATGGCCGCAGCCGGTCGCGCACGTTGGGGCGTTCCCGGCAGCATGCCAGAATTCGACCTGTTTCGCTGACCGGTACCCGAAGTCGATCGCACCGCCCGTCGCGCACGCGACGGGCGGCACGGTAGATCGTGTCGCGCCAGCGGTGTTCATGCCGCTAGCCGACCTCCTGACCCTTGTCGATACCCGGTTCAGCGAACGTCTCTTCAAGGCGCGGAATCTCGTCCGCCCGCTCCGGCTTTCCGAGCAGGAAGCCTTGGGCGTGGGTGCATCCGCAGGCACGCACGAATTCCAGGTGCTCCGGTGTCTCAATGCCTTCCGCGGTGGTGGGCATGCCCATTTCCCGCGCCAAAGCCACAATCCCCCGCACCACCGCAGCGGATTCGCGCCGATGAACCGAGTCCATGACGAAGGAACTGTCGATCTTGAGCTTGTCGAACGAGAAACGCACGAGCGTCGACATCGTTGAAAATCCGGTCCCGAAGTCATCGAGCGACAGCGCAATGCCCAACGAGCGAAGTTGCGCGACGTTACGCCGGGTCGCGATATCGTCGCTCAGCAGCACTGATTCTGTGACCTCGATGTTCAGGCGCGTCGGCGATAAATTCGTTTTCCGAAGGATCGACGCAACCGTCGCGGCAAAAGATTCCTCGCGCAATTGCACGGGCGACACATTGACCGCGACGGCAACCGGTTCGCGCCATAACGCGGCCTCCGTGCAGGATTGCAGCAACGCCCACTCCCCCAACGCGAGTACAAGGCCGGTCCGCTCGGCGGTCGGAATGAAGGCAACCGGAGACAGTTCGCCGCGGGTTGGGTGCGTCCAGCGAAGCAAGGCCTCGCGGCCCGAAACGGTACCGTCGCTCAGGTCGACGATGGGCTGATATTCCATCCGCAATCCGTTGAAAGACTGCATCGCGCCTTCCAGGTCGCTGCGCAGAAGACTCAGACTCTCGTCGGATGCATGCTTGTCCGCATCGAATATCGCAAACGCACTCTTGCCGTTGCGCTTGACCGCGTACAGGGCCCGATCCGCGCAGATCAGCAATTGCGGCCCGGTCTTGCCATGCTCCGGATAGAGCGCAATGCCAACGCTCGCGCCGATATGCACCCGTGCTTCGGCCAGCACGAACGGGCGCGCCAGGGTCTTGACGATACGGCCCGCCAGCGCACGGACGTCGTTGGAATGCGCAGCGCCATCGGAAATAGCGACAAACTCATCACCAGCGAGCCGTCCGACCAGACCGCCGGCTGGCAGTATTTCACGCAACCGGACCGCCGCTTCCTGCAGGATCTGATCGCCGGCGGCATGGCCGAGGCTGTCATTGATTGCCTTGAAGCCGTCGAGATCGATCAGTAGAACCGCGAACGAATGCTCCGGTTTTGCGGAACCGGCCTCGGTGCGCTCCAGCAGCAGCTCGCTGATACGCGCGCGATTGGGTAAGCCAGTGAGGCTGTCGTGACGTGCCAGGCGATGGCTGCTTTCGCGTGCCATCAGCAACGCAACGGTGTCGCGATTGCTGCGCAGGGCGACCGTAAAAAAGCCAGCCGCGCAGAACGGTGCCTCGAACAACAGGACGAGCTTGCCCGATCCGGGAGACAGCGCCGCCCCCAACCCCAATAGTCCGAGAATGAGTGTGATCTGAATCAGCACGAGGCGAGGCGTGCCTGCATTGCGCCCTGCCAGCCCGCCGATCACCCCAACCGCGCAAACGTTGCCGAGCAAAAAAAGTGTGTGGTCACCACTAATATTGCATAGCAGGCTGCCGAAGCCGAACACCGCGCTCCACAGGATGCTGACCAATAGAAACGCCGACGTGGGCGTAGGCTGGCCGCGCGCGCTCCACCTGCAGCACACATAAATCAAGCTCAGGCGAGTGATCAGCAGCGCGACGACCGCGCTGCCCCAAAAGGCATAAAGGTGGCGGCCCGGATACAGGTAATACGCAGTCGCGCAGACACTGATTTCGCAGATCGACGCAAACACGATTGACGCCGTTCGCGTGAACAGATTGGCAAGTAATATTTGCCGATTTTCCGCGCTCAGATGCTGAGCGGAGGAGACGACCCACTTGAAAAATGGAGACCTTGGTTCGCTGAAAGCCATGACCTGCGCATTTTTGGGGTTAATGGATCGCTGCAGACATCTGCCGCAATTATTACGTAAACACCAATTATCAGGTTAATTTGGCGTGCTGACGACCCCGCCGGTTTTCTCCGACGCAGGCATGCCCGTCAGGCATGCCCCTCAACCTTCAAAGTCTTTTCGCTCTGCCTTCGCACCGACTAGATTAAGCATCAGGCAGCGACGCAACCCAATCCTCACCCGGCGCGCTCCATGCATGACAGATATGTCAAATGTATTTGACGTCAGATCGATTCCAGATTAACCCCATCAGGAAAAACAGCCATGACTAGTAATACCCATCAAACCGCCCCGACCCAATATGTCGCAGCCAACGGCATTCGCTTTGCATACCGGCGCTTCGGCAAGACCGGCGGCGTGCCGCTCGTGTTCAACATTCACTTCACCGGCACGATGGATCACTGGGATCCGGCTGTCACCGACGGTATTGCACGGGACCGCGAGGTCATCCTGTTCAACAATGCCGGCATCTCCAGCACTTCAGGTGAGGTGCCGGAATCGATCGAAGAAATGGCTGCCAATGCCGCGGCGTTCATCAAGGCACTCGGCCTCACTCAGGTCGACGTATTGGGATTTTCCATGGGCGGCCTGATTGCCCAGACCCTGGCGTTAGCGGAACCGAAACTCGTCCGCCGCCTGATCCTGGTTGGCACCGGCCCGCGCAGCGGCGAGAGCATGGAATCGCTCACACCCGAAGCGCAGGAGATATTTGGCGCCAGCTACGCAGAGCCGGATCACCTGTGGCTTCGCGTGCACTTTTCGCCGTCGGAGTCTAGCCAGGCGGCGGGCCGCAAGTTCCTGCGGCGGTTCCGTTTGCGCACTGAGAACCGCGACCCCGAAGCCAACGAGACGGTCGCACCGGCTCAGCTTGCCGCGCTCGCAAAATGGGGCGCACCGCGCGAAAACCAGTACGGCTATCTGCACGCGCTGACGCAGCCGACGCTCGTGGTCAACGGGGACAACGACGTGATCATCTATTCGATCAACTCGTGGATCCTGCAGCAGAACATCCCGAACGCGCAGTTGATCATTTACCCGGATGCGAACCACGGCTCGCTTTACCAGTATCCGGAGCGTTTCGTCACGCATGTCTCGCAGTTCTTGTCTGAAAGCGACGAACGCGCGTGAGCGAGGCTGACGCGGGGAGGCGCCCGGGCGCAATCTTATGAGCGCCGAGCGCGCGCGTCCTTCCCTTTGAGGACGTGCGGGCGTCGGGAAATCGGAAATCGGAAATCGGAAATCGGAAATCGTTCGCGAGTATGGCCCGTTCGGTCCGGAGACGTTTCTTGAACCGACTTCGGTGCTCGCCGCGGCCGCGTTGTGAGGGTGTCGGTCAGGCGTAGCGCGCCAGAAACATATCGGCGGCAGATTCGGCGATCTGTTTTTGCTCAGCCTTGCTGAGGGGCGGCTGCCCCATTGTCACCTGCGGCCAGAAAGCGAAGCCTTTCACGAGACCTTGCAACTGCAACGAGGCGAACACCGGGTCCGCCGTCTTGAGGCGGCCATCGGCAGCGGCCGCGCGGATCCACACGGTCAGGTCTTCTTCGCGCTCGCCCATGCGCGCCACCATGTCGCGAGCGCGTTCCGGCGAATGAATGCCCGCTGCGATCGCCACGCGTGCGAGTGACAGGAACGCCTCGTCATTCAAAAGACCCAGCTTCTTCAGCAGCAGCTCGAGCAACTGCCCGCGCAGCGGCTGGGACGTGGAATAAGCGGGGGCCTCGCCCGCGTCACTCGAGTCCCACAACTGCCGCAGAATCGCCGCGAACAGCACTTCCTTGCTTGGAAAATGGTTGTAGACCGTCCGCTTGGAGACGCTCGCGCGGGCTGCGACGCGGTCCATGCTGGTGGCGTCGAAGCCGGCCGCGAGAAATTCTTCGATGGCCGCGCCAATGATGGCGGCGCGTTTGCGATCGGTCAGGCGGAGACGGGTATCACTGGCATCCATGGTTAAATTTTACACCATGCAGTTTACTTTTTTTCAGGATAAACTACACTGAACAGTCTACTTTGTGCATCGGAACGCCTCATATGACCTCGTTCACCGAATCCATCCGCCGCATTTTGGGCTTCACCGCGGCTCAACGCGGGCGCGAATCGTTTGGCTCATCGGCCCAGCATGACAGCGAGCGCTTTCGTAACGTCAAACCGCGTCCCGCCGAAGGATTCGGCAAGACCTTGAGCATCGCGTGGAATGTGCTCTTCAAAAAGCCGGACGGCACGGCCCCGGCCAGCCCCCTGCCCGTCGATACATTGACGCGTGCCCAGCTAGATGCCGCGCCCGAGCGCAGCCTGTTTCGTCTTGGACATTCGACCATGCTGCTCAAACTGCGTGGTCAATTCTGGCTCACCGATCCGGTTTTTGCCGAACGTGCGTCGCCATTCCGGCGCTTCGGCCCCAAACGCTTTCATGCGCCGCCCATTGCGCTCGCCGACTTGCCGCCGCTGCGCGGCGTGATTCTGTCGCACGACCACTATGACCACCTGGACCAGGAGACGGTGCTTGCCCTCGCCAGCAAAACGGACATCTTTCTGACGCCGCTCGGGGTCGGCGACCGGCTTATCGAGTGGGGTATCGACGCGTCGAAGGTACGCCAGTTCGACTGGTGGCAGGGTACGGAGATCGACGGTCTGGCGTTCACGGCAACACCCGCCCAGCATTTCTCGGGGCGCAGCCTGTTCGACGGCAACAGTACGTTGTGGGCCTCGTGGGTCATCGTCGATGACGATCTGCGGGTTTTCTTCAGCGGCGACACGGGCTATTTTGACGGCTTCAAGGCCATCGGTGAGCGCTTTGGCCCATTCGACGTGACGCTGCTCGAAACGGGCGCCTACGATGCGCAATGGCCCTACGTCCACATGCAGCCGGAAGAAACGGTGCAGGCGCACGTCGATCTGCGCGGCCGTTGGCTCATGCCGGTTCACAACGGCACCTTCGATCTGGCGATGCATAGCTGGCAGGAACCGTTCGAGCGCGTGATGGGACTCACCACGGCGCGCGGCATTCCGCTTGCGACGCCGCGGATGGGCGAGCGGCTGGATCTGGCCGCGCCTCACCACGGTGAGCGGTGGTGGCGCAACGCGGCCGCTGCGGGCAGTTACAGCTTGAACTCGCTTTCGACGTAACGGAACGCCGTCAGGACAGAATTCTGCGCGTCTACGCACGCTGCAGCGACGCGTCCACACCCGTCAACACGTTCTGGCGCATCCAGTCCTCTATTCCGCAGGCGCTGATGCCACGTTGCGCGTTGAAAGTCCGGCTTTTATCCCACGCCACACCTTTTCCTGCGGCGAATACAGCCCGGTATTTCCTGATCGAATTGCCGGGCTCTTGCGCCAGCTCGCGCTCCAGTTCAGGAACGCTCCACTCGACGCGGCGGACATTGCGATTCAACATCGAATCGACCGTATCCGCCAGTTGCCGATAAGTAATCGTGTCGCCGGCCACATGCACGACCTGGTTCACAAAACGCGGCTCGGCGAACACGATCTCGGCGGTGAGCGCGCCAATGTCGTCTGCCGTTGTCACGGTCACGGCGTTGTCCCAGCTGCCCAGTGCATTGACGGTGTTCCGAGCCAGGTCCACTACGCCGAAAGACGGTTCAAACAGGAAACTGGTGAACATGCCTGTCGAGACAATGACCCACTCGGTCTGATCCTGCGAGCTTAGAAGATCGCGTACATCGAGTTGCTCATCGAACAGATCCTGCGCGCTACCCCGGCCAATCACGTCATAGTCGACGCCGAATTGCCACGGAAAATACCGCTTGACGCTGGCGTCTAATGCAGCGCGTGCGAGCTTGCGCTGCACGCCGCTGCCGCCCACGAAACCTGTGCAGGAAATGAGCGTGTCGAAACGCCCGAAGACCGTCGCGAGATCAGTGACCGACTGCGCGGACAGGTCACCGGGAATGAGTTCAACGCCCAGCGCCCGCAGCTCGTCAATGTCCTTCTGTTTGCGCGGATCCTCCGAATCGATAGTCGACGGCCGCAGCAGCACCGCGATTGAAGGACCGGAGACTCCAGCGGCACGACGCACAAGACTGCGCAGCATAGCCATGCCAAGCTCGCCGGCGCCAAGAACAAGAATAGATTCGTTTTGCAGCATTTGGGTATCCTTCCGAAACGACAGATTGAATGTGTAAAACGTGCAATGGCACCCTCGACGCTCGTTGGCGCACCAGCCGCTATGTGCTGCCGATCAGCGTCTACGCGACGTTCTGGAGTGTAGTGTTGGACGCGTGCCGGATTGTTCGCTGTGGCGGAATTCAGAACACGTTCAGGTCGAATCTCACACTTCGGGCAAGTGGCCGAACCATACGGCGCTGGCTTTGCAGCGCCAGCGGCGGAGGTAAGATGAAGACTCCTTGCAAACCGCCAGCAGAGACTTGCCGGCACTCTGGGGTAGCTGGCACGGCCAATGGACAAACTTCAAGCGATGGCAATCTTCGTGCGCGTCGTAGAGGCGCGCAGCTTCAGCAAGGCGGCAGAGACGCTGTCGATGCCGCGATCGAGCGTCACGACGACGGTCAAAAATCTGGAGCGGCATCTGGGTACGGTGCTGCTTCGGCGAAGCACCCGAACGCTCAGCCTGACCGACGCGGGCCAGCGCTATCATGCGTCCTGCCGTGCCATCCTGGCAGACATCGCGCAAGCGGAAAACGGCCTCGCGGCCGACGCCACGTCGCCCCGCGGGCGTGTTCGGGTCGATATGCCAGGCGTACTCGGACGGGCGATCGTGCTCCCCGCACTACGGGAATTCGAGCGACGTTTTCCGGACATCGAACTCATACTCGGCCTGAGCGACCGGCCAGCCGACCTGATTTACGACGGGATAGACTGCGTCATCCGCACCGGCGAACTGACCGATTCGACTTTGGTCGCGCGTCTCCTGGGACAACTAAACTGGATCACCTGCGCGTCGCCGCGCTATCTTAAAGAGCATGGAGAGCCCGATACGGTCATGGCACTGAGCACTCACCGCGCGATCAATTATCTGTCGAACGCGACAGGCAGGCCGCTCGATTGGCGTTTCACTGTGGACGGTGAAACGCTCACCATGACCATGCAAAGCCGCTTTGCTGTCAACGAAACCGAAGCCTATCTGCAATGCGCTCTGGAAGGACTGGGGCTTATCCAGCTATCGGAGCTGGTGGCCTCGCCTTACCTCAAGACCGGCCGTCTGAAAGAGGTGCTCACACATGCACGATGCTCACCCGTACCCATTTCCATCGTTTATCCAAACGGCCGGAACGTGGCTGCAGCGGTCAAGGTGTTCGTTGAATGGATCATGGAAATCTTTCCGCAGGTTCGTTGAATGGATCATGGAAATCTTTCCGCAGGATAGCGTCAGGTTGCACGAACCAGACGCGCGTCCAGGCGGCATTCGCTGAGCAGTTAGCGCGATCGCTTCGGTCCATACCTTAACGGGTCGCACTAACTGCTCATGTCAACCGTCTGAACGGTTGTCAGAAGTTACCGTGCAGGTTCACAAACGCGCTCAGCGGTTGACCCACGTATGCGCCAGCGGCGTTGGCCGCCACGAAATATCGCCGGTCCGTGATGTTGTGAACGTTAACGTCGACGCCCCACTTCCGCGCCTCATAGCCGAGTGCGGCATTGGCAATCACGTAGGACGGAATTGAATTGACATTGGTAATGTCGCTATAGCTCTTGCCCACGTAATTCACGCCCGCTCCAATGCGGAACCCTGGCATTCCCGCGATCGAGAAATCATAAGTTGTCCAGATATTGGCCATGTAGGCCGGAGCGCCTTGAGGATGGTTTCCCACTGACGTGATGCCTTGCGGATTGTCGGTGATCACCGCGTGCTGCGCGGTCACGTTTGCGAGGACATGCAGATGATCCGTGACTGCGGCGTCGAACGATGCCTCGGCGCCTTTCGTCCTCTGACTGTCGAACACGACCGACTCCACGCCGTTGAGCGTGACCGCCGCAGCGACGTTCTCGCGCGATACGTCAAAAACGGCCGTGTTCAGCACAATGCGGTCATCGAGAAACGAAAACTTGATGCCCGCTTCGTACTGCAGCGCCGACTCCGGTGCACCGATGCCGTCCTGGGCATTTTCAGAGTTGAAGTTCGCGAGATAGCTCTTCGATACGCCGAAATATGGCGACATCCACGGCAGCGCCTTGTACAGCACGCCGAAGTTCCAGCTGACGGGCGCGTTGTCCTGGGTCTGCTTTACGCCTGCAAGCAGAGGTTGACCGTTGGAGTTGAAAGCTCCCGGCACCGAGATCAGCGGTGTGAGCGAGGTATCCCACCAGTCCTGCCGGACGCCCGCGCGGATCTTCAGCTTGTCGGTCACGTCGATCTGGTCGGTGGCGTAGAGGCTGTAGTAGTTCGCGGCCATATCATCGTCGTCGCACGAGTGCTTGGCATCGCACAGGAACGTCAGGCCCGCCAGGGACGTCTCCGGAGGCACCGGCGCGAAAGCATCGGGAATGTTCGGAAGATCGGCCGTGCTTCGGCTCGTATCGATGCTTTGACGCTGGAATTCAAAACCCGTGAGCAGGGTGTGTCCGATGCTTCCCGTAGCGAATCGCCAGACCGGCTCGAGTTGTTAGTCGAAGCTGTTGTCATTGTCATCTTGCTGGCGAAGCTGCCGCCCGACGACTTCATCCCCGACGATCTTCGTGTTCGTGCTGTCGCCGTTGCCCAGCACGTCTAGCGTGCGGTGCAGATAGGAGAAGCGGTTATTGATCGTCAGGAAGTCGTTGACTCTCCAGGCATCCGTGATGGTCGGCCGGATGAAATTCTCATTCGCGAACGCAAACGGCGTCGAGTACTTCGAGTCGATGGAAACACCGCTGATGGGTGTTCCATGGAAATAGATCAGACCATAGGAGTCCGGCGTTTCGTGCGTCTGCCGGAGATCGAGCGCGAAATTGATTGTATGGTCGCCCAGTTGCCATTGGAATTGCGGCCTGATTTCGTCGTCGCGGCTGTACAGATCGCGAAAGCCGTCGGAGCGCGAGAACGTTGCGTCCACCCGGTAACTCAGGCCTGCGATACCGGTTGGGCCCGTGATGTAGTCGCTGTTCGAGACCGTGCCGAATGAGCCTGCTTCAAGGCTTCCCCCGTAATGAAGTTCCGGTGACGGCGTGTAGTGGACGATGTTGATGGTGCCACCCGGAGGGCCGCTACCGAACAGCGCGGAACCGGGGCCTTCGAGTATTTCGATCCGGTCGACGCCATTGAGCGAATGCGAGATTCCGCCGAGCAGATCACCGTCGGAGAAGCCGTCCTCATAGATCTGCGCATTCAGGCCGCGAATCAGAAAGTGATCGTAATAGCCTTTGCTGTCCTGGCCGCCCACGTTGATCCCGCTTGCGTTGCTGACGCTTTCCCGCAACATCGTCGCCCCCTGTTCCGACAGCAGGGCACGCGGGATGACCTGAATGTTCGAAGGAAGGTCTTGCAGCTTCGTGCCGGTCTTGCTGGCGCCGGCGACCTGTTTCGGATCGTCGACATTGTCGTTGCCACCGAACGGACCGTAGTCCGATGGCGCTTTGCCTTCGACCTGGACCGGGGGCAGGGTCGTCCCCGCCATTTCGGCTTGCGAGGACGGCGCCTGTTGCGCGTCCTGCTGCGCCAGCGCCGTCTTTGCCGATGCCAGTATCGCCAGATAAAAAACCGTACCGCCGATGTATCTGCATACATGGGTCAGGCACACCCGCTCCCGGCTCCCCTTTACGCTCATTGTGAATCCCCTGTTCCGTTTTCTCATGACAGATTGCTTACTGTTTCCACAGGAGGCGACGGTCGCTGTGACTGCCCCGCCCATCGCAATTCCGCGGGCTCAATCTGTTAATGCAAATCAAAGTGATTCTCATTAATCAATGAGCAAACGTGGGTCCCTGCGGGTTTATTCCATTTAGCCTGGATTTTTCTACAGACGGACGGCCTGCCGCCATGGGCGGTTAATCCAGGGCCGCCGAGGTGTTCGTCGGGCGAGGCAATCGTTCGCCGCGGTAGCCGCTTCGCAAATAGCTTTCAAACTGGAAGGTTGCATTTGTAATAGACCGCGCGATAGAATCGCGCCTGCTCATTGGGGAGTAGCCGCCTCGAACGCGATGTTCAAGGGCGCACGTCAACATACTTGGCGAGTCGAAAGACTCTCCATGGCGTACGCAGCTAAACGCCTGGCAAGACCGATGACACGCATTCCGACCTAACCGGGTCGCCGGAATGCGCGTCATCGCGTTCCGACAGCGCGGCCCGGGTACAACAATCCGATGCAAGCCTTTCTCGTCTCGACCAGTGTCGTCGGACTCGCCGAAATTGGCGATAAAACGCAACTACTTTCCCTTGTGCTGGCTGCGCGGTATCGCAAGCCCATTCCCATCGTCCTTGGCGTGCTTGCCGCGACGCTGATCAACCATGCGGCATCCGGTGCGCTAGGGGCGTGGCTCGCGAGCGTGCTAAGGCCGAGCATCCTGAATTGGGCGGTCGTCGCATCATTCGCGTTGATGGCCGTGTGGATCCTCGTTCCGGACAAGCTAGAAGACGCCGACGCGGCGGTCACGAAGAATACGCTGGGTGTCTTCGGCACCGCGGCCGTGACCTTCTTTCTCGCCGAGATGGGCGATAAGACTCAAATCGTGACCATCGCTCTTGCCGCGCGCTTTCACGAATTCCTGGGCGTCGTCGCAGGCACGACATTCGGCATGATGCTGGCGAACGTCCCAGCCATCTATCTTGGACACAAGTTCGCCGACCGCCTGCCGACGAAAGCCGTCCACGCCCTTGCTGCCATCATCTTTGTTGTACTCGGTGGACTCGCCCTGAGAACGGCGCTCTATCCGGAAGCACATCCGATGTTTTAGCGCGCCTTGTTACCGTCGGGCGAGTTCATCACCCTCGCGCTCGAGCCATGAGCGGAACAGCACGACCAGGTTATCCGCGGATTTCCCATCCGTAACGTAGGTGCAATAGCTGCGCGACGGCAAACGAGGACCGGCGAACGGCGCGACAAGCCGGCCAGCAGCGAGATCGTCGGACACCAGCGCACTCGGCCCCATGGCAATGCCTATTCCGTCGATGGCAGCCTGCAAGGTCAGATAGAAGTGGTCGAAGGTCAGCGTGGCAGCCGGCCGGAGTGCAGGAATCTCTGCCCGCGTCAGCCAGTCCGGCCAGAGTCGCGGCAGACTCGAGGTGTGCAGCAATGTATGCTGCCGCATATCGTCAGGCGTCCGAATCGGCAGTCGCTTCAAAAGCGCTGGACTACAGACTGGAAGCCTTTCCTCGGACAGGAAAAGCCGCATCGAGTAACCATAGAACGTATCCGGACCGCCCCGGATGATGATGTCATAGTTGTCCTTAAGACTCTCCACCGACTCGTTCGACGTCTCCACCTTGACGTTCACGTCGGGATGCTCCGCGCGGAATTGCGCCAATCTCGGCACCAGCCAGCGCAACGTGAATGTCGCGGGCGCGTTCACCGACAGTGTCCGCGAGACCGTTTCGGGAAAGCCATATCTCGCGGTTGCCTGCGAGAGCTGCTCGAACAAGGGACCGATTTCCTCCAGGTAGGCCTTCGCCGCCGGAGTTAGCGTCACGCGCCGGTTATGCCGTTCAAATAACGATGCGCCGAGCCACTCCTCGAGCAGCCGCACGTGCTGACTCACCGCACCGTGAGTCACGTGCAATTCCGCAGCGGCTTCCTTGAAACTGCCGAGCCGGCCTGCGGCCTCGAAGGCTCGCAATGCATTGAGTGGAGGTAATATCCGCTTCATTCGCAAGAGTTTATCTAACGCGATCAGGCAATTTATCTGGTTTGTAAGCAGGCCACAAGATAGATATCCTTCTTACTAACCCTTTCTTCGGGAGCTTCATGCTCAGTTATACCGGCGGTTTCGTTCTCCTTGCCGCCGTGCTCCACGCGAGCTGGAACGCGATGCTGCACGGCAACGACGACCGGTTCCTGTCCATGACATGGATGAGCATCGCCATCGCGGCGGTTTCCACGCTCGTGATTCTGTTCACGCCGTGGCCGGCCGACGCAGCCTGGCCGTACATCATCGCATCGGGACTCGTGCATATCGTCTACAACGTGACCCTCGTACGGTCGTACCGCCGCAACAATCTCGCGCAGGCATATCCGATCGCGCGCGGCTCGTCGCCGCTGCTCGTCACGCTCGGCGCCGCGCTCTTCGCCCATGAGGCGATCGGCGCCTTGCACGTGCTCGGGATCGTGATGATATCGGGAGGCATCATCGCGATCGCTCTGGAGGGGGGTCGTGTGTCGCGTCCGGGTTTGCTGGCCGCGCTGACCACGGGCGTGACGATCGCCATATATACCGTGATCGACGGCATCGGCGTGCGCTTATCCGGCGGCCAGGCACTCGCCTACACCGCGTGGATGTTCCTGTTCTATTGGCTGATGCCGGTGCTGTTCGTCGCGATGCGCGGGCTCAAGCCGCTGTGGACACCCGTGCGGACCGCCCCGATGGCGATCGGCTCGTCGCTGTGCGGCGGCCTGGTGTCGATCGCCGCGTATGGCATCGTGATATGGGCGCTGCAGTCGGGTGCGATGGGCGCGGTATCCGCGTTGCGCGAGACTAGTGTAGTGTTCGCGGTGCTGATCGGGCGTGTGTTTCTGCGCGAAGCGGTCAGTGGAAGGCGCTGGGTTGCGTGCTTGATCGTTGCGGCTGGGGCAGTTTGTCTGGGGCTTTGAGCCGCCCCGCTCAAGAAATTCGGTCGCACTTAGCAGCAAGGTCCACCTCATTTAGCACGACGGCGTTGCCGCCACGGCCTTTGGCCTGGTACATCGCGTGGTCGGCATTGACCTGCAGGGTCTGTTCGTCCAGTCCGTCGTCCGGATATACAGCCACGCCGATGCTGGCCGAAACCGCCAGGATACAGTTTTGGACTACAAAGGGTTCTTCGATAGACTGGCGCAGCCTTTGGGCGATCGAAACCGCGTCTTCGGCCTCGTTCACGTCCGACAAAATGGCCACGAATTCGTCTCCACCGATGCGCGCGATCATGTCCAACTCGCGGAGGCATTGCTTCATACGCTGGCCGATGCGCTGCAGCAACATGTCGCCGACAGCATGTCCGTAGCGATCGTTGACCGCCTTGAACCCGTCGATGTCGACGAACAGCAAGGCGAATTTCGTACGCGCACGTTCCGCGTCGAGTATCGCCTGCTTAAGCCGGTCGCCGAACAGAACGCGGTTAGGGAGATCGGTGAGGGGGCAGTGCTGGGTGAGATAGATGATGTGCTGCTCGGCTTTCTTTCTCTCCGAGATATCACGAAAGACCACGGTCACCCCGTACATGTTGCCGGCGTTATCGCGCAAGGGGGCGCACTTGTATTCGACGGGAAAACAGGTATTGTCCCTGCGCCAGAACACGTCATCCTGGACATGGCGGTACTTGCCATCTGATAGCGTGGCATGGATCGGACAGTCTTCGACGGGAAAAATCGAGTTGTCGGCGTGATGGTGGTGGATAGTCTGGTGCCCGGAGCTGCCAATCAGACTGTTTGCATCCTGCCAGCCAAACATGGTTACGGATGCCGCGTTTTCGGCGATGATCACGCCGTGCATGTCGAGAACATGAATTCCCTCACTGACCGAGTTCAGGATATTGTTCAGCGTCCCGTTCGCGGCTTCCAGCTGACGCCTCACTGTCACCTTCCTGACCATGGCGAAGATTTTCGCTTTCAGGGCATCTTCGGACACTGTTTGTGAAACAACGTCGTCAGCTCCGGCCAGAATAACAGTGACGGGGTTTTCCAATGAATCCGGGGCGCTAAGTATCACTATCGGGGTCCATGGCAACTCCTGCATCGCCTCGATCACGCGGATCTTGCCCGTAACCTCGAGTCCCGACATGACGGGTACATCTATCTCCATCAATACCAGATCGACACGTTCAGCGCAGAACGCATCGAGTGCGTCCCGTCCATCGGATGCGACGATCACATCGCAGCCGGATAAAGACAGGACCGGCTTCAGGAAGGCGATAAAAGCAGGGCTTACAGCTGCAAACAGGATCTTCATTACTGCAACTCCAATAATTCCCAAGCCAGGTGGTGGCATTGTTCAAGCGGCCACGCGCCTGATTGTCTTACCAGACAGCGGCGGCAAGTCCGAGCATCGTCAGGTCGTCGGGGGTGAAGACAGGCAATGCCTCGCACGCCGCGCGGATCGGCATCGACTCCCCCGATTCGGCTGCCTCGGCGGCGTTCAACAACAACCCCAACTCGCCTTGCCGTTCGAGCAGTGCCCGCCGGATATCAGCATGAATCGGCAGCGTCGTCACGATGTCCTCGATTGCTGCGTCGAACAGGATATGGACCAACGAAAAAACACCCGTGATGGATGCGGTATCGGCAAAACGACCGTCACCGGGTCGAGTCCGGCCAGCCGCAAGTTCCATGAATCTCGCGCGCGTGCCACACAACTGCACCAGGGGATCGGTGCGCAACGCATCGATTTGACCATTTGCGAACAGGAGCAGCTGGGCCCAGTGGGTGATTTTCCGCATGCCGACCAGCATGATCGCTTCGCGCAGTGACGAAATGGTTCGGGCCAGCCTGAACGCACTGGAATTGAGCAGACGCAGCAGTTGAATGACGAGGTTCGGAATCCGCTTGAGTTCGACTTCCAGTTCGTCAATCTCCGGTTCGTCGCTCAGCAGTACCAGCAGGCGTAGCAGCGCGTCGCGCGATGACGCGATACGTCGCGATGTCAGCACCTGCGGCCTCGCAAAGTGGTAGCCCTGAAACAGCTCAAAGCCGGCGCGCATGGCGGCATCATGGTCTTCTGGTGTTTCGACTTTTTCGGCGAGCAATACCTTCCCGTGCTGCCTGACGATGCGGATCAGCTCGGCGAGGAGCTCGCGCGGGCACTCTAAAAAGTCAATCTTGACGATATCGACGCACGGCAGAAACGCAAGCAGACTCGGGGACACCTGCGAAACATCGTCCAGCGCGAGCCGGAAACCCCAGCGCCGCAGTTCATTGCAGCGTGAAAAGAGCGCCTCGTCGAATACCACCGTTTCGAGGATTTCGAGCACGAAGCGTTCAGGCGGCAACAGTCGGACCGTGTCGGACATCAGTACCGCCCGGTCGACGTTCACGTAGCCGGTGTAATCGCCCAGCGCCGCGCCGAGGCCCATATCCCCGATGAGCCTTGCGATGACTTGCGTGGTGGCATCGGCGTCATCCGTGACTCGTGCGAAATTGGTGGTCCCGGAGCGGAACAGCAGTTCAAATGCGTGCAATGCTCCGCTGCGGTCAAGTATGGGCTGGCGTCCGAGGTAGACGTATTCCGGTGTGGCCACCTGGTTGTTTAACGCCGGTTGACCGCCGTTGGGGTCGGGCGAAGGTGCTATTGCCTTCAACTTTGAACGCTTCCCTTTACAGTACGACCAGAATCGCCATGCTCTGGTAGAGCGTCGCGCGGAATGCCGCATTAACGGCTTCGAAATGCCGGCCCGCAGCGGCCGTGTCATCGAGCGTGCGCTTCTGTCGCTGCCGCAGCGCGCGTATCCTGCTACCCCGCGAAAGAGGCGAATCGTTATTGTCAGTTTTGGTGAGCATGGCAGGCCGAAATCAGCCATTCATCGTTTAGCTGACTGTGCCCTGGTCAGCCTGTTTCGTTTGGGCGGGTTCTTCAACGGAACCCGGCCTTGTTTGTCGATCGGGCGTCATTCTGATCGACGGTTATTGCAAGGCTTGACCGTACGTCTCAATTTGCGAAGTTTTTATTTGCGAAGTTTTTTTATCCCAACAGGACAACGGAGCGCTATGTCCGGCGCCCGCCAACTGGCAAATGCCGGAACAGCTGTCGGACCATCGGTGCAACCGGTGTAACGCGACCAGATAGTCCGGCGTCTCGCGGTCGTCCGGACGGCGCCGTAGAACGATGTCGAGGCGAACCCGGAAACGCGCCTTCCCCTGGGTTCGGCGGCGTGGCTGCTACTTTTTTCCATCCCAGTGTTCCGGATACCCCGGTAGATCCTGGCAGCCGCAGAGACTGTAGTGCAGCGGCGGCATGCGCGCATCGACATACTTCGCCAGCGTATCCTGGGTGATCGCCGGCTGCGGCAGGATCCATTCAGGCCCGGGAACCGGCTTTCCATCAAGCACGTCGAGCGTGCCGATGATCGCCGTGCGCCACTGATAGGTCGGATACGATGGGGCGATCGCAGTCAGCTTGTCTTTCTCCCATTGACGCAAAAAGTCCTGCTGGTCTTCACCGCTTATTACCGGGTAGGGCAGGCCGGCGTCCTCAAAGGCTTCAAGCGCGGCAGTCGAAGTGTCGCCGGCATCCATCCAGATCGCATCAATCTTCTTGCCGCGATTGATGTAATCCTCAACGATCGACTTTGTCTTCGCGCGGTCGCTTCCAGTGAATTCAGAACCGATGACGTTCAGGCCGGCCTGGTCGAAAATCCGTTTGGCTGCTGAATAACGCGTCTCCAGCACATCGACGCCGGGCATGATACGCAACGCCAGAACGTTATCGCCCTTCTTCAGCTTGCTGGCGATGAATTTGCCGGAGGTGATGCCCCAGCCGTACCCACCGACCGGATGGATGTATGTAACGGGACATTTTGTATTGACGCCACGGTCGAACACGATGACCGGCAGCTTCGCACAAGCGGCCTGTACGGCCGGGGTCACAGCGGCGGTCGTATTCGGAGAAACGATCAGAGCGTCGCATTTGCCGCCGCTGACAAGCGATTCGATGTCCGAAATCTGCTTGTCGTCTTTGCCTTCCGCATCAAGGACAATCAGTTGTTTGATACGGTCCTTGTGCAGCTCCGCCTCTGCCTGGAGATCGTTCAGGCCAACGACGCGCCAAGGGTTAAAAACGCCAGCATTGGAAAAGCAAAGGGTGACCGGACCCGTCTTCCTGTAACGCGTCGTATCGATCATTGTGCCGCCCAAATGCTGCGCCCAAGGCTGACCTTGTGGGCCCTGGGGTGTCATCGACAATTCCGCCATCTGTTTCTGGAACTCCGCCGGGTCGTCGAACCCCTGTGCGTGCGTAACAACTGCAAATGCAAGTGCCAGCATCGCCGCGACAGTCGCTCTGAAAGACATGCTCCGCCTCCTCCATTTGTGCCGGTGAACCGGCGTTTTATCGCTTGTCCGTCTGGCAAGCGTCAGGCTTTTCGCCGCTCCCGCCACGCACTGGCGCCGAGCGCGGCAATCAGGATCAACCCCTGAATGCTGTCGCGCAGCGCCTGCGGCAAACCAGCAAGATTGAGCAGCGTAAAAAGGGAGAACAAACTAAGTGCGCCGAAGAGAGCACTCCAGATCGTGCCGCGGCCGCCCAGCAATTGCGCACCGCCAACGACGCAGGCAGCGATCGCTTGCAACGCGAGCCCGCTGCCTGCGTTGACTGAGACGCCCGAAAATCCACCAACAAGGATGCCGGCTGTCACCGCAGCAAGTGCCGAAACCACGAACGCGGCAATACGTGTGGCCGCAACCGGTATCCCGGCGAGATCCGCCGCACGCGCATTGTCGCCAATTGCGATCGCTCGCTTGCCATAGACGGTTCCATGCAACCCCCACCCGGCGATCACCATGAAAACGATGAGTACGATGACCGCCATCGGCAAGGTTCCGATCAACCAGACATCGTGCGCGACGAAACGGCCGAGATCACGAAAGTTGTCGGGCAGGTCGCCGCGCGCGGCACCGCCAGACCATGTAAGCGCCACGCCATTGGTCAGCAGCATGGTGCCGAGCGTCGTGACAATCGACGGCACCTTCAGGTAAGCAACCACGAGCCCGTTGATCAGACCGACTGCAAGACCCATCAGATAAAGCACGCCGATCATCGGCCACGTCGCATTCGGATCACCGTTCACGAGAATGGAGGCCGCGAGAACAACGAGCGTGACGACGGCTCCCATCGAAAGATCGAAGCCTCCCGTCAAGATGACATAGAGTTGTCCGCCTGCCAGAATGATTAACGGCGCCGCCCGGCGCAAAAAGTTCATGAAGAGGCCGGCTTCCAGGTAGTTTGGCTGCAAGATTGCAATGCCGGCATAAAGCAGAAGAAACATGATCAAGCCGAAATTGACGGCGGCGATGCCGAAGACCTGCCGTCTCGAGGGCGTGGCGTGCGGGATGGGTGTCATGCAACATGTTCCTTGTTGCCCACGGCGTGGACCGCGACGGCCGCAATCACGATAGCGCCTCGTAGCACCTGCTTTACGAAGGCATCGACGCCAAGCATGTTGAAGCTTGCGTCCAGGCTGGCAAAGAGCAGCACGCCAGCCATCGTTCCGGCCACGCCACCGTTGCCCCCGGCGAGAATCGTGCCGCCGATGACGGTGACAGCAATCGATTCCAGATCGTAGATCCCATCGCGCCCCACCCACGGCGTACCAGACTGCAATCGTGCAGCGAGGAAGAGTCCGGCGACACCGGCAAACAAGCTGGCGATTAGATGCGCACCAAGAACGACGCGTTCGGTCCGTATTCCAGCCATGCGTGCGCCTTCGGGATTACCGCCGACTGAATAAATGCGCGCGCCAAAGGGTGTGCTGGACAGTACGCGGGAGGCTCCGATGGCAAGGATGACCAGCAAACAGACCGGATAAGGAATGCCAAACAAGCTGCTGTAGGCGAATGCCTCAAACCGCGGTGCAACGGAGCCCGGCATGAAGGAGAACGCGGTGGACAACACACCCTGCATGACCAGACCGGTACCGAGTGTCGCGATCAGCGGATTGATGCGTCCAAAACCCACCAGCATGCCGTTCACGCAGCCTGCAACGAGGCAAACCAGAAGGCAGGCGACAATCGCGGGAGCGATCATGGCTGGCTCGCCATGCATGATGAAAGAAGCAAGCACTGCAACGACGCTGATCAGCGCCGCCACAGAGAGGTCGATCGAACCGACCAGAATGACAAATGTCTGGCCCAGTCCCACTAGCCCAAGTGCCACCATGCGCTGGAACAGCCCGCTCAAGCCAGCCAGGCTCAGTTGGTTCACTTCTCCAGTCACGACCGCGGTGCAGACATAGATCGCTACGGAAATCAAAAACAGGACGAATGCAAAGGAAAACCGAAACGGCCGGCCGAAGCGCACTGCCTGCGGACGAGCTTCGATGCTCATACGACTGCGTCCTGCCGTTCGCGCATGCCAAGTCCCAGCGACAGCGCAACGACGGCCTCTTCACTGGAGCCTCGAGGCAGTTCCCCGGCAATTCGCCCCCGGTGCATGACAACGATGCGGTCGGATATCCCGATGAGTTCCGGTAAATCCGAGGAAATGACAATGATTGCACGACCTGCGTCGACAAACCGGCGCATGGTTTCGTAGATCGCCGCCTTTGCGGCGATATCGATGCCACGCGTCGGCTCGACGAAAACAAGCATGTCGGAAGCCTGGGCGAGCCAACGGCAGATGATTGTCTTCTGTTGATTGCCGCCAGAAAGCGCGCCTACAGGTTGGCCGAAATCCGCCGCGCGCACATCCATCGAGCACAGCTCATCATCGATCTTGCTGTATGCCAGCGCGCCGCGATTGGGCCGGGAAAAGCACGCCGCCATCGCACGCAGGCTCAAAAGTGCATTGTCGCGAACCGATTGGCGAAGCAGAAGGCCCTCCCCTTTTCGGTCGGCAGGAACGTAGCCCATGCCATGTGCCACTGCACGACGCGGCGACAATATCGTCTCAGGCTTGCCGCGCAACGTCATCGAGCCGACTTTCAAAGGCACGTCGCCGATAATCGCCTGCGCCAGTGCCGTCTTGCCCGAATCCTCAAGACCCGCGACACCCAGAATCTCGCCGACGCGCAGATGTAGATCTATACCGTGCAACTGTGCATTCTCGCCATTCTCGATCGAGAACAACGATTCTTTGGGCTCGACAAGTGGCGGCTTTGGATAGAAGTCCTTCAGGTCCCGGCCAACCATGGCTGTGACAATCGCACTAACTTCCGCGCTGGCCTGCGGCCGAGTCCAGATCTTGCGCCCGTCCTTCAGAACCGTTACCCGGTCAGCAATGGCCATGACTTCAGGCATGCGGTGGGAAATATAGACAATCGCTACACCGTCCTTCCGCAGGTTTCTAACGAGCTGCAGCAGAAATTGGGTATCACGCTCACCGAGCGCCGCCGTTGGTTCGTCCATAACGACAACCTGGGCTTCAAATAGCAGCGCTTTGGCGATTTCAACCCGTTGCTGGCTCGCAATCGACAAGGTGCCGACGCGCTGATCCGGGTCTGTGCTGGTGCCAAGCTGAGCCAGTAATGCGGCCGTCCGCTGACGCATCTGCTGGCGGTCCAAAAAACCTCTTCGCGACGGTTCGCGCCCCATAAAGATGTTTTCCGCCACGCTGCGGTGAGGCAGCAAACTCAATTCCTGATGGATGACAGAAATGCCCGCCGCCCGCGCCTCTACCGGATGCGTAAAGCGCATCGGCCGATCCCTGATGCGGATCTCTCCCGCGTCGGGCCGATAGCTGCCGCCGAGGATCTTCATCAGCGTCGATTTGCCTGCGCCATTTTCGCCGCAGATCGCGTGGACCTCGCCGGCAAAACAATCGAAATCGACGTGGTCAAGGGCGACGACGCCCGGAAAGGCCTTCACGATTCCCCTCATCTGAAGTGCCGGCGCGTCCGTCATTGCGCCTCCTCCTTGCGTGACAAGGCCAGTCTTTCGCCAGCGGCATCCCATTGCTGGCGGACAAACGCAGCACTGCGCGCGAAGAGCACGTCGACATCATCAAAGAGATCTCGCCACACTCTCGTGGCGCCGGCGAGTTCCGGAAGCGCGCGGCTGAATGACTCGACAGTCAGCCAGCCGTCGTAGCCGCACCGGCGCAGCGCATCAAAATGCGCCTGAAAGGGAACATGTCCGGTGCCAGGGATACCCCGATCATTTTCGGAAACATGAAAATGATTGATCTCGCGGTGGTAACGTTCGTAAGTCGCCGGCGGGTCCTTTTCCTCGATATTGGCGTGGAACGTATCGAACATGTAGCCGTAATTCGGATGGGCAACCTCGCGGTAGATCGCCGATGCCTCGGCAATCGTGGACATGAGATAGCACTCGAAGCGGTTGACGGCTTCGGCAGAGATCTTGATTCCCGCAGGCTCGGCATATTCGGCGAGTTCGTGCATAGCCTCAATGCATCGACTGCGCTCTTCGGCAGTTGGCCCAAAGCCGCTAAAAATCCCAACAGGCGAATGGACCGGTCCAGCAATGATTTCCCCACCCATCGCATGGGTGCAGTCAACAATCCAGCGGTGACGATCGCGGGCACGCGCGCGCGTCGCTGGATCGGCGCTGATAGGATTGGCCTCGGCCGTCGCAACGGCGGCCGCGCCAGCGGACAAGCCGATATCTCGCAGAACTGAGCCGAGCGCCGCATATCGCTCCGTTGTTCCGGAAAAGACGGGGACTTCAACGCCATCGTAGCCCTGCGCCTTAAGGCGCTCGAGCTGAGGCGCATGCTCGACCGTGATATCCGCGCCCAAAACGAGCAAATTGAATGCGATCTTCACCGAGTGCCCTCCCGAATTGTGACGAATGATGCCGCGGCGGCATCATTCGCTGTCTCCCAGACAGACATTGCCAGAGTTGACCCGACGAAACGTGCACCTCTAAACGGTGGTAAATTTCTTAAATGGCTTTCCTGCGCTACGAGGCACAAATATGAGTAAACAGCCCGTCTTGGTCGCAACAGAAGATCGTCAGCCCTCCGTATTTCGGCAACCGTATTCGATGATGTATGCCGATAATTGCAGCGAGCTTCAGGCCGCGGCGCGCCACGGTGAGGTGGAGTTGCACGCATGGACACGCGGCAGCTATCCGGGAAAGTCCCTAGGGGATAAGTTGCCGGGTATCTGCACGGTCGGCGTCTGGGATGCGAAATACAGGCAGAGCTGGGGATTGAAACAGCATTGCAACGAAGGTTTCAAGATCGCCTATCTCGCGCGTGGCAATCTCAACCTCATCGTCGACGATAAGGTCTACGACCTGAAGCAGGGCCAGTTCATCGTCATCCGCCCCTGGCAGTTGCATTCAATCGGTAATCCCGTCGTGGATGCGAGCCGTCTGCTGTGGATTATCCTTGACGCCGGCCTGCGTCGACCGAGCGAGGCCTGGCACTGGCCCGACTGGATGGTTTTCTCCGAAAGCGAAGGCGAGTCGCTCGGCCGCATGCTCACTCAGAACAACCAGCCGGTCTGGGATGGCGGCACCGCGCTGTGCCGTGCCTTCGAAGCGGTCCCCGTGATCCTGCTCACCCGAACGCCAGAAGACGGCGAGACACGGCTGAAAGTGGCGATCAACGCGATTATGGTAAGCCTGCTCGATCGTATGATCGAGCAGGCGCCGAAACTCGATCCCGACCTGTCGACCTCGCAGCAGACCGTGGCGATTTTCCTGCGCCGCCTCGCCTTCGCATTGCGCGAGGACTGGACGCTGGAATCCATGGCCAAGGAATGCGGCCTGTCGCGCACGCGTTTTTCCGAGTATTGCAAGCGGCTCACCAACATGACGCCGCGGCAGCATCTCCAGCATCTACGGCTCGAAGAGGCGTCGCGCATGCTGGAGATGCCGGGACGCAGCAGCATCACCCAGATTGCTTTCTCTTGCGGCTTCAATTCCAGTCAATATTTTTCGAACGCCTTTCGCAAGCGCTACGGCCACGCGCCGAATGCGGCGGGCTCAAGACGCACACGAGAGTCGCCGTAATCCAGACGGGACTCGATCAGCAGTTCGCGTAGCTCGTTGCCGATCCTCGTCAGACCGTGACCTCAGGAATGATCCCCATTCTGCGGCCGATCTGCTCGAACGCAGCAATCGCCCTATCGAGGTCGTCTCTCGTGTGGGTCGACATGACGCTCAAGCGCAGACGCTGACCGTCTTTGTTGACCGCAGGAAATTCGATCGAATTCAGAAAAATTCCTGCATCGTCGAACTGCTTGCAAACATCGCGAATATTCACATCCGCAGGGATCCGAACCGGAATGATCGAGGCCTCGCGGAAGGTTTTGAAACCCAGCGCGTTCAGGCCCGCCTCCAGGTAGGCTGCATTCTCATGCAGGCGCGTGAGCCGTTCCGGCTCGCGCTCGACCACTTCCATCCCGCCGAGCACGCCAGCCACCGTCGTAATCGGCAAATGGGCCGAAAACATGTATGAGCGCGAGCAGAACCTGAGGTAATCGATCACCTCACGGTCTGCACTGAGAAATCCTCCTGTCATGCCAAACGCTTTGCTGAAGGACCCCATGCAGATATCGACACCGCCCTTCATGCCGAAATGCTCCGACGTGCCACTGCCGGTTTTGCCCATGACGCCAGTCCCATGCGCGTCGTCGAGCACCAGCGTCGCGCCATATTCGCCACACAGTTCGCTGATCCGCGGCAACGGAGCCAGGTCGCCGTCCATCGAGTACACGCCTTCGACCGCCACGAATATCTGACGATTGGGTCGCGCCGCGCCTTTCCTGACGCGAATCAAGAGCCGCTCGAGGTGCTCCGTGTCGTTATGAGCGAAGCGGATTGCCCTGAGGTTGGTCGTCGTCGCCGCGAGCGCAATGCCGTCATAGAGGCTGGCGTGGTTGTACTCGTCGTAGAGCAGCACGTCGTCATCCCTGAGCAGGGTCGTAACCCACCCGAGATTCGCCTGATAGCCAGAGCCGTACAGCAGCGAATCCTCGGTGCCCTTCAAAACCGACAGGCGAAGCTCCAGCTCCATGTGGAGCTGGGTCATCCCGCCCAGCAAAGGCGGCCCACCTACGCCCGCACCGAACTCCTCGAGTGCCTGCTGGATGCGCCTGAGCACATGCGGATGCGTGGTCAGGCCGAGATAATTGTTCGAGCCGAACATCACCATTTCTCGCGTCGTTCCGTCGATTCCCCTCACCCGCACACGGTTCGATATCGCTGAAACGATCTCCCTGCCGTAGTGCGCAAGCCCCTTGGTACGTGATGCACGGTAGTACTCCGAGAACGGTTTGACGCGTCCCAGCAGCGTAGTGGCCTCAGTCCTGAAGAACTCAGACAATGAAAAATTCTCGCCGTTATTCGTAGACGCCACAGACTCGAGATCTGCAGCAGGCGAACCTGATGACATGATGCGTTCCTTTGGAATGATCGGCTTGTTAGTCCGTTGTAGATACGCGAGCCGAAGTGCATTGCATCGTCCTTAGGGAGCTGTCAGGCGAGGCCGCTTCTGTTCGAAGCGTGACGATAACATCAAGCTATTGCATACGAGCAATTGTTTGTATGCATTCGTTGTATCGAGTGAAACTATGAAGGTTCTCTATCACCTCGACCGTCACCCGCTCGGCACCGTTCTCGAATCTCTGAGGGCCTATACGCCCGTATATCCAGGCGACGCTAAACGCCATACTGGTACACCCCACCGTAGGGGCCTTCCTGACTTCCGTGCAATAGCCCAACTCCGGTCGCGGCTGTAATGTAAGGCCATACCCAATGCGATCACGCAAAAGTACGCCTAAAAAGGTCCGGTCTGACCCGCACAGGGCGCAAGGAGACGAGCATGAAAAGGCTGGGCTTCCTGACACGTCAGGAGATCTTTAACCACGCCGTGCAGCATCTGTTCGGCCAGGCGCAAGCCTCCTTGCTGCCTCGTGGCGGCGGCGCATATCGAGGTTACTGCGGCGGCTGTCCGGTAGGCAGTTTCATCAAGCCGCGCGACTACATGACGGCGATGGAAGGCGTGCCCGTCCGCTACATCGGGAAACCACCGGAGAACGTGCCGGCCTACATGGATATCGGTGTCGCTGCGCTCAGGCGCGCGCTGCTGCGCTCGCGCATCAATGTGTCCGATCCGGTGACCGTCGAATTGCTCAGTTGTCTGCAGAACGTCCACGATGTATTTGGCACATGGGAATGGGGTGAGCGGCTGGCATCAATTGCTCGTCAATTCGACCTGTCGACCGACCTTCTGAAAGCCGCTGCGTGAGGAGTGCAGGTGTGATCATGTGGAGCGCAAGAGAGATTTACGAACGCGTGAGCGCTCATCTGCTGAACCAGGCGGCCGTGTCGGAGGATGAGAACGGCTCGTGCCGGCTGCGTGGCGCCAACGGCCGCAAGTGCGCAATCGGATCACTCGTCAGCGACGAGTTCTATCACCCGGACATCGAAGGGATCGGCATTTCGTACTATCGGCACGCGCGAGACGGCAAGTTGCCGCGGGCCCTCTATGCGTCGAACGTGAATGCATACGATCCGGGCATCGTTGATCTGCTTTGCGAACTTGAGCAGGTTCACGACGACGCCAGCATCGATCAATGGCCTCAACTTCTCACTGCTCTCGGCAGGCGCCACGGGTTCATTTGATACGCAAAACAAGCCCTTGATCGCGCATGCTATTGGCAATGCGACCGTTCGCGACCCTGTTTCGACCTCATGCTGGGGACAGTCCGCGGAGCGCGACTGCAGGTTACTTACGCACCGCCTGCGCGCGCGTTTACGCTCGGGTGTTGCTTTGAAATGCTTCGCATAGCGGCGGGAGCACCATGCATGAAACGGGTAATCGCAGCCTCGATGATGCCGTCGAGGTCATCCGGAACTGGCATGTCGTACACCCAACGGCGCACGGCCAGATAGAACAGTTCACCATGCAGGCCCCAAGCCACTTCCATCTCTTCCGCAGAAGGAGGAGATTTTCGCGCCCTGGGGGCCTCTGCCAATAACCGCAGTTCGATCGCCAAGGGCGCGATGACCTTTGCCTGAATTAGCGCGAGATAGCGCTGACTGATGCCGACGCCCTTCAGGCCGCCAAACACGAAGATCCTTACCCAGTCATAGCGGAATATCGAGTGGAGATAGACTTTGTAGAAATCGGTCAGGCGCGCTTCCAGTGGTCGCTTCGGTTGACGCAGCAGGCTCTCCCATTCGGGTTGCCAACGACTGAGATAAACCTCCTGGTACACGCGGTCAATCAGTGCCTCCTTGGTCGGGAAATACCGGAAGAGGTTCTGGTGCGTGATGCCAAGTCGCTGCGCGAGTTCCCGTAGTCCCCCGTCGAATCCCACTTCGGCGAAGAAGCTCACGGCGCCCTCGATAATTTCACGTTCGCGCTCCTCAGGCGCAAGGCGTCGCCGCCGTGGGGGTGTGGCGGCCGTTGACGGGATGCGGGCGGTGCGCGCAGCGGAAGCCGGTTTCTCGATCGGTTTGGTCATCCCAACAGGTTACCTGCGCGAGACCGTTCGGTAAATAGCCTGAAAACCATGCGGGACGGGTTCTCCCATGCACACCAAATGCCTTTGTGCGGACAGCTAGTTGCCAGTCGGTAATTTGTGATACGCTAATGATACATGGAGTACATGCCAGTGCCGACCCGGTCGAAACTGGTTCGCTATCGAAAGGAGACAGGTCCATGGAGCTATCTGGGCAGCAGATTGTCGCCGCACCGCGACAAGCGGTTTGGGACGCATTAAATGACCCCCGTGCGCTTTACGAATGCATTCCAGGGTGCGAGGACATCGAAAAAATATCCGCTGAAGAGACGCGGGTACGGGTCGCAGTGAAACTGGGACCGGTGCGCGCCCGATTTACCGGGAAGATGCTCATGTCAGACGTCACTCCCGCAGAGCGATGCAAGCTCACCTTCGAGGGTGCTGGCGGGGCCGCCGGATTCGCAAAAGGGTTCTCGCGAGTTGAACTGTCCGACGAGGGAACTGCGACTAAACTCACCTATTCTGTTGAAGCGTCCGTGGGGGGCAAACTTGGGCAGATTGGTGGACGGCTCATCGACTCATCCGCCAAGAAAATGGCCGACGAGTTCTTTGGATCGCTAGATCGCTATTTGACAGGAAATTCGCTTCCGCGCGAGAGCGGACGCGAGCCGGCGCCGACTGCGAAAATTGCAGAGATTGCCGATCTGCCTAGGTCCGCTGCCGAGAAGCCATCTGTGCGCGATACGCCGGTGGGTCGCGGCGCATGGAGTGGCGGCCTTATGCCAGAACTCTTCCGCGTCGGCTGGTTCACGCTTGGGGTGGCAGTCACCCTGTTGCTCAAGCATTCGTTCTAGGAAGGGGTTGCTCATGAAAGCTCCTGAATTCGACTATGTGCGAGCCCGGTCGCTTGAAGAGGTGTTCGCACTACTGGACGAGTATGGCGATGAGGCGAGGATTTTGGCGGGTGGTCAGACGTTGCTTGCGACCATGAACATGCGGCTATCCGAGCCTCAAATTCTGGTGGACATCGCAGGCCTGTCAGCCCTGAAGCAACTGTCAGTCGTCGGCGATGTCCTGCGTATCGGCGCATTGGTGACACATGCGGAGATTGAAGATTCGGCTGTGGTGCGCAAGCATGCCCCCCTGCTCTCGGAGGTTGCGCCGCTGGTCGCACACCGCGCCATTCGCAATCTAGGCACATTCGGCGGATCGATAGCATTCGCGGATCCCGCTGCGGAGTGGCCGTGCATTCTGGTTGCGACGAGGGGAGTCGTGATTGCGCAAGGCGTCGAAGGTCAACGTCGAATCCCGGCGGACGAGTTCTTTATCGATCTCTACACGACTGCGCTACGCCCAGGCGAAATCATCGTCGCGTTGGATATCCCTCTCAAGGGGCCAAAATCGCTCTACGCATTCAATGAATTGACCCGACGTCATGGCGATTACGCCATCGTTGGTGCAGCTATCACGGGTAACGCCTCTGAAGAGGGGTTTCTCAAAGATGCGCGAATTGTCTTCCTCGGCACCGGTAACAAGCCAGACCGGGCGCATGCGGTCGAGCAGCAACTAGAGACGACGCCGCTTACGCGCGCTGCAGCGCCAATCTTTGCGCAGGCGCTCGACATCAGCCCCGGAGGCGATCTCTACAACTCGGCCGAAACCAAGCTCCACCTCGCGCGGGTTACCCTCGAGAGATTGCTGTCGAAACTGGCTCAGAAGCTGGAGGTGCCTGAACATGGCTGAACGCCAAGCTATCCGGCTGGTTGTCAACGGCAAGAGCGTGACGACGACAGTCGAACCCCGGATGCACCTGATCGATTTCTTGCGGGATGAATTGCAGATTAACGGGGCTCGCGTTGGTTGTGAGCATGGGGTATGCGGGGCATGCACTGTCCGTCTGAACGGGCAGATGGTGCGAGGTTGCCTTGTGCTCGCCGTCCGGGCGGCAAACTGCACGGTTGAAACCCTCGAAGGCGCAAGCGACCGCGGCGATCTTGCTGCATTGCAAGCGGCCTTTCATGCACGCAACGCCTTGCAGTGCGGCTTTTGCACCGCAGGTATGCTGCTCGCAGCAGCGGAGCTTGTTGCGACCAGGCCGGATTCCAGTCGCGAGGAGATCCGGGAGTTCATGTCGGGAAACTACTGCCGCTGTACGGGTTACCAAGCCATTGTCGACGCGATTGAGGATGTTCTGAGCGCTCGCTCCGGAAGCGTAGCTGGGGGACAAAAATGCTGACGCCAACCAAGAGTGAACAGCGTATCGCTGACGAACTACGCTACATCGGCGCGCCAGTGCCGCGACCGAACGCGCTGAGATTACTGCAGGGCCGCGGCGTGTATGTGGACGATATTGTGCTGCCACGCATGGCCCACGTTGTTTACTGGCGCAGTCCGATTGCGCACGGCCGCATCACTTCGTTCGACGCGAGCTTTGCCACGATGATGCCTGGCGTGATAGGTGTATTCGGGGCGGAGGATATCGCCGATATCTGTACTCCATGGGTGGGTACGCTGGCTCACTTGCCCGGCATGAAGTCCCCGCCGCAATATCCCCTTGCGCGGGGACATCTATGCTGGCAAGGCGAACCGGTCTTTGCGGTGGTCGCCGAAACCCGGCATCAGGCTGAAGATGCACTCGCTTACCTGCGGATTGAATGGGACGAGCTGCCCGTCGTCGCGAATATGGAGCGGGCGCTGGACCCTGACTCGCCCCTCATCCACCCGGAACTGGGCGATAACCTGTGCCTTACACGGACAATCGACAACGGCGCGGTGGATGCTACGTTTGCGAGTGCTGATCTTGTTGTTGAAGAGTCGTATCGCTTCGGACGTCACACCGGCGTGACCATGGAGACTCGCTCGGTACTGGCCGACTTCAACGCTGCCGATCACACTTTGACCGTCTACCACTCGCATCAGGCGCCACACATGATGCAGGATTTGTACAGTCGGCATCTGAACCTTCCGGAAACATCGGTTCGCGTGATCTGCAAGGACGTGGGAGGATCATTTGGCATCAAGGTGCATTCCTATCCGGATGACTTCGCGACGGTAGCCCTGTCGAAACTTCTAAAACGCCCCATCAAGTTCGTTGCCGACAGACTAGAGTCATTCACGAGCGACGTGCATGCGCGAGACCACCTTGTAAAGGCACGGCTTGCCGCGACAAAAGATGGCCGTATCCTGGCGTTCGAAATCGACGATCTTACCGGCGTTGGGCCTTATTCCGTGTATCCGCGGACGAGTGGTATCGAGGGCAATCAGGTTCTTAACATCACCGGCGGTCCTTATCAGCACGAAAACTATAGAGCACGACTGCGCGTCGTGTTCCAGAACAAGCCCCCCATGAGCCAGTACCGGGGAGTCGGACATCCGATCGCATGTGCCGTAACCGAGGGGATTGTCGACCTCGCCGCTTCAAGACTCGGAATTGATCCGCTTGCGTTCAGAAAAATGAACGTAATGCATGACGATGCCTATCCCTGCACGGGGGCATCCGGGATCAAGCTTGAAGGGCTCTCTCATGACGCGTGCCTCGCCCGGATTGAAAGACTGGCTGACTACGACGGGCTCCGCGACGAGCAACGTCGTCTCCGGGAAGACGGTGTGTTTCGCGGAATCGGCATCGCTGCGATGGTCGAACTTACCAATCCCGGCCCCGCATTCTATGGCATCGGTGGTGCGCGCATCGCGGCGCAGGACGGGGCAACCGTCCGTCTGGATGCCGGCGGCGGCATTACAGTTATGGTAAGCGTCGGAGAACAGGGTCAAGGCAGCGAGACCATCTTCGCCCAGATTGCCGCGGACGCCCTTTCGATGCCGATCGGCCGGGTCCGCGTCATTACAGGTGACACGTCAGTCACGCCGTATGGTGGCGGGACGTGGGCATCAAGAGGGGCCGGCATAGGCGGTGAGGCGGTGCTTCAGGCGTCGAACGCCTTGGGGATGCAGTTGATTGAGTTTGCCTCTGCGGTGCACGAGCGCTCGCCTGAAGGGCTCAAGCTCTTTAACGGACAGGTGATGGACGCAGAAAACGGCGCCCTTCTGATTGACCTTAAAGACCTGGCGAGTAAGGCCTATTTCCGCCCGGACACTCTGCCGAGGGATTTCCAGCCTGAGCTATCCGCGACACGACACTATTCGCAACGCGATTATCCATTCGTATTTACCAACGGCGTACATGTCTCATACGTCGAGGTCGATGTGGATACTGGCATGGTGAAGTTACTGAAGCACTGGGTCGTTGAGGATTGCGGACGTGTCATTAACCCGATGTTGGTGGACGAACAGATTCGTGGCGCGGTCGTGCAGGGCATTGGCGGAGTGCTGTTCGAAGAATGTCTTTACGACGAAGCAGGTCTGCTCAAGAATGGCAGCATGGCAGACTATCTTGTGCCGATGGCGTCCGAAATGCCGGACATCGAAATCGCTCACGTAGAGACGCGGACAAAAACTTCGGCGCTCGGTGCCAAAGGAGCGGGAGAAGCGGGATCGGCAGGGGCGCCAGCAGCCGTGATGAATGCAATCAACGATGCCCTCGCACCCTTCCACGCCCGGGTCACTTCACAGCCCATTACGCCTGAGAAGATCCTTGTAGCGCTTGGGAAAGTGAAACCAGGGCGCGGGTGATAAGCTATCGGCAATGGTGACGCAACAGGCAATCATCAACGGGACAGCAATGAAACAACCGATCAGAATCGATTTTGTCTCCGATATAGCGTGCCCGTGGTGCGCTGTCGGTCTATCCTCGCTGCAACTTGCACTGTCGCGACTGGGTGAGGCCGTCGACGCCGAATTGGTCATGCATCCCTTCGAGCTGAATCCGCAGATGGGCGAGGACGGCGAAGACCTTGTCGAACATATCGGAAAGAAATACGGGCGCACTCCACAACAGGTCGCTCAAGCGCAGGCCGAGCTCCAGCGGCGCGGTTCGGAGGTTGGTTTCGCCTTCGGCCCGCGCAAACGCATCTATAACACCTTCGATGCACACCGCTTGATGCATTGGGCCGGTATCAAAGACAAACAGGTTCAGCTTAAACAGGCGCTGTTACAGGCTTATCATGGCGAGGGCAAGGTCACGAGCAACCGTGACGTTCTGATCGAAGCGGCGGAATCTGTGGGACTCGACGGCGCCGAGGCGCGCTCTGTTCTGCAAGGAGGCGACTATGCCAATGAGGTTCGCGCTGAAGAAGAGAAATACACGGCAATGGGCATCCATTCAGTGCCTTCGATCATCTTTAATGACCGCTACCTGCTGACTGGCGCACAACCCGTCGAAGCGTTCGAGCAAGCCATTCAACAGATTCTGGCCGAAGCGTAATGTGACGCAGGGAAGTAACCGACGTTCCCTTGCATGCGATTGAGCGCCGAGGGCGTCGGAGCCGCCAGACGCTCCCAGCGACAAGTGGAGATCGATTCGTAGTGCGTAGTGCGAAGTTCGCAGTCAGGCTTCTACGGCTCACCCAGCGCGCATTGGGGTGTCCCTCCGATGGACGTACATCATGGCTACGCCGAATGCCACGGCGGACACCAGCGATACAAGCATGACGACCCACTCCACCGGCAGATAACTGTGTTCCATTGCCCAGATCGCCGCGGCGGAAATAGGTGCAATACCTTTCGCAATGTTCGACGGGGACGCTAACAGTCCGTTGATGGCTCCGTAGCCTTCCACCCACATCACGTCCTGCACAATCGTTCCGCGCAGGATCGTCATCATGCCGTTCGCGCCGCCATAGATGAGCGCAAACAGGATCAACCACACCGGTGAAGCGCCGGCGAACAGCAGGATGACAACCGACACCGGGAATGCCGTCGTGATCGCCACGCCGACTATCTTCGGCGAGACATTCCGCCCGACGGTGAACCACAGGATACGGGCGAGCACCTGTGCCGGGCCGATCACCGCCATCGTCACGAGAATGACGGACCGCTGCACATGGCGCTTGAAGCCGCCGACGAGGGTAATCAGCGTGATCTTCGTGCGCAAGCTGTTCGGATAGCAGCGCGTGATCACCGCGAAGACGGGATCGTAGAGCGTCGCGGCCATCGCCATGCCGAGGCCTGCCCAGGCGACGAATAGCATCGCGAGACTCTGCGCCTGCGACCAGATCGCCATCATCGCGGACGCAAGCAGCGACCCGCCCACCATGACGGCGCGGCCGAGCCCCCGGTCGATCCACACGCCGACCGGATACGCGGCCACCCCAGAAACGAGCAGACCAGCCGACAGCGCCGCGTTGGTCGCAGTCCGGCTCCAGCCGGGGGCGTACTCCATTGGTACGACGAATAGGGAGAACGCGTAATAGATCGTCCCCCAGGAGACCAGCTGGCCGATGGCGAGCGCCCATGCGACAACGTTACTGCTCACATCGCGAACCCGAATCCCGCTGTGGGCCATTGATCACCCCGCTTACCTCATGTGTTTGATCGAGATGCCGGAGATATGTACGGGTGCCCCAGCCCGACGTCCGACGTGCATGATGCGCCGGTCATGCCCATAGCGGAAGATTTGGCGGACTTACTCAAATCGTTCCGGAAGCTGTCTGATGGGACAGATGGGCTCTAAGCCTCAAGACCGCGCGAGTCAGCGGGCAGCACGCCGGTTTTTGCTGCAAAAAAGTCAATCATCCCGATAGCTCACCGAATTCACCGCAACGGCAGAAAACGCCGTGCGCCTGGCAGGGTTGCACGGTTCTCCGCCGTTGCCCGACAAGGGGCGTTGACCAATACTGGTCTTCATCAACACTGCCTCGGACGGACGCCATGAAGCAGCCTGTCGAACAGATCTTGTGCGCTGCTGCACCTGCTTCGAACATCCTTCTCGGCGCCCGGTTTCAAGAACGTTCCGACGTTCGCTAGCGCTTCACTTGACTTCCCATCTCTAACTATTGAGGAACAGCACATGACTACCACCATCGCCGGCATCAAGATCCCCGACAGCATCATGGCGCGCGCAGCCACCGAACTGGTGCGCGACACGGAGCCGGATCTGCTCTATAACCACTCCCGCCGAGTATTCCTGTTCGGTGCGCTGTCGGGTGAGCGTAAAAAGCTCAAGTACGATCCGGAGTTGCTGTATATCGGTGCGATGTTCCATGATATGGGCCTCATCGATGCGTATAGCAGCAAGAAGGATCGTTTCGAAGTCGATGGCGCGAACGCAGCGCGCGACTTCCTCACGCAGTACGGCGTGAACGAATATGACATCGAGCAGGTATGGGCATCCATCGCGCTGCATACGACGCCAGGCGTACCCGAACATATGAAGCCGGTTGTTGCGCTGGTGACTGCGGGTGTCGAGATGGACGTGCTCGGGCTGACTTATCACGAGTTCAGTGAAGAACAACGGATCCAGGTCGTCGCCGCGCATCCGCGCGAGACGACGTTCAAAAACGACATCATCGACGCGTTCGCGCATGGCACGATCAAGAAGCCCGAAACCACGTTCGGCAATGTCAAGGCCGATGTACTCGAGCTTCGTGATCCGACCTACAAGCGCCTGAATTTCTGCCAGATCATCCTCGGTTCGGCATGGGACGACAGCAATGCCGGCCATGCTCATACCACCGCCTGCGGTTGTTCAGACACAGACAAGGCATAGGAGCCGTCATGCAACACCCCGCATACCGTGAGAACGTAGCCGCTCGTCCGGAACTTGATGACGCTACGATTGAGTTCGCAACTCAGGTCTTTGACCTTGCGCGCTCAGGCGACGCAAGCACGCTCGAACGGTTGCTAGAGCATGGTTTGCCGCCCAATCTGCGTAACGCGAAGGGTGACAGCCTGCTCATGCTGGCCAGTTATCACGGCCATCTCGATGCAGTGCGGGTGTTGCTCAAGTACAAGGCTGATGCCGATCTGCGCAATCATAACGGTCAAACGCCGATCGCCGGTGCCGCCTTCAAAGGCAATTTGCCCATGATCGAGCTGCTGCTTGCGCATGGCGCCGATATCGAAGGCGCATCGCCCGACGGTCGCACTGCCTTGATGATCGCCGCCATGTTCAATCGCACGGAGATCGTCGACTACCTCATGGCCCATGGCGCAAACGCCGAAGCGAAGGACGCGAACGGGGTAAGCGCAAGCGGCGCGGCAAGCCGCATGGGAGCGCCGGATACGCCGGCGCAGCTTGAAAGGATCCTCCAGCAGGCGAGGCCATCCTGAGCAGCAAAGCGCGCGCGCGCAGTCAATGACTGCTCTTGCGCTTCTCGTTATCCCGTTCTACCTCTTTGAGATCAAAGGAGTTGATTAGCATGGCGAAGCTCACAACCGTATTCGGCGCTCCCGTCGTCGACAACCAGAACATCAAGACCGCCGGACCACGCGGGCCGGCATTGCTCGAGGACGTGTGGTTCCTCGAAAAGCTGGCGCATTTCGATCGCGAAGTGATTCCCGAACGGCGCATGCACGCAAAGGGTTCAGGCGCATTCGGCACATTCACCGTTACGCACGACATCACGCAATACACGCGAGCAAAGATCTTTTCGGAGATCGGCAAGAAGACCGAGATGTTTGCACGCTTTTCGACCGTTGCCGGCGAACGCGGTGCAGCTGACGCGGAACGCGACATCCGCGGTTTCGCACTCAAGTTCTATACCGAGGAAGGCAATTGGGATCTGGTCGGCAACAACACCCCAGTCTTTTTCTTGCGTGATCCGCTCAAGTTCCCCGACCTGAACCATGCGATCAAGCGCGATCCGCGCACGGGTCTGCGCAGTGCAGAAAGCAACTGGGACTTCTGGACACAGCTTCCTGAAGCATTGCACCAGGTCACAATCGTCATGAGCGATCGGGGCATTCCGAAAACGTTCCGTCATATGCACGGTTTCGGAAGTCACACCTTCAGCTTTATCAGTGCGAACAACGAACGCCACTGGGTCAAGTTCCATTTCCGCTCGCAGCAAGGCATTGAAAACCTGAGCGATGCCGAAGCCGAAGCACTGGTTGGCCGTGATCGTGAGACGCATCATCGCGACCTTTACGAGGCGATCGAGCGCAAAGACTTCCCGCGCTGGACCCTGTACGTGCAGGTCATGCCGGAGAAGGATGCGGGTAGCTATCACATCAACCCGTTCGATCTGACCAAGGTCTGGCCGAAAAGCGACTATCCGCTCATCGAAGTCGGTGTGTTTGAACTGAATCGCAATGCGGAGAACCACTTTGCCGATGTCGAGCAGGCTGCGTTCGCACCCGCCAACGTCGTACCGGGCATTAGCTTCTCGCCGGACAAGATGTTGCAGGGACGTCTCTTCTCCTATGGGGACGCACAGCGCTATCGCCTGAGCGTGAACTTTCATCAAATCCCGGTGAATTCTCCGCGAGGCGCCAAGTATGTCCATAGCTATCATCGGGACGGGCTCATGCGGGTCGACACGAACTCGGCAGGCGCGACACCCTATGAGCCAAACACTCGCGGGGAATGGCAGGAACAGCCCGATTTCCGCGAACCTCCGTTGTCGCTTGAAGGCTCGGCCGAACACTGGAATCACCGCGTGGACGACGACTACTATTCGCAGCCAGGTGTGCTGTTCCGCCAGATGACACCCACGCAACAGCAGACCTTGTTCGAGAACACGGCGCGGGCTCTGAACGGGGTATCCAGGGCGATCCAGCAACTGCACATCGAGCACTGCACGAAGGCGGATCCCGCCTACGGCGCGGGGGTCGCCAAGGCAATCGAGACGCTGCAATAGCAGTCTGCGTAGTCCCGCCCAGACTATAGGGAAGCAACGGGGCTTGTGTGATCCGCAAACGTGAGGTCTTTTAACGAAGCCTCATCGTTTGCGATCGCCTGAGGTAAATAGCCCTGTATTAACTCAATCCAGCTCAGGATCTGGTTCGTATAACTTCTGGCATCGCGAAAGCTGGAAATCGAATCCCAGTCTGATTGGCGCCCGGCGCCAGCGTAGTCCCACCGCCGCCGGCACTCGCCGGATCGGCCGCGTCCCTGCTGTTCCTCCTCGCGTTCATACCTCCTGGCTTTCATACCTCTTCGGCAAAATCCCACTACAATCCAGCACTTCGATCCGATAACCGTGATTTGCGCCATGAGATACCTTCTTGCATCGACACTCGCGGCGGTCATCGCGGCCACAAGCACGGCCGCGATAGCCCAAACATCCAGCAGCAGCGATACCTCCAGACAGACGTGCGACACGGGGTATGTCACCGGCGTCGGCGGCTCGGCACAGAGCGTCCGTGATTACCTTGCGCTCCCCGACAGAAACAAATATCGCTACCTTGCAGACAATCCCATCAAATGCCAGATCTCCGACGATGGTCGCGCCTCTGGCTGTACCGGCATCACAAACCTGCAGCACGAACAAGTCAGCGTGTATGACGATAGCGACAGCGTGACAACGACCGTGACCGCGCGCGTGGAACTCGATCAGGGTACCTACCCGGTGATTATCGTTGTGCCGAAGCAGGATATGCGATGTGAGGAGTGATCGTTGCAACCGTTGAACTGACCTCCTATCGCAGCGTGGCCCGGAAAAACTGCACCACTTCCGCATTGAACCGGTCGTGAAACTCCGCACGGTCGAAGCCCGGCAAGCTGGTACAAATGTCTGGCATCCTCCGGGACATAAGCGCACCGCAAGGTGGTAGGAAGTCGTAATGGCCCGCGTTCGCGACCACGTGATATTCCGGTGGTCGGGGCAGGCCAGCGCGCACAGCCTCCTCATAATAGGGGTTCGGCTGACGACGATCGTCGGCCGCTCGCCAAAGCTGGACCGGGACGCGCACGCCGCTTAGCCCGACGCTGCCGAAGACGAAGCCGAACGCCGGCGCGGCGACAACCACGGCCTTGATGCGCGCGTCGTGCACCCAGGCATCCGCGGGAACGTCCGCGCCGACATGGAAATCAACGCCGGCATGCTTTAAGGCCTCGCACAGATCATGTTCTGGGTGCGCCTCGCAATACGGCGCGATCTGCGAAAGATCCGGCACTCCACCTGCAGCTACGAGCACCGTGAAACCGCCGTTGGAAAATCCGAACGCGCCGATGCGGTCCGCATTCAGCAGCCCGTGTGAAGGCCACTCACTGAGCATAAAGTCCACCAGCCGGTGAAGCTGGGCGGGACGGCGCCATAGCTGCAAGACCCGGCTCTGGTCGTCGAATGTGTCACCCGCATGGCTGACCGCCGCCGCCACGAAGCCAGCGCGCGCCAGGGCGAGTGCCGTGTCGTAATGGCCGCCATACCAACCGCCGCCACCGTGCGACATCACCACCAGCGGCAGGTCACGGCCCGCGATCGGAGCGTCCGGCGCCACCGTCTGGGTGAAATCGCCCAAGGCGTGTAGCGTCTCGGTCGCCTCGGCCGGATACCAGATCCCGACCGTCAGCGGCGCTTCCTCGCCGTTCGTTATCCTGACTTCCTCGAAGCCGACATCGGCGGCGAAGGCCGGCGCGGCAACGAGGACAAAGACGGCAGCGATCACGGCGGCGAGTCTCACAACAGTCTCCTTGTTTGTTGTCGGTCAAATCGCGCTGTATGGGAAATGCACCCCCGAAGTCCATCGCGCTCTTAAAGCCGACGTAAACAATCTTGCTCTTCGATTGGCTCGCTGCGCGGGGTCCGCATTTTGGCGCTCGCCGGGACCGCGCGCACTTCAGACCCGCGTAGTTTCACGCAAAGCGGTTTAACGAAAACGCGGACAGATCAATCTGGCTTGTCCCGTTCAGGCAGCGTTGCGCCACCGCCTCGCCAATAGCCGCTGAATGCTTGAAACCATGGCCCGAACAGGCCGACACCACGGTCACGTTGCTGAGCGTCGGATGATCGTCGATGATGAAACCATGGTCCGGGGTCACCGTATAGGTGCAGACACGCGCCTTGACTAGTTCCTGAGTCACGCCGGCAATATTGCCCGCCACTTGCGTTCGATACATCTCGTGCACCTCGGCTGCGGAGACCGTGCGATCGAGCGCGTCGATCGACTGCAGCGGCACATAGTGCTCGGTCGCGATCTTCATGCTGCCTTCGCCGGGAATAGGCGGAAAGCCATAACAGCTGTCGGCTTCCCGTGGACCGTGAACGAGAATGAAGCTCGGCGACATTTCAGGGAAAATCACCGGCTCGGCAAGCTTGAACCAGAATAGCTTTTGCCTGCAGACCTTCAGCAACGTGCTAAACGGCTCGCCCAACAGGTTGGCGGACCACATCCCGGCGCAGACGATGACTTTGTCGGCGATCAGCGTCCGGTTGCCGGCTTTGATCCGAACCACACCGCCAGCCGATTCCAGAGCGGAAACGGTCATACCCGTAATCAGCGTAGCCCCTAGGGCTTGCGCGGCCGCCAGTTGCGCGGCGATGCAGTGCTCCGGCCGCACAAAGCCGCCTTCGGGTTCGAAGTATCCCACCGCGCCATCGCGGATCGGGCCGAATTGAGGGAAACGCACACGGATCTGTGACGACGTCAGAATCTCGTGGGCAATGCCATAGGTACGCGCCAGCTCGATGGTTTGCGCAACGAAATCAGCCGCACCGTGAAGCGATGCGGTGGTCGCGCTCGAACTCATGACGAGCACGCCGCATTGTTCGAACAACGCTGCACCGCTCTGCGCTTCCAGCTCCCGCCAGATCTGATGGGACCTGCGCACCAGCGGCACGTAAGCGGCCCCCTCCCCAACCGCCAGCCGGGTGATGCGGGTATCGCCGTGACTCGATCCTTGATCATGCGGCGGAGCGAACCGGTCTATGCCCACCGCTTTCACCCCGGCTTTCGCGAGTTGGTAAAGCGTCGCCGCGCCCATCGCACCCAATCCCACTACTGCAACATCGCATCGTTCTGCAAGCACAGCATCCCCTTCCTCAGTTGACGATATCCGGCACGACCCGTTAAACGACGGCTCAGCTGTTAGCTTGCAGCCTTGGCCGTGGGCGTGCCGGCATCGCCCCGGGTCGCGCCCCGTTTCGCTTTTGGCGGAACGCGGGACGGCAAGGTGGACAGGCGCATCACATGGCGCAGCGCCATCATCGCGCCGATCGCTTCGAGTACGCCGGCCGGCACCCACATGATCAGGCCACCGAGGCTTTGATCCAGCGCGGGCGGCACCGACGTGAACGCACGGCCGCACAAGCTGAAGATCGGATAAAGGTCTTGCGAGGAAAAGGTGATGACTGCACCCACCAGAATTTGCGGCGTCATCGTGATCACCGGCGAGAGCACCCGCAGGCCCGGCCGGGTGCGGCTCGGCGGGCTGGGACGATGGTCGAGCAGCATCCACCAGTACAGCAGCCCGCTCACCGCCACGGACCAGTTCATGAACGTGTAGATGCGCCAGTCGAGCATCGCCACGAACTGGACGGACGGAATCAGCCAGAACACCACCGACACGACGAAGGCCACTGAGATAAAGGCCGGGTTCAGCACGACGGCCGCTGCGATACGCGCAGGCCTCGTGCGCTGCCAGCGGCGCAACGCGCTGCGCCAGCGCAACGGCAAGCCGGCTCGCAACGCACTGCCCGGATAGGCGGCCATCAGGATTAGTGGCGCAAGGTGGTGCAGCACCAGATGCTGGAGCCGATGGACGAAGAACTGGTGCTCGGCGTAGTAATCGAGCCGGGTATGGAGCGCGATATAGAACAGCCCAAGCCCGATCCAGAATGCCGCCCGCCGGGCAATGCTGATGCGGATGCGGTGCGAACCGCGCGCAAACAGCACCGCAACGGCGACGAAAACGGCGACGAGCGTGAACGACGGCTCCCACGGATCAAGCAGGCTAATCAGCGACATGGCGAATTCAACGGTAACGGCGGAGCTGCGCGGCCGGAGCCATGGTCCCATGGTCCGGCCCGAAGACTCTCATGTTAGCAGGTGCCTTACAAAGCGACCGTCGGCCGCAAAATCTCACTTCACCCGGCTGAACGGCGTTGCTCCCGTCATGGTCGGCAATACGATCAGGTCGTGTTGCTTGTCATAGGCGATGCTTTCCGTCCCGCCGCCCGTGTTGACCTGCAGCGCGCCGTTGCGGTAAGCGGCCGCAATCACCGCTCCTTTCATGCCACCGCCCGTGGTATTGATGATGATAAACCCGTCGTCGTTCCTCGTGATTTCGACGCTCTGGCTGGTTTTGGTGCTGTGCCATTTGCCGACGAATTGGTCGCCATCCTTGTTCCCGCAGCCGCCGAGCACAAAAAGCGCTACGGCAGTTAACGTCACTACACTACCCCGTACCATTAGGTCCCCCTCTGTTTTATGTTCGTTCCATCAGTCAGTCTGGCTAAGCGCCACCAAAGGCTGACATGCCGGCAGCATTGCACAATTGCCTGTCAGGATGAGCTGCTTCGCGAAGGCACGCGATTGCGGATCGAGGCTGTATACCTGCGTCCGGCCACGCACACCCTTTCCGAGCACAATAGCCCTATTCGATGTTCACAACAACCCGGCGAGTGACGCCAACGGCCTGGACGCCGGAAGGGTTCCGGTTATCTCCCAAGCGGCTCTTCGTTGACCTTGCAGTGCATCCACCTGTCGTCGACACCCGACTCTTCAATCCGTGGTACTGCTTCGATGAAAAGATGAGCCCGAAAATCGCGGACTTGCCGCCTATTTTTCCAGGCCAAACATGCATTCTCTTAGTAGTCCTTCACCAATCGTGGACACTGAGGGCGCCCCTGCTCCTGGATCGCTGAACAGGTCCACCACGACTTAGCTATATGGCGTCCGCATCAGGACAGCTTTCACCTGACGGTGGCCCGCCTGTCCAACTGTTGTTGCGGCAGCACCAGCGCAGCCAGCCTACCAGCCCGAGCAGCACGAGCCCCGCGCCGCCCAGCACCGGCTCACGCCATGCAAGCAGCGCGGTGAAGGTGAATGCCCGTGTGCCAGCCAACAGCGCGAAACCGGCAATGGCGGTGCTGGCTGCGTCGAAGGCGCCGAACACCCGTGCGAATGCGAGTGTCACAGCAAAACCAGCGGCACGAGGCTCGTGCATGATCGTCTCCATGAAGGCGGGAAGGCCGGGGCCTCAGTGATGGGAGGGGTCAGGCAGCGCCTGGCATGGCGTCGAGGAAGCCGGTCACGGCCTGCAGGCGTCCGCTCGTATCGACGACACCAAAATCCAAACCTTTGACGATCGGCGTGCCGTCAGCTGAAGCCAGTTCCCACGAAAAGCGCAGACGGTTAGCGAAGCCGTCCACCTCCGTCGTGCGGCGGAAAGTGTGGCCGGGGAAACGTTGGTGGACCGCGTGGATCATCGCGTCGATCCCGTCGTGCCCGTCGCCCGAAAGCAACGGGTCGAGATACGCCGCGTCTGCGGTCCAGGTCTCGGCGATCAGTTCACGACGGCTCGCCGTGTCGGTTTCGTTCCACGCGGCGAAATAGCGGTCGATCAGGTCGGTATGGGCGTTCATCGCAGACTCCTTCGGTCACCTGGTGAGCGCTACGCTCAGCAAACCGTGTGTTTGCGGCGGGCTCGGAGTGAAGAATCGGCGAGGGAGCGGCGGGCGTCGATTACGCAGGAGGTAATGGAATCCCGGCCAGCCTTGACTATGATCCCTCCATGAGCACCCTCTCCCTACCCCAAGCCATTCCGCCGGGCACCCCGTCGGCCAGCCGCACCGTCGGCGAATTGCTGCGCGAATGGCGGCAGCGGCGCCGGATGAGCCAGTTGTTGCTGGCGACGGAAGCCGACGTTTCGACCCGTCATCTGAGCTTCGTCGAATCAGGCCGCGCGCTGCCGAGCCGCGAAATGGTGATGCACCTCGCCGAGCGTCTCGAGGTGCCGCTGCGCGCCCGCAACGCGCTGCTGGTCGCAGCCGGCTACGCGCCGCTGTTTCGCGAGCGGCCGCTGACCGATCCGCAACTGAGCGCCGCTCGCGAAGCGGTGGAACTGGTCTTGAAGGGTCACGAGCCCTATCCGGCACTTGCGATCGACCGGCATTGGACGATCGTCGCCGCCAACCGTGCGCTCGCACCACTAGTCGGTACAGCGAGCGCGGCCTTGCTGGAAGCGCCCGTCAACGCGCTGCGCCTGAGTCTCCACCCGGAAGGCATCGCGTCGTCCATCGTCAACTGGCACGCGTGGCGCGCGCATGTGCTGGCGCGCTTGCAACGGCAGGTCGAAGTCAGCGCCGACGACACGCTCGCCGCGCTGCGCGACGAGCTGGCGGGGTATCCGGCGCCGCCTGGCGCACTAAGCCCGGACGAAGACAGCAGCGCCGTCCTTAACCAGATCGCCGTGCCGCTGCGTCTGCGTACGCCGCTCGGCGTGCTGTCGTTCTTCAGCACGACGACCGTATTCGGCACGCCCATTGATGTCACGCTCTCCGAGCTCGCGATCGAGGCGTTCTTCCCTGCCGACCCGCAAACCACCGCAGCACTGCGCGCTTACGCCGAAAACCAGGGTGCATAAGCTGCAAACGAAAACGGGTGACCTGTCACGAACGGCCATGCGCCGCCAGTAACTGAATCCGTCGGCTCTCACGGTTATGGGCGGAAAATCTATGGCTGCGCGTCGACGGGGTGCTCAATGATGCGGACCTGATGGCCTGGTTTATCTGACAACCGCGCCTTCCAGGTCCGCTGCCACGGCCGCCAAGCATGAAGTTGTCATATCCACCCCTCGAACAAGATCTCTGTGTCAGGCAGCTTGGCCGCCTCGTCAGGATCTTAAGACCGCTCTTGGCGAACGCGTCTGGCCGGCGCACCATCCGCCCCTACATGCGCCCTTGCCTGCGGTCTCGCCAACCACCCGATCAGCGGATTGGGAAGCGCAAATGTATGACGTTACAATTTGCCGCGGAGTTTGTAACCGGGGCCGCACCAATCTGTTACAACTTCATTTGTCCCTCCAAGTCTTCTCGCGTGCAGCATTTATTACTGAAAACTCGCAATTCTTTCTTTCAGCTTTCTATTTTGAATTCCCTATTAGGGTATTCACATGGCACTCAAAGCACTTTCTTCATACCATTTTGGGACAAGAGGCCTGGGCAATCCCAGAGGGCCTCACACCGGCTTCGTGCCCGGCCGGCAGCCGACGCTCAAGCTTCAATTACGTGACCAAGAAAGAGTTACCGGGAAATGTTGTATTTTTGTGAGATATTTTTTTGAGAAGGTATTGATTTCCTTAAATCCACTTCATACAATTGCCTCCAAGGTGTTACTAGATGTAACACCTTGTATCAAGCATCCAGGACCGGTATCAAGAAGTGAATGTAGCCGGAGGTCATCAGTGTCCGGCTAGGGTACAAAAAGTAAACGGCGCAAAAAAGCCGACACAGCAATTCGGGGCTTCGGAAACAGCAAAAATGGACCGTAGCAGCGAGACGCGGGAGTCTATCCGCGAGATTAACTTGTCTTACATCATGCTTGCACAACGTATGTTGCGCGAGGACAAGCCTGTCGGGATGTTCCGCCTGGGCCTGTCGTCGGAACTGGCCGATTTGCTTGCCGGGCTGTCGCTCGCGCAAATCGTCAAACTGGCCTCTGCCGACCAACTTCTGTGCTTTTTCCGTTTCAACGACCACGCTATGTTGTCGGCGTTGACGCAAACGAGCAAGCACGCTGAAGTGGCGCCGACCCATGCGGCTATCCTGCTTGCAGGCCAGCCAGCAGAGCAATTCGCTTAACCGAGGTGACTGCGATGCTCAAGCGAAGCCTGACGGAAGACGCACAGGAAGTATTTCGCGCCATTGCGCTGATCGAGCTCGGTGCGCGCATGCAGGTGCTCGAGAGCGAATTGACGCTGTCGCGCGACCGCATGATTCGCCTCTATCGCGAGGTGAAGGGGGTTTCGCCGCCCAAGGGAATGTTGCCCTTCTCGGCGGACTGGTACATGACGTGGCTGGCTAACATCCACGCCTCGCTGTTCTACAACACGTACCTGTTCCTCAAGAAGGAAGCGCGTTGCTCGCACCTGGACGCGCTGACGAAGGGCTACCGGCTGTATCTGGAACACTGCAGGCACAGCGACACCGAGCCGGTGCTGGACCTGACGCGTGCGTGGACCCTAGTACGTTTCTTCGACGCCGATATCCTGCAACTGACACCGTGCTGCCGTTGCACCGGCAAGTTCGTCGCGCACAAGCACGACTTGCAGCACAACGTTGTATGTGGCGCCTGCCAGCCGCCTTCGCGCGCCGGCAAGACCAAGAAGGCCGCCGCCGCGGCCAAGCTGGAAGCGCAAGAAGCGCTGGAAGCTACGCAGATCGCAGAAGCCGCCTGAGCCGACTGTTGTCCGGTTGGCTCATTCCTCGCCGGCTTCTTTGCTAACGGTTCGCATGGCTCGTCACGCCGGTCACCCGGTCCCGTGCGAGCAGCACCGTCCACTGTTCACACGAAGCACCACCAGCCCCGTGCGAGCGGCACCGTTCACACGCAGCATCACTGTGACCGCCAGAGGTTGTTCCGGCCTCTGGTAGCGCACCCTCATGCTTCGTCACGTTCCAGGCGCCACTCTCGATTGTCGCGCTCCATCACCGGATCGCGCGCTTAGCCCAACCAGCCCACTGTCTGCACCACCAGCCAGAGGTTCGCCGCCGTAATCACGACGAACAGCGCCCACGCGAGCAGACGGGTCGGCAGACGATTCGCGAATTCGCCCATCAGCGAACGGTCGTTGGTCATGCGGATCAGCGGATAGAGCGCAAACGGCAGTTGCAGGCTCAACACCACCTGGCTTGCGACCAGCAGCGTGCCGACTGCGCCGTTGCCCAGCGTCTGCACCCCGATCAAGGCGGGAATCAGCGCTAGTGCACGGGTGATGAAGCGACGTTGCCAGCAGGGAATCTTCAGCTTAAGAAAACCTTCCATGATGACCTGCCCGGCCACCGTGCCGGTAAACGTCGAACTTTGCCCGGACGCGAGCAGCGTGATGGCGAACAGCACGGCCGCGAAGCCGGTGCCGACGATCGGTGCGAGCAACCGGTAAGCGTCCTCGATTTCCGTAACCTGGTTGTGCCCGGTCGCGTTGAACGCGGCCGCCGCGAGAATCAGGATCGCCGCGTTAATCAACAGTGCGATGACCAGCGAGACGATCGTATCGAGACGCGACAGGCCGATTGCCGAAGCGATACTGCGCGAATCGCGCTTGACCGCCCTGGTCTGCACGATCGACGAATGCAGATACAGGTTGTGCGGCATCACCGTCGCGCCGAGAATGCCGATTGACAGGTAGAGCGGCTCGCGCGCGCTGATGGCGTGCCACGACGGCACGAGCCCCGCCATCACGGAGGGCCAGTGCGGATGCACGAGCACCAGTTGCACGATGTAGCCAATGCCGATGGTGGCGATCAGCCCGAGAATGATCGCTTCGAGGTCGCGGAAATTCTTGCCCTTCAGGCCAAGCACGATCAGCGTATCGAACGCCGTCAGGATCACGCCCGTAGTCAGCGAGCATTTGAACAGCAAATGAAACGCGAGTGCGCCGCCAAGGACTTCGGCAAGGTCGCAGGCAATGATCGACACTTCGGCAAGCAGCCATTGCACACGGGCGATAGCCGGCGAGTAGCGGCTGCGCGACAGTTGCGCGAGATCCTGACCGGTTGCAATGCCAAGCCGCATGCTCAGGCACTGCAGCGCCATCGCCGCCAGACTCGACAGCACCACCACGAACAGCAGGCTATAACCGTAACGCGAGCCAGCTTCGATATCGGTGGCCCAGTTGCCGGGGTCCATGTAGCCGATCGAAATCAGCAGACCGGGGCCGGCGAACTGCAGTATCCGCTTCCATAACGATGCGCCCTGCGAGACGGCGACCGTGCCCTGCACCTCGGACGGACAGAACGGTGCGGTAGCGGTAGTCGGGAGATTAAATGGCAAGCCGGGGACCTCTTGAGATAGACGCAGCAGCGGCGCCCAGCTTCGGGCGCCGCAGTCGACCTCAAGTGTACAAAGAAACGTCCGGCAATGTTCCGCTCAGCGCGTAACGTCCGACGTCGCGCACGCGGTAGTCGAGCGGATCGTGCAGCGTGTGGACGCGGGCATTGCGCCAGAATCGGTCCAATGCGAGCGGCGCGTGCGTGGCGCGTGCCCCGCAGGCGTCAAACAGGTTCTGGCTGACGTCGAGCGCCGCGCGATGCGCGAGGATCTTCGCTTCCGAAGTCGCAAGCGCAACGTGCGCCCGCTCTTCGGCGGTGAGTGCCGCGCCCTTCTGCCACGCGTTCTCGAGCGCCTGCGCGGCGCGTTCGCTCAACGCTTCCGCGCTCACCGTCTGCAGACGCATTTCGCCAAAGCGCTGGATCAGATACGGATCGTCGGTGGCCTTTTCTACCCCCGATGTGATCCAGGGCCGCCCATTCTGGTTCACGTAGCGGCGCGCTTCTTCCAACGCACCCTGCGCAATACCGACGAACAGGTTGGTCAATACCAGTTGCGACACCAGCGTGCGTAGCGTGGCGTGCGGCGTGGGTGCAGTCTCGGAGCGGTGCAGAACTTCGTCCGCTTCGATCTTCACTTGAGCAAACGACACGCTGCCGCTATCGGTCTGCCGCTGGCCGATCGGATTCCAGTCTTCGTGGACGGTGATGCCGTCACGCGTGGTCGGCACGACTGCGAAGATCGGCTTGCCTGTTTGCGGATCGTGCGCCGACACGGTCATCATCTGCGAGCCGCGCGTGCCGGAGCAAAAACCTTTCTGGCCATTCAGCCGGAAGCCGCCGTCGGTAGTTGCGGTCGCAACCAGTCGGGTGTCGAGCGGATTGACGGCGTTGCCCCACCACCAGCGAGCCTCGACAGTGCCGCGCAAGTAGCGGGCCCGTTGCGCCGGATTGCCCCACACGTCCACGCTCACCACTTGCAGACACTGGAAGCCAAGCAGATGGGCGAGCGCGCTGTCCACGCGAGCGATCGTGCGAATCGTTTCGTAGATCGTGGGCCAAGGTGCGCCCGCGCCGCCGAATTCGCGCGACACGGCAAGCGTGAGCAGCCCCGCATCCGCGATCCACTGTTTTTCCTGCGCGGCATGGCCGCCGTCGCGATCGCGCTCGGCTGCGGTGGCGCGTAACGCTTCCAGCAGGCTTGACAGATCGCGCGGCGCGGATGACGCCTGCGGGTCAAGCGTTGCAGGATGGTCCAACTTGTTCATGCAATCTCCAGATCAGCAGCGCTCGCAAGCAGTGCGAGCGCGGTCGTGTCAGTATCGAATACGGTGCATTATGCGCGTTTCACCGCACACATTCAGCTCACGCGCGATGGCTGAGCCGACGCACGAAGCGGTCGCCGACGAACTGCACGACTGTGACAATCACAATCAACAGAACGATGACCGTCACCATCACCGTGGTATCGAAGCGCTGATAGCCGTAACGGATCGCGAGGTCACCGAGGCCGCCGGCGCCAACTGCGCCCGCCATCGCCGACGAACCGATCATCGCGACCACCGTGATCGTGAAGCCGCCGAGAATCCCCGGCAGCGCTTCCGGCAGCAGGACGTGCCAGATGATGTGACGGCGCTGCGCGCCCATCGCCTGCGCGGCTTCGATCAAACCGCGATCCACCTCGCGGAGGCTCACTTCCGCGACGCGCGCAAAAAAGGGAATGGCGGCGATGCTGAGCGGCACGATGGCCGCCCATACCCCGATCGTCGTACCGACAAGGAGGCGTGTGAGCGGCAGCAATGCAACCAGCAGGATGATAAACGGCGTCGAGCGGAATGCGTTGACGAGTGCACCGAGCGTCGTGTTGACCGAACGCCGCTCGAATATGCCGCCACGGGTGGTAGTCACGAGCACGAGCGCTAGCGGAATGCCCACCAGCAGTGCAATCACGGCGGACACACCGACCATCACGAGCGTGTCGCGAATCGCCCCGGCCAGCTCGGAGAGCCACATATCAGACATAACCGAGCACCTCCACGTGGTTGGCGTGTTGCCGCGCGCGTTCTACGAGGGCGTTAATGTGTGCGCGGAGGGCCGGTGTGTCGGCGCCACGCTCGCCATCGACCGACTCTGCCCCCGCCGCAGCAGCAGCGGGAATCTGTGCGGCGACCACGAGACGCCCTTGCGCATGCCCTTGAATCCGGTCGATGCCGCCGTGCACGAAGCTCACGCGCCCACCCGCCACGCTCAGCGCCTGAGCGAGTGCACCCAGGTCCGGCTCGCGTTCATCCGCCCCTGTAAAGCGCACGTCGAGCAGCACCTGCGCGTCGCCTCGCGTCAGTTCATGCAGCGGCTTCACGCGGGCAGCGAGATCCGCCGGCAGGTCGTGCACCAGCGTGCGCAGCAGCGCGCGGGTCGCTTCGTGCTGCGGTGCGCCGAACACCTGCCAGACCGGTCCCGTCTCCACCACCTGGCCGCGCTCGAATACCGCCACCGTATCGCAGACCTCGCGGATGACTTCCATCTCATGCGTAATCAGGACAATCGTCAGCCCAAGGCGGCGGTTGATATCGCGCAGCAGCGCCAGAATCGCCTGAGTCGTTTCAGGGTCGAGCGCCGAGGTGGCTTCGTCGCATAGCAGAATATCGGGGTCGTGCACCAACGCCCGCGCAATCCCGACCCGCTGCTTCTGCCCGCCGGACAGGCTCGCCGGGTAGGCATTGCGCTTCTCGGAGAGTCCGACCAGTTCGAGCAGCGCATCGACCTTGCGTTCGATCGAGGCCTTCGAGGCGCCCGCGATCTTCAGCGGCAAGCCGATGTTCTGACGCACCGTCTTGGCCGACAGCAGGTTGAAATGCTGGAACACCATGCCGGTGCTGCGCCGCAAGGCCACGAGGCCGCGTTCGTCCAGCTCGCCTACGCTGACGCCGTTCACGCTAACCGTGCCGGAGCTGGGTTTTTCCAGGCCGTTGACGAGCCGCAGCAACGTGGATTTGCCCGCGCCGCTGCGGCCGATGATGCCGAACACTTCACCGCGCGCCACCTGCAGTTGGACATTGGCAAGCGCTGGCGCCGCGTCGGGCGAATTGCCGAACACCTTGCCGATGCGGTCGAACACCACCGCCGGGCCTTGCGCGTCGGGTGACGCGGGACGTGCGGACCACGCCGGTGCGGCCGCGACGAAAGCGGGCGAGTCGAACACAGAGGGCATCGAATCCGTCCTTGCTAAAGCAGTTGCGGGCCGATGTGGTTACCAGGCAACCGCGTAGAGATTGCCGAACGCCTTGTCGAGCTCAACGCGCACTGCCGGCGAGTGCTGATAGATCGAAATGAACTTGAGAATGCGCGGATCATTCGCGCTTTCCGGACGCACGACAAACTGGATCGCGAAGATCTTGTTTTCGACGCCGTCGAACAGCAAGGCGCTATTCGGGTCCGCGGTCCCCGCGAGCTTGATGAAGCTCGGATAACCTTCGGCAAGATCCACGTCGTCAAGCGAGCGTGCGAGTTGCGACGCTTCGAGCTGGACGATCTTCAGATGCTTGGGGTTATCGATAATGTCGAGCGTGGTCGCCCGGTAGCCGACGCCCGGCTTCAGCTTGATGAGCCCTGCGCGCTCCAGCAACAGAAGGCCGCGGCCACCGTTTACCGGATCGTTGGCAATCGCGACCGTAGCGCCGTCCTTCAACTGACCGAAGCTTTTGACCTTCTTCGAATACAAACCGATCTTCATGATCGTGCCGGGGGCAATCGCAACGAAGTTATAGCCGCCTTGCTTCTTCGCGTTCTCCAGAAACGGGATGTGCTGGAAGTAGTTGACGTCGATATCCTTGTTGGCGAGCGCCGCGTTCGGCGTATTCCAGTCGGTAAACTCGATGATTTTCACATCGAGCCCTTGCGCCCTGGCTTCGCGCGCCGCTTCTTGCAGAGCGCCGATTTGCGGCGTGGTGGCGACGCCGATTTTCAGCGTTGGCGTGTCGGCGGCGGCGTTCGACGCCGCGCCTGCGAACGCCAGCGTCAGCGCCACAGCGACGACGCCGCTCAAGCGCGTAAGCGACGATGCGAGCGGCGCGAGCGACAGGCGGCGCGCGGCGGAAACAGGAAAGCTCATGATGGACTCGTTCAATGAAGTGTTTACCTGGCGCTGGCGCACGCCGCGGCCTGCGCCAGCGTAGGGTGCAGGCAGGCGGACAACAGGATCAGAGCCGCACGCGCAGTTCGAAAGGCGTGATGCGCTGATGGATCAGCGCGGAGAGCGGAACGGTTGACAGGTCATCGCCTCTCGCCAAATGAGGTGCGAATCATGATAGTCGCCCGGTAACCGGCGGTCTACGAAGGGATTTTGAAAAGGAAATCACGCCAGGCGATATACGACAAAGGGCTGAGCGCGCTGCTCAGCCCTTTATCGCACTACTGCCACTGACGACTAACGGTTATTGCTTCGCCATCTGCTGCGCGACATCCTTCACGGCAGCAAGGGCAGGGGCAGCGGCCACGGCACCCGCCGCCGGCGCCGACGCAACCGGCACATCCGAGGCCGGCGCATCGCCCCATCCGCCCCCAAGCGCACGAATCAGATTGACCGTCGACACCGCCTGCGTGCCCTCCAGATGGCTCGCCTGCAACTGCGTCTGCAACACTTGCCGCTCACTGTCGATCACATCGAGATAGCTCACCTGCCCTTCCTGATACTGCGTCTGCGACAGATGCGAAGCCCGTTGCGAGGCGTTCACCGCGTCGTCCTGTGCCTGCACCTGATCGTCGAGCAAGCGCAGATCGGAGAGGTTGTCCTCGACTTCCTTGAACGCCACCAGCACTTGCTGACGATACTGCGCGACATCTTCGTCATACTTGCTGCGGGCCTGGACCAGATTCGCCTTTCGACGACCGCCATCAAACAGCGGCACCGTCAAGGCCGTACCGGCAAACGGCCCCAGCAGGAACGCACGGCTCGACCACATGAACAGATCGCCCAACGTGGCCGACTCGAACCCGGCCGCACCGGTGATATCGAGCTTCGGGAAAAACGCCGACTTCGCCAGTCCGACGCGCGCGTTAGCTGCCGCCATTGCGCGCTCAGCTGCCGCCACGTCCGGACGGCGTTCCAGCAACGCGGAGGGCAACCCGGGCGGCACGCGCGCAGTCACCGGCGCGAGCGGCGTTTCCGGGAACGAGAAGTTCGCGGGCGCCTTGCCGAGCAGGATCGCAAGGCTATGCTCGGATGCTGCGCGCTGACGCGCCACACCGACAGCATCCGCACGGGCACTCGCCAGCTCGTTGCGGGCCTGCGCCAGATCCAGTTCGCTGATATCGCCTTCGTTGAAACGCCGCTGGATCAGCTTGAGCGTGTTTTCCCGCAACGCAACCGTCTGACGATACAGGTCCTGATCCGTATCCAGTTCGCGCAACTGGAAGTAGTTCTGCGCAACATCCGCCCGCAGCGCAAGCTGCACCGAGCGGAACAATGCTTCGCTCTGCTGCGCATCGGCCTGGGTCGCATTCACATTCGAGCCGACCCGGCCGAACAGATCCGCTTCGTATGACACGGTGCCTTGTGCGCGCCACAACGTCGTGGTCTCCGCACCGTTGCTCTGCGGGAGGAACTGCGACGCCGACGACAAGGTTTCGCGCGTCGGCCCAAAACCTGCATCGAACTTCGGGAACCAGTCGGAGCGTGCCGCCTGCAACGACGCTCGCGACTGCTGCACGCGTGCCGCCGCGGCCTTCAGATCCTGGTTAGCCGCCGCAGCCTGCTGTTCCAGATCGTTGAGCGTCGGGTCGCCAAAAATCCGCCACCATTCGCCGCGATGCGCGTCATCCGCGGGCTGAGCGGGCTTCCACGTGCCCGCGTCTTGTGACGCGATAACCGGCGCTTCCTTGAACGTCGCCGAAGTGTCGACGTCCGGACGCTTATAGGTCGGCTCCACCGAGCAGGCCGCGAGCAGCGCCACCAGCAAACCGCTGGCTGCCGCCCGGCCCCACCCTGGTAATGATTCAAACCGTTTCATTATTTTTCTCCTCAAGCGTCCGTGACCGGAAACGCATAGTGCGGCGAGTCTTTTTGCGCGACGTGGATCGTGCCGCCGGCGAGCGTACGCAGCACCACATAGAACACAGGGGTCAGCATCAGGCCGAACAGCGTCACCCCGAGCATGCCGAAGAACACCGCGATCCCCATCGCATGACGCATCTCCGAACCCGCCCCGCTCGACAGCACGAGCGGCACCACGCCCATGATGAAAGCGATCGACGTCATCAGGATCGGGCGTAACCGCATGCGGCTCGCTTCGATCGCCGCCGACAGCGGCGTGTGTCCGTCGTGTTCGAGTTCGCGAGCGAACTCGACAATCAGAATCGCGTTCTTCGAGGCCAGTCCCACCAGCACCATCAAGCCGATCTGCGTAAAGATGTTGTTGTCGCCGTGTGTGAGCCATACCCCGGTCAACGCAGACAGCAAGCTCATCGGCACGATCAGAATCACTGCCAGCGGCAGCGTCAGGCTTTCATACAGCGCAGCCAGCACCAGGAACACCAGCAGCACGCTGATCGGGAACACCCACATGCCCGCATTGCCGGCGATGATCTGCTGATACGTCAGGTCGGTCCACTCGAGCTTCACACCACGCGGCAAGGTTTCAGCCGCCACGCGTTCCGCTGCGGCCTGTGCCTGGCCCGACGAGAAACCCGGCGCCGGTCCGCCGTTGATGTCGGCAGCGGTGTAGCCGTTGTAACGCACCACCATTTCCGGGCCGAATGTCGGCGTCACCGTCACCAGTGACGACAACGGCACCATCTCACCCGCTGCATTGCGCGTCTTCAATTGACCGATGTCGTCGGCACGCTGACGGAACGGCGCGTCGGCCTGCACCCGCACCTGGTACACACGGCCAAAGCGGTTAAAGTCGTTCACGTACAACGAACCCAGATAGATCTGCATGGTGTCGAACACGTCCGTCACCGGCACACCGAGTTGCTTGGCCTTGACCCGGTCCAGATCCACATTCAGTTGCGGCACGTTGATCTGATAGCTCGAGAAGGTCGGCCCCAGCTCAGGCGTAGTGGCCGCCTTCTTGATGAACGCTTCCGTTGCCTTGTTCAACTCGGCATAACCGACTGCACCGTGATCCTCCAACTGCATCTTGAACCCGCCCAGCGTACCGAGACCCAACACCGGCGGCGGCGGGAACACGGCGACGAACGAATCCTTGATCGCACCGTATTGCTGGTTCAATGCGCCCGCAATC
>Ga0116109_1000001_pt1 | contig 85710 bp, 80 predicted proteins | sample June2015DPH_8_10_2_FD_89718 | JGI IMG/M metagenome (GOLD analysis project Ga0116109, IMG submission 89718) | Peatland microbial communities from SPRUCE experiment site at the Marcell Experimental Forest, Minnesota, USA - June2015DPH_8_10 | ecosystem: Environmental > Terrestrial > Soil > Wetlands... | reverse complement strand
TCCGTCTCGCCTGGCGTCTGACGCACCACGCCCCGGAAATGCCGGTGGGCATGGCGGCGCTGCAAAAGCTCGCGGCGGAAGCTGCGCACGTGATGCTGTACGTGCTGATGTTCGTAATTCCCGTCTCGGGCTATCTGTACAGTTCGGCAGCCGGGATTCAGGTGGTTTATCTCGGCATCGTGCCGTTGCCGACGCTGATCGGACCGGACGCGGCACTGAAGGCCATGCTGAGAATCATCCACATCTGGTTGAACTACACCTTGCTCGCACTGGTGATCGTTCACGTGCTGGCGGCGCTGAAGCATCACTTCATCGATCGCGACGGTTTGCTGGCGCGCATGATCCCCTTTCTCAAGTAGCCTCACGCTCAAGCTGAGATGAAAACTCCTTTCAATTCAAGGTCAGCGGCACGCTGACCATCAAGGGCAAATCCGAAATCGTCACGGTGCCGGTCACGCTCACCCAGCAAGGTACGACTCAAAGCTTCGATATCGGCACGGGTGAATGGATGGACACCTCGGTCGTCGCCGACGAGGTCGTGATCAAGTTTCATATCGTGGCGGCCAAGAAATAAGTTGCACAACCACCTGGAGAATCACTTTGAAGAAGCAATTTTTGGCTGTAGCAGTCGCCGCAATGGCAGCAGGCGTATCGTTTGGCGCAATGGCGGCTGAAACGACCTATACGCTCGACCCGACCCACACCTACCCCAGCTTTGAAGCTGATCACTTCGGCGGCATCTCGATCTGGCGTGGCAAGTTCAACAAGAGCAGCGGCACGGTGACGATCGATCGCGAAGCCAAGACCGGCACGCTGGAAGCGACTATCGACATGACGTCGGTGGATATCGGCAACGATACGCTGGACACGGAGTTGAAGAGCCCGAAATTCTTCGACGCCACTCAGTTCCCGACCGCTGTCTATAAGGGTACGTCGATGAAGTTCAAGGGCGACGTGCCGGTCGAAGTGATTGGCGAGTTGACGATGCACGGTGTGACGAAGCCGCTGAACCTGAAGATCGAATCGTTCAAGTGCTTCCAGAATCCGATGCTCAAGCGCGAGGTGTGTGGCACGGAATCGACGGCGACGTTCGACCGCTCGGACTTCGGCGTCGACTTCGGCAAGACGTATGGCTTCAAGATGGCAACCGTCCTGCACATTCAGGCGGAAGGTGTGAAGCAGTAAGAGAGGATTATCCCGCTGCTACACGATGGCGGGTTTGCTTGATTGACGCCCCGGTCTTAGATAGCCGGGGCGTTTTCACGTGGGCGCTTATCGGTGCGCTGTGTGGATGTGCCCGACGTCACTGCTGCACTACGCGGCAAGCCGCACATCCTATGGTTAAGTCTTGCCGCCAGACGGCTTGCCATCATGCGGACCCATCGGACGCGCCGGCCAATCGACCCAGCGGTCCGGGCGAGTGGCTTCGTGGGCCTCGTTCATCGGATAGCGAATCCGGTTCTCCTGCTTGTCGGTTTCTCCGACGACCAGCAGCCGCACGTCGTGTTCCGTATTGTTGATGAAGGTATGGCAAATCCCGGTACCCGCCGGAAACGCGACTGAGTCACCCGGCTTCAACGGATGCAGATGGCCGTCGATCCAGACATCCGGCGTGCCTTCGATCACAAACACGAATTCTTCCTCGGCACTCTCCGCATGCGGGTAAGAGGTCCGGCGGCCTGGCGGCAGGCGGTTATGGTGAATGCCGATGCGCTGAAGGCCCAGTTTTCTGGCAAGCGGCGCGCCGATGCCGAGCAGTTCGGTAGTGCCCTTGTAGTGGGCGTCATCCGGATTCTCCAGCTCGGTCCAGTGTCGGATGAACTCGGGTCGTTCCATCAAAGTCTCCTTGTATTGGCTTTCCTTGCGGGTCCGCCGTGCACGGCACGGCACAGGCTAAAGCGAGCGCGCCGCGCTAGCGGGTGAACTCGCGCACACGATCAAGCAGCGTGCCGATTTCCGCCTCGGTGGTCAGATAGCTAACGGATGCGCGAGCAATCGTGGCCAGACCTCGCGCATCCATATCGAGCGGCGTGTAGGCAACACCGTTGCTGCCGATGGTCACGCCCTGTGCGGCCAGCGCACGTTGCACCGCGCTCGCCTCGTGGCCCGCTACGTTGAACGACACCAGCCCCGAGCGTTCGCGGCCCTGATCGAGTACGGTCACGCCGTCGATCTGCGCAAGTTCGGCGCGCAGCGTCTGCGCAATGCTGTCGATGCGCGCACGAATGTTGTCGAGTCCGATGTCCAGCGCCTCCTGCAACGCATTGGCCAGTCCGCAGCGCAGCGCCGGCGCCAGTTCCGACGGTTCGAGGCGCGCTGCGTCGTTTCGCAAGACGGGTTCGCCATTTGCATTGAGCGGTGCCGAATGGGTGTCGACGAACGCTGGCGTGAGCCGCGGCAGAAAATCCTGCCGCACGTACAACAGCCCCGTGCCACGTGGACCGCGCAATGCCTTGCGGCCGACGCTGGTCAGCACATCGCAGCCGACTTGCGTGACGTCGATTGGCAACTGTCCGACGCTTTGCGCGGCATCGATGAAGTACGCAATGCCGTGACGGCGCGCAATTTGTCCAACGGCCGCGGCCGGGTTGATGAGGCCGCCGTTGGCCGGCATCCATGTCAACGCGATCAGGCGCACCCGCTCGTCGAGCATCGCCTCCAGCGCTTGCGGATCGACAGCGCCACTGGCGTCGGAAGGAATCGTTTCGATCGATGCGCCTGCCCGTTGTGCTGTCAAGCGCATGGTCGCGAGATTGCCGCCCCATTCGTGGCGCGCAACGAGAATGCGCTCGCCCGGGTGCCATGCACCCAGCGCGGCGAATGCGGCACCCCAGGCCGGCGAGTTGCCCGTGGTTATCGCGATCTCCGACGGCTGCGCGTTGAGCAGTCGAGCGGCGAGCGTGCGAGCATGTTCCGTTCGCTCACGCGCTGCCACGCCCGCTTCCATGGGGCCCGTGGTTGCTTCGAGCCATAGATGGGCGCGCATCGCTTCCAGCGTGGCCTCTGACGGCAGTGACGAACCGGCGTGGTTAAAGTGCGTGGTGTGCTGCGCACCCGGCGTCTGCGCGCGCAGCGCTTTCACGGCTGCATCGGTAAGAGGGGCTGGCATGACTTGGGGGCTCCAGTGGTGCGGGTGGTGTTCAGCGGTCGAGCCGGTCGCCGTTGGCAGCGGCGGGAGTACGTCATGCTACCCGTTGTTGCCGGATAGCGCGTGTTTTGAGGTGGCGGGTAATCTGATTATCATGTGTGTCTCCGCCCGACATTCCCGTCAGGCGCACCATCACGGCGGCCTTCCAGGCGCTGCCGGTAGCGATGTTACCTATGAACTCTACCCCCGATGCTGTTCCGCGCCCCGCCATGCGTCCTCTGACGCCGGTCGAAGCACGCGTGCTCGGTGTGCTGGTCGAAAAGCAGCACACGGTGCCGGACACCTATCCGCTTTCGCTCAACTCGCTGACCTCCGGTTGCAACCAGAAGACGGCGCGCGCGCCGGTGATGAACGTCACCGACGCCGAAGTGCTCACCGCTATCGATGGCTTGAAGCGTCTCAGTCTGGTGCTGGAAGGCAGCAGCAGCCGTGTGCCGCGTTTCGAGCACAACCTGAATCGCGTGTTGGGCGTTCCCAGTCAGTCAGCCGCGTTGCTCACGGTGTTGATCCTGCGCGGCCCGCAGACCGCTGCGGAATTGCGCCTGAACACTTCGCGCCTGCATGACTTCGCCGACATCTCATCGGTCGAGGTGTTTCTGGATGAACTGGCTGCGCACGAACCGCCGCGCGTGGTGAAGCTGCCGCGCACGCCGGGCGAGCGCGAAAATCGCTGGACGCATCTGCTATGCGGCGAAGTCAGCGTGAGCGAAGAGTCTTCGCGCGGCGTTGCGGAGGATTCCTCTACGCCCTCTGCGGAGGTCGAGGCGCTCACCGCGGAAGTGAAGCGTCAGGGCGAGGAACTGGTGCGCCTTCAGACGCTGGTCGAACACATGGCCGCTGAGCTGGGCATCAGCCTCGACAAGTTTGCGCGCGAGCCGTAAGGCGTATTGATTGGCAGTTCAGTCGCCTGGAAAGTCCGCGAATGGATTGCCCGTGTCTTTCGTTTCGGTGCTCAGGTTGTATTCGGCGCGTACGGCCTTGAGCACCGCGGCGATGTCGCGCTCGAAACCGGCGGCATTGCCGAAGTGCTTCATGTCCCAGTTGCAGCCGGTTGCATCGGAATCCTGAATCTGCGGCCGGGGCACGCGAATCTTCACGCCGTCTTCGACGATTTCATGAAGTCGATGGAGCCGCCGGTGGACCTCCTGCTGTAACTGCGATGCGTTGAGCGTTTTGCGAATCATCGGAATCTCCTTCGTATTGCCCTTGTGAGTTTAACGTGTGTCACGCCGCGGTTCGCCGCGCAAATCGGGATTTATAAATCCGGCTAGCCATTTCGTCTAAAACTCCGCTCGAACAGACAGCGGAGTGTCGACACGATCGATTGCAGCGCCGTTTGATCTTCAGCGCGGGCTAGTGAACCTGCGGCACCAGTTCAAGCCGATGCGCCTCTGGCCCCGGCAAGAACGGCGTTGCATCGCCGTGCACCCACGCTTCATGTCCCGCCAGGAAGTACGGCGACAATGGGTGACCGGACTGGCCGCCCGGCATTTCGAAGAAGCCGTCCTGTTCGCGCCCCGGTGACACGACTATCCGTTCGGACGCGCCGAATGAAGGCGCTTGCACGCGTGGCATGTTGAAGTCGCCTGGCAAGGGATCGCCCGGCGCACCGAGCCAGGCGCGCACCCATGGCAGCCACGCCGGCACAATTCGCGCGAACGGATGTTCGATTGTTGCGCGATTGCGATCGCCCCAGTGCGCATCGTCCAGTTTCACGCCAGGCGGCAACTGCGTGATTGCATGGTCGATCCGGTCGAGCATGAACGCGCGCCAGTCGACGATGCCATCCGGCACCCACGCGCGATGGGCTGCAAGCACTTCCATCACCGCCTCATAGCGCGAACTCGCGCTGCGAAAGCCGAGCAGTGGCTTGTCTGAACCGGTGCCGAAGCTCCCTGCGAGGTCCATGTCGAGCCTGCCGAACCAGGCGTCGTACAGCGAGAAGTAGAACGCGCGCACGAGGCGGTAGCCGACCGCGTCCGCATCGGCGTGGCCGTTCCACGCGAGGACGAGGCGCTGGAATTCGGCGCGTTGCGGGTGATCGCGCAAGGCGTCCGCGTCGAGCGCTGACAGGGCAACACGACGCCAGGTTTCGATCCACAGTGCGCGGTCGTCAGTCTGAATGGCGAGCATGTCATGCTCATTGGCGCGCGGCAGCACAAGCAGATCGTCGCGAATCTGGGAGGCACGCGCGCCGACGTCAGCACCCGCATCACCGAGCAGCGCCGCTTCGGAAGCCGGTAAGGTAGCGTTGTTCGCGGTCCACAAGCGTCCGAGCGGCGGGTCGATTCGCGCTGGATACGCATCCGGCGTGAGGTAGCCTTGCCAGCCTTGATAGGTTGCCGAGTCAAAGGGCAGGTCGTCGGACGGGTTACCTGACGTAGCTGCGGCGGTGTTCCTGCGCGGCAGTGGTCCGGCCAGCGTCCAACCGATCTTGCCGTGCGAATCGGCCACCATGAAGTTCTGCGTCGGAATTCCGCTGGTTTGCGCTACATGTAACGCGTCTTCGACGCTCGTGCTGTCTTCGAGCCGCTGCAAGTTGACGTTGACCGCCTGCGGATCGTGCGCGACCCAACGCAGCGCATAGGCGTGCGGACCGATCACAATCTCCGGGCCCCATTGCGTGTCCGCGACGGCCAGATCGACCGGCGCGCCGCTCTTGACGTCAATGCGTTCGTGATGGACGGTGGCACGTTGCCAACTGCCTCCTGGAACCCGGTATTGCAGCGGATCGGCGGGATTGCGCTGCAGTTCGATCAGATCGATGAAGTGGCCGTAGCTATTGGTGAAGCCCCACGCGACCTCGCCGTTGCTGCCAGCGATGACGAGGGGGCCGCCGGGCAGGCTGACGCCGGTGATGCGCCGCGGCTGTCCGTCCGCTCCTGGCCATGCCAGCGAGAGCCGGTACCAGATGTTGGGCAGCGACAGGCCGAGGTGCATGTCGCTTGCGAGGAGTGCGCCACCTTGCGCGCTGTGCGCGGCATCGACTGCCCAGCCGTTGCTGCCGATCATCGAGTTGTCGGGCGTCAGGCTGCTGTCTGCCAGATCGGTTCCAGGCGCCGAGATACTCGCGGATTTTGAAGCGTGCAACCAGTCGGGACGCGTGGCGGGCAGTGTGGCGAGCTCCACAGCGGGAGCCGTCGCGAGATCGAACGGTGCGTCCCAATGACTCGCGTTCGGCAGCAGGAACGTGAACAGATCGGCGGGAACACGCTCGCGCAGCGCCGCGCGCGAGAGGATCCGGCTAACCTCGTGAGACTGAAGGTCGAGGTACATGGCGTAGATGACGAGCAGCGTGTCCTCGGGGCGCCACGCCGCCGGGTGCGTGCGCAACACCCAGTACTCGAATGGGCGCGACGCGAGCGAGGCGAGGCCGTCATTGACGCCGGCTGTATAGCGATCGATCAGGAACCGCTGGTCAGCGGGCAGGGCGTTGAAGACGATCCCGGCGCGTTCGCGGAACCGGTTCGGGCGGTTGCGGCGATCGAGATCGAGCGCGGACGGGCCGATCAGCGCGGACATTTCGCCTGCAGCGACGCGGCGCAACAGATCCATCTGGAAGAAGCGGTCCTGCGCATGCACGAAGCCGGTCGCATAGGCCACGTCCGCTCGCGTGCTGCCATGCAGCGTGGGTACGCCGAGCGCATCGCGCTCAACCGTGACAGGAGCGGAGAGTGTGGAGACGGCGTGCTTGCCATCGAGTTGCGGGAGGCTGGCGCGCAATGTGATCCAGCTCGCAAACACGATAGCGGCGAGGATAATGGCGAGTGCGCAGCACGAGCGGATCAACCAGGTCGCGCGCGGTCGTCGAGAGGCGGGCTTCTGACTAGTCATCGCTGATGGCGAGGGTCGTGATTGCAGCCGGGAGGGGCATGCCATGTCGGCGAGATGGCGTATGACCATAGCACGTGTGCGTTGGGGTGCGCGGGAGGCACGCGTGTAGCTGGGTAGACTTTTGCATAGGAAAGGAGACAGCATGACGAGTACGGTTGTTGCATCGCCCAGGCTGAAAGTCATCCAGCGCGGCACGCTTGCCATGCTGGTCGTCAGCATTGCGATCAGCACCATTGATCGCGCTGCGCTAGCCGTCGCCAATCCGTTGATCCGCCATGACCTCGGATTGTCGATTGCCGAGATGGGAATGCTACTCTCCGCCTTTCTATGGGCCTATGCGTTTTCCCAGTTGCCGATCGGCGCGCTGATCGACCGCTTCGGCCCGCGCTGGCTGCTCGGTTGCGGACTCGCCGTGTGGTCGAGTGCCCAGTTGCTATGCGGACTCGTGACCAACACCGCCCAATTTGCCGCGGCCCGCGCACTGCTCGGCATTGGCGAGGCGCCGCAGTTTCCTGCTGCGGCACGCGTCGTCAAGGACTGGTTCGCTGTGCGCGACCGCGGTTCGGCGACCGGCATCTTCATGTGCGCATCGTATCTCGGCACCGGCCTCGCCGCGCCGCTACTCACGGCCATGATGTTGAGCTTCGGATGGCGTTGGATGTTCATGACCATGGGCGTTCTCGGCCTTGTGATGTCGGCGGTCTGGTTTGCCGTTTATCGCAATCCGTCGCAGTTCGCGCTCACGGAGGATGAACACCGTTACCTTGGCGCCGGAGAAGCCACTTCAAGCGGAGAAAAGCGCGGCTTGAGTCTCGCGCAATGGCGCAGTCTGTTTCGATCGAGTACGACCTGGGGCCTGGTCATTGGGTATTTCGGCGTGATCTACGTGAACTGGCTTTTCAACACCTGGTTGCCGGGTTATCTGCATATGGCCCGGCATATGAGCTTGGCGCAGGTTGGATGGACGGCCGCCATTCCCTATACATTTGCGGTCTTAGGGGCGCTTGTGGCGGGTTATCTGACCGACTGGCTCGCGCGCAAAGGCATGAGTCTGACCCATAGCCGCAAGGTGCCCGCGTGCGTTTTTCTGGTCGCGCAGACGCTGTTCGTCGTGGTTGCCGCGCTCGTGCCCGATAACAACGTCGCCGTGGCGTGCCTGTCCGGCGCGCTATTTTGCGGCACGGCGGCCACCACGATTGCGTGGGCGATGATTAGCGTGTTCAGTCCGCAGCGTTGCACGGGCTCGCTCGGTGCGCTACAGAATTTCGGGGGCTATATGGGTGGTTCGCTCGCGCCGATCGTGACCGGACTGATCGTGCAGAAGACCGGCACCTTTGTGCCGGCGCTATACCTTGGCGCTGGCATGTCGTTGTTCGCAGCGCTTGCGTATCTGGTGTTGATTCGCGGCCCCGTCACTTTGCGCGTGAGCGAGGAGGCGGAGGGCGTTTCGGCACGCGTGGATTAAGGGGCGTGACGCTTGCGCGCTGGCCGCGCTGGGCTATGTTCGCGGGATAGATTGTCTGATCAGCGGTTGACTAGCGAACCCCGGAAATGAGTAAATCCCGATTGCGCCAGCAATAAAGTAAGCCGGATGGGTGGCGCCTTGATAAAACTTGCGGTCGCTCGCCGGGTTGCGCGACTGATATCCGGAACGCATATCGCCGGACACGAGCCCGGCACCACCACCACCACGCATATCGCCGGACATAAACCCGGCACCACCACCACGTAAATTGCCTATGCCGGACCTCCCGTCGCTTGTTGCGCTGTTGATCGCCGTTGCGCTCTGCTTGTCGCTGCTGATGTTTCAGCTCCTCACTGGCGTTCCGCCGATGTCGTCAAGCGCAGCGGAGGCGGCCGACGTCGTTGCGTTATTGAGGCAGGCCAGCTTGCCGAAACAGGCAATCGTGTACGAACTGGGCAGCGGTTGGGGCTCGCTCGTCATCGCTTTGGCAAGGGCGTTTCCCGAGGCGCAGATACGGGGCATCGAAATGTCGCCGCTGCCTTATTGGGTAGCGCGCTTTCGGACTCGCAAGCTACCCAATGTTGCTTTGCAGCGGGCGAATTTCTACGCGTGCGATTTGCAGGATGCGCACGCCGTCACCTGCTACCTGATGATCAAGCCAATGCCTAGATTGGCGGCTCTCCTCGATCGCATGCTGAAACCCGGGACGCCGGTGGTGTCGCTCACGTTCTGGTTTCGGGAGCGGGAAGCTGCCGCTAGCCAGCAAGGCCGTGGATTGGGCCCCGGACTGCGCGGCGCGGCGGCATTGTATTTCTGGCCCGCGCACAAGGACGAGGCGCGGTGACGAGTGCCGGGCGGAGCCGACGCGCGATCGTCGGCTGTCGAGCACGGCAATGACTCCAGGTGGGGTGGTTTATGAACAGGAGGCAGTCGTGAACGAAAAGCAAGATCCGGCGCCAGACAGCACAGCCGCGCGAGTCGCCTTGTGGCGCGCGCTGCATGTCGAGGCCGACCCACCGCCGCATGTGCTCGAAGACGAAATCGGCCTTAAGTTGCTGGCGCCGGGCGACGACTGGCGCCGCCGCGGCGATATGGATCCCCAGTTCACACGTCCCTTCCGCGCCTCAATCGTGGCGCGGGCCCGCTTCATCGAGGACCTGGTGGTGGAACAGGGCCGCCATGGGCTCGGCCAGTATGTCATCCTCGGCGCCGGCCTTGACAGCTTTGCACAGCGAAGGCCGGAGATCGCGTCACGCCTGAAGGTGTTCGAGGTCGACCAACCGGTTCCTCAGGCATGGAAGCGTCAGCGCCTGATCGAACTCGGCTTCGGCGTTCCGGACTGGCTGCGTTTCGTGCCAGTCGATTTCGAGGCGGGAGGCAGCTGGCGGGACGGGCTCGTGACGGCGGGCTTCGATGACAGCAAGCCGGCCATTGTGGTTTCCACAGGCGTCAGCATGTATCTCACCAAGGAGGCGAACGCCGCGACGTTGCGCCAGGTCGCGGCCCTCGTCGCCCCAGGATCGACGCTTGCCATGACGTTCCTGCTGCCGCTGGAGCTGGCGGATCCCGAGGTTCGTCCCGGACTTGAGATGGCGGAGAAAGGGGCGCGAGCAAGCGGGACGCCCTTCCTCAGCTTCTTCACGCCGCCGGAGATCCAGGCGCTGGCCCGCGAAGCCGGATTTAGGGCGGCGCGGCATGTCTCGGCGGCCGATCTCACCCAGCGCTATTTCTCGGGCAGGACAGACGGTCTACGGCCGCCGAGCAATGCGGAGGAACTGCTGGTAGCGAATACGTAGCTACCCTCACTATTCGACGCCGGGAAATTTCCCGGCGAGACCACCATGTAAGGGGTAGTCCGGGGTAGAGAAGAGACTTAAAGCGGGATAGATTGCTTACTAGAATATAAAAGCGTCGTACTGATCCACAGGAGATGCGCGGAGGGTGGCAAACGAACCCCGCGTTGGACTTGAGGGAACCTGACATGGTGCGCACCGATTTGACGGTACTCGCGGGCGTCGGGATTCTGGCGCTAGCGTGCCTGGTTGCCTGCGGCTTTTATGTGTACTGGTGCAGCGATAACTACCGCAACCGAAAGCACCGACGGCAGACGCCAACGCGCGATGGGCGGGCGATCCAGCGCCACAAGCACGCGCCTCCGGAAGCTGAGACAACGGTCGGCACGCAATTAAGCCAACGCTGTAAAACCTCGCTGTACCGGCTGATGTTCGGCCACGCCCATGACGAATGCATCGTTTTCCTGATGGCCGCTAGCCGCGCCGCCGCGCAAAAGGAAGCGACGGACGCGCTGGCTGCCATTCATTGCCTGGCCCCCGACGATGTTTGTGTCTACAACCTCGCCTCATTCCGCGAGCTGATCGATAACGGTGTCAGCGAGGATGAGGACCTGCGCCTGTTCGAAGTGGCTTGGGAAGGCCCGAACGTCAGTGCATGGGCCGAACACCCACTTTTCCTGACGGATGACTCCACCTTGCTTGGCAAGTGGGCCGAGCTCTACGCGGACCTCGCGCGGGAGTTGGCGACGAGCGCTATTAATCGGGCACGGGGTTAGCAATATGCCACGAGGGCGGAGTAAGGGACTCGCGCTCCTGCCTTTACGACTTAACGGCAGGAGCCCGAGACCCGCTTGCTCAGTCACGCATCAGAACTTGTACGTCGCGCCAACCTGGGCGAAGCGGCCGACATACGTGTACAGCGACGTGTCGTGGCCCTGTTGCCACAGGGGGCCGTCCGCCCAGACCGCGTCGAACGGCGGCACGCGATCGAAAATATTGTCGATGCCGCCGTAGATCGTCCAGTGCTTGAAGCCGGTGTAGGTCACCATCAGGTTGAACTGGCTATAAGAGCCCACACTGCCGTTTTGCGGCGTCGGCGTCGGGATGTAGGTGAAAGTCTGCGTGTACGGCCCCGTGTACTGCCACGAGAGCGCCGCATTCCACTGGTGATACGCCCAGCTCAAGGTAGTGTTGCCCTTCCAGCGCGGGAAGGCGCCGCCGAACGGCTCATTGAGCGCGAGGTTGTTGCCCGCCGCGTTCACCGTTTGACCACCCAACTCGAACTTGAACGAATCGACATAGGCCCAGTCGCCCGACAGCGTGAACGTGCCAACTGGCGTCGGCAACGACTGGCGGAAGGTGGTTTCAAACCCACTTGTGTCGAGCGCTCCGAGGTTCTGATACTCAAAGGTCTCGTATTCGGGCGTGGTTGAGCCCGGGTAATAGACCGTCGACGAAGGCTGGTCGATGCCGATCACGTTGCTGACGTGGATACGGTACCAATCGAGACCGACGTCAGTCGTGCGGGTCGGCGACAGTTCAAAGCCAATGTTGTAGTTCTTCGTGCGTTCAGGTTGCAGATCCGGATTGCCCGATGTAAGCGACGTTACGGCGCCCGACTGGTTGATCACGAGCGCCATGTTCTGCGAGGTGCTGTCCTCGACAAACGTCGGCGCACGGAAGCCGCGATCGTAGGACGCGTATGCGGTCAATGCCTTGACCGGCTGCCAGCGCAGTGCAAAGCGAGGCGAGAACGCGCCGCCGACATCGCTGTAGTGATCGTAGCGGCCCGACTGGCTAAACGTCAGCGTATTGACGATCGGAATGTCGAACTGGTAGTACACCGCAGCAACGTTGCGCTGGCCCTGCACCTCTTCCTCATCCGGGGTGAGGACCAGGCCTTCCGCAGAGGCGGAGCCTTGAGTCAGGGACTCGCTTTGATGGAAGAACTCGGCGCCCAAACCGAGGCCCACGTCGCCGGTGGGCAAATGGAACAGCGTCGGGGTTGAAACAGTCGCATCAAGCGTATCGAGCTTCGACACGCCTATATTGTTGGTGTCCATGTACAGGTCGTTAAGTCCGTTCGGCGTGGCAGACGGATTCGCGAAGTCGTAGGTGCCGTTCTGGTAGATGTTGTTCAGGACGTTGACATTCAACTGATTCGAGTACGTATTGGATACGTCGCTTTGCGAGTGGGTGTAGGTGGTCGCCCAGTCCCAATCTCCGTTTGGCAGCGTGAAAGAACCCTTGACGCCTGTCGCCGCGCGCCAGTAGTTGGCGTCCGTGGTTTCCGCCACGGCGTTGGGGAACGAGTAGATGAGCGGAGTCGCAACGCCGAAGGGGTTGTCGTGACTGTCTGGACCTGGTTGAAGCCGACCTTGTCGGCACTGCGAATCAGCGAACCGGTCACCTCGAACCGTTTGATCTGGGCGATGCCGTTGTTCGTCGTTATTCCTGATGTCGAGGGTGTGGCTTCATTCTGCGTCGTTGTGGTCGCCGCTGGTGAAGTACTGGTCGCCGAACTTGCGGCGGCAGCCGGTGCTGCGGCGGTTGCTGCGCGTGTCGAATTATCTGGCGTGGCCGGTTGACTCTGCGCGAACGCAGAGGTGCCGTACGTTGAGCCGAGTGCTGCCGACAGCGCTATTTCAGCCCAAAGTATCTTTCTTATCGGCGATGCCAAAGTCTTTTGTTTCATGATTTCCCTTCACTCTTGTCAGTAAGCCAAACCCGTTGCGCGACTAACGTGTTACGCCCGGGCATTTTTTTTCGACGTCAGGCGGTGCCGCATTTTTTTAATTCATCCGCCCTGGTACTTCGACACAGTAGAACCACCACCACTAACATGCAGATCGATTACACTTAAATTAAATAGGATTACTAATGTATTTATAACTGCTTAAACAAAAGACAATTAAATACTGATGTCCTGCCCGTTCGTTGGGAGACCGGTTATCGACAATCAGGAAGAGCGTAGCCACGGCAAGCATGGCTACGGACGATGCTTATCAAGTACTTCGAGACGGGTGACGCGCGAAACACTTGCGGCGCGTCGGCAACGCGAGATCTAGTTAACGGGGACGCCGTCTTTCCATTGCGCCCAGTTCTTGACGATAGCGTTGACCAGCGGCACACCAGCGAGATAGAGGTTGTCTATTGCAGGAGCGAATCCGCCCTGTTGCTGGTAGTCCAGAAGGTTGTCGACGTTCGATACGCCCTGGGGCGGGCGATCGAAGTCCGACCCTGCGCGCAGGACGGCCACACGGTTCGTGTCGGCCAGACCTGCGGCGGTGGCTCGTTTGATGACCTCGAACGTTGCGTTGTCTTCCTGCTGAGTGGTGCAGTAAGTACCTTTGCCGTCGGTCAGCAGTTTGGTCCAGTCGCGCGCGCGTTGTCCCAAGGCATCGCCGGAGAACCATGTGTCGGCCGCGAGCGTATCGCACTGGATGACCGTAGGCGGTTGATTGGCCGGCGCATACGCGTATTTCGCCCGGTAGGCCTGGGCGGCTGCGCTATCGGTGAGCGTTACGTTGCGTGAGAGCATGTAGGCCTTTTGCAGCAGCGCCTCGTTTAGCTGAAAGACTTCGGTGTGGTAGTCCAGCGGGGGCTTTTCGGTTCCGCTGCGGGTGTTGATCCCGAGATAGCCGGATTTCCAGTTGCTGGGGATTTCGCGCGCATCGAGTTCCCACTGGATGCCAAAGTCCACGAGATACCGTGCCCAAGCTGCAGAACCGAGCGTGCCCTGCGCCGGATCGATGCCGGCGATGCCCGAGATCAGGAAGTAGGTCTTACGCAAATCGAACTTCCGCGAATAAACCAGTGCGGCCATCGAAGCGGCGGCATTCGTATGGCCCATGCCCGTCGTGATGACGCACACGTCGTCGCGATTGCAGTGAACCGCCGGGTAATCCGGAGACAAACCGGGTACGGTAATGGCCTGCGTTTTCCCGAGATGATCGAGCCACGTTTTCCCCTCGGGCGCGAACATCGAAATGATGAGGACTTTGACGGGCCGTGGTGCAGAAGAGGGCGGCGCGGCATAGGTGCCCGTTTGAATGACGCATGCGAGACCGGCGCAAACAAAAATCCGAAGCAATTTGTTTTTAGACATAAGGTGCTTTTTATTGAAGATCGCTTGGCTTTGATAGCCCAGCTTTGTGCTTGAATGCCCAATAATCGTGCGCAAATGCCGTGGTACTGGCGGCTTATGCGTCGCTAATTGAGCAGACGGTTCCCCTTTTGAGGTGTGGGAGAGCTATAAGCACGGCACGTGCCAAAGGGTTCGAACACTGGAGGGTTTGTGATGCGCGGTATAAGAGAACTGATATAAGCGGCGGACTGCGAAGCGAAATCTGGCGCCGCCCGTTGGTCAGGCGAGTGAAGGGCGGGGTTCTCGGCCTTGCGAAGCGGCTCGTGGTTAGTGTTAGAACTAATACTTTTAACGACCTAATCACGCCGGAAAAATATATTGGACGTCTCACCGGCGATCCCGCACCATTTGTACATTCCCAGTACACCGTGCATGCCATCACGGGCCGTCGCCTGCGGCCTACCCGCGCGCCTTCACCGTCCGCAACGCTGCATTGGCTGCCTTGGGCACAACTCTAATTTTGACGACCCCAATACCAGAGGATTCAGATGCCTGACTATCGATCGCGAACTTCAACCCATGGCCGCAACATGGCCGGCGCCCGCGCCTTGTGGCGCGCCACCGGAATGAAGGACGGTGATTTCGGCAAACCGATTATTGCGGTGGTGAACTCGTTCACCCAGTTCGTGCCGGGCCACGTGCATCTGCGCGACCTGGGCGCGCTGGTCGCGAAGGAAATCGAAGCGGCCGGCGGTGTGGCCAAGGAATTCAACACCATCGCGGTGGACGACGGCATCGCCATGGGCCACGGCGGCATGCTGTATTCGCTGCCCTCGCGCGAACTGATCGCCGACTCGGTCGAGTACATGGTCAACGCACACTGTGCCGACGCCATGGTCTGCATCTCCAATTGCGACAAGATCACCCCGGGTATGCTGATGGCCGCCATGCGCCTGAACATCCCCGTGGTCTTCGTCTCCGGCGGTCCGATGGAAGCGGGCAAGATCAAGTCGCCGACTGACGGCCAGGTGATCGCCAAGATCGACCTGATCGACGCGATGATCAAGGCGGGTGACTCCAGGGTCAGTGACGCGGAAGTGGCGGAAATCGAGCGGAACGCCTGCCCGACGTGCGGTTCCTGCTCGGGCATGTTCACCGCGAACTCGATGAATTGCCTGACCGAGGCAATCGGCCTGGCGTTGCCCGGCAACGGCACGATCGTCGCCACCCATGCATGGCGCAAAGGCCTGTTCGAGCAGGCTGGCCGTCTGGTGGTGGACCTGTGCCGCCGCTACTATCAGGAAGAAGACACCTCGGTTCTGCCGCGCAATATCGCCAACAAGCAGGCCTTCGAGAACGCCATGGCGCTCGACGTGGCCATGGGCGGTTCGACCAATACGGTGCTGCACTTGCTGGCAGCCGCGCAGGAAGGCGGCGTCGACTTCACGATGTCCGACATCGATCGCATCTCACGCAAAGTGCCGTGCCTGTGCAAAGTAGCGCCCGCAACCGATAAATTCCATATTGAAGACGTGCATCGTGCCGGCGGCATTCCTGGCATCCTCGGCGAACTGGCACGCGCGGATCTGCTCGACCTGTCGTGCGGCAATGTGCATAGCGGCACGCTGGGCAATGCCATCGCCAGGTGGGACGTCGCCGGTGGTGGGGGCGAAGACGCGCAGAAGCTCTTCCGTGCGGCTCCGGGCGGCATTCCGACTACCGTCGCATTCAGCCAGGAAGCCACCTTCGCGTCGCTGGATACCGATCGCAAGAGCGGCTGTATCCGCAGCAAGCAGAACGCGTACTCGAAAGACGGCGGCCTCGCCGTGCTTTACGGCAACCTCGCGGAGAAGGGCTGCATCGTCAAGACTGCGGGTGTCGACGAATCGCAGTGGGTGTTCTCTGGCCGCGCGCGCGTCTTCGAGAGCCAGGACGACGCCGTCGAAGCGATTCTGGGCGATAAGGTGGTGGCGGGCGACGTGGTCGTGATTCGTTACGAAGGCCCCAAGGGCGGCCCCGGCATGCAGGAAATGCTTTATCCCACGTCGTATCTGAAATCCAAGGGCTTGGGCAAGAACTGCGCGCTGTTTACCGATGGCCGCTTCTCCGGCGGTTCGTCGGGGCTGGTGATCGGGCATGCGTCGCCGGAAGCGGCAGAAGGCGGCACGATCGGTCTCGTGGAAGAGGGCGATGTGATTGAGATCGACATCCCTAACCGCAAGATGCACCTGGCGGTGCCGGATGCGGAACTGGCCCGCCGTCGCGAAGTCATGGAGGCTCGCGGCGACAAGGCCTGGCTGCCGGTGAGTCGTGAACGCGTGGTGTCGCAAGCGTTGCGGGCCTACGCCGCGCTGGCGACCTCTGCCGACCGTGGCGCGGTGCGGGATATCTCGCAACTTAAGCGCAAGTGAGGCGGGACGGCTCTGTCGCAGCAAGGCGATCGGAGCCTGAGAGACGATAGGCCCAGTGCGGCCTATCGTTCGCCGCGCCCTCGCAATGAGGGCCGACCGTTCGGACTTTCCTCAGCCATATCGGTAGCAAGGCACCGTCATAGCATCTCCGGTCGAAACCGAAACCGTTTATTACACCGGCGATGTCGTTGGGTGTCTGGCTCAATTCTTCGGAACCTTATCTACGCCGACTGCGGGATTGCTCGCTTCGATGAGATCTGGAGATTTGACTGCCCGAAGCGTTTCGAGTTGAGCGGTCGTGTCGATTCGCGAGGTTCTCACGAAAGGCTCGAGTGAGACTGGGCCACCGCTCTTTAGTGCCTTGACGATGCCTTCGAGCACACGCACATCCGCGTATCCCTCTTCGACATCGGGTTCTGGATGCGTATCGTTCAGGATGCAGTCAGAGAAATATTTCATCTCGCCGCCAAAGTGGTCAGTATTCCTGAAAGAATGATGGCTTTCCTCCTGACCGATGGTCACCGTTTGCTGAAGTGATTTTCCGTAGGTGTAGCAAGGCTGCATGGAAATGCTACCTTTGGTGCCGATAGCGAAGTACGACTCCAGGGCATTGGCCGCGTAAGAGACGACGAACTGCGCCAGCCGGTAAATGGCATCCACCTTGCCCGACACGAGCATCTGGGGAAATTGTTCGTACGTGTAGACGTCTTCCACGCCGTATTTCTCGCCAACCAGCCGAGCCTTTTCCAGGTCGCCTGTCACGAGTGCAGTGATCTCCGAATTGCCGGTATGGTCGACGCCGGGCATCATCGCTTCTTGTGCGATGTCGCCAATGCCGACAATGGCGTAGCGGACTTTCTTTTTGGTCGTCAGGCCTATCGTTGAAAGAATGCTTATATTCGCACCTCTATGCGCAAGGTTGGGTCGGTCCGCGCGAAGCGCACAATGCGGTGCGTCGACGGGCGGCACTGGGTGCGACCGCAAACTGCGTTCCAGATATCAAGGCGCCGATTTGACGGGCGCCGCAGCGGCCCATTTACTGCCCGTTCGCTTTCTTTTCGGCGTTCTGAATATTGTCCGGATAGTTGCTTTGGTGGGCCGAAGGGCTATAGCCATTCTTTTCCAGCTTGTCCAACTCGGCATTCTTCTGCGCACGATTTGCTTTACGCGCCGCTTTCTTTGCTGCCCGCTGTTGGGCCGGCGTTGTCGTGGATGCTTCCGGTTGTGTGCTCATCGGCGCGGCTTGGGTCGCATTACCCGCGGGCGGGGGTGCGGTCGACTGGCCGAAAGCCGGCGTAGCGGAGCTCAGGCCAGTGACAGCAGCGAGGATGAGTAAAGCGCGGACACGTCGATTGGATGGGGACATTTCCCCCCCTCTTTGATGTGGTTCCGCGCTGTTCCGCAAGGTGCATACCCGTACCTGGTGCTACATCGGAACGGACGCTTTGGATATCACCGTTGCGTGAGGTGCTCCTTGGTCTTACTTCGCGAACAGCATATCCAGGCTCGCGAACGACTTGAATTCGAGCGCGTTGCCGCTCGGATCCAGAAAGAACATGGTGGCCTGTTCGCCCGGCTCACCCTTAAAGCGGATGTACGGCTCGATCACAAATTTCGTGCCGACCGCCTTCAGCTTTTCCGCAAGCTCGGTCCATTGCGGCATCGTCAGGAGCGCGCCGAAGTGGCGCACAGGGACGCCGTGTCCGTCGACGGCATTGGTCGAGCTCACACCCGTCTCGCCTGGCGCGAGATGCGCGACGATCTGATGGCCATAAAGGTTGAAGTCGACCCAGTCGGGCGCGCTACGACCTTCGGGACACCCCAGCAGTTCGCCGTAGAACGCGCGCGCTGCCTCGATGCTGTGGACGGGGAATGCGATATGGAACGGGAGAAGAGGGGTATCCATGACGACGGGGGCTTCCAGAAGTTGAAGGAATTTGCGCTTCATCAAGCGTCTAGACAGCATGTTAGACATAACATTCGTGAATGAATAACGATATATTTTCGATCTGAGAGCAAAATTTATCGATGAATGAAGTTGAGTTCCAGGCATTCAGGACGTTCTCGCCGTCGTGCGTCAGGCCGCCTCTGCGCCAGCCGGCGCGGAGATGCACCGGAGTCCACGGCGCGCTGCCTATTTGCTGCGGTCAGAAGATCGAATCGGAAAAATGAACATGGCGGCGGCGAGGCCGAGTGATCCGCCGAGGAGCGTCTCCCACGCGCGGGCGGCGAGCACGGGGATTGAGTGCACACCGCTTGCCGCAAGCGTGACGATCAATGTAAAAGCGAACGCCCCACAGGCAATGTCGTAGCGTTCCGGCAAGGCCATCGCATAGATGATCATCGCGAGTGCGGCTGCGGCCCAGATCAGCAGCGGCGCGTGCTCCGCAACCGGCAGGCAGACAAGGCCTATTGGCACGCCGATCAGCGTACCGATAATCCGGCGACGCACGCGCTGTATCGTCCCGGTCGCCGAACCCGCGACAACGTAAGTGCACGCGGTGATTGCCCAAGCCGACTCGTCGAGGCCAATCAGGCCGTTCAGGAAGACGATCACCAGCGCGCCGATGGCCGCCTGCAATCCCATGAAGAACTCCGGCGAACACCGTCCGGGAGAGGGTTCCGGCCCGGCGGCGAGCGCGGCAGCTATGACCGGTCGTTCCGCGGGGCCGCTTGGCATGCGTGGCACGACCGACGCGAGCGTGGCGATCAGCGCGGCAATCCCAATCGCCCGCAGGTCGACCGTCGTCAGATGGGCGCCGTATGCGAGCAGTTCGCCAATATAGATTTGCGATCCCGTTCCGGCGCCCAGGATGCCGAATCGTTTGAGATATCCGACCAGGAATGCACCAGTCACGAGAACCAGTTCTGGTCCCGCCCGGCCTGCATGTTGCAGCGGCCCCGATAAAACCACGAATAGAACCGCGCCTAACGCAGCGGAAAAGCACAGCAGCGTCAGATCGCGGCTTGATTCGGCGCGTGTGGACTTGCCCTCGGACACGCTCGCCCAGAGGGCGAAGCTTCCGGCAAGGAAGCCCAGCGAGATGCTGCTGGGCACACTATGGGCAATGTCCTGTAACGTCCCGAGTGCAGCCGCGATGCCGTACGCCGTCACGAGTCGCAACCCCTTGATTCGACGGTGCGTACCGGGATCGACCCGGTCAAGCCAGCGGTCAACAGCCGCTACTGGCCGCAGCATCCTCCAGCGGGATCTTCCGAGATGATGAGGGACGCGTTGCGGGCTGTCATTCATGGAGTTGTCCGTGATCGCTGGTGGGGAGCACGCGAACGGCCATGCGAATTGTCCAGGCCATTTCTGGCGCGGTGCTGATGCGTCGAGTTGCAATGCCGTGTCACCTACGATACCAAGATCGTGCGTCAATGGCTCACTGGGTCCACGAAAAAAGATGGCCTTTACGCAAGGCCTCAATCGCGAACGAACATTGGGAATTGCTCCGTGATACGCTAATTCCCCACCTCCCATTTCTCGCTCTCTCATGAATTCCACCCATTCCGCTTCCTCATCGAAAGCAGGTTCGTCCACCCACGCCGCATTTGGCAGCTGGAAATCGCCGATTACCGCCCAACTGGTGGTGGGTGAATCGCTCCGGCTCGGACAGCCTCGCATCGGCAGCGAGGGTATTTACTGGACCGAGGGACGTCCGCAGGAAAAGGGCCGACATGCCGTAGTCCGGTTTCGCGCCGACGGTGAAGTCGAGGAACTGACTGCCGCACCGTTCGACGCCGCGTCGCGTGCGCACGAGTACGGCGGGGGCGCACTGGCGGTGACCGCGGTTGGCGTGTTCTTCATCAACTTCAAGGATCAGCAGGTCTATACGTTCGATTCCTCCGGCCAGCCGAAAGCGGTGACGCAAACCGCGGCCCTTCGCTATGCGGACCTGATAGCCGATCCGGTCCACGGGCGTCTGATCGGTGTTTGCGAAGACCATCGTGAAGGCGGCCATGAGCCGGTGAACACGCTGGCGAGTATCAATCTGGCAAACGGGGCGACAGAAGTGATCGCGGGCGGTCACGATTTCTTTGCGTCGCCTTGCATGAGTCCCGATGGAACGCGGCTCGCATGGCTGACCTGGGACCACCCGAACATGCCATGGGATGGCACGGAACTGTGGCTGGCGGAGATTGCGGCTGACGGCACGATCGGGACGCCTCGCCGGGTCGCCGGAGGCCGTTCCGAGTCGCTTTTTCAGCCCAGATGGTCGCCGGCTGGCGATCTGTATGTCGTATCGGACCGTAGCGGCTGGTGGAATCTGTATCGGGTGCGAAGCGATTTGTCCAATGCTGCCGACGCGGCGCTCGAGGCGCTTCACCCGATGGAGGCCGAATTCGGCAAGCCCCAATGGGTCTTCGGGATGACAACCTATGGCTTCACGGCAGACGGCCGCATCGTGTGTCTTTACGAGCAGGATGGCGTTACGCATCTGGCCGTGTGCGATCCGGCAAGCGGTGCATTCGCCGACGTGCCGACGCCATACAGCACGATGCGCGATCTGCAGGTCAATGGCGAGCAGGCGGTATTCGTCGGCAGCTCGCCGACTGCGGGCGAGGCGATCGTCGAACTCGATCTCCGCGCTCGCACCTGCCGTGTGGTGCGCCAATCGGATCGTGCCGTGGTGGACGCGCGCTACGTATCGATTGCCGAACCGATCCGCTTCCCGACCGAAGGCGGCCTGCACGCGCATGCGTTCTTCTATCCCCCCGCCAATCCCGACTTCGAGGGGCCTGAGGGCACGTTGCCGCCGCTGATCGTGATTGCCCACGGTGGCCCAACCTCGTCGACCCATTCCGGATTCCGGTGGCCGATACAATATTGGACGAGTCGCGGCTTTGCCGTCGTCGACGTGGACTATGGCGGCAGCAGCGGGCATGGCCGGGCGTACCGGCAACGCCTCGATGGCCAGTGGGGCATCACCGATGTGAATGACGCGATCAATGCCGCGCGTTACCTGATCGAGCAAGGGCGCGTGAACGAGGACGCGCTGGCGGTGCGTGGCGGTAGTGCAGGCGGTTACCTGGTGCTGTGCGGATTAGCCTTCCACGATTTCTTCAAGGCGGGCGCCAGCTACTACGGAGTAGGCGATCTCGAAGCGTTGATGAAGGATACGCACAAGTTCGAGTCGCGCTACCTGCTTCGTCTGGTGGGTCCGTATCCCGAAGCGCAGGCCGTTTATCAAGCGCGTTCGCCCATCCATTTCGTGGAGCAGATGTCGAGCGCCATGATCCTGTTCCAGGGCGCGGAGGACAAGGTCGTGCCGCCAAACCAGGCCGAATCGATCTATCAGGTGGTACGTGCGAAGGGCCTGCCGGTTGCCCATGTGCTGTATGAGGGGGAAGGGCATGGCTTCAGACGCGCCGAGACCATCACCCATTCGCTGGAAGCTGAGTTGTACTTCTACGGCAAGATCTTCGGCTTCGAGCCGGCAGACAAGATCAAACCGGTGACGATCGAGAATATCTGACGTTGCGTTCGCCAGCGACGTGGTGACGTCGAGAAACCGATCATTGACACGTCCGGGCGCGGCTGGCAAATTGGGTCAGTGCTAGAAAGGAAGTGTGAAACATGATGGAAAATAACGGACTGTCCGATACGAAGCAGTGGCTGCAGGGACTGGTTCAGGCAGCCGAGGCCGCTATCGCGGCCGCGGAGAATTGTCCGGCGGTGAGCGACCCCGAAAGCGAAGCAGCGATGCTGGTGACGTCACAGCGTGATCTGGTTCGCGGTGAGGTCGTCAGGTTCCGCGCCAAGCTGGCGTCACTCAGCCCGGTCAAGCAGGTAGAGAAAAAGTTCGCCGTAACCTTTGACCGCCGATATTGGAAGCAGGGAACGTTCGTCTATCCGATGCACGTGTTTCTGGATCCCGAGCACAAGTTTCTAGCGCAACAGATTCAGCAGATTCAGGCGCTCAAGGTCGGCGAGACGATTGATCTTGCCGACGGCCGGACGGTTCAACGTCAGCGTTAACCACCGCCCGGTCAACCGCTGCGCGTTTGCGCAGCAACGCTCAGGTCGCAGGCTGCTGCGGCGGAGCGCATCGTGCCGCCTCGCGCGATGGCCACCAGAATCCTCAGATCATCCCAGTCCACGTGTTCCATTTATGAAACGCACGATTTTGAAATTGGCATAGCATAATCGGGACCGCGAGGATAGGATTGGATCTAGTCATACTTGTCCCAGCATCTGGCGAAGCCGCTGCGCGGTTTCATCAGCAGCCAGAGGCAAGCGTGGCACCCCGAACCAACACACGACTCAACGGCTATCAGTACGTAGACCGAACGAGCGATACGGAGACATCAATGAATCGCCACTTCCAACCGGCGCGGCGTCGCGCTATCGTCGCAAGCGTTGCCCTCTTCGCGGCGTCGCTCCTGCCCATGCCCGCTGCATTCGCCCAGACTGCGCATAAGCCGAAGGTCGCGCTCGTGATGAAGTCATTGGCGAACGAGTTTTTCCTCACCATGGAAACCGGCGCCAAGGACTATCAGAAGCAGAATCCGGACAAATTCGACCTGGTCACGAACGGCATCAAGGACGAGACGGACACGGCTAACCAGATTCGTATCGTCGAGCAGATGATCGTGTCGAAGGTCGACGCCCTGGTGATCGCCCCGGCCGATTCCAAGGCACTCGTGCCGGTGCTCAAGAAGGCGGTGGATGCAGGCATTATCGTGGTTAATATCGACAACCAACTGGATCGGGAAGTGCTCAAGTCAAAAGACCTGAACATCCCGTTTGTCGGCCCGGATAACGCCAAGGGAGCCCAGAAGGTGGGTGACTACCTGGCCAAGCACCTGAAATCGGGCGATAACGTCGCCATTATCGAAGGCGTCTCGACCACCACCAACGCGCAGCAACGCACGGCCGGCTTCAAGCAATCCATGTCGGCAGGCGGTATGAAGGTCGTCTCGCTGCAATCGGGTGATTGGGAAATCGACAAGGGCAACGCGGTCGCGGGCCAGATTCTCAATGCAAACCCGGATGTCAAGGCGCTGCTGTGCGGCAATGACAACATGGCCATCGGGGCGGTATCGGCGGTGCGTGCGGCTGGCAAGGCCGGCAAGATCCAGGTGGTGGGCTACGACGACATCAGCGCGATCCAGCCGATGCTCGCCGACGGCCGCGTCCTCGCGACGGCCAATCAGTACGCTGCGAAACAGGCCGTGTTCGGTATCGACACGGCGCTGAAGGCAATTGCCGAACACAAGAAGCAGTCGGAGTTGTCGGGCGTTGTCGAAACGCCTGTCGATCTGGTCACCAAGTAGGGCCGGCGCAACGCGTGGCTCGCTCCGTCAAGGAGTCACGCTCTCCGAGCCTTGTCCGGCGTTGTCAATCTGATGTCCGCGCCAATCCTAACCCTTGTTGATGCCCAGCCTGTGTTGCAGGTTTGGGGCATCGGCAAGACGCGCCGCATAATTCGATCAGTCGGGGAAGGGTCAGCAGGAGAAACAAAGTGGCGAAAGAAGCGAAGCAGGGCCGCGTTCTCGTGGTCGGCAGCATCAATACGGACCTGGTTGCCCGTTCACCGCATTTGCCTCGGCCGGGCGAGACCATCAGCGGACATGAATTTTCGCAGGTTGCCGGCGGCAAGGGCGGCAACCAGGCGGTGGCGGCCGCGCGCATCGGCGCGCGCGTGGCCATGGTCGGTTGCGTGGGTAAGGACGCGAACGGCACTCAGCGGGTCGAGGATCTGGAAGCGGAGGGTATCGACTGCGGGGGTATCGAGGTCGATCCCGTGCAGCCCACCGGCGTGGCCATAGTGACGGTGTCGGACGACGGGCAGAACACGATCGTCGTCGTCGCGGGCAGTAACGGTGAGGTTACGCCGGCGAGCGTCGCGCGCCACGAAGCGGCAATCAAGGCCTGCGATGTCGTTGTCTGCCAACTGGAAATACCTTGGGATTCGGTCCACGCCACGCTCGCTCTCGCCCGGCGGCTAGGCAAGGTCACGGTGCTGAACCCCGTGCCTGCAACCGGCCCGCTGCCTGCGGAATGGCTGCCTTTGGTCGACTACCTCGTTCCGAACGAGGTCGAGGCCGCGATACTCGCCGGCCTGCCGGTTGAATCGCAAAGTGGTGCGAGAAGGGCGGCAATGGAGTTGCAACGTGGCGGCGCCCGCAACGTGATAGTCACGCTCGGTGCACAAGGCGCTTATCTTCTGCTGGAAGGCGGAGAAGGGACACATTTTCCGGCGCCGCAGGTGCGGGCGGTCGATACGACGGCTGCCGGAGATACCTTCATTGGTGTGTTTGCCGCGCAACTCGCTGCGCGGCAGCCGCTGGAAGGCGCGATCAGTCTCGCGCAACGTGCGGCCGCGATTTCCGTTACGCGCGCCGGCGCGCAGCCTTCGATACCGACTCGCGCGGAAGTCGACAGCGCAGCTTGAAACGGACGCCGATCTACTCACGCGTCCCTGCGCCGATCACGTCGTCGTAAAGAGGGAATGGCGGGCTGCGGGCTTATGCATCAAGTGCCCTCTCTTAGGACTTCGATGAATGCGCGCAGCCCGGCGGGCACATGACGGTGGCCCGGATAGTAAAGGTAGAGGCCGGGAATGACGGGACACCAGTCGTCCAGCACGGTCACGAGCCGGCCATCATCCAGCCAGGCACGCGCCGCGGGCTCGGGGACATAGGCAATTCCCAAGCCGCTGGCCGCAGCCTCGATCATCAATCCAATGTTGTCGAGCGTGAGTGCGCCGGGGACATTGACCAAGACCTCCTGTCCTTGCTTCGCGAATTCCCAGCGGTAGAGCTTGCCGCTCGGCAGGCGATTACGGATGCAGCGGTGTTGAGCCAGATCGTCGGGCGTCAGCGGCCGCGGCCGTTCCGCGAGGTAGGACGGCGCCGCCACGGCGACAAAGCGAAGGTCATCGCCCAACTGCACCGCCACCATGTCTTGTGGCAATGCTTCGCCAAGCCGAACCCCGGCGTCGAACCCTTGCTCAACGATATCGACGAGGCGCCCCTCGGCGACCAGATCCAGCGCCATACCCGGATAGCGGGCCAGAAAACGCGGGACGACGGTTTGCAGGAGCAGCCGCACCGCGCTCTCGTTGGCGTTGATCCGGAGCGTGCCGGTGGGTTGCCCACCTTCATCGGCGACGGTGTCCAGCGCCTCATCAAGCTCGCGTAACACCGGCGCGAGCCGCCTGAGCAACTGCTCACCGGCTTCGGTCGGCGACACGCTGCGTGTGGTCCGATTCAGCAGTCGAACTCCTAGATCACGCTCCAAACCTCGCATGGCATGACTGAGCGAGGACCGCGATACGCCGAGGGCATCGGCCGCACGGCGGAAGCTGCGATGCGTCGCAACGGTGGAAAAGGCAGTTAGATCAGCGACGGTAGGCTTGGCCATTGGTGAAGATTTTTCACGGGGTCATGCGAACTATAGCTGCTTCTCGCACCAGTGATGCACTCCTAGAATGAGTCTTCAAACCTTCGGGAGAACGTGACATGACCAAAACCTGGTTTATTACCGGCACTTCTAGCGGCCTCGGCCGCCTGCTTGTTGAACGATTGCTCGCACGTGGCGACCGGGTGGTCGGCACGCTACGTCGGCCGGGCGCGCTGGACGACCTGCTCGCGCAGTACGGTGATCGCCTTCGCGTCCTGACGCTCGACGTGACCGATGCCCATGCCGTGCGTGCGACCGTGGCCCGCGCGTTTGAGGAGATGGGCCGCATCGATATCGTGGTGAGTAACGCTGGTTACGGGCTGTTCGGCGCGGCGGAGGAGGTGACCGACCAACAACTTGAACAGCAGATCGCGACGAACCTCATCGGCTCAATCCAGCTCATTCGCGCGTCACTACCTCACCTGCGCGAGCAAGGTGGCGGGCGCATCGTGCAGGTTTCCTCCGAAGGCGGGCAGGTTGTCTATCCCGGCTTCAGTCTGTACCACGCCACCAAGTGGGGTATCGAAGGCTTTGTCGAATCGGTCGCGCAGGAGGTGGCACCGTTTGGGATCGACTTCATCATCGTCGAGCCGGGCCCCACGGGGACGAGCTTTGGTGCGAACCTGGTGAGCCCGGAACCAATGGCTGTCTATGCCGATACGCCTGCTGGAGAGGTTCGCCGCCGGATCAGCAGCAATGCGTTTCCGCTCACGGGCGATGCGCGCAAGACCGTCGACGCCATGATCGTGGCTGCCGATGCCGCCAGGCCAAGCCTGCGCCTGGCGCTCGGAAGTACGTCTTATCACTCGATTAGCAAAGCGCTGACCGGTCGCCTCGTTGAACTTGAGGCACAGAAGAACGTGACGCTTTCTGCTGACGTGGATTAGCGTTACCCCTTCTCGCGGACGGTATTGCGACGCTGCGTCTCAGAAGATTGCATTGTCACGGCCTTTCGCAAGACGATTGTTATCCGGGCACTCAGACGCGGCGACTATCGATTGCCGCGACGCAGTCAATTTCGATGTCGAAGCGTCCGGGCCACGCCGGTACATTGACGAAAATCCGCGCCGGCGGGTTCGGTCCGAAGAAGCTTGCATAGATCGTGTTGACAACCGGAAACATCTCGACCGACGTGCAATACACGTTGCACTTGAGCACCTGCTCAAGCGATGAACCCGCCGTCTCGACGCACAGTTTCAGCTGTTCCAATACGCGTTCCGTCTGACGCTCGATGGGTGCATCTATCACTTCGCCGGTGTGCGGATCGAACGGCGGGAAACCGGACACGTAGATTGTGTCGCCGTGGCGGGTGACTGCGGACGTCGGCGCTTTCCAGCGTTCAAGCCAGCTCGAAAGCGGTTCGACACGGATGATTTCACGACTCATGGTTCGCTCCATGTAAAAGCAGTTAATCGTTGAAGAGGACGCTACGTCACGTCCTGAAACATGCCGTTCAACCACGCGCCTGACGGCTCCTTCGGCAAGCCATCGAAGCGGCCGTCTGCAAGCGCTTGAACGCTAGTCACAAGACCGCCCCACGCCGCGCGGGCGAGCGCGCCGCCCACGCTCACGCGCCGCACGCCGAGCTTCGCCAGTTCGTTGAGCGTGAACGCGGAGGGTCCGCCGATCAGCAGATTGACCGGCTTCGGGCTGACCGCGGCGACCACCGCTTCGATCTGCTCGCGCGTCTGGATGCCCGGTGCATACAGACAGTCGGCGCCCGCTTGCGAGTACGCGCGCAGGCGCGCGATCGTGTCTTCAAGATCGGGCACACCGGCAAAGAAATTCTCGGCGCGTCCGACGAGCAGCGTGTCGCCGCCGGCCTCGTCGATCGCGCGCCTTGCCGCGGCGAGCCGTTCGACGGCCACCTTGACCGGAAACAGGGGCGATGCCGGATCGCCCGTCGAGTCTTCGATCGACAGCCCGGCGACGCCGGTATCGATCGCCATGCGGACGCTTTGCGCCACTTCGGCGGGATCATTGCCGAAGCCGCTCTCGAAATCGGCGTTGACCGGCAGAGCCGTCGCGCGGACTATGTCGCGCAGGTGCGCGAGGATCGTCTCGCGCGAGACCCCGTTGTCGGGTCGGCCGTTCGACCACGCGAACCCTGAACTGGTCGTGGCAATCGCCTTGAAGCCGACGGACGCCAGATAACGCGCGCTACCGACGTCCCACGGATTCGGCAATACGAAACATCCTTCTTCGTGCAACGCGCGAAAGGCCTGGCGCTTTTCGGCAATGGTGCTAGACATGATGTATCTCCTTTGTGTGAGGACGGGGCAGCGCGATGTCGTTACGCAACTTCGGATTCGACCACCGGAAAATCGATGTCGGTATCGAAGACGTTGTTGACGAAATTCGTCAACATAAACTGGGCGGCGAGCGCGATGATTTCGACGATGTTCGCATCGCTGAAGCCGGCTTCGCGCACGGCGTGCAGATCGTCTTCGGTAACCTTGCCGCGCGTTTCCATCAAGGTCTTCGCAAACGCCACCGCCGCTGCGGTTTTGGGCGCATGCGATGTGCCGAGACGGTTCAGGCGAATCTCGTCGTCGCCGATATGAGCCATGTTGCTCGCAACGTAAGTATGCGCCGACAGACAGTACTGGCAGCCGTTGACCTGCGAAACGGCGAGCGCGATGCCGTCGCGCAGTTTCGCGTCCAGCGTCTTCGCGAGCGCGCCTTGCAGGCCGGCCCAACCGTTCAGCGCGTTCGGGCTCAGCGCCATGATGCGAAAGAGGTTGGGGGTCGTCTTCAGTTGCTTCGTTATTGCGTCGACCACGGGCTGCGACTCGGCCGGGATGGCTTCGTTGGCGGGGAGGGCGATGCGGGTCATAGTCGTGCTCCAGTTTCTGATGATCAATGGAAGGGATGTGTCTGCGTCGGAATGGCCGGATGCGTTCCTGGCTGCATTGATGGAAATTCTAGGCGTGAAGGCCGAACGAAAAATCCTTAGAACAGATGCAAAAGTCCGCGTGTGCAAGGGGAGAGGTGAGGAGATGTGGAAATGAAACCGGCGCCTTGCTTCGGCGTTCAATTGCCGATGCAAGGCGCCGGCCAGGGCGCGGCAAGCGTTCGAGTGTGGATCAGTCCGAATCGACCGCCGGGCGAGCCTCGGTCGCGAGCAAGCGGGCCTTGTTGGGAAGGCCGCCTGCAAAGCCCGTCAGCTTTCCTGACGAGCCGATCACGCGATGGCAAGGCGCGACGATCGACAGCGGATTGCGCCCGATTGCGGCGCCGACGGCACGTGTGGCGCGGCCATTACCGACAAGCATCGCGATGTCGCGGTAAGTGCGCTTCTCGCCGAACGGGATCGCCAACAGCGCCTTCCACACCTGCTTCTGAAACGGCGTGCCGTCGAACGAAAGTTCGAGATCGAAGCGCGTGCGTTTGCCCGCGAAGTACTCCTGCAGCTGACGGGCCGTTTCAAGCAGGACCGGGTTATCGCCGGCTTCGCTCATCGCGCCGAGTCTCACGCGATTCTTGCGCTCGTATTCCCACAGAATCGCGACTAGCTTCGTGTCGCGTGCGACGAGTTTGAGCTTGCCCAACGGCGAATCGATGATCTGATATTCGAGCGTCATGTCGGATCTCCTGTTCATTGAACTGACGCTGTGAAGTATGGGCGGGAGGCCGTTGCACAGGGTCCGGCAAACGATGCAGAAAGTCCTCGCGATCAGCCCTTGGCGGACTCCTCGCGGTATTCGGCGGGGCCGGTATCGAACACCTCGCGAAACGCGCGCACGAACGCACCGCGGCTCACATAACCGGCATGGCGCGCAACCTGATCCAGCGACAGGTCGCCGGTGCGCAACTGAACGGCTGCCTGGCGCATGCGGATGTCGCGCAGCGCCTGCATCGGCGACTGGCCGAGCGCGGCGGAAAAGCGCGCCATGAAGGCCGAGCGGCTGAGGATTGCTGCTTCCGCGAGACTCGCGACGGTATGCGGCGCACTGGGGCGGGCCACCATGTCAGCGAAGGCCCGCGCGATTTGCGGATCGCCAAGCAGCGCAAATCGCTCCATCCAGAGCGCGTTGGACTTCAGCGACCGTCGCACGAGCGCGACAATCACCTGCTTGAGCAACGCGCCCGACATTGCGCCCGCGCCTACCTCCTGCGCGACGAGTTCATCGAACGCCGTGCGCAGATAGACATCGAGCCGGTCGGAAGCGTCGAACCGTTCGACGATCGGCGTCGACAGGGTATCGAACAAATTGATTGACGCACCGAAGGACGCCTTGAAATAGCCGCAGATCATCACAGTCATCGGCTCAGCATGCCCCGCGCGGAAGCGCTTGATCGAATCGACGACCTGTTTGTGCTCTCGCCCGGGCACGACGGTCGGCGCAATTCCTGCCTGGCTACCCGGTACCTCGAGCTTCAGTGGATGACGGGGCGGGACGATCAGCAGCGTGTGGGGTTTGAGCGGCACGGTCTCGGCACCTGCGATGTGCAGGCGCCCAACGCCCGACAGGATGTAGTGGATGCCCGGCGCATCGTGGCCATCCAGTTCCAGCATGAATCCCTGGCTGACCAGGCACTCGGAAAGTCCCAAGACCTGAATGTCGAGCAAAGTGATCAGCTCGTTCAAATCGCCGGGTGTCAGGCGTGACGGTGAAGTGGGCTGGGAAGCAGGCATCTGTCATCCGGTTGGAAGTGAGGCAATCAACCTGTGTCTGAGATTCAGGAAAGATTGTCGCAGGTTTCCGCTGAATGCAATGCTGTGCCGCAAGCGGCTGGTGAGGCGGATCGTGCCGTGCGAGCGACAAACGGTGTCGAGCAAAAACATCCCTCGATGGCAGCGCTCATTTAGAATGCGAACACATATTCAACCTGTCTCGGTACATCATGAGCAGCTTCCCATTCGTCCGAGTAGCGCAACCAGCAGACGCTGCTGCTCTCCATTCGCTGTATCGCCAGCTTGTCGACGACGAAAACGTTCACGTCGCCGAGTCTCAGATTCAGAAGGTCTCCGAGGATGTGCGTACCCGGCTCTTCGTGTGTGAAGTCGATGGACATGCCAAGGCCACCGTTCTGGTTTCTCTTTGCACTGACGTAATGTATGGCGACCAGCCGTTCGCAGTGGTCGAGAATCTGGTCGTCGATAAGGCGTATCGCGGGCAAGGATTCGGGTTCGTCTTGCTACGTACCGTCGAGCAGTTTTGCTTGTCACAGAACTGTTCAAAGATGATGCTGCTTAGTTCCGCGACTCGTGCCGAGGCGCACAGGTTTTTCGAACGCTTCGGGTTCCGTTCGGATCTGAAGAAGGGCTTTTTAAAATACCGTCGGCAGTTCGCTCCTGCTTTGGTTTGTCGAGATTGAGTTGGTTGGCACGGCGCAGTCCTGGTGGAATTTCTCTTCTGGAGCCCTTGGGTATGAAAGAATTCATCGATCTTGCTCCGCCACGCTTCGAAGCAGGAGAAACGCTTCTGATAGCGGGCATTGGCGGCCGGTTCACCTTCGATACCAGTGAAGGTATCCCCGCCCTTTGGCAAACTTTTAATCCGTACATTGGCAACCTCCCAGATCAGGTCAATTACGTGACCTACGGGGTCTGCTGTCACCCGGACAGCGATGGCGGATTTGAATATATTGCCGGCGTGCAGGTGACCAAGCAGGACCGATTGCCAGCGTCCTTTCGTTGCATAGAAATCAAACCGCAACGCTATGCCGTCTTTGAACATCAAGGACACATATCGACGCTTCAGCAGACGTTCCACAGCATATGGAACAAGTGGTTGCCGGAGTCGGGGCTTGAAGCAGCGGAAGCCCCCGAGTTCGAGCGATACAGCGAGGATTTCGATCCCGGTGCCGGCACCGGGGTTGTGGAAATCTGGTTACCGGTGAAGGACCTTTCGCGCTGAGCCTTCTCCTATGCTAAACATCGAATTGAAGCTGGCGGGAACGTCGGACCACCAGTGCATCGTGAACCTGATGCAGTTCTACAACTACGACTTCAGCGAATGGATTCCGCTTCCGTTCGCGGAAGACGGATTCTTTGCGATTCGCCCTAAGCTGGACTATTTGGCGAGTCCCACGACGTCCCCGTTTCTTATACTCGTTGATGGGGAGGTCGCCGGTTTCGTCATCGTCGATGACGAGGTGCATTGCGAAGGTGCGAAGCACAACATCGGCTACTTCTTCGTTTCAAGACGTTTCCACGGGCTGGGCGTGGGAAAGCAGGTCGTGTCCGACTTGCTGGGCAGGTTCCCCGGTGCGTGGCAGATATGGCACGTTAAGGAAAACCGGGGCGCGGCTGCGTTTTGGGCTAAGGTGGTCCCCCTGCTATGCGGGGACGACTATGCTGTCCACGCCCTGTGCATCGAAGACTGCAATGCGGTTTTGTATCGGTTTGACCGATGAGAGACGAGGCGGTCTGGGTGCGATCCGCAACAACAACTCACGCAATCAATGCTCCCCACGAACCTGACGGATCGCATCCAGTTCACTGAGTACACCTTCCGGCAAGCTCAACTGCGCCGCCTGCATGTTTTCACGCAGATGCCCGAGTGACGATGTGCCCGGAATCAGCAGAATGTTCGGCGAACGATGCAGTAGCCAGGCGAGTGCCACCTGCATTGGCGTCGCACCGATTGTTTGTGCGACTGTGGACAGGACCGAGGACTGAATCGGTGTGAACCCGCCTAGCGGGAAGAATGGCACGTACGCGATGCGCTTGGCCGCCAGTTCGTCGACCAGTGCTTCGTCTTCTCGCTGGACGAGGTTGTACTGGTTCTGCACACAAACGATCTCCGCGATGCCCTGAGCCTCGGCGACCTGCGTCGAGGTCACGTTGCTCAGACCGATGTGGCGCACCAGGCCTCGGCGCTGGAGCTCGGCCAGCACCTCCACCTGTCTGGCGATCGATCCTTCAGAGGACGCGTGGATTGCGCCCATGACCCGCATGTTGACGACGTCGATGACATCGAGACCCAGATTGCGCAGGTTGTCGTGCACACCGCGCTCGATATCTTTGGGCTCCTCCGCCGGGAGCCACGAACCGTCGTCGCCACGGACCGCGCCCACCTTGGTGACGATCACCAGATCATCCGCGTATGGGTGAAGCGCCTCGCGAATGAGCTGATTGGTGATGTGGGGACCGTAGAAGTCGCTGGTGTCGATGTGATTGACGCCGGACGCCACCGCTTCGCGAAGCACCGCGAGGGCTGCGTCACGATCCTTCGGCGGCCCGAATACGCCGGGTCCGGCCAACTGCATGGCGCCATAGCCCATGCGGCGGACCGGGCGGCCGGCGAGACTAAAAGTGTCCACGGGGGTGGAGGTTGGCATCGCGCTCTCCTTGACGAGTAATGACGCCAGTATGGACTAGACGCCCTTGAGCTCGAAGATACTGTCGATCTCAACGGGAATCCCCATCGGTAGCGTATGCACCCCTACAGCGCTGCGTGCCGGCAGCTTCTCAGGCCCGAACAGCGTCAGCATCAGATCGCTCGCCCCGTCCGCAACCTTGGGATGCTGTGTGAACGACTGATCCGCGCGTACGTATACCGTCAAGCGGCTGCACCGTTCGATCTTATCGAGCGCGCCCGCCTGATTGATGCAGGCCAGAATCATCAGCATGGTCAACCGTGCCGCGCGATGTGCTTCATCGAGCGAGAGGTCCGTGCCGACCATCCCGACGATCGGCTTACCGTTTTCGAATGCCGCGAGTCCGGAGACGTATAGCTGGTTTCCGGAGACCGAAACCGTTCGATACGATCCAAGCGGGTTGATCGGGTTGGGCAACTGGATGCCGAGCTGGACGAGGCGGTCAGATAACAACATGGTGCGTTTCCAATCAGAATGGGGGCGCGTTGTGCGGGCGCACGTGGAGATAAACGCACGCGCCGACGATTTTATTCCCGAGCCGGCAGCGTTTCATTAGACGATGAATAGTCCTCCATCGTCGATTACGCACGAGGACTCTTCCCCGGCCCCAAGCACGAGCCGGGCCCCAATGCGCAGTTTGGTACCATTCACGCTTTTCAAGATGGGCTGAAACCAGCGTGAGTCGCCAATTTGCATCGTCCGTACGTGAATTCTGCCGCAAATGGGCTGGCCGGCTAGCTCGTGTATTGGGGGTTGGGTTTCATTTCGTGATCGAGCTGATCCGCTTGGTCGCGCATTTGCTCAAGCCTTTGATGGCCACCGCGCTGTTTCATCTGCGCCATCCGACGCGGCGCGGCGTTTTGATCACGTTTGCCACGCCGCCTGCGCTGGTGCTGCTGTACGTGATCGTGCTGATTCCATTCACGCCGAGTATCAGCGACATTCGCAAGGCACGCGTCGATCAACCGGCGCAGATTCTTTCGGCCGACGGCAAGCTGCTGGCCGAATTCAAGCCGTCGAATCGCGAGTGGGTTGCGCTGTCCGACATCTCGCCGCATATGGTCGACGCGCTGATTTCGACCGAGGATCACCGCTTCTATCAGCATCACGGCATCGACTGGCGGCGTACCGGATCGGCGGCGCTGCACACGTTCGGTGGCGACCGTCAGGGCGGCTCGACGATCACGCAGCAGCTCGCGCGCAACCTTTACCCCGACGAGATTGGCCGCGCACCGACCTTGACGCGCAAGGTAAAGGAAGCGATCACCGCGCTGAAGATCGAGGCGGCCTACAACAAGGGCCAGATTCTCGAAACGTATCTGAATACAGTACCGTTTCTCTATAACGCGTACGGCATCGAAATGGCCGCGCGGACCTACTTCGGCAAATCGGCCGATCAGCTGGACATTCTGGAAAGCGCGACGCTGACCGGCATGCTCAAGGGCAACAGCTACTACAACCCGGTATTGAACCCGGATCGCGCGCTGGAGCGCCGCAATACGGTGCTCGCGCAGATGGTCAAATATGGCCGGCTCTCTCCCGCGACATACGAAAAACTCAGGCGCAAACCCTTGAGCGTGGACTTCGAACGGCAGATCGAGCCGCCCGGACCCGCGCCGCACTTCGCGCAGCAGTTGCGTAAATGGCTGATCTCGTGGGCCGACCGCAACGACTACAACATTTACTCAGATGGACTGATCGTTCATACGACGATCGACTCGCGCCTGCAGTCGATGGCGACGGCGGCCGTCGCGTTGCAGGGCAATGCGCTGCAATCGATCGCCAATGGTGCATGGGGCGGACGATCGGGCTGCGCGCCGGGCAACGATCTCTTCAAGACCTTCATCCGCGAGACGCCGGACTATCGGGCCTTGCGTACTGCAGGCCAAAGCGACGACGATGCGCTCCAGCATCTCGGCGCGGACCGGACGTTCGTGCGCAACTTATGCCATGACAAGACGGAAGTGCAGGCGGGCTTTCTTGCCATCGATCCGCGCAACGGACAAATCAAGGCGTGGGTCGGCAGCCGCGATTTTGCGGACGAGCCGTTCGATCACGTCCAGCAGTCGCGTCGACAACCCGGCTCGACCTTCAAGCCATTTGTGTATGGCGCTGCCTTCGCAGCCGGCGCGAAGCCGACGGACACCTTCATCGATCAGCCCGTCGAAATTTCGCTGAAGGGCGGGGAGATCTGGCATCCTAACGATGACGTCGCGCCAAGCGGCAAGCCGATGACGCTGCGCGATGCGCTGGCGTATTCGCGCAACCGGATCACCGCGCAGTTGATGGAGCAGGTCGGGCCCGACAAGGTAGTCCGCGTCGCCCGCGCGATGGGCGTGCGTGACAGCACGCTCGATGCGGTGCCATCGCTGGCGTTGGGCACGAGTCCGGTGACGATCAAGGAAATGGTGTCGGCTTACAGCACGATCGCAAACGACGGCATGTATCTCGAGCCGCGCATGGTGACGAGCATCGAGGACCGCAATGGCAACGTGCTCGCGCAGTTTGAGCCTGCTTCGCCGGAGCGCGCATTGCCGGCTGCGGCGGACCGGACGCTGATCGATGTCATGCGTGACGTCGTGAATCGCGGCACGGGCGCGGCCATCCGTTCGCGTTTCGGCATCCGTGCGGATGTGGCGGGCAAGACCGGCACGACACAGGACAATGCGGATGGCTGGTTCATCCTCATGCATCCACAACTGGTGGCCGGCGCATGGGTCGGTTTCGACGATGGACGTGTGACGCTCGGCAGCAGCTATTGGGGCGAAGGCGCACACACCGCGCTGCCGATCGTCGGCGACTTCTATCAGCGTGCGCTGCGCGCACGGCTGATCGATTCGCGGGTACGTTTTGACACGGAGGTGCAACCGGGTGTGTTCGACCCGTTCCGCGATAAACTGCATGCGTGGATCAGTCATCTTTTCGGACCGAAACCGCAGACGCCTGCCGCGCCGGTTCGTCACGTAGCGCCGAAGCCTGCACCGGTTGCTCCGGTTGCGCCGGCGGCGTCACAGGCTTCCAGTGCTTCCGGGGCCTTCGAAGCTTCAGCACCGCGTGAATTGCCGCCTTTGCTCGGCGCACCGCATGGGGCTGCATCGAGGCCTGTGGCCGCGTCGAGTGCCGGCGTCAGCGGCATGTCCGCCTCAGAGGCCGCGGCTTTGATGGGCGAGCCGACAGGTACGACACCAGGTAACGGCGGATTCCCATCCGAAGGGCCGGGTTCGACACCCACGCCGACGCCTGACGCGCCGGAAGCGGCACCAGACGTGAGCATGCAAAGACCATGAGCGACGACAGTAGGTCTTACGGGACGTGAGCAGCGAAGCCGATGCTTTGCCACGAGCGGTCACATCGCGAGCCCGCGCGTCGATGGTTGCGGAAGTACATTGCAGATCCGGTGTGATCCGCGCTGCTAATATTCATCGAACCGCAATCTAACCACGTTGCTTGTGTAAATACGCTGATGAACGCCACGATTCCCGACGATTCGAATGGCCAAGGTGCCGGGCCACCCGACAAACCCGTCGCTCGCCCTCAGCCGACGCTGGGGCAAATATTCAGTGCGTTCTTCATGGTCGGGCTGAGCGGTTTCGGCGGCGTGTTGCCGTGGGCGCGACGCATGATCGTCGAGCGCCGCCGCTGGATGACGGATCGCGAGTTTGCCGAGCTGCTGCCGCTTGCACAGCTTCTGCCGGGACCTAACGTGTCGAACATCGCGACCATCCTTGGGCGACAGTACCGCGGCGTGGCTGGCGCCGTGACTGGGGTTTGCGGTCTGTACCTCGCGCCTACGGTGATCACGATTGGTGTGGGCTACGCTTATGCCCGCTGGGGCAACGCGCCTGTCACGGCGCACCTGCTAGCGGGCTTGATGCCCGTGGCAACGGGGCTCGTGATTGCGACGGTACTCAAGCTGCTCGTGAGCTTGCCGCGCGACCTGCGCAATGGCCTGCTGGTGGTCGCCATGTTTATCTCAATCGGCTTGCTGAAGCTGCCGCTGCTGCCCGTTCTTGCGGTTCTCGGTCCATCTGGTTCGTGGCTGATGTGGCGTGGACTGCGGGCTGAAGCGCTCACGCGGCGTCACGAGGACCAACCCCGATGATGTCCAGGCTTGCCGATCTCGCTCTTCACAGCGCGCTGTGGTCGCTCCTCGCCGTCGGTGGTATCAACTCCACGCTGGCCGATATCCAGCGCTATGCAGTGGATACGCGACACTGGCTCACTGATCAGCAGTTCGTAACATTTTTCTCGGCGATGCAGGCGGCACCCGGGCCGAACGGAATGGCCGTTTCGTTGATCGGCTTTCAGGCAGCGGGGTTGGCCGGCGCGCTGGTCGCGACGCTGGCCATGATCATTCCTTCGGCAACGCTTGCCTACTTTGTGAGCGCATGGGTCGAGCGACATCACGATTCGCTCGTCGTGACGGCCGTTCGCCGTGGCCTGGCGCCTGCGACTGTCGGCCTGCTGGCTTGTGCGGCCTACGTGTTCGCCCGGGAAATCGACGTCAATATCGGTCGTGTCGTGTTGACGGTCGTGACGGTGGTTGTTGCCTATCGAACCAGGTTCAATCCCATCTGGCTGGTCGCGGCCGGTGTCGTGGTGGGATTGGCGGGGCTCGTGAAATAATCGACGTCATGCCACGACCTGGCGCCTAGCCGGGCCTGCGTAGCAGATAGGTATCCATGATCCAGCCATGGGTGCGGCGCGCCTCCGCTCGGACGCGTTCTATTTCGTCCGCGACATCCCGCAGCTTTCCTGAGATCAGGATCTCGTCGGGTGTTCCCACGTAGGCACCCCAGTAGATATCCAGATCCTCGTCGACAAGTCGCTGGAAGGTATTCTGCGAGTCGAGCATGACGACCACGCTGTCCACGTGTTCCGGAAATCCGTCGGCGATTCCGCGGCCGTTAGTGATTTCGACCGAGCGCCCAATCAGATTGAGCGGAACCCTGTGCCGCGCAGCGAGCGCCTGGACACTGCTGATGCCTGGAATGACCTCATAGTCGAACTCGTGCTGTCCAGCTTTTGCAATGGCCTCGACGATGCGTATCGTACTGTCGTACAACGACGGATCGCCCCAGACGAGGAACGCACCACATTCCCCCTCGCGCATTTCGTCGGCGATCAGGCCTTCGAAGATCTGTTGCTTATCGCGGTTCAGTTCGTCTACCGTCGACGCATAGTCGCCGTCGTCACGCCTGCGCTCGGGGCTCGTTGCTTCGACGATACGATAGTGATCATGCGAGATGAACCGCTCGATGATCTCCTTGCGCAGAGCGACGAGTTTCGCTTTCACGGCACCTTTGTCCATGACGAAGAACACGTCTGCCTGATTGATCGCGTTGATCGCCTGTACGGTCATGTAGTCGGGATCTCCAGCGCCGATCCCGATGATCAGAATTTTTTTCATCGCACCTATTCCTGTTCAGGCATTGCGCCCGCCCTTAGCAGGAGCAACGCTTCGTGCCCCAACCGGGCGGCACGTGATCTGCGGAGACCTAGACTTGGGCAACATTGGGGATCTGTACGTCGGTATTGACGTCCGCCTCATAGTCCACCCCGTCGATTTCGAATCCGAACAGGCGCAGGAATTCCGTCTTGTAGCCAGCGAAGTCGGTGAGCGCGTAGATGTTCTCGCTAGTCACCTGGTCCCAGAGTTGCAACACCTGGGCTTGCACTGCCGGATCCAGCTCCTTGTAGTCTGCGCGCAGACGGCCTTCGTTATCGAGGTGCGGCGAGTTTCCATAGAGGCTGTCTTTGTAGAGTCCGTACACCTGCTCGATGCAGCCTTCGTGCGTTCCTTGTTCCTTCATGACCTTGAACAGCAGCGACAGATACAGCGGCATCATGGGAATTGCCGAACTCGCTTGAGTGACCACCGCTTTCAACACGGAGACCCGCGCGTCGCCGCCCGTCCGGGCCAACTTCTCGCGAATGCCGACAACCTTCTGGTCCAGATCTTTCTTCGCCGCGCCGATGGAGCCATTCCAATAGATGTCGTGTGTGATCTGTTCGCCGAGATAGGTAAAGGCGGTCGTCTTTGCGCCGTCGGCCAGAACGTCCCCCTCAAGCAGCGCATCGATCCACATCTGCCAGTCTTCGCCACCCATTACGGCCACGGTGTTGTCGATTTCGGTTTGCGTCGCCGCTTCAAGAACGGTCTCTCTGACGACTTCCTTGTCAGTATCGATGCCGCGCAGTGTGACGGCTTTACCGATAGGCTTGAGCGTCGAATTGAACACTTCGCCGGTCTTGGGATGCGTGCGCCGCGGTGATGCCAGGCTGTACACGACCAGATCGACTTTGCCAAGATCACGCTTGATCACGTCGATGGTTTGTTGCTTGACTGCGTCGGAGAACGCGTCGCCGTTGATACCCTTCGCGTACAGGCCCTTGCCCGTGGCGATTTTTTCGAACGCGGCGGTGTTATACCAGCCTGCGGTACCGGGCTTGGTGTCGCTGCCGGCACGTTCAAAGAACACGCCGAGCGTATCGGCGCGGCAACCGAACGCGGCCGTAATGCGGGCGGCCAGACCGTAACCCGTCGATGCGCCGATCACCAGGACTTTCCTGGGACCATCGGTAATGGGGCCGCTAGCGGTGACATAGTCGATCTGTTCGTTGACGTTGGCTTCGCAGCCGGCAGGATGGGTAGTCACGCAGATGAAGCCACGGACGCGCGGTTTAATGATCATGAAGACCCCTTTTTGTGAGGTGTCGGGAGTGTTATTCGAGGGCGAAAAGTATTGGGTATTGTAAAGGAGGGGACAGGGGCGCCTTCGATCTTGGTGTTGTTCGCGCCCGGCAGGCGCTTGCGGACATCGAAACAAAAAAAATCCCGCCTGAGTATTCCAGGCGGGATTGTTCGTTGAGGCGGCTGAGGATTTTGCCGGCCCTTAAGGCCGCTCGCCACGCGCGAGCCGTCCCTCGATGTCATACACCACCGGCATCAAATCCGCGACACTATCAACCACATAATGCGCCCCCGCAGCGGTCAACTTTCGCGCAGCCGCTGCGCGCAACCGCGCAAACTCATCAGCCGGGAGTGCCTTCACTTCCGCTTCGGCCATGCCGAACGCATTGCCGCTCACCGCCACGCCGACGGCCCACGTCCCACCATTGATGCCTTCTTCAATACCGACTTCGGTATCGTCAACCTTGATCGCATTCTTTGCGAGCCACACACCGAGTTGCGGCAACGTTTTATAGATCATGTAAGGCGAAGGACGGCCCTCCGGAGTATCTCCGGTACAAACGAGGCTATCCGGCGAAAACCCCTGCGCTGCTGCGCCCGGTGTGATTTCGGCCATGATCTCGCGCGTATAGCCGGTTGTCGTGCCGATCCGGATATCTTCGGAACGCAGCGCGGTAGCAACCTCCGCGACACCTGGAATCACCTGGCTATAGCTCGCTGCCACCTTGATGTTCTTCGGCACGAAGACGTCATAGATCGCATCAATATCCTGCTCGCCCGGCGGCCGGCCGTACTTGTCCTCCCAGGCCCGAGCGACCCGCGGCAGCGCCATCAGCGCCGCGATATGGGGACGCTTGGCCATGCCCATCGGTCCGCGTGCTTCGTCGATGGTGATCGATACGCCAAACTGCTCGAACGTTTCGACAAACGCACCCATCGGCGCAAGTGAACCGTAATCGACCACGGTGCCGGCCCAATCGAAAATCACTGCTTTTACGTGCTTCATGTACACCACATCCTGAGAAGAGTCTGGGCGACGGCGCAGTGCCTGCTAGGTCCTTTGCGTCGCATGGTTTCATGCTGCGCCCTTGGGCGCTTTAATCAATTTCAAACTTCCTGTGCCAACAACTCGCGCTCGTGAAGCGCCGCACCCGGCGGCGCTGCGTGCTCCACGCCCATCGTGCGCAATGCCTCAGCGCACGCTATGACGACGCGTCGCATGACGTCTGCATCCACCTGGCCGATGCAACCCACGCGGAAGCTGTCCACCACAGTCAGCTTTCCCGGATAGATGATGAAACCCTGTTGTTTCATCAGCTCGTAGAACTGTTCAAAACGGAACGCGGGATGCGCGGGCGCAAAAAACGTCACGATGATCGGCGAGCGCCAGTGGGCGTCGAGCAGCGGCTCGAACCCTAGCTCGTGCATGCCGGCGACCAGTACGTCGCGGTTGTGCGCATAGCGGCCCAGCCGGCCAGGTTGTCCACCTTCAAGCGCATACAGCCTGAGCGCCTCGATAAAAGCCGCGACGGCATGCGTGGGCGGCGTGAAGCGCCATTGCCCTGTGCGGTTCATTACATCCCACTGGTCATACACGTCGAGGCTCAGCGAGTGGCTCCGGCCCTTGGCTTCGCGCAAGGCGCTCTTGCGCGCGATGACGAAACCAAAACCCGGCACGCCTTCGATACACTTGTTCGCCGATGACACGAACGCTTCGCACTGCAGATGTCGTACGTCGAGCGGTACTGCGCCGAATGCGCTCATGGAGTCGATCAGCAGCTTGCGGTCCTTCTTTGCGGTTGCCGCAGCGATCTCTTCGATGGGGTTGAGAATCCCGGAACTCGTTTCGCAATGCACGGCGACGACGTGTGTGATGCTCGAATCGGCGTCGAGCATGCGTTCGACTTCGTTGCCGCGCGGCGGTAGGTAATCGCCTTTGTCGAGCACGGTGTGGCGGCGGCCCAGATAGCCGAGCGTCGTCGCCATGCGCTTGCCGTAGGCGCCATTCGCCAGCACCAGTGCATGTCCGTCGCGCGGGATCAGACTGCCGAGCATGGCTTCGACGCAGTAGCTCCCGCTGCCTTGCAACGGCACGCAGTCGTAGTCGCCCGCGGTATCGCCGGCAATCTCAAGCAGGCTGCGGCGAAGTTCTGCTGTCATTGCGCGGAAATCCCCGTCCCAAGATCCCCAGTCGCGCAGCATCGCTTCCTTGGTCGAGAGCGCCGTGGTGAGCGGCCCCGGCGTCAACAGATACGGCTCGCCTTTCGCGGGGGGCGCGCACGAGGTAACGGATGAGTCGACTGCGATGTCCATGCTTGAACGTCCAATGAAAGTCTCAGTGCTTGTCACAGTACAGAAATCGAGTGCATCGGTAAAATCGATATAATCGATGTGGGTATCACTGAAACTTATCGATGGGACGAGGCGCAGATGCAATACGCGCAATTGCGGGCGTTTCACGCGGTCGCGGAACACGGCGGGTTTTCCAAGGCGGCGCAGGCGTTGTCGCTGACGCAGCCGGCCATCTCGGACCATGTGCGGCGGCTCGAGCAGGATTTTGGGGTCAAACTGTTCGAGCGCGGGCCGCGCGGCGTCGAGCCGACCGAACTCGGGCGGCGTCTCTTCAGCGTGACGCGGCAGATGCTCAGTTGCGAGCGAGATGCCCGGCAACTGCTCGATTCGGCCAGCGGCCTCGAATCCGGCACGCTGTCGCTCGCGGCGGACGCGCCTGATCTCGCGGTCAAACTGATCGGCGCGTTTCGCAAGCGACACCCCGGCGTTGTGGTGACGCTTTCCATTGCGAATGCGGCCGAGTGTATGCAGCGCGTGCTGTCGAGCGCGGTAGACGCTGCCATTACCGCCGCGCCGCAGGTTCACAGCCGGCTTGCAGCGCGGGTGTTACGGCGCGATCCGCTGGTCGCGATGGTGCCTGTCACCAGCCCGATCGCGAAGAAGCGCAAGGTGACCTATGCGGAGCTCGTGAAGCAGCCGGTCATCTTTCGGGAGGCGCAATCGGTGACGCAGCAGTTGCTCGAAATCGAACTGGTTCGGCAGTCGTTGCAGGTTGAGCCGGTGCTATATGTGGACGGCCGCGAGGCGCTTGAGGAAGCCATCGCGCAAGGCATGGGCGTTGGGGTGATCGCATCCGCGGAATTCAACGAGTCGCGCCGCATCAGAATGATTCCGCTGCAGGACTGCCAGGTTGAGATGATCGAGTCGCTGACGCGGCTTGCCGAGCGGCCAGCGTCGAACCTGTTGAATGCGTTGTTCGCGATCGATCTCGGTTAGCGGTTTTCGTGCGCACACAAAAATCAGGCCTGTCGAACCGAATGGAAAATGTAATCTCGATGCGGCGGAACGCATTAAACTGATCGGTGGTCCATGTGTCGCAATCCGCGATGTGCCCGATTCGCTCCCTGACGAGCTCGCTTCTACGCGTTGCGCCACCATACAGTGCAAGTGCCCGTTGGAGGTTCCATGCCCATTCTCGGCTTCGCTCATTACAATTTTCGGGCGAGTCGTCCGATTCTCGATACCTTGCGTGACTTTTATATCGAGGTGGTCGGTTTGCGCCTCGGCCCTCGGCCGCCGTTTCGGAACTTCGGCTACTGGCTATACATTGGCGAGCGCGACGTGCTTCATCTCAGCGAAGTGAGCCCGGACGAAGTGCGCCCCGCCCAGGTGATCAACACATTTGACCATGCCGCATTTGCCTGCAGCAATCTGAGCGAGTTCGAAGCGCGTTTGAAGGAGTTCAAGATTCTGTATCGACACGATCTCGTGCCAGTGACGGACCAGCATCAATTGTTCTTTTCGGACCCGGCCGGCAACGGAGTGGAGTTGAATTTCGCCGAGAAGGATCTCTGAGGTAGACATGGACGACCCATGGCAATACCAGCTGAGGATCACCGTTTCCGCAGAACTCGCAGCGAGTTTGCGCGGCGATCCATCGTCTGGCACGTACGTGCCACTCGGTGAAGTCCTGCGCAAACACCATGCGTCTTTGAAGTGTCAGTTCGACGCGTTCGCGGACTACGTCGGCGAGGCCGAAAGACTCGGCCCCGAACATTACCCGCTGTATCAGTGGACCAAGGACACCATCGAGAAGCCGGAGAAGAAGGCCCGATACCTGCGGTCCTTCACGCTATACGTCGACGGCGCAGGGGTCTATAGCAAAGAGATTGCGGATCCTCTGCACGCGGAGCTTATCGCACTGGTTGGCGCGGGCGGAATCGAAAATGCGGTCAAGTTCGATACCAACCCGGCGAACAGTCCCCAACCTCCTGCGCGGTAGCTCGCGGAACAAGCGGCGGAGCCGGCGCAGACGCCCCTCGGTAATGGGGCTGCTGGAAAGAGGCGTTTCACGACCTACGGCTCCTGTCGCTGATCAAGTCGGATCGCGAGGTGGGGCAAGTGGCGTCGTCTCTTCGGAACGCAGGCTGACAAAGGCCGCGCGCTACCACATGCCCATTTTTTCGCGCCGGGCACAATATCCCCGCTCCTGATCCGTCTACAGACGTATGGAAACGCCGCCGACCCCGGACCCAATGCTCGAACGAGACCGCGACCTCACCGCAACCATCTTGCGTGAGCGTAGCAAGCTTGGGCATTTCATCCGGCGCCGGGTACGCGATCCTAGTGAAGCTGAAGACATCTTGCAGGATGTCTTTCACGAGTTCGTGCAGGCCTACCGGCTGCCCGCGCCGATCGAACAGGTCAGCGCATGGCTGTTCCGGGTGGCGCGTAATCGCATCATCGATGTGTTTCGCAAGAAACGGGAGCTACCGCTGGCCGAAGCCACGGGAGAGCCAGACGATGACAGCGAGTACCGGCTCGATCTTGCACTGCCGTCCTACGAGGCCGGCCCGGAAGCGGTCTATGCACGATCGGTGCTGCTCGATGCCCTGCAAGCGGCACTCGACGAATTACCGGGCAACCAGCGCGAAGTTTTTGTCGCGCATGAACTCGAAGGGCGCAGCTTCAAGGAACTGGCTGCCGAGAGTGGCGTAAGCGTGAACACGCTGCTCGCGCGCAAGCGTTATGCGGTGCTGCACCTGCGCGCCAGCTTGCAGACCGTGTATGACGAATTGGATATTTAAAGGAGCAGGTCGATGAGATGCAGAGTGAGATTCTTCGGCAAAGCACTGCTGGCATTGGTGGCGATTGCGGTGCTGGGGTGGGTCGTGATGGCCCTATGGAATTGGGTGATCCCGGCGGTATTCGTCGGTGGCCGTGCGATCGATTATCTGCACGCGCTGGGTCTGCTGGTGTTGAGTCGCATCCTGTTTGGCGGATTTCGTGGCCGGGGTGGCTGGCACGGACGAGGACCGTGGCGCAGGTGGGAGCGCATGACGCCGGACGAACGCGAGAATTTCCTGAAGGGTGTCCCGTCCCCGCGTAGCAAGTCTGAGGGAGACAACTCATGAGGCAGACCTCGACAGCCGCTTGCAAACAGGCCGCGGGCGTCATTGCCCCGGTGGTGGACTTCAAACGCTGCGAAGGGAAGGGCGATTGCGCGGTCGTGTGTCCCGAGAACGTCTTCGAAATCCGCAAGATCGATGACGAGGACTATAAGAGTTTAGGAATGCTTTATAAATTCAAGCTGCGCGTACATGGCTTGAAGGTCGCGTACACGCCGAATGCCGATGCCTGTCGCGCCTGCGGTTTGTGCGTGACCGCATGTCCGGAGCGAGCCATCACGTTGGCGCGGATGAAATGACACGAGTCGTGCGTGGCTGTTGGCTCCAGAAACGGCAGACGTCGTGGATCTACCCACGCGCTGCTCGACGAAGCGGCCGCGAGTATCGGCGCGCCGGACAATGTGCCGCAATGGCAGGCGGAGGCGGCGGATCGGGTGGGGGAAGAGGGTAGGTTGCTGCGTTGGCATGCATCAGCCCGCCAGCATCGCCGCGCGACAACCGCTATGCTATGCGTTCTGCCTAACCGAGGACCGTCTCATGAAACAGCATCCAGGATCTACGATTACCTTTCGCCGCCCCGATGGCAAAGAGGTTGAGGGCTATCTAGCCAAGCCACAGAACCCTGTAGGCGCTCCCGCCATTGTTGTGATTCAGGAATGGTGGGGCGTGAACGACCAGATTCGCGGCGTAGCCGACCGTCTCGCGCAGTCCGGCTATCTGGCGCTGGTCCCCGATCTCTACCGCGGCAAATCGACGCTGGAGCAGGAGGAAGCGCACCATCTGATGACCGGCCTTGATTTCGGCGACGCCGCTTCGCAGGATATTCGCGGCGCGGTCCAGTACCTGAAGCAACATGCGGAACGTGTCGGTCTGACCGGCTACTGCATGGGCGGCGCGCTAACGCTGCTGGCGCTCGGCCAGACCCCCGAACTGTCGGCCGGCGTGGTGTGGTACGGTTGCCCGCCGCTGGATTACATCCAGGCAGACAAGATCAAGGTTCCGGTGCAAGCGCACTGGGCTACGCAAGATGAGTTCTTCCCCCCGGCTGCAGTCGAGGCAGTCGAAGCCAAGCTGCGCGACGCAAAAGTCGAACTGGAATCGCACCATTACCTGGCGCACCACGCGTTCGCCAACGAAACGGCCGTCGGCCCGGGCCGTATTGCCGCCACTCAGTTCGATCCGGTCTGGGCACAGTTGGCCTGGGATCGCACGTTGACCTTCTTTGGCCGCACGCTCTGGCCGCAACGGACCTGAGCTGAATTGAATCGCGGGCGGTAGTTGCGCGCCAGTGCGTGCCGACATGAAGCGCATCATTGACGTGATGCGCTTCATGCGACCCCGCGAGGGTCCGAATCAGAGCATCCAGCAACACACGAGCAGTCCATCCGGCCGCTCGATCCGCAGCATTTCCTCATTGTGCCCGTCAGCGGATTGAACGACTTCCGCCATCCCCCTGTCTCACCGGTGCGCCTGCCTGCAAGCAGGCACGTTGCATCCCGGCAATAACTGCGCCGCGCCACCAACGGCCTTCGATTCTTCGGAAAAGATTCCCTGCGAAAAGCGCGGGCGGCGTCTAACGTACTAAGGTACGACCGTACAGGTTCATCGCTTTCGCATGCGCGCGTCGTTCGGCGTCTCGCATGCATGGGTGGTCCTGGTTCACAACTGGCTTGAACGACCGCGACAGCAGCTATCGCGGTATCGCACGTAAGGAGTGAAACATGCAACTAGGTATGATTGGATTGGGGCGCATGGGCGCCGACATGGTGCGACGTCTGACCGCTGGCGGTCAGACATGCGTGGTCTACGACGTCCAGCAGGCGGCGGTCGAGAAACTCAAACAGAACGGTGTCGAGGGCGCCTCGTCGCTCGAAGATCTGGTCAAGCAACTGGCCAAACCGCGGGCCGTCTGGCTGATGGTGCCGGCGGCCGTGGTCGATACGACGCTCGCCCAACTGACGCCTTTGCTTGAACCGGGCGACATCGTGATCGACGGCGGTAACTCGTTCTACCGCGACGACATCCGGCGTGGCAAAGAGCTGGGCGCGAAGCAGCTTCACTACGTGGATGTCGGCACGAGCGGCGGCGTGTTCGGCCGCGAGCGTGGCTATTGTCTGATGGTCGGCGGCGAAACGCCCGTGGTCGAGCGGCTTGGGCCGATCTTCTCAACCTTGGCGCCGGGGCCGGGCGCGGCCACGCCCACGCCGGGGCGGAGCAAAGACGCGGGTACCGCGGATCAGGGCTACCTGCATTGCGGACCGCAAGGCGCCGGTCACTTCGTGAAGATGGTTCACAACGGCATCGAGTACGGAATCATGGCGGCTTACGCGGAGGGCTTGAATATCCTCCACAACGCCAATGCGGGCAAAAAGACGCAGGACGTCGACGCCGAAACCTCGCCGCTGCACGGCCCCGAGTACTATCAGTACGACCTCAATCTGCCCGAGATCACGGAGGTCTGGCGGCGCGGCAGCGTGATCGGCTCGTGGTTGCTCGACTTGACCGCCGCATCGCTGGCCGGCGATGCGGGCCTCGAGCAGTACTCAGGACGCGTATCGGACTCGGGCGAGGGGCGTTGGACAGTTGACGCGGCGATCGACGAGGGCGTGCCGGCGCCGGTCCTGAGCGCGGCGCTGTTCGCACGCTTCAGTTCGCGTGGCGACGGGGATTTTGCCAACCGCGTGTTGTCGGCGATGCGGCACGACTTCGGCGGTCATATGGAAAAGGCGGCCGCCAAGTTGGGTAAACCGCTGGATTGAAACATCGGCTGATGCCGCGCGAGGCTCCAAGGGCCTCCGCGGCGCCGCCACGTAACGACGCTTTTCACGTGAATTTCTGTTCTGAACAACGGCCGCCGTACGGTTCGACCGCGTCCTTTATTGTGTGGTTGAAGCTGGCCCGCAGATGACTGACAGGACGGTCACGGTTTGCAGGATACAATTCGGCAGCGCCAAATTTGTCCCAAACCGACCTGATCGATCCATGCTGAATCCTACCCGGACCTACCTCCTGGGTCCGCTGCTGAAAGGCGTCTCACGTTCCTTTTACCTCACGCTGCGTATCTTGCCCGCCGGAATGCGCGACCCGATTGGTCTCGCGTATCTTCTCGCGCGTGCTGCCGACACGATCGCTGACACTTCGCTGATTCCCCCGGCGCAGCGCCTGGAGTTGCTCCTCTCGCTGCGCGCTCAGGTCAACGGTGCGGGTGACGAGGGTGCCTTCCTGCAGCGGATGTCGGTGGAGGTGGCGGGGCAGCAGACACAGTCAGACGAAAAGGTGTTGCTCGAGTCGCTCGGCCCCGCGCTGGCGATCCTGTTACAACTGAGCGACTCGGATCGCAAGGCCGTGCGCGAGATCGTCTCGACGCTCACGGAGGGGATGGAGTTCGATCTCCGTACCTTCCCGGACGAACGGTCAGGGCAGATCGTTGCGCTGCAGGAATTGTCCGAACTCGATCGATACACCTATCTGGTCGCGGGCTGCGTCGGCGAATTCTGGACCAGGATGACGTACGCGCACATGCCGGGGACGCTCAAAGGCTCGCCGGAGACGATGTCGGCGATGCTGCGCCGTGGGGTTCGCTTCGGCAAGGCACTGCAGATGACCAATGTTTTGCGCGACTGCGGCAAGGATTTGCGGATTGGCCGCTGTTATCTTCCCGTCGAGATGCTGGACCGATTCGGGCTGACGCCGCAAGACCTGCTGGAGCCGGCCAACTCATTGCGGGCGCAACCGCTCCTGTTCGAAGTGGTCCGCCTGACCCTCGATCACTTCCGGGAGGCGGTTGAATATACGCTGGCGATTCCGGCGTCTTCCGCTCGTTTGAGGCTGGCCTGCCTGTGGCCGGTGCTTATCGGCCTCGAGACTGTATTGTTGCTGGTCCATAACGACGATTGGCTTGATCCGGGCAAGGTCTCCAAGATCCAGCGCAGCAAGGTGTACCGGGTCATCGGCTATTCGCTGCCGCTGGTGGCGTCGAATACGCTGCTGCGTAGCTGGGCTGAGCGGCTGATTGGGCGGATCGAAGCCCGCTTGCAGGGCTGACGGGGCGGGCCGGCGGTTCCGCGCGCTAACCTCGCGACAGAGCGCAAAAATCGGCTTTATCCGATCAGCAGCGCGCCCCGCGCGGTGGCATGATATCGGCCTTACGTCCTCATCTTTTCAGTCCTCCCGAACATGTCGAACCTGATCGTTCATGGCGGTCTCCCGTTACGCGGCGAGATCGAGCCATCCGCCAACAAGAACGCTGTCCTGCCGATTCTCTGCGCCACGCTGCTGACCTGCCAGCCGTTGCGCCTGATCGGCGTCCCCGAGATTACCGACGTCAAGAAGATTCTCGACATTTTCCGCATGCTGGGTAGCGAAGTGTCGATGGACTTCAGCACGGGCATTCTCGAACTGCACCATCACGCCACCGCCTTCGATCCCGTCACGCACAAGTTGCCGGAGGAGATGCGTTCGTCGATCATGCTCGTCCCGCCTTTGCTGGCGCGTTTCGGCGTGGCCCGTCTCGAGAACGACGTGAAGGGCTGCACACTCGGCGTGCGCGAGATCGACCCGCACGTCGAGGTGTTCGAGCGCTTCGGCGCACGGGTCGCGCGCACCGCGGATTCGCTGATAGTTCGCGCTGAGACGCAGATGACCGCGAATCAGCATTGGCTGGACTACGCATCGGTCACCACAACCGAGAACTTTGTTTTGTGCGCGGCGTCGGCGCAGGGCACCTCGACGCTGGTCAATGCCGCGTCGGAGCCTCATGTGCAGGAGTTTTGCCGTTTCCTCGCGATGCTGGGTGTCGCGATCGAAGGTATCGGCACCTCGCGTCTGAGCGTGTCGGGCGGCAACCCCCTCGGCGGCGGTGAATTCCGTTTTAGCGAGGATTTCCATGAAATCGCCACCTTCCTGGCGCTGGGCGCGATTACGGGTGGCGACATCGTGGTTCGGAATACTGCGCCCGAGCAGTTCCCGCTGATCGATCGAACTTTCGCCAAGTTCGGCGTGGAAGTGGTGCATCGGGACGGCTGGTCGCGCGCGCTCCGCGAGGGGCCGTTGCGGGTGCGCCGGCCGTTCACGCAGAACATCCTCACCAAGGTGGAAGCGGCGCCTTGGCCGTATCTGCCGGTGGATCTGCTGCCTATCTTCATTGCCCTTGGTGTGAAGGCCGAAGGCAGCGCGATGTTCTGGAACAAGGTCTATGACGGTGCGATGGGCTGGTCGGGCGAGCTCTCCAAGTTCGGCGCGCACGTGTTCCTGTCCGACCCGCATCGCCTGATCACGTTTGGCGGCCTGTCGTTGAGTCCCGCCAGAGTTGAGAGTCCGTACATTATTCGTGTGGCGATCGCGCTTCTGATGGTCGCCGCCAGCATCGAGGGGCGGTCGGAAATCATGAACGCGCTGCCGATCCGCCGCGCACATCCACACTTTGTGGAAAACCTGCGCTCGGTAGGTGCCAACGTCGAATGGACCAGCAGCGAATAACGCAAGCCACCTTCACTGCACGGCGTACCCGCGCCCTTGCATGCAGGCCGCGTAGGCCCGCCAGTAGCGCGTCATGGGCGGTTCAGGCGGTGGCATCGGTGGCGCCTTGACCTCGGCTGCGGTTTGCGGCTCGCTTGCGCCGCCCAGTTCCGGCACCCCGTTCTTGTCGGTTTTCGGCATCGGTTCGCTGGCCTGCGCCGTGGCGGCGGGTGTGCCGCTAGCGGGCATACCCGCCGTCGTTCCCTTTGTTGCGCTGGCTGAAGCCATACCGTTCGCGGGCAGCGGCGGCTGCGACACCTGCCCGCCCCCGCCAATGCCGACGGCGCCCGAGGCGAGCTTCGGCGGCATCGGAGACTGTGCTGTACGCGTGATGTTGACGCCGGACTGGCGGCTTGCCGTGCTGTAGCAGGTGGCGGCGTCGGCGCTTTGCTGCCACGAGCTCTGGCTGCGGATCGGGTAAACCACGGGCTGCCACGCCGAGGCGGCGCTGCTCAAGGTCAACAGCGTCAGGCCCATTGGGATTGTCATTTTCATTGCGACGCCTCCTGATGCGGTCTCGCTGCAATCCGTATCTGGTTTCACGGCCCGCGGGCGTGCCGCGGCGTGACCCCATCCCCGCTTTGCGGCTCGCGCTCGACCGGCAATAGATATCAGGTCAGCGTAACACCGGGCCTTGATCACGGGCGGCGCAAAATATCGGCTCCGTCAGCCATTGTGAAGCTCAATTAGGGCAGGGTGGCGTGAACGGCTTCGAGCTTGACTGACAACGCGATATGGCCAGTTTCCACGCTCATGGTGTTGCGCATAGGCGGGGAGCGGAACGCTTCGATCCGGGCACGCTGCGCGGCCGTGCCGATCTCGAGCTGGCCCAACAGATCGGCCACGATGGCGTAAAGCACCGCCGTATTGCCGTCTTCTACCTTCACGGCAATCCCGAGTGCGCCATTGGCGCCAAGTCGCGCCGTCTGACTGGAGGGCCGGACACCGATCGCGTAGCTCGCCTCTGCTCCCACCTTGGCGACCAGCGCCCCCTCGAAGCTGCGCATCAACGCAGTACAGAAGCGTCCTTCGCCCGCGACCATCTCCGGATACCCGGTCATCGCCCGATAGATGCGGGCGAGCGCAGCGCTGCGCGCTGACGTCTCATCTCCGGCGGGTTGCGCGGCTGAATCAGCCAGCTTCGCATACAGCCGCGCAAGACGCTCCAGCGGGAAAGCGGGCGTAGGCAGGTTGCAGCCATCGATGGCCCATTGGACGCCATCGTCAGGCAGATCGCAGACCTCGGCGACGGTGTGCTTCACACATATCTGCAGCGGGTGGTCGGGGCGATGGTAGTCCTCGACGTCCGCGCCGATTGCTTGCGCACCTGCTAGCATGCCGGCGTGCTTGCCGGAGCAGTTGCTGCATACCGCGCCCGGCGTGAAATCGCGTTTGATCCACGAGCGGTAGACGGCGTCCGACAAGGGAGGATGGCCGCCGCAGCGCAGGTCCGCTTCGCTTGCGTGGGATTTCGCAATCATCTGGCGGGCGCGTTCGATGTGCCGTTCCTCGCTGTTGTGCGAGCCGCACATGAGCGCGAGATCGGCCTCTTCGAAGCCAAAGCGTTCGAGTGCGCCGGTTTCGAGTACCGCGAGCGCCTGCGCGGGTTTGGCCGCCGAACGCGCCAGCGTCATGCGCGTTGGGTCGCCGAAGGCGTACAGCAAACGGCCCTGCGCATCGACCACCGCGACATGCGCAATATGCGTGTTTTCGATTACCTCGCCGCGATAGGTCGTAGCCGCGATCGGCCCAGTTGCGCCCGCATTCATTGATGTTCTCCTGAACAGTCATAGGAATGCAGCGGATTTTACGTTTTATATCGCGTAAACCAAACTGTGATGAGCGCGACCGCTCCCGACTTGTCGGTCATCCGCGTGTCATCTGGCGCGCCCGAATATGTCACACCCGGGTCGCATTCTTGATAGGGATAGCATCCGTATTCGTATGACGAATACGGTATTATTTACAGATCCGAATCAACTTTGAAATCTGTTGAAATACACCGGCGATTTGCTCGGTTTTCAGCCAGACCGAATTCGCTGCGTGGCGCTATTCCTTAAGCGAACCAAGAATTCGATCGATTTCATCGAACTGATCTTGCGACAATTGATGGCTTTGCATGACGCTTTGCAGGCGCTTGCGCCAATAGGCACGAGGCAGGCCGCACCGGTCGAGTTCTGACTTGGATAAGCGCTCGATCACGAGCCGGATATGCGTGATTTCGCTGTGGACGAGTTTCGCCGAATGCGCACCTGACATTTTCGACCGCCCGCCAATGCACAAACCTCTCTCAGAGATTATTCCCATTGTCGCTTGCCGCCGAGCGGGTGACGCCGCGCAAAAAGCCCCGGAGCGCGTTGTCGGCTCGAATGCGGCCTCCTGTCGCTATTTTTCGTAGTAGGACGCGCCGTGAATCAGGGACGCCGCGTGCCGAATTATTAATTGTTCGGTCCTACCGAACTGTGTTCGGTAATAGATTCATATTAATTTCCGGATTAGTGACTGTCAATATGAGATGTGGGATGCTATCGGGGTAGCTTCATCAATCTGGGGAATCAAAACAAAATGACAGATGCAGCTCAATCTACAGAGGATCGATACGCGCTGCGCAGCGTTAATCGCGCGCTCGATGTCCTCGAGGCCTTGGGGAAGGCCGGCAACGAGGGGATGACCGTTGCAGGGGTGGCTGAGCAGATCGGTGTGTCGAAGAGTACGGCGTTTGCGCTATTACAGACGCTTCTGCTGCGCAACTTCGTGGCCGATGTACGGTTTGGCGGTTCGCGCCGTTACCGGTTAGGACTTTCGCTCGTCTATCTGGGCGATCGCGCAGCGGAAGATGTCGCTGTATCGCAGCTTGCGCAGCCAGTGCTGCGCGAGCTCACGGAGCTCACCGGCTTGACTTCGCGCCTTGCGATACTCGATCACGGCTACGCGGTGGCGATCAGTCGCGTCGATGCGCCCGGCATCTTGCGGATCGCGTCCGCGCTGGGGCAACGCGAATTGCCGCATTGCTCGGCGCTGGGCAAGTCGCTACTGGCCCTCCTACCGCCGACGCGGGTTGTCAAACTGCTGGCGCAAACCGGCATGCCACGTCGCACCGAATACACCCTCGTGACACCCGCCGAATTAATGAGCGATTTGCTGCTGGTTGCCGAGCGCGGTTACGCGTTCGATAACGAAGAGGACAACATCGGCGTGGTGTGTATCGGCGCGGCCATTACCAACCGCGAAGGCGAAGGTGTCGCCGCGATCAGCGTGACCACTCTGAAGAGCGGCTTGAGCGACGACGACCTGCATGAGTTGGGCCGCACCTTGCGCAGACATGCGGATCGTGTGAGCCGGAAGCTGGGCGCGGAAGTGGATTCAGAAGTCTGCACACTTCAAACGACCTAGGCCACGACAACCAGTGGATTGCCTTGACGCGAGGCCGCGGTACCGTACGGTGTGCCGGCCGGTTGCGCGCGCGGGGCATTGGTACGAAGGAACCCATGCTGACGACATTTCTTGGCCTGTTCGATTTGCACGGTGCAGGCGATTACATGCCCGCGCTGCTAAGAGGTGCGGCCACGAGTCTGGCGCTAACCGCCTGCATCATGTTGATCAGTCTGCCACTCGGGCTGTTGATCGCGCTCGTTAAACTGAGCCGTTCGCGGATCCTGCGCACATGCGCGTCGACCTATATCGAGGTGATCCGCGGAACGCCCGCGCTACTGCAACTGTTCTACATCTACTTCGTTCTGCCTTCGTTCGGGATTCGGTTTGATCCGTTTGTGGCGGGCGTGATCGGACTGTCGATCAACTATTCGGCTTATCTCGCCGAGGTCTACCGTGCCGGCATTGCCGCGGTCCCGCAAGGCCAGATCGAAGCCGCCAAAGCGCTCGGCATGTCGCGCCGCAAGATGTTGCGTCTGATCGTCCTGCCGCAGGCGATTCGCGTGGTGATTCCGCCGCTTGGCAATTACGGTATTTCGCTCTTCAAGGACACCTCGCTGGTTTCGATCGTCACGGTCAAAGAGCTGATTTTTACGGGGCAAATCGTTTCGTCGACGAACTTCCAGTACGCGACCGTGTTCACGATCATCGGGGTGATTTATCTCGCGTTTTCCTATCCGAGCGCGTTGCTGGTGCGCTGGCTCGAAAGGCGCATGAGCGTCGGCAGCAAGGTGAAACCGGTGGGGAGCGCCCCGCAGGCCACGGCGGCGACGCAATGATCCGTCTCGAGCGTGTCAACAAGCAGTTCGGCGACGTGCATGCGTTGAAGGACGTTTCGCTTAGCGTCGCGAAAGGCGAGGTGCTGAGTGTCGTCGGACCGTCCGGATCGGGCAAATCGACGATGCTTCGCTGCATGAATCATCTGGAAACCATCGACAGCGGCACGATCTATGTCGATGAAGTCTCCGTTTACCAAACCCTCAAGAACGGCAAGCGACGTACCGATAACGATAGAGCGGTGGAAGCGATTCGTGTCAAGGTCGGCATGGTGTTCCAATCGTTCAACCTGTTCTCGCATTTGAGTGTGATCGAAAACATTACGGTCGCGCCGATTCATGTGCTCGGTCGTTCATCGACCGCTGCAATGCTTGAAGCACGTGCATTGCTTGACAAGGTCGGTCTGCTGGCGAAGGCGAACGCTTACCCGCATGAGTTGAGCGGCGGGCAGCAGCAACGCGTGGCCATCGCGCGTGCGCTTGCCATGCAGCCAGAAGTCATGCTTTTCGATGAGGTGACGTCGGCCCTCGATCCGGAATTGGTCGGCGAGGTGTTGCGCGTCGTGCGTACGCTTGCCGATGAAGGCATGACGATGGTCGTTGTCACGCATGAAATGGGTTTTGCCCGTGAAGTGTCCGATCGCATTGTGTTTATGGCGGATGGACGTATCGTCGAGGAGGGCGAGCCAGCGGCGTTTTTTGCAGCACCCCAGCAAGCACGCACCCGCGAATTCCTGCGCTCGATGTGGGAACGCAACCGGCAACTGGCTGGAACAGTCAGCTTGTGACGCCACCTAAGACGCACGCTTAAAAACAATGACCGAGGGAGCTTTCCATGAGAATGGCAACGCTAATGTTTGCTTCGATGGTGGCGGGTTTTCTTTCTGTCTCCACCGCCTGGTCCGCGGACGACGCCACGATCAGCGGTGTGCGTTTCGATGGCGGCGATGGCTCTTACAGGCACGCGGTCGAAAACGGCATCACCGTCGTGATTGCCGCCGACCCGCCTTCGACGTTTCAGGACAACAGGACCAACAGTTTCGATGGCGCTGACGTGCGGATCTTTCGCGAGGTCGCCAAACGGCTCGGTATCACGAAGGTGAGCTGGAATATCGTGCCCTTCGACGCGATGATTCCCACGTTGCTGTCCGGTCGCGCGGACGTAATCGTGGACAACCTGCATGAGACTGAAACGCGCTTGCGGGTCGTGGCATTCACCAGTCCGGCCTACTGGTACGGTTCGGGAATCGCGGTGCAACACGGTAATCCTTCGAAGATTCACGCTTGGGCCGATTTTGCCGGGCATACCGTGGGAACGCTGCGTGGCAGCATCAATCACCAGTTGCTGAGCCAGCGCAAAGACCTGAAGGAACTGAAGCTCTATACGAGCAACGAGGCTGAATTCGCCGATCTGTTAGCGGGACGCCTCGATGTGGCGATGGAAGACGACATCAAGATCTCGGCGTTCCTGAAGCAGCATCCCACCGCTGCCATGCAGATGGTGACGGACTACCAGCCGCTGCCGCAGGAATACGGCTACGCACGTTATGCGCTGCGTAAGAGCGATGTCGATCTGAATAGCGCCGTGTCCCGCGCGCTCGATGAAATCCGCGCAGACGGCACGCTCGGCGCGATCATCTCGCAGTTTGGCTACAGCGACCGCAACCTCTGGTACTTCCCTGTCAAGGATTGACGCGCAAAATGCGTATCTCCAAAAACTTCGCCGTACAATCATGCCTTCGCAAATCGTACGGCTCGAGTCGTGCGGCGCGCGGCGTACGCCATTCCTTGAATTGAAACCTGAAATATTCGTGACCTCTTCTACCAACGCTTCTGTCTCCGCCCCGCGTAAATCGCTGACTATCGTCCAGACGCTCACCATTGTCGGCATGGCCGGCCTGATCGCCTCCTTGTTGGTGAAACTGCTGGTCTAGCTGTGCGGCGCGCGGCCGTCACCAGGCGCGCTTTGTATCAAATGTCGTAACAATGCTTCGCAAGCGTGAAGTGAAAAGAAAAGGCCGTTCCGACTGGCGTCGGAACGGCCTTTGCGCATTCAGCCCGCGGTCAAGCCGCGTGCGCTTCAGGCGGCGATTGCCTCTGCCACCGATGCCGTGAGCAGCACGGGAATCGACTTCGAAGTCGGCGTGCCGGCTCCGTCTGCGACCGACGAAAGCGGCACCAGCGGATTCGTCTCCGGGTAGTACGCGCCAAGGCAGCCGCGCGGAATGTCGTACTCGACCAGCAGGAAGCTATCCGCCCGCCGCTCGACGCCGTCGTCCCACACGCTCGTAATGTCCACGCGCTGGCCCACTTCAAAGCCGAGCATGTCGATGTCCGCCTTGTTGGCAAACAGCACGCGGCGTTGACCGAACACGCCGCGATAGCGGTCGTCGAGCCCGTAGATGGTGGTGTTGTACTGGTCGTGCGAGCGGGTCGTCATCAGCGTCATCAGGCGCTCGCCATGCCGGCTGCGGGCGCGGTGAATCGGCGAGTCGACTGAAATCGCGTGCACGAGGAATTGCGCTTTCTCGCTCGGTGTATTCCAGACCCGGTCACGTGAAGCGACGCCCAGATGGAAGCCGCCTGGATGCTTGAGGCGCTCGTTGTAGTTCTCGAAGCCGTCGAACACCTTTTCGATGCCGTCGCGGATCAACGCGTAGTCGTTCGTATGGGCGCGCCAATCGACCTTGGCGCTACCGAGTGTCGCCTCTGCCATGCGTGCCACGATCGCGATTTCAGACAGCAGATTCGGCGAAGCCGGCTTGTTCATGCCGTACGACATGTGCACCATGCTAAACGAATCTTCGACGCTCACGCCTTGCGGCACGCCGTTCTGGATGTCGATCTCAGTGCGGCCGAGCGTCGGCAGGATCAGCGCGTCGCGACCATGGATGAGATGGCTGCGGTTCAGCTTGGTCGTGATGTGCACGGTCAGGTCGCACGAACGCATGGCTTCCCATGTACGCGGCGTGTCCGGCGTTGCAATCGAGAAATTGCCGCCCAGGCCGATAAACACCTTCACCTTGCCGTCGAGCATGGCCTGAATCGAGTTCACGACGTCGAGGCCGTGTTCGCGCGGCGGCTCGAAGTCATACACCTTGCCGAGACGGTCGAGGAACTGCTGGGTCGGACGCTCTTCGATGCCCACGGTGCGGTCGCCCTGCACGTTCGAGTGGCCGCGCACCGGGCATAGACCCGCCCCGCGTTTGCCGATCATGCCGCGCATCATCATCAGGTTCGACAGGATCTGGATCGTCGGCACCGAATTCTTGTGCTGCGTGAGGCCCATGCCCCACGTGGAGATGACCGCTTTGCCCTTGACGTAGATGTCGGCGAGCTTGAGCACGTCCTCCATCGGCACGCCCGATTCAGCGATGATGGTGTCCCAGTTCTCGGAACGCAGATCGTCAGCGAAGCTGTCGAAGCCCACTGTGTGCTCGGTGATGAAGCCCACGTCCAGCACACGTTCGGCGCCGCTCGCGAGTGCTGCGTCGTCTAGTTCGATCACGCGCTTGGCGACGCCTTTGAGCAGCGCAAAGTCGCCGCCCACCGTCGGGCGAATGAACACGGAGCTGATCTTGGTGCTGCCCATGGTCAGCATTTCAATCGGATGCTGCGGGCTGGCGAAGCGCTCGAGGCCGCGTTCCTTGAGCGGGTTGATCGAGACGATGGTCGCGCCGCGCTTGGCGCACTCGCGCAGTTCGCCCAGCATCCGCGGATGGTTGGTGGCCGGATTCTGACCGAAGATCAGAAACGTGTCGGCGTGTTCCAGATCGTCCATCGTGACCGTGCCCTTGCCGACGCCCACCGTCCCCGGCAAGCCGCGGCTGGTTGCCTCGTGGCACATGTTCGAGCAGTCGGGGAAGTTGTTGGTGCCGTACATGCGCACGAACAGCTGGAACAGGAACGCAGCTTCGTTGCTGGCGCGGCCGGAGGTGTAGAAGGCGGCGCGGTCGGGATCGTCGAGCGCTTTCAGGTGACGCGCGATCAGGCCGAAGGCTTCGTCCCAACCGATCGGCACGTAGCGGTCGAGGGTCGAGTTGTAGACCATCGGGTCGGTCAGGCGGCCGTGCTGCTCGAGCTCGTAGTCGCTCTGCTCCATCAGCTGCGCAATCGTGTGCTCTTCGAAGAACTGCGGCGTCACGCGCTTGCTGGTCGCCTCCGCAGCGACGGCCTTTACGCCGTTCTCGCAGAACTCGAAGGTCGACGCGTGTTCGCGATCCGGCCAGGCGCAACCCGGACAATCGAAGCCATCAGGCTGGTTCTGCTTGAACAGTGTCCTGTAGTTGCCGCCTGTGACCTTCTCCTTGAGGAGGTTGATCGCGACGTACTTGAGCGCCCCCCAGCCTGCGGCGGGGTGATTGTAGGGTTCGATGCGCGCTTCGGGTTTCTTCATGACCTTGCTGGCCGGAATAGGCGGATTTGCTGATGAACCCTAGGTTACTGTGTCCCGAAAAGATGGCGGGACACAGAAAACTGGAAAGGTAAGGGATACAGTTTTTTGAGATTTGGCATAGACTGCGGTCATTCCTGGTCATTTACTGTTGTCTACCCTTTGAAGCTCTACGAAAAACTCGCCGATGAAATCGGCGAAGCCGTCCGCCGCGGCGTGTTCGCGACCGGCGAGCGGATTCCCTCGGTGCGGCAGGCGAGCCAGCAGCACGGCGTCAGCATCAAGACCGTGTTGCATGCGTACGCCCTGCTGGAAGGTCGCGGGCTGATCGAAACGCGGCCGCAATCGGGCTATTTCGTGCGCGAACTGATGGCCCCGCTCCACACCGGCCGCGAGCAGGCGGCGCAGAGTCCCGCGCCCGCCTCGGAAGTCGATGTGAGCCGGCTCGTCCTGTCCACGCTGCGCAGCATCCGCGCGCACGACGCGGTGCCGCTCGGCTCGCCGTACCCCGACCCCACGCTGTTCCCGTGGCGCCGGATCAACCAGTACGCGAACGCGATCGCCCGGCGGCACTCGAGCTGGAACCTGATCGACGACCTGCCGCCCGGCAATCCGGAACTGATCCGCCAGATCGCGCGGCGCTACGCCGAAAATGGTGTGCCGGTGGACCCGGATGAAATCATCATCACGCTTGGGGCGACCGAGGCGATCAATCTGAGCTTGCAGGCGGTGGCGAAGCCGGGTGACACGGTGGTGGTCGAGTCGCCGACTTACTATGCGATGCTGCACGCGATCGAGCGGCTGGGCATGCGCGCGATCGCCGTCGCGACGCATCCGACCGACGGGATTGACCTTGAGGTGCTGGCGCAGATCATCAGCGAGCAAAAAATTGCGGCGTGCATGGTCATGCCGAACTTCCAGAATCCAATGGGCTTTCAGATGCCGGACGAAAGGAAGAAGCAGCTTGTCGACCTGCTCACGGCGCACGATATTCCCGTGATCGAAAACGACGTCTATCAGGAACTCTATTTCGGTGACGCGCGGCCGACGACGCTCAAGAACTTCGACACCAACGGGCTGGTCTTGCACTGTGCGTCGTTTTCGAAGAGCCTGACCGCGTCGTACCGCATCGGTTGGGCGATGCCGGGCCGGTACCGTCCGCAGGTCGAAAAGCTTAAATTCCTGAACACGCTGACGACGCCTTCAGTGCCGCAGGTGGCCGTCGCCGACTATCTGCGCCAGGACGGCTACGACCGCCATTTGCGGCATTTGCGCAAGTTCTACCGGCATCAGGCTCGCCTGATGAGCGCGATGGTGGCGCGTTTCTTTCCGCCGGGTACGCGCATTTCTACGCCGCAGGGCGGCTACGTGCTGTGGGTGCAGATGCCCGAGCGCGTCGATTCGATGCGGCTCTATCAAGCGGCGCTCGCACGTGGCATCACGGTGGGGCCCGGTTATATGTTTTCGATGCGAAACGATTTCCACCACTTTATCCGGCTGAACTATAGCTATCCCTGGACCGCGCAGACCGAAGCGGCGCTCAGGACACTGGGCGGTCTCGTCGCAGAGATGGCCTGAGGAGAAAATGATGAACGACGAAGTCGATCCGATGCTGGTCGCGATACTGATGCAACTGTGGCGTGCGGAACAGGAAACGCCAGGGCGCGACTGGTCGCTGGCGAAACTCTCGAAGCAGGCCGGCGTGCCGATGAGTGCGCTGCGGCGCCACCTGACCGCGCTGGTCGATGGCGGCATTGCCGAGACGACGCTTACCGAGGAAGGCACCGGCACCGCGCGCTTGAGCGATGCGGGCCGCAACCTGTGCGCCGAGCTGTTTCGCGATCCCGCGGACTGAGTTGAGTTTCGGGGAGGTGCTGTCGACGATTCGCGAGGTACGTGCGGCGCTGCCGTGAGCACACTTATTTTTTGCGCCTTATAGTAGTTGCATAGCTAATCATTTGAGGGTCGCATGTGGATTTTGCCCGTGCGCCGATGTCACCATGAAACGTATTGCAGCCTTTTCTCTCGCGACCTGGTCGGCCGCAGCCATTCTGTATTTTGGCCAGCATTCGGTCGCATTGATCGCGCTGAGCGGGGTGGTCGTGCTGGGCGGCTTCGATCTGCTGCGTCCTTGACGTGCTCCTTCACTCGCCGCCGCGCAATTTCACCGCCACTTCATGCCAGTCGCGCACGCCTTCTTGCAGCGCGTCGCACAGTTGCGCGTCGATTTTGCTGAGGCCCTCCCATAGCTCGTGAGCTTCTGGCCGACGAGCGTCTCGGCCGTTGATCAAGCGTGCCTCACGCCGCGCGAATCGCGTCTATCACGAGTTGCGTAGCGGGCCGGATCCGGCGGTTTTTCCTGAGAATCAGCCCATAAGGCGCCAGCCGGCCACGCAGCGGCGTGCCCAGCGCGGCCATCGTCCCCAGCTCGACGTAGTAATGTGCAACAGAGGTGGGCAACACCGCCAGCATGTCGGAGTCGAGCAACAGCGAAAGCGTGGTGAGGATCGACGAGGTCTCCACCGTGCTGACGGGCGGTGCGACGCGCGACTCGCGGAAGGTCTGGTCGATGATCTGCCGCATCGGGCTTGGATGGGGTTGCACGATCCACGGATAGGTCGCCAGTTCGGCGAGCTTGGGGCGAACCGTTGCGCGCGCAACCGGATGGCCTGGCCGCGTAACGATCGATAACGCCTCTTCTCCCAAAGTCTCAAAGCTCAGATCGAGCGCCGGAAAGCCGTCCGGAATGCGCCCGAGCATGATGTCCAACTGGTCTTGCTGCAAGGCCTGCACGAGCACATCGCTGGTGTCGATCTGCACGGAAATCTGCAGGCGCGGATGCGCCGCCTTGAGCGCGACGATGGCGTGCGTCAGCAGTTCGGGGGCCGGCGCCATGACGGCGCCAATCCGCACCTTGCCGATATCGCCCGCCTCGATGGCTGCCAGTTCGTCGCGCAACTCGTCCAGGTCTTCGAACACCACCCGCGCGTAGCGCATGACCGCCTCACCGAAGATGGTCGGCTCCATGCCGCGCGCATGCCGTACGAACAACGAGACCCCGATGGTGTCTTCCAGCTCCTTGAGCGCCTTGGTGGCGGCGGGCTGGGTTATCGCAAGCTCGTCAGCGGCACGTCTGAGCGACTCGGTCTCCGATAGCGCCACCATCAACTGCAGATGGCGCAGACGCAGGCGTTTGCGGATGGTCGAAGCGGGCGCAATCATGCGAGCGATAACTCCAGGATATGGGCTGATTCGATTAATTCACTAGTCAGTTATCGCGTAGTTTCGCACACTACCGGTACTGCAGCAGGATCGAACGCACCGCGGCAATACTGCCCGGCTCTGCAAATAAAAAGACTCAGGAGACGACTCAATGAACGCGACAAGCAGCGTGGCGCTGGATCGCGCCATCACGAAGGCGCGCACGAGACTGCTGCCTTTTCTCGTGCTGATGTACGTGCTGGCTTTTATAGACCGGGCGAACGTCGGCTTCGCGAAAAGCGTGCTGCAGGCCGATACCGGTTTGAGCGACGCGGCGTTTGCGTTCGGTGCCGGCGTCTTTTTCATCGGCTACGCGGTGTTCGAAGTCCCCAGCAACCTGTTGATGTACCGGCTCGGCGCGCGCGTCTGGATGAGCCGCATCATGATCACGTGGGGGATCGTCTCGGCGTGTACCGCCTTCGTTCACGATGCGTCGAGTTTTTACGCGTTACGGGTTTTGCTCGGTATCGCGGAGGCGGGCTTTTTCCCCGGCATCATCCTGTTTCTGTCGAACTGGTTTCCGGCGCGAACGCGTTCGCAAACCGTGGGCGTGTTCTACTTCGGCTTTCCGCTCGCTATGCTGCTCGGCTCTCCAGTGTCGGGTCTGCTGCTCGATGTGTCGAACCCGTTTGGCATGCACCCGTGGCAATGGCTGTTCGTGGTGGAGGGCATCGCGGCGTCAGTGGTCGGCGTCATCACCTTCTTCTACCTCACCGACCGTCCCGCTGACGCACGCTGGCTCGACACCCCGCAACGCGATGCGCTGAGCGCCGCACTGCGCGACGAGGACGACCACAAACGCGCACACGGTCCGGCTTCCGTGTTGGCCGCGCTGCGCGATCCGCGCGTGCTGTTTCTGAGCCTGATCTACTTCGCCGTGCAGATGAGCGTGTACGGCGTGGTCTTCTACCTGCCTACCCGCATTGCCGGGTTGACTGGCGGCCATGTCGGCACCAGGGTGGGCTTGCTCACCGCCATACCGTGGATCGCGGCTATCGCCGGCACCTTGGTCGTCACCCGCATCGCGGACCGCACGGGTTACCACCGCAACTGGGCGGCCGCGATGCTCACGCTTGCGGCGCTCGGCATTGCTGCTTCGGCGATGACCTCGTCGGTTGCGCTAGCCATCGCCGCGTTTTGCGTGGCGGCGATCGGCTTCGTCTCCGTACAGCCGCTCTTCTGGACTTTGCCGACCGGCTATCTCGGCGGCGCGGCCGCAGCGGGCGGCATCGCACTCATCAATTCAATCGGCAACCTGGGCGGCTTCGTCGCGCCCAATCTCAAGGCGTTCGCCGAGCGCCTCGTGGGCTCACCGCAGGCCGGCACGCTTTCGCTGGCGGTGGTCGGCCTGATCGGCGCCGCGCTGCTGCAGTCGTTCAGGTCCATGTCTTCACCCACGAGTCATGTATCCGATTCCGCCGCATCGCTTGGCGAGCGGCCTAGCCATTAACTCTTCCGAGGAGCTGACGTCCATGAAAATCAAACACATCCGTACGCGCGTTTTCGAATGGAAAGGCAAGGTCGTGCCGCCGCAAGCGCATTTCTGCACCAACGCTGTCGACATTCTCTACGAGCGCGGTGACGCGATGGGCTCGTTCCGCTTTCACGGCTGGCTGGTGGTGGAAGTCGAAACGGACGACGGCATCATCGGCATCGGCAATTGTGCGCTGGCGCCGCGCGTGGCCAAGCAGATCATCGACGAATACCTCGCACCGATTGCGCTCGGCGAAGACCCCTTCGACAACGAGTACATCTGGCAGAAGATGTACCGCCGCACGCTGGCGTGGGGCCGCAAGGGCATTGGCATGGCCGCGATCTCGGCGATCGACATTGCGCTGTGGGACATCATGGGTAAGGCAGTGAAGAAGCCGGTGTTCAAGCTGCTCGGTGGACGGACCAAGGAGAAAATCTGGTGCTATGCGTCGAAGCTCTATAACAACGACGATCGCGACGCGTTCCTCGGCGAGGCCAAGGGGTATCTCGACCAGGGCTTCACGGCGATGAAGATGCGCTTCGGCTACGGTCCCAAGGACGGCCCGAAGGGCATGGCGAAGAATCTCGAGCAAGTACGCCTATTGCGCGAACTGGCAGGCGACGGGGTCGACATCATGGTGGAGTGCTACATGGGCTGGACGCTCGAATACGCGCGCCGCATGTTGCCGCGTCTTGCCGAATTCAATCCGCGCTGGATCGAGGAGCCGGTGATCGGCGACGACATTGAGGGATACCAGGAACTGAAGAAGATGAACATTATCCCGGTGTCGGGCGGCGAACATGAGTTCACGATCTACGGGTTCAAGGATCTGCTCGAGCGGCGTGCAGTTGACGTGATCCAGTACGACACGAATCGCGTGGGCGGCATTACCGCCGCGCGCAAGATCAATGCGATGGCCGAGGCGTGGTCGGTGCCGGTGATTCCGCATGCGGGACAGATGCACAACTATCACCTGACGATGTCCACCACCGCGAGCCCGATGTCCGAGTTCTTCCCGGTGTTCGATGTGGAAGTGGGCAACGAGCTGTTCTACTACATTTTCGATGGCGAGCCGCAGCCGGAGGAGGGCTTCCTGCAGCTTTCCGATGAGACGCCTGGGCTTGGCATCACGCTAAGCGACAAATATCTCGGCGACTTCAACATCATCGAATAAGGCGGCGCCCATCACAGGTCGCAGGCACCGCTCGAGGCACTGTGGGCGGCTTCTGGTCGGTCGTCGTTGACCGCACGCCGCAAGAGAACGGCTTGCGCTGTTGCGTGACAATGGTTGAGGCGCTATATGGCTTGGAGCGCCAGGCGCGGATCAACCCATTTTGACTCTCGATTTTGGCGTAAAAGCACTACCGGATTACGAATAGACTCGGGTTAGTCGAGTCGGAACCACGCCTGTCAGTAGAACCGAGTGCGTGCGTGGCCGTCCGGGGAGAGGGGTCGCGGTAGAGTGGCGGCGGCACCACCGTCCGGGCGTCCGGGAAACGGCTGTGCATTGCAATCAAACTTGCGGATAACCCTAGGTGTTCCCCCGTAGATCTTGCGAGCTCACTACCAGAGTGCGCTATCTTTGGGGTAAATGTGGTGGGCTGAGCCGGGGAGTGATTCGGGGTACTGCTCACCGCATGGAGTGCACCCGGAACATGGCTGCATGATCAGGCCCGGAACAATGTGAGTCGCCGATGACAACACTACGAGACCCGGCGTTGCCTCCAGAGCGCGTGATGCGTGGCACCGTCGCCGTGCCATCTACGGCTGTACCGGCGCGTTTGCCCGATGAGACTGCGGCCCGCTCCATTTTTCATGAACCCTGGTGGCTCGATATCGCAACCGGCGGCAACTGGAGCACGGCCAAGGTCGTGCGCGGCGCTAATGTGCTTGGCGAATTACCTTACTATTCCACGCACAAGGGCATGTGGCGGATCTCTCAACTTCCGCCGCTCACGCGTACCCTTGGTCCCGTCATCCCATCTCCAGGCCTCGACAGTGCCCACGAACAGCATCACCGGCTGAGCGTCACGGCGGAACTGATCGAGCAACTGCCGGCCTTCGATAGCTTCGTGCAGATCTTCGATCCCCGCGTCAAAGATGCACTCGCGTTCGCCTTGCAAGGCTTTACAGTGTCCGTGCGCTACACGTTTCAGATCGAGCCGGATTGCACGATACCGGAGGCTTGGGCGCGTCTGCACGGTAAAACGCGCAATGTCATCCGCAGCGCCGACAAGAAGTTGACCGTCGCGCCCATCGCGACACCTAGCGAATTCCTGCAGTTCTACGAATCGAATCTTCGGGAACGTTCGCGCACGAATGCTTACGGTTCGGTAGTGATGCGCCAGTTGGTGAACGCGGTCGTCGAGCGCAAGGCTGGGCATCTGCTGGGCGCCTATGGCCCGGGTGGGACGCTGGTTGCCGCGATCGGTCTCGTCTGGGACCGGCACGCGATGTATTACCTGCTTTCGTCGCGCACCCTTGAGGCGCATGGCGGCTCGATTAGCCTGCTGATCTGGACGGCGATCCAGCACGCCATTGAGCGCAAGCTGACGTTCGATTTCGACGGCTTTTCCAGTCCTGCGACTTTCAACTTCCTGGATGGCTTCGGCGGGGTTTTGAAGCAACGGCTGGGGGTGGAACGGCTCAGTACGATGTATTCGGTGGCGCGCATTCTCAAGCGCCGCATGGTGCCCGGTTCGGGTGCGGTGTTTGTGCCCAACCTCTGATCCCCGCGAGTCCTGTTCGCAGGGTGAGTCCCGCGGCAAAGCGCGGGCCGGCCATCTCGTCTAGGCGACCTCTTGCGTGCGGCCGGCCGAGCCGATCATGGATTCGGCGAGTTCAATGGTGTTCGACGCGAAAAGCGCCGGTGTCCAGTGTCTGACTGACGTGACGGCGTTGACCGAGAAACGCTCGCGTAACGCACTGTCGGCACCCAGTTGCATGATCTTCGCCGCTAGCGCGGACTCGTCGCCGGGTTCGACGATGAAGCCATTGGCGCCGTCCTGGACGAGCTCATTCGCCACGCCACAGGCGCGCGTGACAATGGCGGGCGTACCTGCCGCAAACGCCTCGTTGACACACAAGCCCCATTGATCGAACTGGCTGGCGAGCACGATGAAATCCGCGAGCGCGTAGAGACCCGGCATATGCTGGTTCGGCACCGAACTCAGAATGACTATGTGTTTCGCCAGACCGAGCCGATCGATCTGCTCCAGCAATTGATCTTTGCACGGACCTTGCCCGACCAACACGAGCGAAACACCTGTGGTATGCAGTCCAGATTGAAAGAACGCGGCGATCAGCACGTCGATATTCTTGCGGGTCACGAAGCGGCTTACGCATAGCAAGTAACGCGGCGGTAGCTCGAAGCGCGCGCGGATTTCGGGTGCCGCGGAAGCCGCTTCGCGCGCCATTCTGGAGAAGTACTCGACATCGATCACGTCGAAACCGATGCGTGACCGTTCCATCGGAATACCCAACGATTCGGCGTAGACACGATGCTTTTCGCCGGCGACCAGTGCGCCATCGAACTTCGAAACCAGCATGCGTTTCAGGCGTTCCTTGAGAGCGTAGCGCTTGCCATCGTCGGCTTTCGAGTCCGACATGTAGATCAGCGAAAAGCGACGCGTCAGCGCCTTCAGGATGCACAAGACGATTGAATAATTGGTGTTGTAGCCCAGCGTGACGACCACATCCGGCGCGAACGAGCGGAACACGGACAGCAATTCGGCCGCTACGCGGAAGGTGTGACCGTCGCCTTCGCCGGCGTCTTCGATCAGCGTGACGCAGTTCGCAGGATGGGTATTGAAGAAAGCAGCGCGGCGGTCCTGGGGGAAGCCGTAAACACCGGATTTGCCGAACACTTCGACAAGAAACACTTCGTGACCTCGGCCTTGGGCTAGCCGTAGAAGCGCCTGGTACCGAGGCACGTGATAGTCACCCAGATTGCCGACGACGAACAGGACTCGCATGAAAGGACCAATTGATCGAGGTTGGGTTGGCAGGATGCTCATATCGCAAGCATGTCACTTGTCTCCTCGTCCGGTCTGGCGTGATCGCATTCCCCGCGAGCACCTTGCCGGCTGATCGTGTGTCGTGTGGTCATCCTAACCTGCTGGCGGCGCAGACCGGAGCGTTGTCCGCTGACGGCGAGGGTTTGGCGGCTAAGTCAGACAATAGGGTCTGGTCACTATCCGGCCCGCGCGCGGACGGTGCGGGTGTACGACGCGATCATGGTTGCGAGTTCCTGTGCGGCCGGCGTCACCGGAATAGCCGCGCGCTGCAGCAAGCAGACGTTCTGCTCCACGGCGCGCTCGCGAACGGGGATCGAGGTCAGCGTCTGAGCAAACAGCGGATGCCGAGTCACAACCGAGGGCTCGAGCGAGAGGCAATCCGTTTCCCCGACCAGGTGCAGGCTTTCGAACAGCCCCTCCACGGTCGCGATGATCCTGGGCGGTGGCAGGCCGGTGCTTGCGAACAGATTGCTGAGGCGGTTGGCCTGTGGGTCGTCTGTCAGGTTCGGCGAGCGGGTGGCGATCCAGGTGCAGTCGGTCAGCTTCGCGAGCGAGGTCACCTTCGCTTTCGGATGACCGCGCCGGCACACAATCACCGGGTCGGACGGGTAGAGCGTGGTCACGGATAGATCGGTCGTGTCCGTGTACTTCGACACGAGCGCCGCAGCGAAGTCCAGCGTGCCCTCGCGGATCCACGCAATCATCATGCGTGAAGTGCCCGTGCGCAGATGCACGGCCACCCTCGGGAAACGCGTGCGGAATTCGGTTAGCACTGGCGCCAGTGCGTCGATCAGCGGCTCGGTGGTCATGCCGAGCGAGATCTCGCCGACATAGTCGCCGCGCAACTGCTGCACCTCCTGTTCGACCCGTTCGCACTCGCCGAGTATCGCACCGGCCCGTTGCCGCAGCCGCTGCCCCAGTGCCGTTAGCGCGATACCGCGATTCGTGCGGATAAACAGCGTTGCGCCAAGGATCAGCTCGAGATTCTGCAATTGCTGGGTGACGCCGCTTTGTGCCGTGCCGAGCGCCCGTGACGCCGCGCGAATGCTGCCGTGTTCGGCGACCGCGGTAAACACGCGCAACTCTGGGTTATCGTCAGGGCCATAACGGTCGGTGAGCGGGGTGATCGGTAAATGTGATCATGATAGCCCGCCAAGGACTTCTTTGAAGCGCCAGCGAGGTTTAGCATGAGCCCGGACCAAACCTTCTCCATGCTCACCTCCCTACCTGACCGGTTCGCCATGAAGTACTTCGATTTCGATCCGTACGGCGGCAATTGAGCGCGGCCACCGCATTGCGGTCCTTATCCAAACGTAAAGCTAGGCCCCACCTCACTCGCACATGAAAAAACAGTCGATTCCACTTCTGTCACCCGCCATCGGTACGCACCGTGAACTGGTGAGCTTCCATTTCGGCCCTACGGATAGCGGCCAGAAAATCTACCTGCAGTCCTCCCTGCACGCTGACGAAACGCCGGCGATGCTGACCACGGTGCTGTTGAAGCGCCGTCTGCTCGAACTCGAAGCGCAAGGTGCACTTGCTGCCGAGATCGTGGTCGTGCCGGTCGCCAATCCGGTTGGACTCGGACAATACGTGTTGGGGCAGTTCCTCGGGCGTTTTGATCTAGGCAGCGGCAAAAACTTCAACCGCCATTTTCTGCAATTCACGCGTTTGCAGGAGCGCGCCAGGGAATTGCTCGGACCGGACGTGGCCGCCAACCGTCAGATCGTGCGGCAACTCGTGAGCGAACAACTGGAACAGCAAAGGCCGCTGACCGAGTTCGAATCGCTGCAACTGGCATTGCTGAAGCTCTCGTTCGATGCCGACGTGGTGATCGATCTGCACTGCTCGCTGGAGGCGGTGATGCATGTGTACACCAGCGAGTCCGCATGGTCCGACTTCGAGCCGCTTGCGCGGTATCTCGGTTCGCGAGCATCGCTGCTCGCCACCGATTCGGGCGGCGAAGCGTTCGACGAGACGCACAGCTTGTTGTGGTGGCAACTGCTGCACAACCTGCCGGCGCATCAACCCGTCGACAACGGCACGGTTGCGGTGACGGTGGAATGCCGGGGCCAGCGCGACGTCTCGTACGCGGTGGCGCAACAGGATGCCGACGCGCTGATCGATTATCTGACGTATCGCAAGGCGATTCGCGGCGAAGCAAAGCCGCTCCCCGAGCTGCTCACCCCAGCGACGCCGCTCGCCGGCAGCGAGCAGTTTTATGCACCGGTGAGCGGGATTCTGGTGCACCGGGCGAACATTGGCGACACCATTCGCGTGGGCGATCCGCTGTTCGATATCGTCGACCCGTTGACGGACGAAACCACCACCATCAGCAGCAAGACCGAGGGTATTTTCTACATGCGCCGCGCGATCCGCTTCGTCACTGCGGGTGCACCGCTCGGGCGAGTAACCGGCACGCGGGCCGTGCGCACGGGTGTGCTGCTGGGGGCGTGACGGCCGATGCTCGTGCAGATCGAGCTTGCCATTGGGCTCGCGTCGCGCTGACGAGATTCTGCGAATCTCTCTTCCGCGAGGAGGGCGAGAAATACTTCGCGTTCCTGGGCAAATCGGTACTATCGACTAGTACTAACGGCAGGCGTAAAAATGACACGCATCGAAAAGCCTTTCGATTCCTTCCAGCTCGAGCATGAGTGGCTCGAAGCCGATGGCTTTGGCGGTTTCGCATCCGGAACGGTCGGCACAGCGCGCACGCGTCGCTATCACGCGTTGCTGCTGGCGGCGACTCGTGCGCCAGGCGGGCGAGTGGTGCTGGTCAACGGTATCGAGGCCTGGCTCGAGGTGGATGGCAAGCGCTATGCGCTGAGCATGCAGCGCTACGTGCCTGACCTGGTGTATCCCGACGTGTCCTCCAGTCTGTTGGGCTTTGATACGCAGCCGTGGCCGACCTGGCGCTTCCAGCTTGATGGAGAAGCGGTGCTGATCGGCGAATTATTCGTGGCGAAGGCGACCTGCGAGACAGTGTTGCGCTGGCGCCTCGAACGGGGCAGTGCGGGGGACACCGCTACGGCCAGCTATACGTTGCACGTGCGGCCGCTGCTATCGGGGCGCGACTATCATGCACTGCACCATGAAAACGCCGCGTTCAATTTCGATGCGGATGTGGATGAAGCTCATGCTTGCGTGAACTGGCAACCATACGGGGACCTGCCTGTGATCCGCGCATCGACCAACGGAACGTACACGCATGCGCCCGATTGGTATCGAAACTTCTGCTACGTGCGCGAGCGCGAGCGCGGCCTCGATTTCAGCGAAGATCTTGCGACGCCAGGCGTCTTTACCTTCTCGCTCGCCGATGCTGAAGCGTTGATGATGCTGCAGGCAGGCTCGCACGTGGAAACAATGCCGATGGTCGACCGCTTCAAGGCGCTTGCCGACGCTGAGTATGCACGGCGCAACGCGTTCGCTTCGCGCCTGCATCGGTCCGCCGATGCGTATCTGGTGACGCGCGACGGCGGGCGCACCGTGCTTGCGGGGTTTCCATGGTTCACGGATTGGGGGCGTGACACCTTCATTGCGATGCGCGGCTTGCTGCTGGCGTCGGGGCGTCTGGAAGCCGCGGAATCGATTCTGCTCGAATGGGCTAATACGCTCTCCGAAGGCATGCTGCCGAACCGCTTCCCCGACTACGGCAGCACGCCGGAGTACAACGCCGTCGATGCATCGCTGTGGTTCGTCGTTGCCGCGCACGAGTATCTTGCGGCAGAGCAGGCCTGTGATAGCACGCGTAAGCGCTTGCAGCAGGCGGCAGAGGCCATTCTCACCGGATATAGCGGTGGCACGCGCTTCGGCATCCGCGCCGATGACGACGGTCTGTTGCGCTCCGGCGTGCCAGGCGTACAACTGACGTGGATGGATGCGAAGGTCGGCGACTGGGTCGTGACGCCGCGCATCGGCAAACCGGTCGAAGTGCAAGCGCTCTGGATCAACGCGCTGCGCATTGCGGCCCGCTGGAATGCGCAATGGCAGGAGCCTGCGGCGCGGGCGTCGCAGGCGTTTCTAGAACGGTTTATCGATCCTGCGACTGGCGCATTGTTCGACAACGTCGATGTCGATCACGTCGCGGGTGCCATCGATCGATCGATCCGGCCGAACCAGATTTTCGCGGTAGGGGGCCTGCCGTTTCCGTTGCTCGAAGGGGCGGCGGCGCGCGCAGTGGTCGATCAGGTGGAGACGCATCTGTTGACGCCGCTGGGTTTGCGCACCCTCGCGCCTTCCGATCCCGCTTATCGAGGTCGTTACGCGGGCAGTCCGGTGGAGCGTGACGGTGCCTACCACCAGGGAACGGTGTGGCCGTGGCTGATCGGGCCGTTCGTCGAGGCATGGCTGCGTGTGCATCAAGCGGATGAGGGGGCGAGGGCGCAGGCGCGCACGCGTTTTCTGGCGCCTCTGGTCGGGAATCTCGATCAAGATGGCCTCGATCATATCTGCGAGGTCGCTGACGGTGATGCACCGCATCAACCTGGCGGTACGCCGTTTCAGGCCTGGTCCCTGGGGGAATTGTTGCGGGTGAAGCGGATGCTGGCCAATGGCTAGGTGAATCGCCGTGCCTGCGGCATCGCACCCTCCACCCAAAAAGCGCTACGATGTGAGTCCCACCGCCAAGCTCGAAAAGCAAGGGAATGCTCCATGCCGCCGCTGCGTGCCGCCAATCTGCTCGCGACCATCGAAGGCGCCCGCCTCCATTCTGGCGAATGCGCCCATTGGCAGCGCTGGGGCCCTTATTTGAGCGAGCGCCAATGGGGCACCGTACGCGAGGATTACAGCGAAAACGGCACCGCCTGGGACCATTTCCCTCACGATCAGGCCCGCAGCCGCGCTTATCGCTGGGGGGAGGACGGCATTGCCGGCTTTGGCGACGACAAACTGAACTGGTGCGTCTCCCTCGCGCTGTGGAACCGTCAGGATCCGATCCTCAAGGAGCGACTGTTCGGCCTCACCAACGCGCAGGGCAATCATGGCGAAGACGTCAAGGAGCTGTACTTTTACCTCGACGGCACGCCCACCCATTCCTATATGCGCATGCTGTACAAGTACCCGCATGCCGCGTATCCGTACGACGACCTGATCCAGGAAAATGCCCGGCGCGGCGCGGACATGCCCGAGTATGAAGTGCTCGACACCGGCGTGTTCGACGACGAACGCTATTTCGACGTACAGGTCGAATACGCCAAGCACACGCCCGACGACATCGTGATGCGCGTCACCGTCGAAAACCGTGCGGACCAGGCCGCCGCGCTCGACGTGCTGCCGCAGATCTGGGCGCGCAACACCTGGTCGTGGAAGGCTACGAAGGACCGCCCATCGCTCACCTGGCACACGGCGCGCGGCGAAACGCATTTGGTGGGGCGCCAGTATGGGCACGAACCGATCGTCGTTACCGCTTGGTCAAAAGAGGCTCCTGAGTTGACGTGGCTCTTCTGCGAGAACGACACCAACGTCAAACGCCTCTTCGGCATGGACGGCGCCGGTCCATTCAAGGACGGCATCAACGATTACCTGGTGCACGGCGATACGCAAGCGGTACGATCCGATGCCGGCAGCAAAGCGGCCGCGCATGTGCCCCTCGAGCTAGCGCCCTATGGTCGCGCCGTGATCTATCTGCGTTGGCGCCCGGAGTCCGCGCCGGACGACGGGCCGCTCGACGTCGAGGCGTTGTTCGCTCGCCGCCTCGCCGAAGCCGATGCGTTTTATGCCGCATTGCAACACGACATGCCCGATCCCGACGCGCGGCTGGTGCAACGGCAAGCGCTCGCCGGCATGTTGTGGTCCAAGCAGTACTACCAGTTCGACATACATCGATGGCTGGAGGGCGATTCGGCGCAACCCAAGCCCCCCGCGAGCCGCAAGCACGGCCGTAACGCTGATTGGCGCCATCTTTGCAACGCAGACATCGTGTCGATGCCCGATAAATGGGAATACCCGTGGTACGCCTCGTGGGATCTGGCTTTCCACGCAGCGGCATTCGCGCTGATCGATCCGGAATTCGCCAAGCGCCAGTTGCTCCTGCTCGTGAAAGACCGTTATCAGCATCCAAACGGTCAGTTGCCAGCTTACGAGTGGGCCTTCGGCGACGCTAATCCGCCGGTCCATGCGTGGGCCGCGTGGCGCGTCTACGAAATCGACCGGGCGCTCACCGGCAAAGGCGATCGCGATTTTCTCGAACTCGTGTTTCACAAGCTGCTGCTGAATTTTTCGTGGTGGGTGAATCGCAAAGACGCCGACGGCCACAACATCTTTCAGGGCGGCTTTCTAGGGCTCGACAACGTCGGCATCTTCGACCGTTCGTCGCCGCTGCCGACCGGCGGCCATATCGACCAGGCCGACGGCACTGCGTGGATGGCGGCCTACGCGCTCGATCTGATGCGGATCGCCCTGGAACTGGCGTTTGCCAATCACGTGTTCGTCGATATCGGTGTGAAGTTCTTCGAGCACTTCCTGTACATCGCCGAGGCCGTCAGTTGCGATGACGGCTGCGAAACGGGCCTCTGGGACACCCCGGACGAATTCTTCTACGACAAGCTGCGGCTGCCCGACGGCTCCAGCGTGCCGATGCGGGTGCGTTCGATCGTCGGGCTGATTCCGCTTTTTGCGGTGCATGTGCTTGAAGAGCGCCTGCACGGCTCGCTGCCAGGTTTGCGCGACCGCCTGATCTGGTTCCTTGAGCACCGTCCCGATCTTGCCAAGCTGGTCTCGCGCTGGAACGAACCGGGTAAAGGCAACAACCTCCTGCTGTCGTTGCTGCGTGGGCACCGCATGAAGGCATTGTTGCGGCGCGCACTCGACGAGTCAGAATTTCTTTCCGATCATGGCGTGCGGGCCCTTTCGCGCGTGCACCGCGATGAGCCGTTCGTTTTCAAACACAACGGCGACAGCTTTTGCGTCAAGTATCTGCCGGCCGAATCGGATTCGCGCGTATTCGGCGGCAACTCGAACTGGCGTGGGCCGGTCTGGATGCCGGTCAACTATCTGCTGATCGAGTCGCTGTACGAATTTCACCGCTACTACGGAGACGATTTCCGCGTCGAGTTTCCCACCGGCTCCGGTCAAAAGTTCTCATTGAGCGAAATTGCCGACCAGCTCGCCAAGCGCGCTACCACGCTGTTTCTGAAGGACAGCAACGGCGAGCGCCCGGTCATGGGCGCTTATCCGCTGCTGCAAGCCGACCCTCGCTCACGCGATCTCGTGCTGTTCCATGAATACTTTCACGGTGACAATGGGCGCGGTGTCGGCGCGTCGCATCAGACCGGCTGGAGCGGGCTCGTCGCGCTCCTGCTGCAACCGCGCGTGATGTCGGAGGCCGGCGTTGTGCCGGTCACCGGAGAAGCCGAGGCGGCGCTTTTAACCAAGTAGGCGCGCATTGAAGGAGGGCGGGGCGAGGATTCAGCGCACGACGAAGTCCCTGCAAGTAAACGATTCGCGACTTGTTTTTGAACTGTCCGGCTAGGGGCCTGGTCTTTCATATACCGCCACGTCCGTTCCATTGGCTTCTCTGAATTGAGTGAACCTATGTCGACTCCTTCGAACGCACCTGATTCAACGTCCTCCGCGACCAGCCCGAAGCTGGATGTCGGGCCCCACGCCTCCAACCCGACGGGACCGGCAGGCAAGCACCCCGCGCCGCCCTGTACGCTGGTGATCTTCGGCGCGGGCGGCGATCTCACCAAACGCCTTCTGATGCCGGCGCTGTACAACCTGACAGTCGACGGTCTGCTCGATGCGCAGATGAAGATCATCGGCGTGAATCACGGTGAGGATGAAACGAGCGCATGGCGCGACGAATTGTTCGCCGCGCTACAGCAGTTTGCTGCCGACAAGGCCAGCACCTTCCATACCTCCAAGCTTGATGAGAAGGCTTGGGGTTCGCTTGCGCAACGCCTCGAATATATGGCCGGCGAATTCGAAAGCGACGACACGTTTAGTAACCTGAAACAGAAGCTCCAGAACACGCCGGGCGGCAACGTGGTGTTTTATCTCGCGGTCAGCTCGCGCTTCTTCAAGCCGATTGTCGAGCACCTCGGCAAGGCGGGCTTATTGAAGGAGGGCGACGACGGCAACGGTTTCCGCCGCATCGTGATCGAAAAGCCGTTCGGCACCGACCTGGCTTCCGCGCGGGATCTCAATGCGCATATCCTGAGTTATGCGAAAGAAGAGCAGATCTATCGCATCGACCACTTCCTCGGCAAGGACACGGTGCAGAGCATCCTCGCGGTGCGTTTTGCCAACGCGCTGTTCGAACCGGTCTGGCGGCGCGAGTATATCGAGTGCGTACAGATCACGGCGTCCGAAACCATCGGCGTGGAAGGGCGTGGCAAGTTCTACGAGCAGACCGGCGCGTTTCGCGACATGGTGCCCAACCATCTGTTCCAGTTGCTCGGCATGGTGGCCATGGAACCGCCCAATTCCTTCGACGCAGAGGCCGTGCGCGACAAGAAGGCCGATATCTCCGACGCGATCCAGCCGTTGAAACCGGATGACGTGGTGTTCGGACAGTACGAGAAGGGACCGGCGGGGCCGGGGTATCGTGAAGAACCGGACGTGGCATCGGACAGCCAGACGGAAACCTATGCGGCGGCCCGCGTGTTCATTGAAAACTGGCGTTGGGCCGGCGTGCCGTTCTATCTGCGTACCGGCAAGCGCCTTGCAGCGCGCCGCACGGAGATATCCGTGCAACTGAAAGCGGTGCCGTTCCGGCTGTTTCGCGACACACCCGTAGACGCGCTGACGCCGAACGTGCTGACCCTGCGGATCGATCCGACGCATGGTACGAGTTTCGATTTCAACGTGAAAGCGCCAGGGCCTGTGATGCAGATGGGCGCGGTGCAGTCGTCCTTCAATTACGGCGATTTCTTCGACGAACAGCCGAACGTCGGCTACGAAACGCTGTTGTACGACTGCATGCTAGGCGATGAGACGCTGTTTCAGCGCGCCGACAGCATCGAGACGAGCTGGGCTGCGGTGGACGACGTGCTGCATCCGAAGGGCAGTCCACTGCCGGTGCACGGCTACCCGGCGGGCAGCGAGGGTCCGGCCGAGGCCGACGCATTGCTCGCACAAAATGGCCATACATGGCGGCCTTTGAGCAAGGACGCGAACGCGAAGAAGTAAGGCTCAACTCCACATCACCAGGGGACCACTGTGGCAACACGTCAGACCAACGTCAAAGGTAACGTCAAGAGCAGTGCCAACGGCACCGGTAACAGCACCGTCAAACGTGCGGCGAAGTCCGCAACAAAAGTCGCGACGAAAGCCGCGCCTGACCTCGCACCTAAGTCCGCAACGAAAAGCAGCGCCAGGCGCGGTGCGGAGCAGATCCTTGCGATCGACGTAGGGGGCACAGGGCTGAAGGCCGCGATCATCGACGCGCAAGGCAAGATGCTCACCGAGCGCCTGCGTGTGGCGACGCCGCATCCCTGTACGCCCGAGCAACTGGTCGATACGCTGGTCAAGCTGGTCGAGCCGCTGGTTGCGGAGCATCCGCCAACACGCATCTCGATCGGCTTTCCGGGTGTGGTGCGCAACAACCGCGTGTTGACGGCGCCGCATTTCGGCGACGAGGGCTGGCACGATATTCCGCTTGCCGAATCGTTAGCCACGCGGCTTGGCGGCTTGCCCGTGCGCATGATCAACGACGCCGAGGTGCAAGGCTTTGCGGTAATCGAGGGCCACGGCATCGAGTTCGTGCTGACGCTTGGCACGGGCGCGGGCACGGCCATGTTCCGCGACGGCGAATTGATGCCTCACCTCGAGCTGGCCCATCATCCGGTCAGCAAGAACCGCGCGTACGACGAATACGTCGGCGACGCCGCGCGCATGAAGGCGGGCAACAAGCGCTGGAATCACCGTGTCGAGAAGATCATCGGCATTCTTGCTTCGCTGGTGAACTACGACAAGCTATGGATTGGCGGCGGCAACGCTGCGCGCCTGACCTTCAAGCTGCCGTCGAACGTAGCGGTGGTGTCGAACGATGCCGGTATCGAAGGCGGCGCGCGACTTTGGCATCCGCTCTCATTGCGTGACACACGTCAGTTGCCGGAAGCGACCCAACGCACGGGTGAGTTCGGGTGATGCGCCTGTGAAGCGCATGCGTTGTTGCGCGCGCAACCTTTAGCAGCGGAGGCGCGGTACCTCGAGCGAGGTGCCGCGCTTCGTCATTTAGCGTGCCGCATCGCCCCAGCGGTACTCGTGCGTCGTATCGTCGAGTTGTGCTTTCAGTTCGGCATCGAGCGTGAGGTCGACAGCACTGAGCGTGTCTGTCAATTGATCGGGCTTGCTCGCGCCGATGATCGCCGACGTGATCAACGGATTGGCGAGCACCCAGGCTAGCGACGTTTTCGTCAGCGAAGCGCCAGACTCCGCTGCAAGCGTGCGCAGTTTGTCGATGGTTTCGAATTCGCGCTTATGCCAGTAGCGCTCCTGATACAGCGCGCCGGCTTTACCCACGGTTGCTGTGAAGCGGCCCTCTGCAGGCTGCGCGTCGTGCCGGTGCTTGCCGGTCAGCAGACCGCCAGCCAGCGGGTTATACGGGATGACGGCGAGTTGTTCTTCGCCGGCGAGCGGTAGCAACTCGCGCTCGATCTGCCTGAACAGCAAGTTGTAGCGTGGCTGAACCGACACGAAGCGCGCCACCCGCAGCACGTCCGCGCGTCCCAAGGCACGCGCTAGCCGATAAGCCAGGAAGTTCGATACGCCGACATAGCGCGCCTTGCCCGAGCGCACGATGACGTCGAGCGCTTCGAGTGTCTCGTCGAGCGGCGTCTCGTGGTCGTCGGAGTGCAACTGGTACAGGTCCACATAGTCGGTGCCGAGGCGGCGCAGCGACGTGTCGATGGCATCGAGCAGGTGTTTGCGCGACGCACCCTGATCCCACGGCGACGGTCCCACCTTCCCTACCGCCTTGGTCGCGACGATAAAGCGCTCGCGCTTGCCCTTCAACCAGCGGCCGACGATTTCTTCGGTGCGCCCCGCGAGATCTTCTCCGCCGCCGAGCGGATAGACGTCCGCCGTATCGATGAAGTTGACGCCGGCTTCCGCCGCCTTATCGAGGATGCTGTGCGAGACAGACTCTTGGGTCTGTAAGCCGAACGTCATCGTGCCAAGACATAAACGTGAAACGCTTAGGCCGGTGCGGCCGAATTTACGGTATTGCATGGTGAACTCCGCGAGAGGAACAGACTGCCGGTTGCGTGAAGCGAAAAGGATAGCGCTTATCGACGATTGACGCCGACGCGGTGGCCAGTGTCCTGCTGCATGCCAAAACACACGCCTACGGCAACGAGACACGCCATCGCAATGCTGCCGATCGCGATGAACACATCACTGGTAGAGAGCAGGCTCGTCAGCACCGCGCCGAAACATGGTGCGATGAACTGCATGCACATCCCCGCGGACTGCAGCGCCGTGCTGGCGCCCGCCACCTGATCCGCGAGGCGCCGAGCGATGAACAACCTGCACTCGACCCGGAAACGTGCGCCCACGAGGCCGGTCGCAAAGAAAGCGATTGCCAGCATCAGCCCGGCCGGATGCAATGGCAGCCGGAAGATCCCGCCAATCGCAACGAACACGGCGCATGTCACGAACGCCGGGGCAAGGAGCGCACCCAGGCCTGCTTGCCGTGCGTTGCGTCCCATCGGCAGCAAGCTGCCGAGCACGCCGCCCAACGCAGAACAGGAGACCACGATACCCAGCACGGATTTGTCAAAGCCGTGATTCTTCAGCATCAACGGAAACTGATTGTTGACGGCCGCGCCCAGCGCGAAGTAAATGCCGACACAGAGCAACAGCGGCACGATGGGCCCGCTGAAGGGTGTTCGCGGCGCATCTTGCTCGTCCGGAGCTGCCGGTACTGAGGACGCCGCTTTACCGTTGGGCGCCGATGCCAGCATCAAGACAACGGCGGCGGCGATCAACACAATAGACGCGACCATCGTGTGATTCTCGCCGGCCCAGGCGCCGACGATACTGCCGGCCGCGGGCGCACAGATCTTCGCCACGCTTCTGACCAGGCTCAGAAGCCGGAACGCGCGGCTTTGCTGCGCCTCGTCGACACAGGTGGTGACGTAAAGCGTTTCGGAAGGGTCGGTGAAGCCGAGAGCCGCCGATTTCAGCGCGACAACCAGCAAAAACGCGACGAAATTGCCAACCCAAAGGAGCGCGGCCGTCGTTCCTAGCGTGAGTGTCAGAGCGACGACCAGAACTCGTGTACTGGCATACCGGCCGCAGACCCGACTGATGGTTCGCGTCAGAAGAACGGGCGGCACCAGTAATGCTGCGCTCAAGATTACCAGGTCGAACGGGGTAGCGTTGAATCGATAGGTCGCGATGTTCAGAATCGCGAGAAAGTTGATCCACCCGCCGAAGCTGGCAAAGAAACTGCCGGTCAGAAACGTATAAAAACGGCGATTCCCGGACATAGTCACTCTCAATGCATATTGGATTTGTAGAGACCTGCGTTCCGGCCTAAAAAATCAGGGCACAACGAGGCCTTCGAAGTCTTTCGAATCATCAATTTAGGAATACTAAAAAATCAGGGCGAGACGATGTGGACCCTTGATGACTCAAGAGTCCATTGCTGCTTGCTAACGGATGGTACGGGTAATGCGGATCTTGCGCGCCGTCGGGCGCCGGTGCCTAGAACAGCGCCGGCTGCTGCGCAGACACCATTGGCACGACGTTCAGTTCGTCGAGCCGCAGACGCGCCTTGGCGAGATCGTGAAGCACTTGCCTTTGCAACCAGGTTTCCGCGCCGCCGCCAAAGGCCTTGTCGAGCCGCAGCGCCATCTCGGGTGAGATGCCTGCCTTGCCGCTCAACAGATTGGTGAGCGCCTGACGACTGACGCCCAGCACCAGCGCACCCTCGGTGACGGTCAAATTGAACCGCTCAAGGCAGTTCTGCCGGACAGTGATGCCCGGATGGATGAAATCTGAATCGGCCATAGGGTGAACAATATCGACGAATGGGACACTCGTCAACTGACAAGCGCTTCTTGTCGTCTTGGCGAATCAGGTTCTCCGTACGCGCTTGTCCTGCCAGACTTTCCCAAAGTGCACGGACATATAAAGTCCGATTGCCAGCGCACCGGCGAGCGGCACGATCAGGTCAGGCGTGAATTCGAGGAGCACAGGGTGGCGCGAAAACAGATAAAGGCCGACCAGGAGATTGAAAAATCCCCACACGAAGTTCACGAGCGCGGAGGAGTCGCCGACGCCACGTGGTTTGGCGAAAGGTGTCGGAAAGGGAGCGCCCTGCAGTCCTGCAACGAGGTGCGGGACGCTATTGCAAAGAAAAGCACCGGCAAAGAAAGCGGCGACGTAGTGCATGCGATGACCTGAGAAAAGGGTGGCGCGAATCGGCACGGTGTGAAAGGCATGCTTTCATACCGCCGAAGAAAACATGTGGACCGTCCAGTCGAAACCCGATGGTCATGACCGATATGCGAGGATAGCCTCGCATAAAATAGTAGAGGACACCCTCGCATAAGTCAAACGTCGCGCCCCGTTGTTAAGACGAGCAAGCCGGTGTTTCCATCCGCATGGGCTGACGCGAAATTTGGGGTTTCCCTACCCGCAGCGCTAACATGCGGGTCGATTCCTGCAAAACTCTGGTAGATGGGACGAACTGACATGCCAACCACACGCCCCACGGGCGCGCACGAGCCGAAGCGGCAGCGGGGGCACGTGCGTGTCGCTGCAATCATGGAAGCTGGGGTTGCGGTGTTCACCGAAAAGGGCTACGACGCGGCGACGATGACCGAGATTGCGGCGCGCTCTGCCACTGCCATTGGCTCGCTGTACCGGTTTTTTCCGTCCAAGGAAGTGCTGGCGGATGCCTTGCTGGAACGCTATGCGCAACACGTGATGGACCGTTTCGCCGAGCTTGCCAAATCTGCAGCGGCCATGACAATCGATGCGCTGGCCGATGCATTGGTCGATTTTATGATGTCGCTGCAGACGCAGCGCAGTTTTGCCGCCGCACTGCTCGACGCTCGCGGCGGCAGTGACGAGCGGCGCATGAAATTTCGCCAGTCGATGCGCGCGGGATTGGCGGGCATTTTGCGCACGGTCATTCCAGCGATCAACGAGGCGAAAGCGGACACCATGGCGGTCATTCTTTTGCACGTGCTCAAGGGTCTTGGCGCCATGGCGGATGAGAAGCCCGCGGCACGCCGCTTGCTCCAAGCGGAAATCACGCAGCTCGTGCACGTCTACCTGGCTTCTGCCCAGCGAGACGCCGGCGCTTAGTGCTGGGAAGGCAGTCGGGCCGATCGTACAGAAACACCGCAGAATCACCCAGGAGCGCGAAACCGTACGCATCCCGGAGCGTGTCCGTTTTTCGGCCACAACCCGTCCGGCGCCTCGCGATGCGCCGGAAGCGTAAATATCGCTTCCCGGTCGAACTGCTACAATCCACGCATTTTCCTCGTCGTAGACCGCATCATGGGCTTTGAACAACTCGCTGCACTGAAAGACCAGCTGGCGAAACAGGCTGAAGAAAAACGCATGGCGAGGCGAGCGCAGCATGCCAAGCCGGCGCAAAACGCCAAACCGGCGCAAAACGCCAAGCCAGCGAAGCAGGCCGAGGCACCGAAGCAAGCCAGGCCTGGCCGCGCTGCGCCCACGGCTGCTCGCAATGCTCAGGCGCAAAAGGCACCTACGCAGAAGTCGAAGCCGGTCGACCCCGTGGTGCTGTCTATCGGCAAGCTGCAGAAGCGTTTCCCGAAAGCGTTCCCCAAGAATCCGGCCCCGAAAGTGCCGCTCAAGGTGGGCATTTTCAAGGACCTGCTTGAGCACTCGGAAGAACTCGGCCTGAGCGAGGCGGAGTTGCGCGACGCCATCAAGGTGTGGTGCTGGGGCAGCCGCTATTGGGCATGTATCGCCGAAAACGCGATGCGCGTCGACCTCAACGGTCAGGATGCAGGTCAGGTGCTGCCGGCGGAGGCGGCGCGTGCGCGCGGCTTGCAGGCCAAGCGGCAAAAGACGAAGAACGCCGCGCAAAATGGCACTTCTCAGCGAGCCGCTGCCGCTCAGCAAGGTAGCGCGGCGCAGCAAGACGCTGTGGCGGGGCAAGAAGGCAGCGCGCTTCAGCAAGACGGTACTGCGCAAGAAGAACGTGTGGTTCAGCAGGACGGTACTGCACAGGAAGAACGCGCGGTTCAGCAAGACGTGGCAGCTCAGCAAAACAGCACTGCCGAGCAAGACGTCATCGCGCAGCACGGCAACGCTGCCCAGCAAGACAGCGCCGCTCAACAGGGCAACGCAGTTTAAGACGGCCGCGCCGTCTTACAAGGCGGCGGGCCAGCTGAGGCGGCGGCTTTCAACGAGGCTGCACTTCGCACACGGCAGCGCCCTCCAAGTACCCTGCTCGTCGTCGCTGCTGTACCGCGCCTTATTCGGCGGACGACGTCAGCGGAACGGGCAACGGCAACGCCATCGGCGCACTCGTGCCGAATCGCCGCACATCTTCCACCGGCGTGAACCCCATCGCGCTATAAAACTCCACGGCATTCGGCGCTGCGTTGACCCGCAAATATGACCGCTCGTTGCGCGCCGAGCATTGTTTGACTGCTTCCTGAATCAAGCTGCGACCCACGCCGCGACGGTGGTAGCTGGGCTCAACAAACAGACTGCACAAATTCCAGAAATTTTTCACCAGCACGACGCCGACGATGCGCCCCTCGTCGACGCATTTCAGGTGTGTGCATTGCTGCGCGTGGTCGAACGCCCAGCGCATGTTCGCGAGAACATTGGCGACGATTTCGTTCATTTCCGCCTCGTCAACCCGCACGCTCGTTTTGATGGTGCGCAGCATCATCGCTTCGAGGCTGGACTCATCGGTGGTCTGGATTGCTTCAATTTTCATGGGAAGGCCGTGGAGAGCAAATATCCTGCCGTTGTGTGAATCGTTGTGCTAATAGTCCGTTAGTGATTGCCGCCGCGCGCCGGTTTCCAACCGTTGCCGCCGAACGGCGACGTGGTGCGGCGTCCCCACCACAAGCGCATCAATACGGCCGCCACGACGAGCAACACGAGCACCAGCACGCTGCCTTCTGGACCGGTTTTGCCGCCGCTCAGCAGGACGTTGCCGAGCGGATGGGCCGTGAAGAAGCGATGGTCCACCACCGTGCCGCTATCGGACGTGCCGTAGAAGTACGATTCACCCCAGTCCCAGGCGGCATGAAAGCCGATCGCCCAGAACAGCGACCCCGTATACCAAAGACTCAAGCACAACACGAGAGCGAAGCCCCCGGCGGAGATGAGGCCCACGGGCGTTTCACCAGGATTGGAGCCGTGCACGCCGGCGAACAGGATCGAAAGAAGGATCGCGCTCCACCAGAAGCCAATGCCGCGACCCAGCGTGTACTGAAGATATCCGCGCAACGCCGACTCTTCAAAAAGACCGACTAGCAGGAAAACCCCGCCCCAGGCCAACGCGCGTGACCAGACCACCGCGCCGTTTTCCGAGGGTGCGTCGAGTGTGAGTACACGCATTTGCATGAGGAGGGACACCGTCAGACTGACCGCGACGAATCCGCAGATCAAGCCGCTCCCAAAGCGCGTCCATCCAGCAGGTCCTTGCAAGCCAAACGACAGCAAGGGGCGCCGCTCGATAGCCGACATCACGGCCAGTGCCACCGTCAGACTGATGATCTGGATGCACTCCCCGAGGTAGAAAGGGAAGAGCGTCAAGCGTGTCATGCTGACAGCGATGGGTTCGAAGACATAGTGTTGCAACTTGGCCAGGCCGAACATGACGGCCAGAAAAATCGCGACGAACAGCACGATTCTCCAGCCCCACCGGAGTCCGTAATTGCCGACGAATACCCAGCGCACCCGCCGCTTGCGTCGCGCCGGAGGCGTTTTGTCGTTGATGGTTCGTGTTGACTGCTGAGGTAGATCGTCCAGGAAAACCTCCGTTCTAGCGACGACGGTCGAATGGCCGCGCTCCGTTCGCTGAGCTCGTATCGTGGCTGAAGCGGCCCGGTTGTCTATGCGCGGCGTATACAACGGTTGGGTCAATTTGAGCGCATTACTTTAACTTCGTTTCATACGCGGTGCCAACGTGGTAAATAATCGTAATTGCCTGGCCCTGGTCTGCCCGAACCTCGTCTCACTCGCATCTGAACGGAGCGCCGTCGCATGCCACAACTACAGCAACTGGCCGACAACATCTGGACCGTCCCGACGAATCACTCGTTTCTGGGGCTGCATGTGGGGACGCGCATGACGG